>Ga0182024_10012557_pt1 | contig 16730 bp, 14 predicted proteins | sample P32metaG_FD_120480 | JGI IMG/M metagenome (GOLD analysis project Ga0182024, IMG submission 120480) | Permafrost microbial communities from Stordalen Mire, Sweden - P3-2 metaG (Illumina Assembly) | ecosystem: Environmental > Terrestrial > Soil > Wetlands > Permafrost | place: Sweden: Stordalen... | reverse complement strand
TATCTGCTCATCGCTCCAGCCCGCCTTCTTCAAGCGGGGAAGCACGTAGTCGCGGCAGGTATCGCTCTCGCGAGGTCCGAATCGGTGCGGCCGAGCTAGTTGGGAGCTGCCAGCCGCGGGACCTGTGTGCCCGCGATCGATGCGAGTGCGCCTGCCTTGAGAAGGTTGCCGATGACGCGGACGACCGACCGCGCCGCCCCCTGGGGGGTCTGTGTGCCCGCCTCCAATGCGAGCGCGCAAGGCGTCGCGCACGAGTTCGCTTACAGATGTCTCTTCGTTTTCGGCGCGACGCTCCAGAGCGTCCTTGAGCTCCGGAGGCATCCTGACCGGAACAACCTCAGCCCGTACGCCGCTTCGTCTCTTCAGCTTGTGAGGCAATGCCGGCGTGTCGTAACCCCGCTCGGCCTCGTCCGCCAGGCCCTCGAAGTCCGCATCGGTCAAGACGCGACCGCTGGCGGTACGGAATTCCAGGCGACCGGGTTCGGTGGAGAGGTATGCCGCCACCGCATCTCTAACCAGCTCACTGACCGATGTCTCCTCAGCTTCAGCAAGCGCCTGCGTGGCAGCGAGAAGATCGGCATGCATCCGGATGGGGACAACGGTGGCTGGCGAGGATCCGATTAGCGGCCGACCGGGGCGCCGTGGCAGGTCCGAGACGTCGTAGCCCTTTTCCGCCTCGGTCGCAAGGGCCTCAAAGTCCGCATCGGTCAAGATCCGGCCGGTCTTCGTCCTGTATGTGCGACGGTTCGATTCGCTCATCATGAGCCCCCGGTCTTCGGGAGCAGCTCGTGGTACTGAGCGCTGAGCCGGTCGGCGTGCCAGATCACGCGGTCGCCAGATTCGGGGTCCCCGCCTATCAGCTCAAGCAGATTCGCCGCCCCGTCGGGACCGATGAACAGGAGCTTCGGCGGCTCATTGTCTGGGTCGAGGACGTCGCCAAAGATGGCCATGTCGTACGCGTGCGAGATGTCCTCCCTGGTGAGTCCGTGTCGTAGGGCCGATTCCTTGATGCGTAGCACCTGTAGCAAGTGTAATACGAAACTGCATGGCCTTGGGGAAATCGAGCGTCGTCCCGCCCATGACGGGTGCTCGCGCGTCGACTACCAGAGGCCGGAGTCAGCCGCCAATTCTCCGGCAGATGGACCCCGTGTCCGGCCCCCGCCGCGTATGGACTGACCCGTGGACACGGGATCCACCCCGGCCGCCCGCCCGGCCTGGGTCTGAGGTCGCACCCGGCCGTTGACCCCGCCCCCACATCGTGTGTGACCGGGGTCAGCGGCCGGGCGCGTTGGGTTCGAGGCGGGGCGGGCGGACGGCGGGGCTATCGAGCCCGTGCGGGCAGGCGGGCTGCTGGACGGTGGGGCGGATCACAGCCGGGACATCAAGAAGAACCACCAACGGGACTCCGAGGCGGCGCGGCAATACCTGAGACCTGACGGCCAATCGATTTCGGGAGGTCCCAATGACGCAGGGCGCAGTGAGTTCCAGGATGCCGGAGCTGCCGGTGGTTCATCTCGCACAGCTGGTCGAGACGGGAACGTGGTTCGCCATCGGCGGGGTGGTCGGAGGGGCGGTGCTTGCATTGGTGATCCGCTTGCGCGGGTGGTCGTGGACGTGCGCGCTGCCGCTGCTCGTTGCGGTTCCGGCCGCGTCGTTGCTCAGCTGGCGTGCTGAGCTCTGCGCCGACGCGTTCGCAGTCGCAGCAGTTGGCATCGGCGGGTGGCGCCACCTGGCCGACCTGCGGGCCGGCGGTGACCTGGCGCAGCGAGCACGGGATCACGTCGGCCCGATGGCGCCGATCCGACGATGGTACGGGTGGCGCAAGCTGCGCACCGGGCAGTGGGTGACGTCCCAGGGCGTCGTGATCGGCTTCTCGCGGCAGGGGGAGCTGGTACGCATCCCAATTGCGGGCTATCGGGCGGTCATGTCGCTGCTCCTGGGCGCTACCGGATCGGGCAAGACAGTTGTGCAGGTTCTGCTGGCGCTCGCCGCGATCAAGCGCAAGTTCGGCGTCATCTATATCGATCCCAAGGGAGACGATTTCGTGCGCGAGCAGCTGCGCGCCGCGGCGTCCCGCGCAGGCCGGCACTACCGCGAGTTTGATCCACAAGGCAACACGATCTACAACCCCTTCGACCGCGGATCGAACACCGAGATCGCCGACAAACTACTCGCAGCCGAGGTGTTCACCGAGCCCCACTACCAGAGGCTCGCCCAGCGGTACATCGGCCACGTCCTCCGGGCGCTGCGACTTGCTGGCGTGCCGGTCAGCCTCGCGACCGTGGTCGAGCACATGCACAACGGACGCCTGGCGTCCTTGACCCGCAAGATGAGTCCGACCGATGCCCGCCCGCTGCTCGCGTACCTCGAGACGTTGACGGCGCAGCAGGAGCGGGATCTCGCAGGCGCCCGCGACCGGCTCGCGATCCTTGCCGAGTCAGACATCGGTCATCTGCTGGACCCCGCAACCGGCGGCGAACAAATCGATCTCCGCGAGTCGCTCGACCGCGGCGACGTCGTCCTGTTCCGGCTCGAGGCCGATCGGCGACCGCTGGCGGCGGAGATGCTCGGCGCGGCGATCATCCAAGACCTCGTCGCGATCAGCGACGAGCGCCAGCACGGAGAGCAGCGACCAGGGCTCGTGATCATCGACGAGTTCTCCGCGTTTGGCGCGCCGCAGACACAGCGCCTGTTCGGCCGCGGCCGCGGCGCCTGGCTCAGCCAACTGCTGGGCACGCAGGAAGTCGCCGATCTCGGACCGAACGACGCGAACGCGCTCGGCGGGGGCGGCGGGATCCTGGCCCAGGTGGCCGGAAACATCGAAGTGCTCCTATGCGGCCGACAGAACATGCCCGCCTCGGCGGAGCTGGTCGCCGCGATTGCCGGCACACGGGGAGCATGGATCACCACCCAACAGACGCATGCTCCGGCCGCCGGACTGCTGACCGGTTTGGGCTCGCGATCGCGAGGCCGGGAGTACGTAGTTCATCCGGACACGATCAAGAGCCTCGACGTCGGCGAGTTCGTTGTCATCGAACCCCGCCTCGGGCGGGCCACGATCGTCGGCGTCTTCCATCCCGACGAGCTGCGACGCCGTGGTGTCGAATGCTGACCGAACGGGACATAACGATCACCGAGTGGATCGGGCGCCAAGGCGCCGTCCGCGCCGAACACGTGATGACTCGGTTCTCGATCGGCCGGACCGCGACGTACCGGCGTCTGCACGAACTCGCGGAGTTCGGACTCGTGCGACGCCACCGACTCCTTTACAACGACGGCGGCTTGCTCACGGCAACCGCCGAGGGCCTGCGATGCGCAGGCCTCGATCGGCTGACTCCGGCGCGGATCAGCCTGGCGCTGGTGCCCACCATGATCGCGTCGGCGGCGCTCGCTGCGGACCTCGAACCACAACTCGACGACGAGATGCTCCTCACCGACCGCGAACACCGTGCGGCCGAGAACGCTGCCCGCCAACCGATCGCGTCAGCGATCATCGGAAGTCAACGGGATGGGCGGGGAGGACTCCACAGGCCGGACTTCGCGCTCGTCCGACGTGACGACGACGAGGTCATCGCCGTCGAGGTCGAGTTGACGCTGAAGAGCCGGACGCGGCTCGAGCGCATCCTGCGCGGCTACGTGCGAAACCAGAATGTCTCGGCGGTGCGCTACCACGCGGCGCCGCCGGTCGCCGAGGCTGTGCGGCGCGCAGCTCGCGCCGTCGGCGCGGATGCCATCGTCGAGTTGGCGCCGCTCCCGTGGACATCGGCCTCGATGACGCTGAGGCGGCCATGAGCGACGCGATCGTCCCACTCGATCACCAGCTGTTGACGGCCGAGGAGGTCGCTGACCTACTGCGCCTGCCGGTGTCAACGATCTACGACCTGGCGCGGACCGGACGGCTTCCCAATCTCAAGATTGGGCGGGCCCTGCGATTCAGCCGGAGCGATCTCGAAGTGCATCTGGCCGAGCGCTGCCGCTCCCGAGTCGCTTCTCGGGGCTGAATCGGGCTAGGTAGCCTCCGCGGCCCAGCCGTCAAGGGCGCCGCTTCGCGGCTCGCTTCGCTCGGCCCTGACGGGCCACCCTTGACTGCCGGTTCGCTCCGGCTATGTGGCAATGATCGGTCCGCTGGAGCGGACCATTCCGTAGGTCAAGTCTCGAGGTCGAGGAAGTACACGGGCTTGATCGGTAGCAGCTGGCGGCCGTCCTCGTCGACCCGGTCGTAATGCTCGACCCAGAGGTCGAGAAAGGCATCACCGTCGATCAGCGTGATACGCCGGCTCGCTCGTCGAGCCGACTCCTCCGCGTCTCGTGTGAATCCGCCCAGCGAGATGTATACGCCGACGTCGTCCTGCTCAATGAGGGACAAGAACGAGCGCAATTCATCCTCGGTGGTCTTCTGCTCGCGCCGCTTGACCTGACCCTTGATCCGTGGACCGTTGACGCCAAGCGGGTCCCCTTGAGCGAGGAGATCGAGCCCGCCGTCCCGCCCTCTCGGCGCGATCCACACCACGTGGTATCCCATCGCTTCGAGCAGCTTCCCGACCAGATCCTGGAGGGTGTACGGATTGATGCCAGCGAGGTAGTCGAGGATCGCCCGACGCGCTGCCTCCTCCGATTCCTCAAGCGTGGCGGCGGCGATCAAGCCGCCTTCGTCGGCGTCACTGTCGGTCACGGCGGCGTCATCCAGGCTCGGCTCGGGCTGGCTGGCCTTCCAGTCCTTGTAGAGGCGACGGGACTCGGCGAATAGCCCCTCCGGATCAGGAAACGTGTGAAGCGCGGCACGACCCTCGTCGGTAAGCGTCCAGATTCCGGCCTTCTTTCGAAGCCAGCCTGCTTTGACGGTGTTGATCGTCGAGAACCGCAAGATCTTCGGGAACCGAACGAGGTCGGGGTTCTTCGGGAACGTCGCCAGCTCGAACGGCGTCAGCTCCATTTCCGACTCGACGCGGGCGATCGCATCCTTCGCCTGGAGACCTTCGGGCTCGTTGGACAGGATCCGGAAGAGGGTCTGAACCATCTCACCTTGGCGCCGTGTGGTGATCTCTGCCATCGCGGAGCCAGCCTAACGCGGAGCGCGGAGGATCAGCCGAACGCCCGATCGACTGCGTCCGCCTCCTCGTCGCTCGGCTGGTAGTGAGCGTATACCTGGGTGGTCCTCGAGTCGGCGTGGCCCATCCAGTGCTGAATGGTCCTCATTGGCGTGCCAGCGGCCGCCATCCGCGTCCCGAACGTGTGGCGCAGCTCGTGGAACGTGATCCGGTGGACGCCGGCGCGGTCGAGCGCCTGCTTGAAGCGGCGGACTAGCTTCGAGCGGTCGAGCGGCTTGCCGGTCTCTGGGTGGCAGAAGACGAGGTCGCGCTCATGCGCGTACACCGACCGCTCGCGCAGCTCCCTTAGCGCGAGCGCGACGCGCTCCGCCATCGGCACCGACCGTCCCGACCCGGCCGACTTCGGGTCGCCGAACTCGCCGCGGACGAAGGGGGAGACCACGCGGATCTTGCGCGCGTCGACGTCGACGTCGCGCCAGCGCAGCCCGAGCAACTCGCCCTGGCGTAGCCCGGTCATCGCGGCAGTGAGGTAGAGCGTCGGCTCGATCTGTCCGAACGCGTCATCCGGGTACGCGGCCGCGAGCAGCTGCTCGAGCTCGGTCTGATCAAGGAACTGGATGCGGGTCTCGGTCCTCTTCAGAGTGGGCCGGTCCGCAAGCTTCACTGGGTTGCTCTGGCACCAGCCCTTCCGGAGGCCGAGCTCGAACACCGAGTGCATCGTGTTGACGTGGTTGCGGATCGTCTTGATCGCGAGCGTGCGGCGCTTGGCGGCGACGTAGCGCTCGATGTCCTCAGGGCGGATCCGGTCGAGCGTCTTGCCCGCGAAGAACGGTGCGATGTGGTTCGCAAGATCGGAAGCGACCGTCAGACGGTGCGACTTGCGCCGGCCCTTCAGCTCGAGCCGCCGGCAGAACTCCTTACCGGCCTCCTCCATCGTCACGCGCTGGCCGTCGGGCGCCGAGCGCGGGGCCTCGATCTCCCGCATCCGGCGCAGCACGCGCTCGGCCTGGGCCTTCGTGAGCCCATCGGCGCGACCCTCGGTGCGCACCGCACCGACCTTGCGCTGGACGCGCCGCCCGTCAGGCCCGTACCACGAAGCCAGCCACGAGCCGCCGACGACACGCAGCGTGCCGGTGCCGTATGCGCGTCGACCCCTACCGCGAGAGCCACTCACGCGACCACCCGGCCGAGGCCTTGCGGGTCCGCCGTGTACCGTTCATGTACCATTGTGACCTGATCGTACCTGATCCAACGGACGGGAAAGCCCAGTAAACAAGGCTATTCAGACCTAGTTAGATCTGGCCGCTTCCGGCTGGGGGCCGGGCGGTCGCAGGTTCAAATCCTGTCTCCCCGATAGTAAAAAAGCGCTGGTAGTAGAGGCTTTACGCGATCCCGTTGGCACGACCAGATCCTCTGGCGGGGTCCAATTTGATTCAGGGCTTCGGTCGCTCGAGCACCGCGACTTGTGGTCCAGGCGGTCGGGGGTTCGAGTCCCCTCGCTCACCTTAAGAATCTCCCGGCAAAAGCGATTGCTGTTACGCCCCCGAGGATGCCACGCGCGGCTCCGCTCGGCTTCTCGTTCTACCAAGCGTCTACCAAACGAGACGATGACGATGGGATTGACGCCACGGGCCAGGATCGTTCCGGCTGACATTCTTATCGCGTTATCGCTTGCGCGATCAATAAAGGGCAGCTGACGGTCGCCTCGCTGCTCTGCTGAAGATAAACCAGCAGACGATCCGCAACTGGATCTGAGATGGACGCCGGTGTCAAGGGTCGGCTGAGAGTTTGGTTGTGTTGGTTGGTCAGGGTGTGGTGGGTGCTGGGTCTGGCGACCGGTGCGTGGCACCGACGACTGTCACTCTGAGAGGCGCGGGTCGGGACCGCAGGACAGTGTCCGGTCGTTGAGCTCCTCGAATCGAGTCCACGCGCGGGTAGCTGACCGCGATCCTGCCTTCCGCCAAGTCCGCGAACAGCTTGACTTGCAAGCTGGACGGTGGCGGTATACGGTCGCTCTGTATCGGCCTTTCGGCCGCTTTCGCCGTCCTTCGCAGACGCTGTCGGCAAGATGGTTCCCCAGCCGCCGTACGGAGTTCGTCCTTTGCGACTGGAACTTCCGAAGGAAATCGGCTCCCACACTAACTCGGGCGAATCGGCGTACGGAAGACGCGGTGATGGAACCTATGGAAGACGTGCCAGCGGCGAATGTAAGCCGGATGGGCGGGGACGAGTTGGTTGGAGAGCGACGGCGTCATTGGCCGCGAGTCCCGCGACACGGTCGGGCGACTTTCAGCTTTGCGATGGCGGCAGTCACTGTCGTGGTTGTGCTGATGACGGCTGGGGCGCAGGCGAGGCGCGCTGGGTCGATTGCCTCCCCGTGCCTGGTCCAGATAGGCACGGCGTCCGGTAAGGCAACCACATGGCGAATCGTGCTGCACGGCAAGGTGTTCTGTGCTCAAGCTCGTCGCACGTTCGACGCGTTTCGACGCGACGAGGATTCGGGGGCTTGTGGATCAGGACGGATCTGTGGGATACGCCAACCCGGTGGCTGGCAGTGCGCTTTCTTGAGCGTCGTCGAGTCCAAGGGAGACCACGGCCGCTTGGCGGACTGCAGACGCCGGGGTGCGTCAATCGATGCTTACGCCGCCGCTGGCAAGGCGAGGAAAGCGTGAACAGGTTCATCATGATCAGACCGTGGGCTTACCGCGCGATGGCAGGAGCCTTTCTCGCCGTACTGGCGGGATGCAGCGCCACCAAAACGATCAGGGAGGTTCCGGCCAGCAGCCCCCGTGCCGTATCGGCGTCGTCGGCTGCCGATGCTCGTGCCGCCTCGGGCGGGGTCTGGGGCAAGGCCGAGGAGGTCCCCGGCACTGCTGCCCGCAACACCGGCGGGGACGCAGACGTCGGGGTGTCGTGCGCATCGGCGGGCAACTGCAGCGCCGGCGGGAACTATGAGCACGACTTCTCGGACGCCCGGTCGTTCGTGGTCGGGGAGAAGAACGGCACCTGGGGTAAAGCGGAAAGGGTCGTTATCAATGGCACGGGCGTTGCGCTCATTTCACTGTCGTGCGCATCGGCGGGCAACTGCAGCGCTGGCGGGGACTATCAGGTCAGCCCTTCGAACTTCGAGGCCTTCGTGGTCGGGGAGAAGAACGGCACCTGGGGTAAAGCGGAAAGGGTCCTGATCAATGGCACGGGCGTTGGGCTCATTTCACTGTCGTGCGCATCGGCCGGCAATTGCAGCGCTGGCGGGGAATACGTCGACACTTCCGACCTGACTCAGGCGTTCGTGGTCGGGGAGAAGAACGGCACCTGGGGCAAGGCTGAGGAGGTCCCCGGCACCGCGGTCCTCAACAAGGGCGGGTATGCGACGCTCAACGTGCTGTCGTGCGCATCGGCGGGCAACTGCAGCGCTGGCGGGACCTATAGCTACGCCTCCGGCCGCTACCAGGCGTTCGTGGCCGGGGAGAGGAACGGCACCTGGGGCAAGGCCGAGGAGGTCCCCGGCATTGCGGCCCTCAACCGGGGCGGGCACGCAGTGACGGGCTCGGTGTCGTGCGCAGCGGCGGGCAACTGCAGCGCTGGTGGGTTCTACACCGACGGTTCCGGCCACCAGCAGGCGTTCGTGGCGGGGGAGACGAACGGCGCCTGGGGCAAGGCCGAGAAGATCCCCGGCACCGGAGCCCTCAACCAGGGCCGACACGCGGGGATTGAGGTGTCGTGCGCATCGGCGGGCAACTGCGGCGTCGGCGGGTACGACACCGACGGCTCCGGTCGCGTGCAGGCTTTCGTGGCCGGGGAGAGGGACGGCACCTGGGGCAAGGCCGAGGAGGTCCCCGGCACCGCGGGCCTGAACAAGGGCGGGGACGCAGAGACCCAATCGGTGTCGTGCGCAGCGGTGGACAACTGCAGCGCCAGCGGGTTCTACACCGACGGCTCCGGCCACCAGCAGGCGTTCGTGGTCAACGAGACCTAATGTGCCCCGACGTTGGGTGAAATTACCAGTAGCAGCCTGTTCACCAGATGAGGGCCAAGACCGTGACCGGCATCAGGGACATCCTGGAAGACACGCTCAGCATGAGCCGACAGCCCGCAGGACCAGCCACGAAAAGAGAGTGATCGTTTGATGCCAGGAGCCAGCCATCAGCACGAGGTCGCGAGATGGCTTGGCGCGCCGCTGCGACGTTTGGGGGTCGCCACTGGGCTGGTATGCCTACTGGCGCTGTCTGGTGTCCCCGGTGCGAGGGCAGCTGTGTGGGCGCAGCAGACCGTACCTGCCCCGTCGGGGTTGACCTATCCGCTCGCGGGGTCCTTTGACGCGGTGTCGTGTCCGGCCGTCAACGACTGCGTCGCAGCCGGATCACAGACGCTGCAGGACGGCCAGACGACGGAGGCGGCGGAGACCTGGAATGGTGCGAGTTGGTCGATTCACAGCATCGCCGATCCCACTAATGTGCTTGGCATAGATGGCGTGTCGTGCGCTTCAACGACCGCATGCATGGTCGTCGGCGAGGGCACGGCCAATGACTTCGCGGAGAGCTGGAACGGATCCGCCTGGTCTCCCGTGGCAACTCCAACCCCGGGCCCCAGCGTCGGGAATGCCGGGAGTGCCGAGCTGAGCATCTCGCCCGGAAGCGTGTCTTGCGTCGCTGCCGATGCGTGTGTTGCAGTTGGAAGTGTCGAAGTCGGAAACGCCAGTACAGCCCCGTACGCTGCGCGGTGGAACGGCGCCACGTGGACGCGCGAGCAGCCGCCACAGCCAGCGCTGCCGCCACCACAGCCAGGGTATGTTAATTCGGGCCGGTTGAACGCTGTGTCGTGCGCGTCGGCGACGGCGTGTACCGCCGTGGGCGAAGTGAGCGCTGGAGGAGGAGATACGACCGCATTTGTCGATGAGTGGAACGGGTCAACGTGGTCTCTCGTCACGGTCCCACCCCCTGCCGCCGCTGGGGTGCAATACGCTTCGCTCGACGCCGTGTCGTGCGCGACCTCGTCGTCGTGCGTGGCCGTCGGCGTTTACTCGGCGACGGAGGAGGGGTTGCCGTACTCCGAGGTGTGGAACGGAACGACCTGGTCGTCCCCGATTATGCAGGGGGTGGGCGTGAGCGACAACACCGATAGCGTGTCGTGCACCTCGCCGACGGCCTGTGCCGCCCTGCTCCCGGGGCCCGGCAATGGTGGCTTGGTCGAGGAATGGAATGGCGCCTCGTGGTCAACGCAGAGCATCGTGTCGCTAACCGAGAGGCCCACTGTTTCGGACCTGTCATGTGCGAGCACGGTCAGCTGCATGCTGGTCGGGACCAACAACGACTCCGACACCGCATCGCCGCTGGCTGAGCTACGCCAACCGAGCGGCTGGTCGCTCGCGCCGGCGCCGCTCACCGCACCCGACAGCATCTCGCTCGACGCCGTGTCGTGCACGTCCCGGACTGCCTGCACGGGAGTCGGGAGCCCGTCCCATGGAGGCGTGGTCGTGGAGCGCTGGAATGGACGCGATTGGCGGCTTCAAAGCGCGCCAAGTCCAGCAGGAGCAGCCGTCACGGCGGTGTCCTGCGCGTCGGCCAGGACATGCATGTTGGTCGGCTTCCAGGACACCGGCATGCTGACGGAGCGGTGGAATGGGCGCACATGGTCGTTGGAGACGATCGGCGGCCCGGAATCGGTTGATGGCGTCCCGGTTGACGGCCTCAATGCCGTTTCGTGCACGTCCGCCAGCGCTTGCATCGCGGTCGGGGGTGAAAGCGAAGGCGAAGACATCGGCGTCCCGGCGCTTGGCGAGCGATGGAACGGGCGCGATTGGTCGAGCGAGAGGATGCCGCTGCCGGCTGCACAGTCCTCTTCCACGCTCACGGGGGTTTCGTGCCGCTCGCGTCATCGGTGCGTCGCTGTCGGGACTTACTACATCTCCCCGACGAGCCGCGGACCGGACCTCGCCAGGACACTCGCGGAGGGCTGGAACGGATCGCGGTGGTCGCTGCAGGCACCATCGCAGAGGACCCGCCTGTCGGCCCTGTCCTGCCCGTCCACGAAGAACTGCAATGCGATCGCGCAGCATTGGAACGGCAGGAGCTGGTCTGTGGGCCCGAACCCCAACGCCGTCCTGAACTCGATCTCTTGCGTGACCGCCCACGCGTGCACCGCGGTCGGGAGCGGCCGCATCGAACACTGGGACGGCTCGCTGTGGAAGCGGCAGCCCGCGGCCCGAGGGCTCCCCGTTGCGAGATTCAACGCCGTCTCTTGTGTCTCGACGCGGACCTGCGTGCTTGTCGGGTCGCGCCCGAACGCGGCCGGCGTCAGGGTCCCGCTGATCGAGCGCCATTCGTAGCCGAGAACCCGTGTCCCCCTCGCACCGCACGGCAATCGTGACGGTGCTGTGCGCCGCGCTCGTGAGCGTCACCGGCACGGCGTCGACGGACGCGCGCTCGCCGCCCGAGCGGGCCGCGCGGCGCAGCGCTCCGATGCACGCGGTGAGCACGCGGCTGACGTTCAACGGCGCCAGCCGCACCATCCCCGCTGGATTCCTGGGACTGTCTGTCGAAGTCAGCGAGATCACGCGCTACGAGCTGGCGGGGCGAGCGGTCGACCATGTGTTTGGCCTGCTCAGGTCGCCCGGTGACGGGCGATTGCTGCTTCGCGTCGGCGGCACCTCTGCCGATCATGCGTGGTGGTACACGGCGGGCAAGCCCGCACCGGCAGGGGTATTCACGATTGGCAGGCCGTGGGTTTCGGGACTGGCAGCGCTCGTCGCCAGAGATGACTTGCGGGTGGTGCTCGGGCTCAACCTCGCGGTCCACTCGCCCGCGCTCGAAGTGGCTTTCGCGTCCGCCGTCCAGCGCGCGCTGCCGCGATCGACGCTCGCGGGACTCGAGATCGGCAACGAGCCGGATCTGTACGAGCGCGAGCAGTGGCTGCAGCGCCAGCGGCTAGCGACAACCGAGCGGGCGCTGCCGCGCCGCTGGACCCAGGCGTACTCGCCGGGTGACTATCAAGCGGACTATGAGTCCTACGCGTGGGCCGTGCGCGCGAGGCTCGGCCCGATTTCGCTGGAGGCACCAGACACGACCACCCCAGCCTTGGCGTGGCTGAGGGCGGCCACCGGCCTGAGAACGCTGGATCCCGAGATCATCGCCGTCCACAGTTACCCGCTGTCCACCTGCTGGCCGAAGGACTCCGCAGAGTATCCGACGGTTGCGCGGCTGCTCGCAGAGCATGCCACCGTCGGGCTGGCGAATTCCGTGCGGCGCGCAGCGCAGTTCGCGCACGAGGACCACATGACGTTCCGGGTGACCGAGTTGAACTCGGTGAGCTGCGGCGGGAACACGGGCGTCGCGGACTCGTTCGCGACTGCGCTGTGGGCTCCGGACGCGCTGTTCGAACTGCTCAGCGCGGGGGTTGACGGGGTCAACGTACACCTCCATCCGGACAGCCTGAACGCACCGTTCCAACTCACCGCCGACGGCATCAGACCGTTGCCTGAGCTCTACGGGCTCGCACTGTTCGCGCAGCTCATCGGATCACACGCGAGACTGCTCGACACGAACCTGCACGCGCCTCGCGGACTGCACCTGAAGGCATGGGCGACCCGTCACGGCTCGGTGACAGCGGTACTGCTGATCGATAAGAGTGACCGTGACGCCGAGGTATCCATTCCGGCGGCCGGCCGCGGCGCGCCACCCGCCGTGCTGCGGCTGTTGCAAGCACCGAGCATCCGCTCGGTCGGCGAGGTCGTCTACGCCGGCAGATCGATCGGCAGCGACGGCCGCTGGCAGGGACGCGCAACTACCAGCGCGGCTCGGGTCGGCACCCACGGCGAGTATCACGTGCGGGTCCCGGCGATGAGCGCGGTGACCCTCACGATCAGAGCAGGCGTTCGTCGAGGACGTCGAGCCATCCTCGGCACATCAAGAAACTGATGGCTGGGTTGCCTGCAGTCGGGTTCGGCCGCTCGCGGGCGGACGACGGCAAGGAGATCGCGGCTGTCTTCGACCTCCGGAGTCAACGCGGGAGATTTGGTGAGGTGGGAATCTGCCGCGGACGGCGTCCGGTGTAGACCGCTCTCAGATCATCTACGTGTCGCCGGCGGAGCGCGGGAGTCTGATCGCTGTGTTAGGTCTGCTTGACTTCGCGCCTACGCGGGTTAAGTATCTTCTGTTGCAAACCTCCCCATCCCTTTGCAAGGTTGTAGGGATATGGAGACGCGCGCAACGCAAGCCGCCTTGGCTGTCGCGAGGTTCATCTTTGGCCGGCTTGCCTACCGAGGGGGTGCTGGGTCAGGGTGGCGGCGGTTGTGGTTCGGATGGCGTCGGGGTCGGTCCAGGAGCAGACCTGGTCGCTTGAGATAGCCCGTGGAGTTGCCCGCGGGACTGTTCTGGTGCCAGCGCGGGCGAGACGTCGTGAAGTGATTGCACTCCAAAGGAGAACATGCCGATGTTCAGACGACTGACAATCATTGCCATCCTCAATGTCGTTATCGCTGCGATCTCCGCCAACGCAGCGGCTGCGCGGCCCGCAGCACCGGCCTTGGGGCGCGGGCCGGCGACGCTGGCCATGTCAGGAGCTCGTGTCGGCCTGCCCCAGCCGATCTACTTCTGGGGCAGCGTGGCTAACACAATCAGAGCCCCCGGCCTGCGTCCGTTCCCCGAGGTTGTTCGCCCGTCGCTGATCTTTCTCTTTGCCGACGGATCGTGGGTTATTGACCACCTGCGCTGGACCCGTTGGGGGTCAAGCATCGCGCACGCTAGCGGTATCAGCAGCGCGAGTGATGGCATCCCCAACCAGGCCGCGGGAAAGCGAATAAAGACCCCAGCGCACATCACCCTGTCACATCCCGGACGGTTCTACGGCCGCGAGGTGTATCGCTGCTTCGCGCTTAGGATTCCTCCCCCCGCAACGAATCTGCACGGATGCCTCGAAGGTCACGGGGGCTATTACTTCCTTTGAGTGCTGCCAACCGGCGACCGGACGACAACCTCGAGCTCCTCGTACGGGCCCGCCCAGCGGTGCGGGGTCCGCGCCGTCGGGTAGCTCATGAATCCAGCTTCAAGAAAGATGCATCCCGATGTACAGACGACTGACAATCACTGCCCTTCTCACCGCCGCTGTCTGTGCGATCGCCGCGACGCCAGCAGCCGCCAAACGATCGTGCGGGACCGAGAGGGTCCAGCCGGGAACCACCGGCCCCCCTAAGACTGGTTCTACCAGTGGCCCGGGTATCCCTTACAAGATCATCGTGTGGCGCGGCAACGTCTCCTGCCGTAAGGCCCGCAGCCTGATCAAAGCGACCGGCGAAGGCAAGGGCACCTGGCATGAGGCCCCTGACATCGCAGCGATTTACACGACCTTCCCCCTAGGCTGGCGCTGCGCCCTTGCCACTGGGGGGAATTACGGCTGCGTGCGGGGGCGACGCGTCGGGGCTTCCGGACACGCGGATGAAATCGATGGGATACAGCTCTAGCCGGTGGCTAAGAGCAGGCAGCGCGTACACCCCTTTTGCAGTGACCGGACATAGAGATTCTGAGGAACTCACGACCCGCAGGAGCAGATCGTGAAGCGGATCATCACCATCATCATCGTGCTCGGGCTGCTCGTTCCAGCGATCGCTGTCGCTAGCAGGGTCGCGACCGGCAGTACCCGGAATGCGATCGACCGAGCTGCGGCCCGGCAGTTGCCTCCCGGCATCCCGGAGCGCTGCCTGGTTGCCCAGGTGACGACCAAGGACGGCGGCAACTGGGCCGAGGTCGGCTTCAACGGCCCCCACTATCGCTCGTGCGGCCGCTGGGGGTTCAACGGTGTCGTCATCCTGCGGCGCGCTCACGGGCGCTGGGATTACATCACGGCGGGTTCTGCCATGCTCCCGTGCCGACGGCTCGGCATCCCCGTCGCGGTCCGGCAAGACCTGCACCTGCCATGTCGCTGAGCATTGAGGCTCGCTGGCAGTGTCTGCCGCCGCTCCGGTGTGCAAACCGCCGCGCCCGGCAACGTGCTTCGAACACCCTTTTGACACTTGTTGGGAAGCGATCACCCGCGCGGTGTTGGCTCGAGCCAGTGTGCTGCGGTCAGCGTCCCAGAAGCGTCTTCCGGTCGAGCAAGGGTCGGTGGCGTTGCGAGTGATCCGCTTGCTCGTGACGATCGCGGCCGCCGGGGCGATGCTGCCAGCGGCGGCATACGGCGCGAGTTGGACGACCGAGGGGACGTTGGGTCCGACCGGGCTGGCGGAGAGCGCGCTGACCAGCGTGTCGTGTGTATCGGCCGGGCCGTGCATGGCCGTCGGCGTGGACGACGACGGCTACGACAGCAGCCAGTCCTCACTGCAGAACGTCGGGTCGTTCGCCGAGAGCTGGAATGGCTCCGCGTGGGCTGTCGTGCCGACCGCCGGCTCCGCGGGAGCCAGCCCGGGCCTTTACGCGATCTCGTGTGTGTCGGCGGTGTTCTGCGTCGCCGTCGGCCAGACGCACTCCAACGGACGGAGCAGCCTGGCACTCGATGGTGGTTACGGAGCCCAGCGAGCGCTTGTGGAGGCGTGGAACGGCGTAGGCTGGACGGTCCAATCCAACCCCGGCGCGGCTCTGTCTGGCAGCGGGCTGTTTAGCGTCTCGTGCACCTCGAGCCGGTTCTGCGTAGCCGTGGGAGACCACGGAAACTATGGCTTGGCCGAGGTCTGGAACGGATTGACCTGGGGTCTCCGGACGACCCCGCCGGTCAAGTTCGGCGCAGGGCTGGCCGGCGTATCGTGCGTGACGGTCAAGTGGTGCACCGCGGTGGGCTTCTACAACACCTCAAAGGTCGGACAGGAGGTGTACATGCCGCTGGCCGAGCGCTGGAACGGTCGGCGCTGGAACGTGCAGCGTCCACCCCCGGAATGGCTGCGGTACCACGGCAGGGTGTACGCCAACTTCACGTATCTAACGGGCGTGTCGTGCACCTCACGCTCATTCTGTCTGGCCTCAGGAGACGCTGAACGGGCTCAGAACGGCGACGGTGCCGGCTCGTTTGCGGTGCGCTGGAACGGAGCACGCTGGATAGCGGCGACCGCCGGGCGACCGCACAACAGCCCGTTCTACGCGCTGTCTTGCCTGTCGAGCACGGATTGCCTCGCGATCGGCCAATTCGAGAACAGCGTCTTCCCAGCACCTGACACAACCCAACCGCTCGCTGAGGGCTGGAACGGCAAGCGGTGGGATCGTCTCGCGCTCCCGCATGTCGCGCCCCCCTCCGGCGCGACCCGCGACTCCCCGGACGCGCGCGATCCGGCGCTGTTCGGCGTCTCGTGCGTCGCGCAGAGCGGTTGCACCGCCGTCGGCGCCCAGGGCCAGGGCAGCGACAGCGCCGCCCTGGCCCAGAGCGATATGGGCACCCCCGGCGCCGCAGCCCCACCGCCTGTCAAACCGACCCTCGCCTGTCCCCCCGCCGGTGTTGGGTAAGAGTGTTGATGTGGCGCCGGTGTCGGGGGTGGTGTTGGTCAAGCAGCCGGGTAGGAGGGGGTTTGTTCGTTTGCGGGGTGGTGAGCGGGTTGCGGTTGGGAGCACGCTTGATACGACGGCGGGGGTGGTGTCGCTAACTGCCGCCAAGGACCGCAGGGGACACACGACGACCGGTCGGTTCTATGCCGGTCAGTTTCGCCTCGTCCAGAAGCGTGCCCGGACGGCGGAGGAGACCGTTCTGACGTTGACGGGGCCGAAGCTG
>Ga0182024_10012556_pt1 | contig 16731 bp, 14 predicted proteins | sample P32metaG_FD_120480 | JGI IMG/M metagenome (GOLD analysis project Ga0182024, IMG submission 120480) | Permafrost microbial communities from Stordalen Mire, Sweden - P3-2 metaG (Illumina Assembly) | ecosystem: Environmental > Terrestrial > Soil > Wetlands > Permafrost | place: Sweden: Stordalen... | reverse complement strand
GGCTCGGAGAACGAGCCGGCCTGCGTCAGGCGCCGCTTGGCGCGGACGACGCCGACCGTGTATTCGGCCGTGAAGATATAGCGGTAGCGATCCCTGACGGTGCCGTAGATGACGTTGGTCACGCGCAGGTTGGCAGCGCCGGGGATGGGGAAATGGCGGGCGACCTTGCCGGTGAGGTTCAGGCGATCGGTCAGGCTGAAGTTCATCCGCCATTCCGCCGCCAAGCGGCGCAATGCCTCAGCCGAGCGGCGGCGGGTAACGGAGTCGACGACATAAGCTCCCCCCGTGATGGCAACGGCCAAACCAAGTAACTCGGAGGGGTTCATGAGATCCCACACTCCCGCGAGCCGCGACCGTGAGGGAGCGGGGTCAACCGACTCGCTGACGCTCGCGGCTCGTTAAGAATGTTCACCGGGCCGGCCTGGTGGCCGCCCCTTCAGGCTTGGGGGGCGGGACGGACAGGTCGATGTTGTAGGACGGCGCAACCGCCGGCAGATCGGCGATCCACTGCTTGATCTGGTTCAGCGCAAACGGCGCTTTGGTCGGCGCGAGGTAACCGGCCGCCTTGGGATGGGGAAGGTCCGCCAGGGCAGGCGGCAGGGCAAACTGGGTCAGCAGCGAACCCTCCGGGTGCAGCCGGTCGATCATCTCGTGCTCCACGCCATTGATCGTCGTGGAGAACTGCTGGAGAATCAGGTAATCCGAAAGGATCGTCGCGTCATCTTGCCGCTCGGTGAACAGGAAGAACTTGCCGCCCTTTTCGGTGTTATGGCACGCGCCGGTGGCGCACGTGTTGATGATCAACCGGTGAACCTTGCGATAGCTGGCCAGCGACCCGGGGTCGCTTGCAACTTTGACGTCTTTGCGCAGGCCCGGCGGGCCGTGCTTGATGATCTCCCACCCGATATCGGCCGGCGTCATCCTACTGATGGCGTTAGCATCGATGAGCCCCAGATCGATTGCGCCCTTGCGTGCCTCGGCGGCGACCTGGACCTTGATATCCTGATCGTTCTCGGTCCACTCGGTCTGGCGGATGAAGTTGATCTCGTCGGGGGTCAGCGTACGCCGGGCCCTGACCAGCCCCGGCCGGACCGGCGGCAAGTCGGGGGCCGGAGCAACCGGCTTGGTCTCGGGCTGGGACGCCTTGATCTGCTCGTCCACTTTGTGGAGCAGGTCGGTCGCGTTGCGGTTGCCCGGCTCCAGCGCCAGGGCCGCCACGAGCAGCTCCCGCGCCTGCGGGTACATGTTGTGGGCGATGGCGAAGTTCGCCAGGTCCAGCCGCGCCGCCACGTCCTTGCGGTCCAGCGCTGACAGCCGCCCGTTGAATTCCTCGGCCGGGGTATTGAAATAGGTCACTTTTTCGACGTTTCGGCTGTCGAGGGAAATCTTTCCCTGCGAAGTGGAATTGACGTCGACGTGACCGGGCTCGGTGGTCTCATCGATTTCGCCGATGAAGGTGTGGTGGTCCTTGGTGAGGACCATTCCCTGCTTACCGGTCCCTGCCGCCGACGCCAGAAGCGGGACCAGCCCGCCGGCCAGCACGGACAATCCAACCCGGGCCATCACTCGTCGCAGCATACGCGTTTCCTCGCAAAGGTGCATCGTCACAAGGCGTGTTCAAGCCGAATGATGGTTGTATCGTAAAACGGCCCGGCTAGGGTGGCAAGGACAAATCGGGCCATACCCGGCGCTGACGGAACAGATGCTTCGAGCCTGTGTCCAGGTTCACGCGATTTTATCGTGGAAATTGTGGGGGCCACCGTGTAGCCTTCCTCCTTCCAGCCAGACCGGCCAGCCAGACCGGGTTGTCCAGCGGATCGTTCCTGCGGAGGTTGCGTGGAGAAGTTGCAGACGGGGACGGTCCGTTCCCAAAAGGCGATAAGCAGCGACCTGTTCGAGCCGCTGGAACAGCGGCGATTGTTCGCGGTTTCGCTCAATGCCGCGGGCTGGATCGTGGTTACTCCGGCCTCCAATTCCCGCGTCGTTTACGTCAGCTCATCGGTCGGCAACGACAGGAACTCCGGGCTCGCCCCTTCGCTGCCCGTTCAGACGCTGGGCAAAGCCGTTTCTCTCCTGCGCAACGGGTACGGCGACGAAATGCTGCTCCGCCGCGGCGATGTCTGGCACGATTCGCTGGGCGTCTGGTGGAAGTCGGGCGCGTCAGAGCAGGACCCTCTGCTCATCGGCGCCTACGGCGTCGGCGCTCGCCCGCTCCTCGACACCGGCACCGCCGACGCATTCGACTGCGGCGAGACCTCTCATCCGATCGTCAACAACATCGTCATCGACGGCATCGCCTTCCAGGCCGACGGGCACAACCCGTCGTCACTCACATTCGATCGCAAGGCCTCTCCCGACGGCATCCACCTGGTGTCGCAGACCACCAACTTCACCATCGAAGACTGCACGCTCGAATACTACGTGAACAACATCACGATGGTGAATTACTTCGGCCCGATCAGCCACGTCGCCATCGAGCGCTGCAACATCTCTTATTCCTTCTCCAGCACCGGCGCCCACTCCGAAGGCACGTTCCTCGAAGGCGTGCAGGGCATCCAACTCATGGGGAACGTCTACGACCACGACGGCTGGGACACGGCCGGCGGCGGGTACGCCACCATCTTCAACCACGACGTCTACGTCACCGCCACTTCCAGCGGGCTGGTCGCGCGCGGCAACATCTTCGCCGAGGCCAGCAGCCACGGCCTGCAGGCCCGTTGCGGCGGGTCGATCGAAGACAACGTCTTCCTCGACGACCCCACCGGCTTGAGCTTCGGGCTGGTCAACGGCTCGCCGGTCACGCCCGGCGGTGTCACCGGCGACGTCGTCGGGAACCTCTTCATCGGCGGACGCAATATCAACCCCTCCCTGCCCCGCGGCACCGGGCTGGAGATCGGCAACACCTACACTGCCACCGTCGCCGACAACCTCTTTGCCGACAACCCCACCAGCGAGTTCCCCGCCATCGAGCTTGGCTACGGCACCGACGATTCCAACCCCACCGACGCCGCCGGCCTCAACGACGTCACCTTCAACGACAATGTGATCTACAACTGGGGCTACGGCATCGAGAGCGCCGCCGGGCTCGTCCCGGACAGTACCGGCCCCAAGAGCCTCAACAACGTCAGCTTCATCGACAACGAAATCCAGCAGATCACCAGCGGCGACATCGTCACCCAGGGCGGCGTGTTGAACACCAACACCGAGCACTGGTCGGGCAACGTCTACAACACGAACAGCACGACCGCCACGCCGTTCTCCATCAACCACGTGTCGGAGTCGTCCGCCCACTGGCTGGCCAAGGTCGATCCGACCGGCAAGCTCAAAAAAGCAAGCTTCCCCAATGCCGGGGCGACGATGTCCAGCTACGATGCTTCGCTCAGCCTGGCATCCACCGACACCGCCATCCTCGCCGCCGCCGCCACGCAGTCCCAGCAGAGCTGGAACGCCAGGTTCACCACCAGTGACATCCTCTCCTACTTCCACAGCGCATTCGGCGGCGGCTTGGACGGGAAGCTGGTGTAGGCTCCGGCACTCCCCCCGATGCGCACGTTATCGGCACCGAAACGCGGGAATGCATATTGACCCCTTTTCACCGCGCAGCCGGGCGCATTTGTAGCGCATTTCACGCGTTAGCAGCCAGACCGATCCCGCCACCCCCGACACGGCGGAAACCGGGCTTGAAAAAAAATTCATTTTTTAGCGATTTCCGGGTGGCGTGGGGCCGTACGCCTCAAGTAAAAACCCCCTCGTTCATTCCGGGCTTGTGGCCAGCAACATGCAGTTCGCTGGCGGTTCGACAATCGAAATAGACGTACCCTTTGGAGGTTCCGTGCCGAATCCGATTTCGGCGGTGGTGCGCCCGCTCAAGGCGCGCCGTCGCAGTATCCCCGTCCGCAGCGCCCATCGATCAGTCTATCCGGCTGGAGCGATCCATGCCGCGGTCGCCTGCGAGCCGCTTGAAACGCGCCAACTCCTGTCTACTTCAATCAACAGCGCCGGCTGGACCGTGGTCACCCCATCCTCCGGCGCACGCGTCATTTACGTCAGCAGCTCGTCGGGCAACGACCGCAACAGCGGGCTGTCCCCCTCTTCTCCGGTCGCCAGCCTGGCCAAGGCCGAATCGCTCATCCGCAACGACTCGGCTGACGAAATGCTGCTCAAAAAGGGCGACACCTGGAACACCGGCCTGGGATACTGGAGCAAACAGGGCATTTCCGCCTCAAGCCCGATCGTGATCGGCGCCTATGGCACCGGCGCGCGGCCGACCCTGGACACCGGCAACCAGTCGGCCTTCACGGACGGCGGAAACACGCTGGCCAACGTCGATATCATCGGGCTGAAAATGGTCGCCAATGCCCGCGGCGCCGCCGGTCCCAATGGGATCAACGTCGATTCCAAGGTCGACAACTTCCTGATCGAAAACTGCGACATCCAGGACTACGGGAACAACATCGTCTTCCAGGAATACTACGGGGCGATGGACAACATCACCATCCGAAGGTCGATCATCGCCGACGCCTGGTCCGGAAGCGGCGCCCATTCCCAGGGACTGTTCTGCGACGGCGTCCACGGCATCACCCTAGAGCAGAACGTCTTTGACCACAACGGCTGGAACACCGCCGCCGGCGGGTGGATGACCATCTTCAACCACGACGCCTACATCACCGCCGACAACTCCGGACTCGTCGCCATCGGCAACACCTTCTCCAACGCTTCCAACTTCGGCCTCGAGGCCCGCTGTGGCGGGACCATCGAAAACAACCTCTTCTACAACGATGCCGACGGCCTGGATTTCGGCCTGGTCGACGGCTCGCCCCTCACCCCTGGCGGGGTCAGCGGCGTCATCAGCGGCAACGTCTTCTCCGCCAGCCATACCATCGGCGGCGTCAGCTACGGCGGCGCAGTTCTGATCGGCAACGTCAACAGCGGCGGGCTCCGCGTCACCAACAACGTCTTCACCAACAACTCCATCGGCAAGGTCGCCGCCATCCAGCTTTCGGTCGGCGCCGGCAACTCCAACGCCTCCTCCGCAGTCGGATTGAACAACATCACCATCAGCGGGAACGTCGTCTACAAGTGGTATGAGGGCCTCTACATCGCCGGCGGAATGCACCCCGGCAGCGGGGAATTCGCCATCAACAACGTCAGGGTCAGCGGCAACACTTTCGCCCTGGTCCAGAACCGCTCCAACGGCGCCAGCTACTCCGGCGTTTACGTAGCGACCAGTGCCGCCGTCACCGGGATGTCCAATCCCAACCGCACCCTCGACACCTATGCCGCCAGCATCGGCCAAAGCAACGCCGCCACGTTCACCAACGCCGAACTGCAGCTCTCCGACACCAACTGGCTGACCCAGCTCACCGCCGCGGCCGCGGATTCTTATGTTGATGCTGGGTTCTGGTAATTATTGGTCCCTTGTCCCTTGTCCTTTGTCCTTGGTCCCTTGTCAGAGAGGCCGACACCTGGCTTGCCCTTCGCGGAAGACCGCGGTCCGGATGACCATTCACCAAGGACAAATGACCAAGGACCCACGCGACAAATGACTACTTCGTCGCGGCAATTGCGAAAAACGGTCTCCCCTCTCTTCGGTACTTTCTTTCGAAATTGGTACCGACGAATTCTCCCTCCCCTGCTGATCCGGGGCGGTTGTACTCGATCACCCTAAGCCCTGACCCGTTGACGGTTGCTTCGATCTGCTCGAAGTAATCTTTGTGATCGGTGACGACTTGCAGCCGGCCGCCGGGCGCCAGCACGCGCTGCACGAGGGGCATGAACTTCGGCTGGATGAGCCGCCGTTTGTGGTGCCGCGACTTGGGCCATGGATCGGGGAAGTAGATGTGCAGCACGGAGAGGCTGGCCTCCGGGACGAACTCGGCCAGGAAGAAGCCCGCTTCGGCCCGGACCGTGCGGGCATTGAGGCAGCCGTTGCGGCGCAGCCGGTCGCTGGCTGACCGCCAGAACCAGCGGGCCCATTCGATCCCGAAGAAATTCACCTCCGGCCGGGCCCGGGCCTGCTCGGTGATGAACGTCCCCTTGCCCATCCCGATCTCCAGCTCCACCGGGTGGTCATTGCCGAACAAGACCGACCACTCCAAAGGTCTGCCCAACGCCTCCACATCCAGCCCAATCGGCTCAACGATCAATTCGTGATTGCTTTGCATTATGATTCGTCACTGGTCACTGGTCACTTGTCACTGGTCATTTGTCATTGGTCATTTGTCCTTGGTCCTTGGTCCTTTGTTGAACCAGAACTCGCGCGACCGCGATATCGCGGATCATGCGCCTGCCGCCTGTCACTGTCTAATTGTCGACCGGCACCCCGACAAGTGACAAGTGACCAATGACAGAGGACAAATGACAAAGGACCAAGGACATTGAATAAATGACCCAGGTGGAAGAACAAGACCTCCCAGCGGACACGCCACGGCGGACAGAGGGCGTCCTTTCGCATGCCATGGCCCGCTGGCAGGCGATCCCGCTGTATTGGCGCATCCTGGCGGCGATGGTCCTGGGGGCGGTCACCGGCCAACTGCTCAAACAGAACGCCGACCCGCTGGCGGTGCCGGCCGACCTGGTCGTCCGCCTGCTGGGCGCGCTGGCGCCGCCGCTGATCCTGCTGGCGGTGATGCAGGCGCTGATTCGCGCCCGCATCCCCGGCCGGATGGCGGCGCGGATGGCCTGGCTGCTGGCCCTCAACACGACCGTCGCCATATGCATCGGTCTGGCGGTGGCCAACATCGTCAGGCCCGGGGCGCGCGTCCCCCTGGCATCGCGTGCCCCGCCGCCGGCGCCGGCGATGCGCTCCGACGCCGAGAAGTCGCAGTGGGAGCAAATGCGCGACCAGGTCCCCGAGAGCTTGCTCAAGCCGCTGGTGGACAACAACGTGATCGGCGTCATCTTCGTCGCCGTCGCCTTCGGCATCGCCCTGCGGCGGCACCGCGAAACCAAACCGCACACCGTCGCCGACTGGGTTGACGTCTTCTTCGACGCCGTCGTCGTTGTCCTGCAATGGGTCATCGCCCTGGTGCCGCTGGCGGTCTTCGGCAAGGTCGCCTCCGTCGTCGGCACCAAGGGTTTCGAACCCTTCAAAGCCCTGGGCGCGTTCGTCGTCGCGGTGGTCCTGGGCCTGTGCTTGCAGGCGACCTGGTATCTGGTGCGGATCTACTTCGGCTCATGGGTCCGCCCTCTCGGCCTGATTCGCGGGTCGCGCGACGCCCTGGCGATGGCGTTCAGCACCGACAGTTCCACCGCCACTATGCCGGTCACCTATGCGGTCCTGAAAGACAAGGTCGGCCTGCGCGAAGAATCCGCGCGCATGGGCGCACTGATCGGCACCAACTTCAACAACGACGGCACCGCCCTCTACGAGGCGATGAGCGCCCTGTTCATCGCCCAACTCGTCGGCAAGGACCTTCATTTGGGCCAGCAACTGGTGGTGATGCTGATGTCGATCGTCGCCTCGGTCGGCGCCGCCGGCATCCCCGAAGCCGGCACGGTCACCATGCTGCTGGTCCTGTCCGTCGTCCGGTTGCCGACGGAATACGTGGCGTTGCTGCTGACGGTGGACTGGTTCCTGGACCGCTGCCGCACCGTGGTCAACGTGATGGGGGACATGAACGTGAGCTGCATGCTGGAAGGGAAACGGCAGGGAACCAGTATCGGGTGAGGGGTGGGAAGCTGGGGGTTAAGAAATGACGCGTCCCTCAGGGGAAACCTCTCTGCAGCTATTTCGGGCGTCAAGAGCGTTAGCGGATACCAGTCGTAACGCAACCAAACCGCGGGTTGCTCGCGTCCGTCATGTACGCTTTTTTTAGCGCCATCCCGCAGGGATGGGTTTTTTCTCGCGGTCCCGGAGGGACGAAACGATACGGTGTCACACAATTGAGTTCTCTCGACCTGCAATCGCGCGCTCGCAGCGCCCTTGTGCGAGTTCAAGACCTGCATGAAGTCGTAATAGTGTGGGCTTGAGGTCGTCCCTGCGGGACGGCGAGAAAAAGCCCATCCCTGCGGGATGGCGCTAAAAGGGGCTTCGTGAGGAGGAACGTGGTCCTTGTCCCGCGGGTCAACGCCGTAATTCTCGCTCTTTCTGCACCCATTTCAAATCTCGCGAAACCGCCCTTTGCCGCTTCCACTGCCGTCCCCCGCTTCATAAACTTCTCCAAAGCATGACCAAGCTGTCTTTCGACATCGATCGGGTGATTGCCGGCGCGGACCGGGTCACGGACGCACAGGCGATGGAACTCTACCACGCCCCACTCCATGACCTGGGGCAGTGGGCGCTGGCGGTCACCCAGCGCATGCACCCGGAGGATTTCCGGACTTACGTCATCGACCGGAACATCAACTACACCAACGTCTGCACCGCCAAGTGCACGTTTTGTGCCTTCCGGCGCGACCACGAGGACGCCGACAGCTACACACTGACCTACGAAAAGATCGGCGAGAAGATCCGCGAGCTGGTCGCCATCAACGGCACGCAGATCCTCATGCAGGGGGGCATGAACGACCGCTTGCCGATCGAGTGGTACGAGGGGTTGCTGCGCTACATCAAGAGCAATTTCCCGACGGTGCACATCCACGCCTTCAGCCCGCCGGAGTTCGTGGAGTTCGAGCGGTTCTTCGGCATGGACGTGCGTGAGGTGATCCGCCGGCTGCACGCGGCGGGGTTGGACACGATCCCCGGCGGCGGCGGGGAGATCTTCGCCCCGCGCGTCCGCCGGCGCATCGGGATCGGCAAATGCACCGGCGACGACTGGCTCCGCGTCATGCGCGTCGCCCACGAAGAGGGCATGAACACAAGCTGCACCATGCTCATCGGCCACATCGAGTTCGTCCGCGAACGCATCGAGCACATGGCGGCACTGCGCGACATGCAGGATTACGCCACGTCGTCAGTTGTCAGTGGTCCATTGCCAGTTGCAAGGAAGGAAACGTCGGCGGAAATAATCGGGCGGGTCCAGGCGCGGTGGCCGGGCGTGTTCGCTAAATCGCAACTGACAACTGACAACGGACGACTGACAACTGACAACGGACAGTATACAGCCTTCATCCACTGGCCGTTCCAGCGCGAGAACACGCCGCTGGGGCGGGCAAAGGAGTGGGACCCGGAAATCTACGGCGCGTACGACGAAAGCACGAACGACGACATCCTCCGTGGCCGGGTGGTGCGGATGGCGGGGGCCGACGAGTACCTGCGCATGCTGGCCATCGCCCGGCTCTACTTCGACAACATCCCCAGCCTGCAGAGCAGTTGGGTGACCATGGGGCCGAAGGTGGGGCAGCTTGCCCTGTTTTTCGGCGCCAACGACATGGGCAGCGTGATGATGGAAGAGAACGTGGTGTCGGCGGCGGGAGCGACATACAAGCTCAGCGAGCGCGAGATCTGCCGGCTGATCCGCGACGCCGGCTGGGTGCCGGCCCAGCGCGACCAGTATTACAACGTGCTGCGCCGGCATGACGGGCCGGCGTCGCCGGATTTGGTGAAGCTGGCGCACCCGCCGGTGCGGGACGTGAAAAAGATCGACAAGCAGTTCATCGGGGCCGCCCCGGGGCTGGACGACGGGCAGGACCGCAGTGCGAAAGTGCAGTTGCCGTTGTTGGGGGAGGCGCGGTGATTCGCCGAAAGTTACTGAGCACCTGCTCTTCCTGCCTTGGCCGTGTTGCCTTGCGCTAAGTCCCCTACTGTCCCGAGATAGCTCAACGCGCCATCCGATCGGTCGCAGAGGTATACCCTCCGCTGCGGCTGTAACCGGGCGTAGTAACGGAGTAGTTCAACATTACAATGTGGCCCCAGGTCTTCGGCGTGGATGATCGGAGCATCGTCGGGCCACGCCGCGTCAATGTTATAGACCGGGTCCTGGTACACCGCCGACAGCGGGCCCTTGGGGTCGAAGTGGAACAAGACGATCGCCGGGGCTTGGACTTCTTGCGGCAGGCGGGCGTAGCGCGCCATCATCGGAGCGGCGGTGAAGTCGTCTTTCAGCCACCGATCGAATTCGGGGAGCGACGCGACCGTCAGAACAGCAATGGCAGCGACGACGGTTGCGGGGACGCCAGGCCGATCCCGGAACCGGCGTGACAGCGCCTCGACTGCGCCGATGACGGTCAATGCCAACGCCGGCGCGATCAGCAGCGCGTACCTGGACAGGAAAAGGGTGAACGCGGTGTAGAGAATCATGAACAACGGCATGGCCGCCCAGACCGCCCAGCGCCGCCGGCGAAAAGCAGCAGTCAATCCCAGGGGAAGCAGCAGCATGAGCAGCGGATGGGCGATGGATTCCCGTATGGCCTCCCCGGCGCGACGTGCGAACTGGGTTGGCGCGTTGGCCCAGGTGTGCTCCCGCGCGGCCGGCAGCACCCAGTCGTCGTAGAGGACCTGCTTCTGTGGGAGCCGCGATGCCGGGCGCAGCGCCGGATCGTATTTTGGGTATCCAAACGCAAGCAGCGGCTGATCCTGGCGGTTGTAGCGGGTAAAGGGTGTTTCGAACAGTTTTCCGGTCACGCCAACGTCGAAAACCGCCTGTAATGCCAGGAAGGGAAGGGCCCCGGCGATGACGCGAGCGGCAACGGTCACTCTGGCTCGATTCGGCAACCGCCAAAGGGCGGCCGCCATGGCGACGCCGACCGGTAAGGCAAGGCAGATCGCGTCAACCGGCCGGGTAATGGCGGCCCATCCGGCGGCCGCGCCGATGGCCCAGCCCCAGCCGGGACGTTCGTTGTCCTTCCACTTGAGCCACGCCCAGACCAGCAGCGATCCGGCAAGCAGGATCGGGACATGCGCCATCGGCGTCAGGGCCAGCCAGCGGAACTGCGATACCCCCGCTACAAGCAGGACCGCCAGCAATCCCATCGCCCCGTCGAACAGTTCGGTGACGACCCGGTACCACAGCCCCAAAAACGCCGAGGCCCCCAACAGCGGCATCAGCCAGTACGGCAAATGCAGCAGCGCCGCCGGCGCAAGCATGAGGGCGGTGCCCGGATACGACTGCGGCGCATAGACCGGCCGGGTGAAGACGTATGGCGTCTCGAAAAAGTCCGCCAGCGGGTGTTGCCCCATCCAAAGCCGTCCGTGGGAGAGCAGCCTCGCCTGGGTCAGGAACACCAACTCGTCTTCCAACTCCGGATGGAGCTGGTGGCGCTGATGGACGGCAGTGGCGAGCAGGTATGTGCCGCACAGCAGCGAAACGGCCAGGGCGGTCCACGTCGCCCCGCGCGACGATGGGTGCCGGACGGCATCCAGCAGGCGCACGACCCCTCGCCGAACCGGCGGAATGAGCATAACCAGCACGGCAAGGCCGGTCACTTTCAGTTGGTAATCGCGGACCCACTGTGCGCGCCCGACGGTGAGCCATACTTCGATTCCGGCCAGTGCCAGGAGCGCGGTGATTACAGCGCCGAACGCGGCGCTTTGGGATCGCCTGCGGTCCGCTTTCGGTTGGTAATCAAGTGGGTTGGACATCCGCCGGCGCAGGCTATCGCCCGACCTCCAGGGTCGTCAATGCTTACGAGTGTTGTTGAGGCGATGATTCCCGGAACATCCTGTTTCCGAAAAAGTCGCCAACTCTCAATAAGGCTTTTCCATTTCCCCAGTCGCGATCAAATCGAAGGTGACGCCGATCGTGGCGTGGACTCCGATTTGCCCCAGCGGCATGGTTTCGCCCCCTTCGCCGCTGCCGGCGGCGACCTGCATGGAGTTCTGCATGTAATTGTTGCCGCCCCAGCGGTAGGCGTTGCCGTAATAGCCGTAGCTGGTTTCGCTGATGGTGCGTGGCGCGCCCACCTTGCAGCCCAGCTCGGCGGCCAGGGCCTCGGCTTTCTCGCGGCACGCCTTAATGGCCATCTTACGTGCCTCGTCGCGGTGCTTGCGCAGCTCGCTGGTGCGGTATTCAAACCCGGTCAACTGGTTCGCGCCGTTTTTCAGCACGGTGTCGGTCAGCTTCTCCAGAAGCTTGATGTCTTTCAACGTGACGGAATACGACCGCCGGGCGTAATAACCTTCGATTCCCTGCGTGGGATGTGCCCCATCGCGATATTTCAGCTCGACCTGGAGCGTGTCGGCCTGGATGTCCTTCTCTTCGATTCCCAACCCCTTGATTGACTTGAGCAGCCGGGCCGACGCATGGTCGTTCTCGTCTTTTGCCTTGTCCAGGTCGTTATCGAACGATTCGATCCCGAAGCTCACGACCGCCTCGTCTGGCACGACGCAGACGACCGATTCGCCGCTGCTGGTGATCGTCCGGCCGGATACCTGGATCTGTCTCGAGACATCTTCACCGGCCGCCGGCCCGGCAGCGATGCCCATCAACCCCGCGGCCACGAGAATCGTGGCAAAAAACGGGCGAAGGACGATTTGGCCGTGCACTAAGCCAGGGGAGCGGACAATGCGGGATGCGGCGAGGCGGTTGAAGCTGATCATGGCAGTTCCCTTTCGGTTTTGCGTTGAGGGTTATGGCGATTCGCCTGCCAGCAAGACGCGCCTGGACCGGCAAAGTTTCAGTGGGCCGAGTGATTGCATTTGGGTTGCCGGGACGTAAAGTATCGTCGAACCCGCTCGTCTGCGGTTGGAGTCTTTTTGAGGTCCTTGAGGTAGCGCATGAACGCTTTGCTTCCGTGGTTGCTTGCCGACGGTCCGGTCGTGAAGCTTGAAGACCCTCGTGTCGCCTGGGCGCCGGTGGCGCTGATGATCGTGATCGGCGTCGGGTTTGCCGTCGGCAACGTCATCATCTCGGTCATGGTCGGCCCCAGCCGGACCGGTCCCGGCAAGGAAGAAACTTACGAAAGCGGCATGACCCCCATCGGGGACACCCGCCAACGGTTCAACGTACGCTTCTATATCGTGGCGATGATCTTCCTGGTCTTCGACGTCGATATCATCTTCATGTATCCTTGGGCCACGGTGTTCGCCACCAAGGTGCGTGAGCCCGCCCAACCCGGCATGACGGATTGGGGCGCGGTCCTGCTTGTCGAAATGTTCATCTTTGTCGCCTTCCTCCTGGTCGCGTACCTGTACGCCTGGGGCAAGGGCGTCTTCAAGTGGGACTAGAATTCACCATCTTCCAGATTTGGTCCGCGACGCTGGCTTAAGGACGCACCCATGGACACGCAGCTTCTGCCTGACAATGTGCTGACGACCAACCTCAAGAAGGTGGTCAACTGGGCCCGCCGTTCCAGCCTCTGGCCCATGCCATTCGCCACCGCGTGTTGCGGCATCGAGCTGATGGCCACTGCCAGCAGCCGGTACGATTTGGCCCGCTTCGGCGCCGAGGCCATGCGTTTCAGCCCCCGCCAGGCCGATCTGATGATTGTTGCCGGCCGGGTGACCACCAAGATGATGCCGGTCCTGCAGCACATCTATCAGCAGATGACCGAGCCGAAATGGGTCATCAGCATGGGCGCTTGCGCGAGCACCGGCGGCGTCTTCGACGCCTACGCCACCATCCAGGGGATCGACCAGTTCATGCCCGTGGACGTCTACGTCCCCGGCTGCCCGCCCCGCCCCGAGACGCTGATCGAAGGGATCATGGCCATCCAGCGGATCATCGACGAAGACGGCCTGCCCAAGGGCCCGCGCCGCCCGCTGCAACTCGCCGTCGAGCCCAGCTACAAGCCCAGCCCCCAGCCGGCGGCTGTGCCGGTGACGGTCGGCGGACGGGGGATTTGACGCCGCGGATCACCGCGACGTGCGGAGTTCTCTCCACGTGAGGACAAATGCAAGCAACACCCCGACAAGCGCGCCTAGCGCCGCCCCCTGTCCCACACCCAGTCCAAAGCCGACGCTCGCGGGGCTGAATTCCGGGTTGTAATTATTGAAGATGGATTGGTAGTAGCGGGGAACGCACAATCCGAGCAGCAGCCCCAGCGGTCCGCCGCCAATAGCAAAAATCAGCACACTGCCAAGGACGACCGCGATGGCTCGCAGGAACGCGCGCCAGTGATTGCCCGGTGCAGCTCGCTGCCCATACTCCAACGGGATCACCGCCACACGATTCGACTCGGAGGGGGGCTCTTGCATGCTGGCATTATACCAGTTGCGATAATCAAGGCAGTTCTATTGCCTTCTTAGCCCGCGAGTGTCGAGCTGCGCGGGCCACCGCACCGCGGCGATCACGCCGCCGGGTCGCCCAGGCTTACATAGACGAACGACGCCGGCGCGGTCGGAACAGGGCCGCTGCAAAAAAACATCGCAAAACGTAATTCAATAAGCTACGATCAGCCCGCCAGCGTTCCCTCATTTCGGATCAGGCCCTGTCTGAAAACTCGTCGGGATTGCGGCGGGCGCGAAATGCCCCGGATACGATGGCGCCCGTGACGAAGCGACTCAATCGAAAGAATCGTTGGGGAGCGACAACGAAGCAGACGGTGCATTTCCTCACCCGCCGCGGGCCGTCGAGTTTTCATACAGAGCCTAGACCTCGTGTTCCGATAATCAAGTCAGTTCCATCGCTGTCTTGGGTCCGTTCGTGCCGGGGGTGCACACTGGCACGGAGAGTGGCACGCGGGGGCGGACGAGGGTTCGTCCGCTTTGCCGGGCATCTCGACCTACATCTGTCGGATGCCATTCACATACTGTTCCCACAAGTCATCTAACTGGTCCCCAGCAACTCTCGAAGGACGGCGGCGTATCGTCGCCAGGGTCGGATTTCGCGATGCTCCGCGTCGCGACACCCTGGGTGCGCAACGCCCTCGAGGGTCTTGTTCGGGACATCGAGAGGATTGTTATGCGCTCATACTCCATCACATCGGCAGTCGTTCTCGTTTCGCTGTTCTCCGCGATCGCACGCGCCAACATCATCTACGGGCCAGTGGTTGACCCGTCCAATGATCAAAGTTACTACGTGACCTCCGCCGAAACGTGGACTTTGGCTCAAGCCGACGCCCAATCCATCGGCGGGAACCTGGCAACTATTCACAATGCGGCTGAAAACGCCTGGATTAACAGCACTTTTATCGCCAATCTGACGTCCTCCGGCGGCCCCAATCTCTCGTCAGCGCAGCTCTGGTTCGGCTTCTACGATCCGAAGATCAACGACGGGTCGGGCGCGACGCACGCCGCGGATTTCCAGTGGGCCGACGGCGAACCGGTTATTTACACCAACTGGAACCCGATGGAGCCGAACAACAATCTTGGCGACGAGTACTACGCCGTCCTGAACTATTACCATGATGGTACCTGGAACGACGTCCCGCTCGACGGTTTCGGTACGGTCCCCTACGGCATCGTCGAAGTCCCCGAACCCGCGTCGGCGACACTGATCGCCTGCGGGTGCGCCCTGCTGCTGATGCGCGGTACGCGGCGCCGCGCCGCCGCCGCTGCAACGTCGAGGGCCTAGCCGGCGGGCGACTTGGTGACGAAGCCATGAAAGGTGCGAGTCATCGAAGGTGCCACGATCGAACGGGTCGCTGGAGAATTACCATTACCGAGGTTCGCCGTCGCGGCCCTGTCGCTGGCGCCGGTGGCCTCCCGGTGTCGGCGCACCGCTTGGTCTTCGTCGCGGCCGACGCCGTCTCACTTTTCGCAGGCGACCGATCACTTGCCCGGCGGGCCCAGAGTCATGAGCCGGGGCTGCGGGTCTGTGGGAATGCTGCGTTCGACCCCCGCAACCGGCGGGCCGCCGTTGTCTTTCATCCAGGCTGTGAACGCGGCGGTCATATAGAGCTTGCGCTGCCGGCGGGCGGCGTTGGAGTCGGCCAGCAGCTTGTCCAGCACGGCCGCAATCGCTTCGGGCTTCATCTGACGTTCGGCTGCCTGCGCCTCCTCGCCGCTCAGGCGCTTCATGGCGTCGGCCTCGATACTCTTGAGCACGGAGACACGCGTGTCCTTCTCCGCCACCAGGATTCCCGTCGCGGCCGCGGTCGCGGCCAGGACGTACTGCTGGTGCGACTGGTGGAAGATCGCCAGGTCTTCCTAGACTTGCCGACGTTGTAAGTGAGGTCGGCATCCTTACCGGTATCGATCTTCACCGTGAACGGCAGCGGGGAAGTGACCACGTGGGCGTTGGTCAGAATGAGCCCGTCGGCGTTTAGAAGGATCCCCGTGCCGGACCCCTCTGCGTTCTCCAGGCTGACGACGGCTGGCCGCAGTTGCTTGAAGACCCTGACAGCGTCTTCCTCGTCGGCACGCGCGATCGCGCAAGAGCAGACGAGCAGCCCCGACACGAGCCATGCCAGATTCCTCATGATGGGCCTTTCCCCGCGGCGCGGCCGCGTAAAAGGTTAAGTCAGCTAGAAAAATTCCGGCCATCAGTATGCGTGAACCTGCTCCGACACGCAACCACAGAGGCCAAGGCAACGGAAGCGAAGCATGCGACGATAGTCGCTATTATAAAAGCTTAGAGGTTCGTCGCCCCAATGAAAACGATTACCAGATTAAACTCCAGCTTGCGGTTTCGCTGGCTTTGCGCTAAGGTTTGAGACGAGGCTGCACGACAAAGAGAAACGTTCGGGCGATCCAAATATTTTTGATCTGTTCTAAAGCTCGGCGTAGAGCGACTGTTGCTCCGAAGGAGATCTCGTGACAGGTACACGGTGGAGAACATGTGGGAACGCGATTGCCGGCTGTTTGTCAGTTGTCGCCGGCTTTGTCGGGACGTCGCGCGGTTCGGTGATTAGTAACACTTCAGCCGTGTGCAGCGCCGTCCGGCGATTCGGATGACTAAATACGTTGTTCGGCGCATGTAAGGTATTGCGCCGGCGCGGTGCCTCTGCTACATAATCCGGGATGTCGCTCCG
>Ga0182024_10012555_pt1 | contig 16733 bp, 10 predicted proteins | sample P32metaG_FD_120480 | JGI IMG/M metagenome (GOLD analysis project Ga0182024, IMG submission 120480) | Permafrost microbial communities from Stordalen Mire, Sweden - P3-2 metaG (Illumina Assembly) | ecosystem: Environmental > Terrestrial > Soil > Wetlands > Permafrost | place: Sweden: Stordalen... | reverse complement strand
CGCGCAGATGAATCGAAGGCCACGCAAGACTCTCGGGTGGGCGACGCCGAGTCACGTCCTGGCTGAGATACTCCGTGCACCATCACCGTCGACCGTTGTTGCGACGACCGGTTGAATCCGCCCTTCCCGTTCTGCCCCTTTTGCGCGGCGCCACTCGGCGAGGTCGCACCGGCAGTGGTCCGCGAGGAACGCAAGGTCGTCTCGGTGCTCTTCTGCGACCTGGTGGGCTTCACCGCCGCCTCGGAGCACGCCGACCCCGAGGACGTGCGCGCCCGGCTCCGCCCGTATCACGCGCAGCTCCAGCAGGTGATCGAGAGCTACGGCGGCACCGTCGAGAAATTCGTCGGCGATGCGGTGATGGCCGTGTTCGGGGCGCCGGTGGCGCACGAGGATGACCCCGAGCGCGCGGTCCGTGCCGGCTTGCGCAGCCTGGAAGCCCTCGAGGAGCTGAACCGCGGCGACGAGAGACTGCAACTGCAGGTGAGGGTCGGCATTAATACCGGCGAGGCGGTGGTCGCACTCGGCGCGCATCCCGAGCGCGGCGAAGGCTTCGTGACCGGCGACGTGGTCAACACTGCCTCACGCCTGCAGGGCATCGCCCCCATCAACGGAGTGGCCGTGTCGGAGCCGACCTTCCGCCAGACCGAACGCGTCTTCACGTTCGCCCGCCTCGAGCCGGCGATGGTCAAAGGGAAGGCGGATCCAATTCAGGTCTGGCAGCCGCTCGAGCCCGCTACGGCGCCGACGTCATCAGAACCAGTGCCACGCCGTTGGTGGGCAGGGAGTTCGAGCGATCCCAGCTGATCGCCACTTTCGAGCGGCCCGCGACCCAGCGTTCCTGCCAGTTGGTCACCGTGATGGGCGAGCCGGGGGTGGGCAAGACCCGCCTCTGCACCGAGCTGTTGCAGTACATCGAGCAACGCCCGGGGCTGGTGCGCTGGCGCCAGGGCCGGTGCCTCCCCTACGGCGAGGGGATCGCCTTCTGGGCGCTCGGTGAGATCGTCAAGGCGGAGTGCGGGATCCTCGAGTCGGACCCTCCCGAGGTGGCGTTGACCAAACTCGACCAGGCCATCCCCGAGCACGAACTCGATCGGGCGTGGCTCAGGGCACGGCTCGCCCCGCTGGTCGGCGCCGGCGGCGAGCCGGCGGCCCAGGAGGAGTCCTTTACCGCCTGGCGGCGCTTTCTCGAGGGGCTGGCAGCGCAGAACCCCACCGTGCTGGTCGTCGATGACCTGCATTGGGCGGATGAGCCCATGCTCGCCTTTCTCGAGCATCTGGCCGACTGGTCCGCAGGGGTGCCGCTGCTTTTGCTCTGCACCGCCCGGCCGGAGCTCCAGGAGAAGCATCCGACCTGGGCGGCGGGAGTGCGCAATGCCCAGACGATCAACCTCGCCCCGCTCTCCGACGACGAGACAGCGACCCTGATCGCGCTGCTCCTGAAGCAGACGGTGCTGCCGAGCGCGACCCAGCACGCCCTGCTCGACCGCGCCGGCGGCAACCCGCTGTATGCCGAGGAGTTCGTGCGCCTCCTCAGTGACCGAAATCTGCTGGGCGAATCGCTCGACGACATGTTGCTACCCGACTCGGTGCAAGCCCTGATTGCCGCCCGTCTGGACACGCTTTCTGCGGAGCGCAAGAGTCTCCTCCAGGATGCCGCGGTCATCGGCAAGGTGTTCTGGGCCGGAGCGCTCGCCAGCATGGGCGGGCGCGACCCGCGCGACGTCGAGCTCGCCCTCCATGAGTTGGCGCGCAAGGAGCTCGTACGGCCCGCCCGAAGCAGCTCGATGCAGAGGGAGGAGGAATATGGCTTCTGGCACCTCTTGGTGCGCAACGTCTGCTACTCGCAGATCCCGCGCTCGAGCCGGGCCGCCCGGCATCGCGCGGCTGCCGCCTGGATCGAGCGCCAGGCCGGAGACGGCGTCGACAACCTCAGCGACGCGCTCGCCTATCACTACACCGAAGCGCTGGAGCTGGCGCGTGCCATGGGCCAGGAGCAGGACGTCCCGGGGCTGGAGGCGGCCGCGCGTCACTTCCTCGCACTGGCCGGGGAGCGAGCTTTGCCCATCGACGTGACCAGCGCCGAGGCCAGCTTCGCCCGGGCACTCGAACTCGCCCCGGACGACGACACGGAGCGGGCTGATCTGCTCGAACGATGGGCGCAGGCGGCACAGCAGCTGGGACGCCAAGCAGGGGCGAGGGACGCGCTCGAGGAAGCGCTGACGCTGCATCGCGACGCGGGTGCCACCGTGGCTGCGGCGCGGACGTTGACCGCGCTGGCGAAGGTGGTCGCTGTGGGCGGAGATCCACGTTATCGGGATCTCATCGCCGAGGCGCTCCGGCTGCTCGAAGCGGAAGCGCCGGGCCCGGAGCTCGTCAACGCGTATGCATCACTGGCGAGCGCGAAGGTAACTGCGGCTGCATATCCGGAGGCGATCGCTGCCGCCGAACAGGCGCTCCAGCTGGCCGCCGGCCTAGGTCTCCCGGAACCGGCCCGTGCCCTGGGTATCCGCGGCTTCGTCCGTGCCATTTTGGGGGAAGCGGAGGGCTTGGCCGACTTGCGCCGCGGGCTCGCGCTCGCCGTCGAGCAGGGGCTGGGCCGCGACGCCGCCGCCCTGCACAACAACCTCGAGCTGGGTGTCTGGCAGCATGAGGGCCTGCAGGCCGCGCTGAAGCTGTGTGGCGACGGCATCGACTTCTGCGAGCGGCGCGGCATCGCGGAGTTTGCGCTCGCGATCGCGGCGCAGAGACTGACGTTCCTGGCTGCCTGCGGCCACTCGGAGCGTGCGCTCGCCGACGCCCAATCGGTGGCAGAGCGCGCCGAGGCGGCTGGCAACGTGGTTCTGATTGAGGCTCGCTCGGTGCAACTGGCTCTCCTGGGCAGGCGCGGCGAGGGAGCCGATGCTGCCGCCGCAGAGCAGCTTGTGGCGAGCGCTCGAGAGGCGGGCGACCCGCAGTACATGGCGATGGGGTTCGCGCCGGCCGCCCGGCTCCTGCTCGCGGGCGGCCACAGCGACCAAGCAAGGGCGTTGCTCGAGGAACTGGAGCGGGATGTCGGCATACGCAGCGAGCCTTACTACGCAGCCGCGCTGCCAGAGCTCGTCCGCTGCGCGCTCGCGCTGGGCCACCCGACGCTGGCCGCCCTGCTCGTCGCGGGCGTCGAGCCGCGTACCCCGCTGCAACAGCGCGCTCTGGCCACATGTCGCGCCGCGCTCACGGAGGCTGCCGGCGATCACGCGACGGGCGCGACCGTCTACGCCGATGCGGCTACGCGCTGGCGCACGTTTGGCGACCTTCCGGAACTCGCCTACGCGCTGCTCGGTCAGGGACGCTGCCTGCTCGCCCTCGGCACGCCCGAGGCTGACGGCCCGTTGCGCGAAGCTCGAGCGTTGCTCACCACGATGGGCTACGCTCCAGCCCTTGAGGAGACCGAAGCACTGCTGCGCAGCGTATCGGCGCCAAGCTCATAGATTCAAAATAATGGTGCCGAGGGACAGGATCGAACTGTCGACACCAGGTTTTCCAACCGGGCTAACTGACGTTTGTGGACGTCCTCTGAGTTCCATTATCGTATTCGGGCGGGCCTTAAAACACCCCTGACGTCCAGGGTTGCTCACCAACATCCACGCATGAAGGTGTCTCTCATGCCACACGGCGCACCACATGGTGGCACGCGAGCCACGGCGGCGACACCAACCTCGACAACCTCGTCCATTACCGGACGGCGCGGAAGCTCACCGATTCACCTTGGACACCCGTGATGTCCTAGAGCCGTGCGGAGGCTGCGGCGGACGCGCGCGTCCGCCGCAGACACGGCTAAGGGAACTAATGACAGATCGACGTATTCCAGTTCGACGGAAGCCGGAGATTAGCGCCGGTCATCGTCACTGCTGTCTTCGCCAAGGCACGGCCCACCAGGCTTGAGCCTGTTCCGCTAAATGTGACAGCCGATCCCGCGAGAATATTTCCCTGGAACTTCGAGTTGGTCCCAATGGTCCCGGTAGTGCCGGGCGCCCAGTAGACGTTACAGGCCTTTCCGCCGCCGGCCATGACCACCTGGGAGGTGGCGGTGGTGATGCTGGTCCCGACCTGGATTACCCACACGCCGGAGGACGGCCCTGCCAGCGTCAGGATGCCGTTGGTGAGGCCCGCCGAGCTATTGAAACAGTACACACCTGGCGCCAGTGTCTTTCCGCCGAGAGCCTTCCCGGTCAGGTTGTTGGCGGGGGGGCACGTCTTCGCCTTAAGGGCGGTGTACGCGGTGCTGAAATTGTTGAACGCGGCAACGGCGGTCGCGTCCCCCTGGTGAACGGCCCCGGCGATGCTGCACGTTGCGGTCTTGGTGACCGTCTTCTTGGAGCCCACGGCGCCGAGGCCGACGGTGGACTTGGTGCAGGTGACCCCCGCTCCACCCAGGACCACGAATTGCGCCGCCCCGCCTAGAAAGTGCGCGGAGGTCGACGCGGAGGCCGAGAGCGGCGCCGCAGAGAGCAGCGCCACCGTGGCAAGGATTCCCGCAGCGCTTCGAGTGATGTGGTGCATCGTGGTCCCCCTTATCTACCTGCAATTGGCGTGGTATCCGCCATCACAGGATCTTCCCGACGTCATCGTCGTCGAGCGAGCATTCGCCTCGAGACGTAACAAAGGCAGCAATACCATGCACATAGTCAGCGACTTCCAGGCTGCCCAGAGCGCGGCACAATCCGGAAATCTCAGCGCGTATGAGACAGCAATCGCCCAGGAAGCGACCGACAACAACCCGGTGGTTCAGGACTTCAATGAGTTCGGCGCCACCGTCTGCGCGGGCGGCAGTTCGTCATCCCCTTCACCATCGGCCTCATCAAGCCCGAGTCCGCCCTGACGCTCGAGACGGCAGCCAAATCACACCGCGCCGAAGGTTTGCGGAGCCGACGAAGAGCCTATACCGACATCGGACCTGGCGTGTTAATTGCACGCTTCGGTGGGCAACGATGCTTGTCCTCAGGCCGCTGAGGCACCCCGAACACGAACCGCGTCGTGTCGAGTGCTGCCCGCATGAGCATGAGGATCATCCTCTGCGACTGCCGCTTCGCCGGGTACCTAGTCAGGGCGAGATCTATCACCGGGTCTGAGCTCGTCAAGAGCGCGCCAACAGCGCATACTTCGTCCCTTCCCGCATGACTCGCTGCCAGTGGCATTCCGGTCGAAGGGGGCAGTGGCTCACGCGTTACTGCTACGGGATGGGGTGATATGAGAGGACACCGTCAGGGACTCAAGAGCTCAAGGGGCGTCGCACGCCTCGCGATTGCCGGGATCGTCGCAGCGGCGGTAGCCGTCGTGACCAGCAGCGCGGTGTTGGCAACTGGCTGGGCTATTGTCGGCAGCCCCGACCTGGGTGGCGGTCGCAATGACCTCAACGGTGTGTTCTGCACCAGCTCGACCAGCTGCGTGGCGGTCGGGTTCTACCAGATGGGGAAGGTAGAGCAGACCCTGGTTGAAAGCTGGAACGGAACCTCGTGGTCGAGCACCACCAGCCCCGATACGGGCACCGGCAACAACGTCCTCAACGCTGTGTCCTGCACCAGCTCGACGAGTTGCGTGGCTGTGGGTTTCTACTACAACGGATCGAGCGTCGCGCAGACCCTGGTCGAGAGCTGGAACGGGACGGCCTGGTCGATCATCACCACCCCCAACAAGGGAACCTATCCCGACGGCCTCTTCGGCGTGTCCTGCACCAGCCCGACCGAATGCACCGCCGTGGGTGTCTACTACACCCCGACCGCCCAGCAGACACTCGTCGAGAGCTGGAACGGGACGGCCTGGTCGATCGTCGCCACCCCCAACGAGGGACCCTATGACAACCACCTCTCGGGTGTGTCCTGCGCCAGCTCGACCCGCTGCGTGGCGGTCGGGTACTACTACAACCCCGTGCTCCAAACCCTGGTCGAGAGCTGGAACGGCACCGCCTGGTCCATCGTTGCCAGCCCCAACAACGGCACCGGACAAAACGAGCTCAACGGTGTGTCCTGCACCAGCTCGACCAAATGCGTGGCGGCGGGGTGGTTCTATGTGGCAAATGTCGCGAAGACCCTGGTCGAGAGCTGGAACGGCACCATCTGGTCCATCACTGCCAGCCCCAACAACGGCACCGGAGAAAACTACCTCTACAGTGTCGCGTGCACCAGCTCGACCAAATGCGTGGCGGTCGGGTACTACATCAACGGGTCCGAAGAACAGACCCTGGCCGAAAGCTGGAACGGGACCGTCTGGTCGATCGTCGCAAGCCCCAACCAGGGCAGCGGTCCCAGCGGCCTCCTCATTGGTGTGGCTTGCACCAGCTCGACCAGTTGCATCGCGGTGGGCTTCTACGACGACGCTTCGGCGGCAGTCCAGACCCTGGCCGAGACCTGGAACGGCACCGCCTGGTCCATCGTCGTCAGCCCCGACCTGGGCGGCAGTGACAACGGCCTCAGCGCGGTGTCCTGCACCAGTTCGACCAACTGCATGGCGGTCGGTGCCTATTTGGTGACACAGCAGACCCTCGTCGAGCGCTGGAATGGGACCATCTGGGCAGTCATCGCGAGTCCCAACCAGGGCACCAGCAGCAACTCCCTGCTCGGGGTGGCCTGTACCAGCTCGACCAGTTGCGTGGCGGTGGGCACCTACGCCAAGACGGGTGTGGAACAGACGCTGATCGAAGACTGGAACGGGACCACCTGGACCATCGCCACCAGCCCCAACTCGGGGACCGGAATCAACGTCCTCAACGGTGTCGCCTGCACCAGCTCGACGAGCTGCGTCGCCGTGGGCTATTACTTCAATGGATCGTCCGCCCAAACGCTGATCGAGAGCTGGAGCGGGAGCACGTGGACGATCAGCACCAGCCCGAACCGGATGAGCAGCACCAACACCCTCGTCAGCGTGTCCTGCACCAGCTCGACCGCCTGCACCGCGGTGGGCGCCTCCGTCAACGGCGCGTCGATCGCCCAGACCCTGATCGAGCGCTTGAGCGGCGGCTCCTGGACGATCAGCTCCAGTCCCAACCCAGGCACGATCACCGATGAACTCAATGGGGTGACGTGCACCAGCTCGACCAGTTGTGTGGCGGTGGGCGACTACTTCAACGCGTCCAACGTGGACCAGACGCTGGTTGAGAGCTGGAGCGGCGGCACGTGGTCCACTGTCGCGAGCCCCAACCAGGGCGCCGGGAACAACTCCCTGCTCGGTGTCTCCTGCGTAAGCTCGACGAGTTGCGTGGCGGTGGGCGACGACATCAACGGGTCGAGCGTGCCCCAGACCCTGGTGGAGAGCTGGAATGGGAGCACCTGGGCGATCGTCGCCAGCCCCAACCCGAGCAGCAGCAGCACCATCCTCAGCGGGGTGAGCTGTATCAGTTCGACCAGCTGCACGGCGGTGGGCGCGTACACCAGTGCCGGCGCGTCCCAGACCCTGGTGGAGACGGGGCCGGCCGCCTCGGTCAGTAGCAGCATCACGGTCACCGCACCCACCACCGGCGCCTCCTGGGCGCGGGGGAGCTCGCACGCGATCACGTGGTCGTCCTCGGGCAGCCCCGGCGCCGACGTGAAGATCCAGCTCCTCAAGTCCGGTACGGTTGTGAAAACGATTGCGAAATCAGTGCTGACGTCGGCCGGGACCTTCACCTGGAAGGTTCCGAGCACGCTGTCGCCGGCGACGAGCTACCAGATCAAGATCATCTCGACATCCAACTCCAAGGTGTTCGGGATCTCGGGCAAGTTCTCGATCACTTGACCCCCGATGGGCGCATCCGCTTCCATGTGGATGGGCGTTTGGGTCTTGGTCGCCTGGTGTGGTCTCCAGCTGGGCTACGGGCAGCAGCCCCAACCGCGGGGGCAGCAATAACCACCGCTTCGGTGTGGCCTCTGCTCGTTCCCGTACGGACTGCCCTCGCACTGTGCGTCAGTCGGTTCCGGTCTGACTACGAGGAGCGGCCGTTGTTCACGTTCGAGAAGACGTTGTTGACCTGCTGGCCGACGACTTGCAGGATCACGATCACGACGATGGCGATAAGGACGAGGATCAGCGCATATTCGACCATGCCTTGACCGCGTTCGTCATCGTCGCGACGGAACGCCGCGTGTAGCCAGTCGGCCGCCCAGCGAGCAATTGTCGCGATTCCCGTTCTGATCTATGCGGCCGAGTGTCTCTCGCTGCCGTGAACCGAAGCGCGCGCGCAATCCGTGGCGACCACGTAACGCGGAGGCACCACGCCTCAAGACGCGCTCCGGTGCGTCAAGTTATATCGTTGCCAAACCTTCATCACCGCGCCGAAACGCGCGGGCCGGGCCGCGCGTGCGTGGCCTCCGATCCCGGTCAAAGGCGCCGCAAGGCCTATCGCGACATGCTGGCAGGGCGAGCGCGACGGAGTCCGCAACCACCTCGATGGTTCGACCGCCGACCTCGAAGGTCAGCGTCGGCGACCCGTCGCCGTTCTCGCGGAGCGCGACGAGCCAACCTGGTAGCGGCCGCGGGCGCAGAGCGCGCCCGCGACCGCCAGGACATTACTGCGCCCCCAGGCGCGTGCGTCTTCCTTAGGCCTTGACCTCGAAGATGCGCGTGCCCCAGTTGGCATTGGAGATCTGCCGGCTCAGCGGCGGAGTGTACTCAGCGCCGAACCAGAGTTCGTCCGTGAGCGGGTCAATGGTCGCCCACGAGTAATCGCCCCAGCGGCAGCCTGGAGGCGCGGACCCGTTGCAGGTAAAGGTGTCGACGTACGACCCGGTTCCGGTGGCAACCACGTAGATCGGACCGAAGCCCGTGACGTCACTGCCGGTACCGGTCACATACGCCGCACTCGGCGTCCGTGTCGTACTGGACAGCGAGAAGCCGATCTCGACGATGCCGTTGTGACCCTGTGCAATCGCCGGATACAGGAGGTAGGTACCGGCGGCGCCGACGTAGCCCTGGTGAGCAATGCTCGCATTGACGGTGAGCGAACCCTTCAGCGAGGGCCTTATCTGGAACCATGCGATGCCGGTGCGAGTCGCGTCGTTCTTGATGGATACCGCCGTGGAGAGCGCCGCGTACAGGTTGCCATTGACGTACTGGACCTGCTGCATGCGATCGTCGTCTGGATTGAGCACGTATCCATTGGGCTCGGGCGCCAGGTTGGGCTGCACGTACGTCTCGCTGTTGAGGATCGTCGGGTTGCTCAGCGTCGGCGTACCACCTCCGGTCACAGCGCTCTGATGGGTCAGCGCGAAGATGCCGAGACGATGGTCGAAGCTACTGTTGTTCCCGAACGCGTCGACGGTGAAGCTGTGCAGGAAGTACTCAGCGGGCGCCGAGCCGTTGGTGATCGCGGGTTGGAGCGTCTCGATGAGAATGCCACCGTCACTGATATGGGGAAACTCGACATAGTTGGCAGCGACGCTCGCGGCCAGCTGCGACTTGGAGATGGCGAAGATCTCTGCGCCATTGAAGTACGGGCTGGGCTGGCTGATCGGGAACTCGTTACCGCTGATGTACAGGTTCTGGCTGTCAATCCCGAGCAGGGGCTGATCCGCGAAGCAGGGGCAGCCACGTCCCGTGGCGTCGGTGGTGTCGATACGGTAGGTATCGAGACTTCCATCTTGGTGCAGGACAGTGATGTCAAGGTGCGATTCGCTGCCGTTGGGGTTGAACGCAAGGATGGTGAAGAAGAAGTCGCCGGTGGCCTTGTCGTACTGGCACCTCGGATCGCTGATGAACTCGGTGGGGAAGTTGGGCTCTTGATACAGGAAGCTGAGGGCTAACGGCCCAAGGAGTTCTGTCCCTGATGTGCTATAGAGTGCGAAGCTGATGTTGACGGGCTCGAGGACCACCTCTTGACCCCCCTCGAAAGCGGCACGGCCAACGCAGAGTCCTTGGTCGGGTGGCGCGAGAATGTAACCCGTTGTGTTCGCGTTGTCGAGGTCGCTGACGCCGTCGAAATTGTGGAGCAACGTTCGGTTGCCGGAGAGCGCTGCTCCGGTGATCGCGGGCATCACCGCGGCGCTGACCGGATTGCGGGCGGGTTTGCCGCCGAGGTTCGCACGCCGCGACATGTTCATGGGCTTGGCGCTACCGCCGGCGGCCGGCGCGAGCGACGCGATGTTTCCTGTGCCGACAAGGACCGCCTGCCCTTGGATCGCCGAGCTCGACGCCGAGCTCTTCGAGCTGTTCGAGCCAGCGTCGCGACCGACTACGGTGGCGTGCGCGACGATGGGCAGCGTACCGAGCGTGATAAAGCTGGCGGCGAGCAGGACTGAACCCGCTCGCCATGCCGACTGTCTCCCAATCATATGTACTTTCTTCCTTATTCCTCTGAACCGTGCTCTCGGTGTGAGTTCACGTCACAACGTCATCGTTGCAAGACCACTCCACGCGGCCAGGGGGAGCGCGCCCGACAGCACCCGCGCGGAGTACACGATCCGGGCATCGTCTTGCCTCGGCACCTGACTGGCGGGCTCCGACCGGCGCGGCACCAGTGCGCCGCCTGGTACGCCCCGCGCCCCGCGCAACCGGCATCGGTCGCCCCCTCTCCAACTCTTGGTGAATATGGTTGGCGGCGAGAGTATGCGCCGTTACGTCTACGTTCGTCACTAATGATGCGTTGGCGTCGATCGTCCCGAGGTGCCCGGTCTGATGCCCACGTTTCGCTGCTCGAAGCTGCTTCTTTACGTGTCTTCGCCCTCAAGCAGCGCCTTCAAGTTCTCTGTCGCGGTTTCGAACTGCTTTTTGGTCAAGCGCACGATTACCGGCTCGGCGAGCTTGAAAAAGCCCCGGCTCTCGCCTCGATAGATGGTAGCGAGCTGGGTTCCGCCATCGAGCGAACTCAGCGTGTTTTCGATTTCGAGATGGAAAGGGCCGGAGGTCGTCTTGGTGCTGAACCTCTCGTTGGGCGTGTAGTCAGTACACTCCGAGACAGATTCGAAACGGCGTCCCAGGAACTTTCCAACATACAGAAAGGTGGTGCCCACGCCGAGCGGTCCATCGCTCGTCTTTCGCGCTTCGGTCACCTGGGGGTTCCAGTCAGCAGCCTTGTCGATGTCCACGAGAAAAGCGAAGACCTGATCCGCTGGCCGGTCAATCACAGTCACGATATCGAACTCGTTCATGGTCACCTCTTCGTGCGTAGTCTTCGATCGTCCGCTACCAAAGTAGTCCGCGGGCCTGCGGACCGGAAGGCTGCCAGCATGCGAATGCGAATGGTGCCAGTACCACAACCGATCACACGGCGCTTCTGGTCTGTTAGTTGCACGCTGGGGTGAGCCTCGCTGTGCTCACCAGGCCTCGAGCAACGCTTCCCTGTTGTTCGCGGCGGCCTCGAACTGTATTTACAGCCGCCTAGCGCTCGCTCCGATCCGGTGGAGATCCTTGATCCTGAATCGTGCTGGCCCCCCGTAAGAGGGGGCGGTCGCACCATGGACAGCCAGTGACCCCGTCGATATCGTGAGCTTCATGACGACACGCGGCGAGCGGCGGAGAGTGCATCTGGCATGGCTGGTCGGGTTGGTCACACTGCTCCTCGTCGTCACCAGTGTGATCCTGCTGACTCTTGACCAAAGGGCGATCAACTCACTCGCCACTGCGCAGTTCCAATATTTCCTCCAGGCACCAATTGTCGGGCTCCTCGGCATCCTGATCGCAACGCGCCGGCCCAGGAACCGCATCGGTTGGCTGCTGCTGGCGATCGCCGGGACAGACGCGATCTACCTTGCTGCCGAGTTCATTGCCATGCATGGGTTGCTCTCCGGAGCATCGCCGCGGGGCTGGGTGGCGTGGGTCGCGTGGCTGGTCGGTGTTACTGGAGCGCTTGATCCGATCCTGCTCGCGGTTATCACGCTGTTCTTCCCGGACGGGCGACTGCTGCCCGGGACACGCTGGCGATGGGTGTCATTCGTGGTCTTCGCGGCGGGCGCCGCGATGGTCGTGTCCTCAATGATCGCGACGACGCCGATCCAATTGTCACCGCGGCTCCCGAGCGTGGTGAATCCTTGGGCCCTTCCTGCGCTAAGTGTCGCGACCAACACTAGTGGTCCCGCCTACGTGTGGCCACTCCTGCTGGTGGGAGCCCTTCTGATTGTGGTAACGGCGCGTTTCCGACGTTCTCGGGACGTCGAGAGGACCCAGATGCGTTGGTTCGCGTATGTTGCCGCAGCTGCGCTCGCACTCCTGGTCTTAGCTTCGCTAGGTGCCGTGGGCGATCTGACGTCGACCCTGGGGTTCTTTGGCGTCGATGTCCTCATTCCGCTCGCGATCGGCCTCGCGGTCATGAGGTACGGCCTCTACGACATCGACGTGTTCATCAGCCGGACGCTGGTGTACGGATCGCTGGCAGTTTTCATCACGACGGTTTACGTAGGCATCGCGGTGGGGGTCGGGACACTGGTGGGCAGTGGCGGCAAACCCAACCTGGCGCTCTCGATCTTGGCCACCGCACTCGTGGCGATCGGCTTCCAGCCGGTGCGCGAGCAGGTGCAGAAGGTGGCCAACCGGCTGGTGTACGGGCATCGAGCTACACCGTACGAGGTGCTCAGTGAGTTCTCAGGGCGCGTGGCCGAAACGTACGCAGCGGATGAGGTGCTGCCGCGCATGGCGCGCGTACTCCAGGAGGGAACGGGCGCTGAGTCCGCGACAGTGTGGCTACGTGGGAATGGGGCACTGCGATCCGCCGCGACATTCCCGAATACGACTGATAGGCACGAGTCACTGCCGATGGCAAACGGGTCGTTGCCGGCTCTGCTGGGCGCTACCCGAGCGGTTGAGGTGCGCCATCAGGGCGAATTGCTCGGCGCCTTGAGCGTCAACAAGCGACGCGGCGAGTCGCTGACACCGATCGAGCAGAAGTTGGTCGACGACCTCGCCCACCAGGCCGGACTGGTGCTCAAGAACGTCGGCCTGACCGCCGACCTGCAAGTACGACTCGACGAGTTGCGCGCATCGCGACAGCGGCTGGTGCATGCCCAAGACATGGAACGCCGGCGCCTGGAGCGCAATCTGCACGACGGTGCTCAGCAGCACCTGGTGGCCCTAAAAGTGAAGCTGGGACTAGTCGAAATGCTGCTGACCCGAGACCCGGAGAAGGCAAAGACAACACTGGACCAGCTGAAAAGCGATGCCGATGAAGCACTCGAGACGCTGCGAGATCTCGCCCGTGGCATCTATCCGCCTCTGCTCGCTGATAAGGGGCTGGTGGCCGCATTGGAATCACAGGCGCGCAAAGCGACCGTGCCGGTGCGCGTGGCCGCCGAAGGCACGCCGCGCTACGCCCAAGAGACGGAGGCGGCTCTCTACTTCTGCACGCTTGAAGCGCTTCAAAACGTGCAGAAGTACGCCTCGGCAACAATCGTCGAGGTGCGCTTAGGCGTGGACGAGCAGCGAGTGGTGATCGAGATCGCGGACGACGGGCGCGGCTTCGATGTGAGCACGGTCAGGCGAGGCTCTGGGTTGACCAACATGGAAGATCGGCTCGACGCACTCGGGGGCAGCATTCAGATCGAATCGACACCCGGCGTCGGGACAACGATCCGAGCTGCGGTGCCCGTGTCGCAACCGAGCTCGGCCGAGCGCTGAGTTCGCTGAGAGGGTTGGGCTCAAGTGTGTTACATGCACGCTGGTGTGCATCATCGTGCTCGCACTCGAGCGAATCTCGACGTAGACTCGAATTGGACGCGTCCGACCGCTATGTCGACGTATGCGACCTTGAACATGGTCAACCGCAGCGCCGGAGCCGTAAGGTTGGGGAAGTTGCTCGGCCGGCTCCTTGGAGGGCCACCTGTACTCATTCGCTCTGGAACTAGCGGTGGGACAACGGCCCGGCTCGGACGGAAGCCTCGCCCTGAGGCGATCCTGCCGAGGAGCGCCCGTCTCGCGATGAGGCGCGGTCGTCAACCTCCCATGACACGCTCCGTTCGGCTGCTACAGTCGCGTAGCGATGCGCGCCGGACGGCTGCTGCGAGTTGTGCCGATTGCTCTGTGTCTGGCAAGCTGCGGGGCCGGCTCGCCGTCTAGCGCAACGCCGGGTTCGCCATCACACGCCACGAGTCGGCCCGTCGAATCTGCATCTGCCTCGCCCGCAGCTTCGTGGAGCGAGCAGCTCAGCTTCTCGGGTGGCGTGAGCGGCGCTGTTACAAGAGGAATCATCAGCAGCGACGCGGTCTGCAGTGGAACCCAGTCGATCCCGGGTCACTACCTCGAGGTGCACTTCGATATCTCCCTCGGAGGCACCCTGTACAACCTCGTCCTCCACGCGAGGTATATCGCTGGGCTCGGCGTCGTCGCGATCGACAGCAACGGCGTGACTGTGGCTGCGTCGATCTCGACCCCGGGGTACGCATCCGGTGTGCCGCCGCCCGGTTCCGCGGCCACCGCCGCACCCGCCCAAGGGGGCCGCTTGACCGCGGACAGTGGCACCATCACGGTCGCCGCGGGCGGGGAGCAAGGCACGGTCGACGTGTCCATGGAGGGTGTGGCCCCCGGCGGCGCGAGCGTCCCCCTCGAGCACATGAGCGGATCCTGGAGTTGCAACACACTGCCTGCTCCCACCGGCTCGATCCCGGAGGGCCTCGCGTTCTCCGGCGACATCAGCGGCCAGATGACGGCGGCGACACCCGACCCCGCGATGGGCGGGGCACCCGCGGCATGCGCTCCGTTTTCAGGACCAGGGGCCTTTGGGAACGGCCTCGGCATCAGCATCGAAGGGAATGTCCAGGGGACTCGCTGGAACCTCATGGTCGGCCTCGGCGCGCGAATCGTGGCTGCGGGCAGCTACACGAACTATGTCGGCAACGGAACGCTCATCAATGTCCAGATCTTGGCGGGAACCGGGAACCCCGACAGTCGCGACTGGCTGAGCGACATCGCAGGAAGGGATCCTGAGACGGTGACCCTCAACGCCGGTCTTCTGTCAGGCACCGTCAACGTCGTCGCCAAGCCGAGGATGAGCTCGAGCACGGGTCCGACCTCCGGGCCTACGCAGGTGCACATCATCGGTACCTTCAAATGCGTGCAGGGCTCCGGACCGTCGAGCTGACGCTACCAGTCAACTCACGGCACTAGGGCTGGCCATTCATCAGCGCCGAACCACCTCAGGTCGTCGTGCCCTCGCGGCGCGCAATTGGTTATTTCGCCCGTCCACTCGGTCCCTACCCAGATCGCCAACTCAAGGCTAGGCTCGCGTGCGACGGGCGGATGCAGCCGAGCGAGCGGCGGCGGCACCGAGGGGATCGTCACCGGTATCTTCCGCCATGCGCGTCCTAGTTCTCGGCGCGGGGTTTAGCCTGCCGCGTTAGGGTCGTCGGGTGCCGTGGGATCGCAACCCGGTCGACCGGCAGTGGCAGGCGTACGCGGCCAACATCTAACATCGTGTTCACGGGGGCCGCTCAGCTACGACGCCGATGGATCATGGGCATCCGTCACAGGGATGCAATACCAGGGAAGGTTGAGTTGTGGCGTGTCGGCACCCACAGCGCGTCAGCACGAGGTGGTCAATCATGGGCGACGGCGATATCCTTGAGTGCCCGGAGTGCAGGTCAAACGAAGTGGTCGTGCACAAGCCTGGTGCCACCTCACTTGGCGCCACAACACGGACCGTGGTTTCCGGCTACGAGTGTGTCGAGTGTGGTCGCCATTGGGCGCCCGACGTAGAATTGATGGGGCAAGCTCTCCGACCGATAAGGCGCTAATTCCTGTCCCTGTCGGTGGATGCATCTCCGCAGCCATAGGGAGTTGGTGGTCGTCTGCTCAGCGTTTCTAGCGAGAAGGTTCCGTATCATACAAATCCGTCGATTTGCAGCGGGCCGTCGAGGGCAACTGGTATTCAAACGATGGTGCCGATGGACAGGATCGAACTGTCGACACCAGGTTTTTCAGTCGGGCAAACTGACGTTCGTGGACGTCCTCTGAGTTCCATTATCGTATTCGAGCGGCCCTTGAAAACGCCGCTGACGTCCGGGATCGTTCACCAACATCCAAGGACGAAGGTGTCAGGCAAGGTGTCATTTGCGAGCTGACTCAAGGAGCGCTTGCTGATCCTTACGAGCCTCGACGAGCCTCTCGTGGACCTGTCGAACCGTTTCTCGTGACAAGACGCTCGTGTGCGCTGGTCTAGCGTCGCTTCGGACCCGCAGCACGCCCGCGCGCTGCCACACTCATCGGTCGCTCCTTAGCCTGACCGGCTGCCGACTAGGGTGTCGAGATGCTACAGCTCCAACCGTAGGTGTCGGCAACGCGCGCGGCCGACGAGGGATCAGGCTGGCTCGTGATCGTCTTGTATCCCGGCAACTCGAGGGCGTACGGCGTCAGAAGCGGCGAGGTGCTGGCAGCCCCCGGAGCAAAGTGCATCACCATAAAGAGGTTGACCTGCTTCCCGGCGTAGCTGCATTTCACGTCGGTCGTCGGTCCTGACCACCCATGGGACGGGGTGCCGCAGGCTGCCAGCCCCAGCATCAACACCGCCCCTGCTAACGCGATCCGTCGCACCATGCCTCCACGTCGGCGGCGCTGGCGCAGCCGCCGCTGCTCATCATGGCACCGGACTCATCGGTTTGCCGGGGTCGATGACCCCGGTGACGTCCGCCACCGGTAGCCCGAGTTCAACAGCACGGGCGATCGCCTCAAGCGACTGGGATGACGTCGCCGAGGACCTCTCGGGCACGGACTGACTCTTCTAGCGACAGGCGCATTGCCTTCCCAATGATTCGTCGTCCGTGACCGGGGGCCCTTGTTGGGGCCATCAGCGGGGCGAACGTGACCTG
>Ga0182024_10012554_pt1 | contig 16735 bp, 9 predicted proteins | sample P32metaG_FD_120480 | JGI IMG/M metagenome (GOLD analysis project Ga0182024, IMG submission 120480) | Permafrost microbial communities from Stordalen Mire, Sweden - P3-2 metaG (Illumina Assembly) | ecosystem: Environmental > Terrestrial > Soil > Wetlands > Permafrost | place: Sweden: Stordalen... | reverse complement strand
TTGACGAGCGAGGCGGGGAGCGGCGTCCGCTCGCGCATCGACAGGACGATCTCGAAATCGGCCAATTTTGCCGCCGCATCGTCTTCGTCATCAAACGCGCGGGCAAAAAAGACGACTTCAGCACGCGCCGATAGCGGCGACCAGTCCGCGCTGGTTCGCGCCACGCCTTGCCAATCGTCGAGAACCGCGACTTTGGTCATCGTTTCTGCCTCAATCAATATGGCAACCGTCTCGGAGCAATCGGGCACTCCGGATCGGATATGAGCCTCATGCCGGCCGTTTCTCAGACTTCGGCCAGTCGCCGCCGAATGGCCTCTTGCAGCAACTGCGTCTTGGCATCGATCCAGTCGGCGGCGCGGCCGTCTTGAACGGTGAACCAGGCGCGATGCTTTTCGGGCCACAGCGTGATTTCCAACGTACCCGACTGGCGGCCATTTTTGGCGTGCCAATGGATGCAGCCGGGAAACTTTTTCAGCCCGTCGCGCAGTGTCGTCCTCAGACCGACCTCGGCAATTGCCTGGTCGATGATTCGCGCAATCTCGTCACATTCGACGCCCGGCCGCAAAGGAATCTCAACGTCATGCACGCTGCCACCCTCGCGTGGGTTGTCGATGTCTCAGGGTGGCCCCGGCCCGAGTTGCAGAACAGCAGTCTACCAAGCGATTGACGATTATTCAGCTTGTCCGAGTCCCCATCTGCAACGTCGACAACGCGCCTTGTAACTTTTGCCAGCATGCGGCCGGCCGCAATCGCCGGGTCAAGCGTGGCCGGAAGATTTTTTGCTCGCTTAAGTCGCGTCGGCCAAGGCGTTTCAGTAGCGCGGCGGGGCAGGGGAGAGCGGAGCGCAAAACCACTTCGGCACGCAAGCTGCTTTAGTCACCCTCGCTCGCGTTCGACCCAGTTGGCCACTCGCGTCTCGACTCCGCGGCGGCCAAAACAACCGATCGTGATGCACCGTGAATCTTAGCGGCTAGTCGCCATCCAACCGGCGACGCCACCTGCCCAACGCGTGCGGGATACCAGTTTTTCACGGCTCGTGGGCCCGTCTGGCTTCGAAAGTCCGAAAGCCAGCCGGGCCTTTTTTTTGCGCTTGGCGCTTTTCTCCGCTGCCACGCTCCTCCTACTCGCGCCGCGCGAACGTCCCTCGCACACCCCCAACTACCACCCCTCCGCCAAGCAATTGTCACTACTCCGCGAAGCAAAATCGAGCGCAATCCGTACGATCGGCAAATCTCCTGCGGACGGTTCAAGCTCTCCAGCCGGTAGCAAGCTACTTGAGCCAGCGATTCGGTAAGAGCTATATTTACACCAGCCCCGCCGATCTGCCTTGGCCCCACGCGGGCGGCAGGCAAATCGCGGGCCGACGGAAACATTGGGGAATCGATCCACACCAGTAGGAGATCGTGATTTTATGGCGACCGTGCATAGCAACTCGACCACCGAAACGATCGGCGACGCCGCCGGCCACGTCTGGCACTACCTCGACGAACATGGCCCGACCTCGCTCAGCCGGCTCGTCAAAGACATCGACGTCCCGCGCGACGTGGTGATGCAGGCGATCGGCTGGTTGGCACGCGAAGACAAAGTGACGATCGACGAAGAATCGCGCAGCAAGATCGTCTCGCTCCACTAGAGCGCGAGGCCCCGGCCCAGCAGCGTGTTTGAAAAATTGGGACAGGCACCTCGCGACCGGCGTTTCTCCGCGGGTTCGCGCACTGGGGCTCGGAGGCCAGTCCCATTTTTCGACGGCTTGGCACGGCTCGACCGTCCGCGTTATTGCGGAAGCCGCGGGTCCACAGGCTCCGAAACCGCCAGATCTTCGTTCGCGTCGATCAGCGAGTTGGGGATGGCCGGCAACTTGAGCAACGACATCGCCAGATTGCCCCCATCGCCATTGCGGATCGGCTGTGGGCTGTCCGTATAGTCGGGCCGGCCTGTGCCGGGGTCTTTCCGCGTCTTGGGATTGATCCCGTACAGGTCTTTCCCCGGCTCCACGCCGGCTCCCCAGACGTAGAACGGGATCGTGTAATTCAGCGGGTTTGCGTTGTCCTGGTGGTTGTTGCCGAAACCGCCATGGTCGGCCGACACGATCACGGTCGTCTTGCCCCGCAAAGTCGGATCGGTCGTCACGAGATCGAGGATCGCTCCCAAATAGCCGTCGACCGCTTTGACCGCCGCGTTGTACTCGGGGCTCCCCCAGTTGTGCTTGTGGCCGGCCTGGTCGGCATCGTGGAAATGGACGAAGGCATAGTTGGCCGGTTTGGTTTTCATCATCTCTTCCAGCGCGGCGAGCAGGGCCGGAGAATTCGCATCGCTGATCTGATAGAAATCGATTTTGTCGCGGCCATTGTCGGTTCCAACCGCATCGGCGGCACCACTGGCGCTGTCGTATGAGTTGTCGTAAATCTTGAATTTGCTCTTGGTGGCCAACAGCGCCGTCCGCAGCCCGTGGTCGTGAGCGACGTCGAACGTGCTGGCAATGTAGTCGTGCCGATTGCCATGCAAGTTCTCGGGCTGGTCGTCGTTGTTGACCGTCCAGCCATGCCCGGCCACGGCACGGTCGCCGACCGTTCGATCGCGCACCGGACGGCCCGTCACCATGCAGGTGTGATTCGGCAGCGTGATCGTAAAATCGAAATCGGTGCGAGCGTTGTGGGTCCAGGCTCCTTCGCGCTCCAGCCGTTCGAAATTCGGCAAGCCGCCCGCCTTGAGCAAGGGTTCGAGCCACGCGCTCCCCAGTCCGTCGACGCTGATCTGAATGACGTACTGCGGCGGTCCGGTCACATATCGTTCGGCGTGTGCGCTTCGTGAGCCGCCAGCGACAACCGCCAGCGCCAACAGAGCCAGGGCCCAGGCCAATCGCTTTCGCCGACAAACTGAAAAGACCGACATGCGCATCAAAACCTTTCGACTCGTGTGTGACTCCGCGCCCACGCGTTTCGCACGGCCGCACTGACCGTGCGGCCCGCCAACGGCTCAAAAACATCATAACATCGCCGCTGCGCAGGCCGCCAATGTCCGCTCAAACCGGGGGGGGTGGCGCGCCGCAATTGTTTGCGCCGCGTTAGCCGCCGATTTGATACATCGCCCGCTCGGGACGGACGAAGTCGGCGGTTTGAATGCCATGCCCCGGCCGTTTAGCCGCCAGGCATTGCTCGACTTGGGCCACGATCTGCTCGTCCTCGCCGCCGCCGCGCAATAGCGCCCGCACATCCCACTCGACCGACGAAAACAAACAGTTCCGCAGCCGTCCTTCGGCGGTCAGCCGCAGCCGGTTGCAACGCGAGCAGAAGGGCTGCGTGACCGGATTGATGAAACCGATCCGGCCCCGTCCATCGGCAAAGCGAAACTCGTTGGCCACCTGGCCCGGATCGTCGGCGGCGACCGCCGTAAGGGGCCCGATCGCTTGCTCGACGATCGCGCGGATCGCCGCTCCCGACAAGACCTGGTCGGCCTGCCAGGCTCCGTCGGCATCGAGCGGCATGAACTCGATGAACCGCATCTGAAAATCGTGCTCGCGAGCGAACATTGCCAGCGGCACCACGTCCTCTTCGGTCAGAGAGCGAATCGCCACGGCATTCAGCCTGATTTTGCGGAAGCCGGCGTCGCGGGCGGCAAAGATTCCGTCCAGCACCCGGGCCAGCCCCTCGCGGCGCGCAACGCGTCGAAAGGCATCGGCCCGCAGCGTGTCGAGGCTGATGTTGATCCGTCCCAGTCCGGCCGCCCGCAGCGGAGCCGCCTGTTCGGCCAATAGCATGCCGTTGGTCGTCAGGGCCAGGTCGGTCACGCCGGGAACCACAGCCAGGCGGGCCACAATCTCGGCCAGGTCGTCGCGCGTTGTCGGCTCGCCGCCGCTGAGCCGCACTTTGCAAATCCCTCGCGGCACGACGGCGCGGACAAAACGCTCGATCTCGGCCGCCGTCAGCATTTCGTCCGGCGGACGAAACCGCACGCTGTCGGCCGGCATGCAATAGAAGCAGCGCAGATTGCAGCGATCGGTGACGCTGATCCGCAGATTCGTATGCACACGGCCCAGCCCGTCGATCAGCCGGCATTGCATAGGCTTGAGTCCTGAGTCGTGGCTCCGGTGAGCTCAGCCGAACCGAGGCTTGAGGACGAGGAAAACAAAAGCCTGTCTGGCCTGCAGCCTCTAGCCTGCGACCATTATACCCGACCGCGATGGCGGGGCAGGGGACGGTGAGCACCGCCGCCGCTAGAACCGGACCGAGAGACCGCTGCCGGCAAACAGGGCCGTGGAGTGAGGGCTCAGGCCCATGCCGGCCCGCGCGTCGAGCTGGATGTTGGGAGTCACTTTGTAAGTGAAGCCCGTGTCGAGGTAGTGCTGCGGATTCTTCGTCGGATCCATCGCCCCCGAGGGAAAGAGCGCAAACCATTCGAAGTAGGGGCTCAACTTATCGGTCAGCTCGTAATCCATGCTGAACGACTGCGCCACGACCAGAAAGCTGTGCTGCACGTGGTCGAGCGCCGCAATTCCCCCCCGCGAGGTCGGCAGCGGCACCAGATCGCTCGTCTTATATGCCTGCGTGCTCCCGGCCAACGACAGCCGTTTGGTAATGTCCCATCCATACAGCCAATTCAGCCCGGGCAGCATCATCGGGGTCATAAATCCAGCGGAACCGGTCGGAATCGACGTGTGGACGATCATTCCCATTTCAGGCAACCACCCGCGCTGAGCCGTCAGCGCCAGTTTCGCCCCCACCACCAAATCCTCGGCGCCGGTTTTCCCCACCGAGCGGCCGTCGACTTCATTCGTCCGGTCGCTGGCAAAACTCTGACTCACCCGCAGTTCCAACCAATCGGCAACGACGCCGATGCGCAGCAGCGTTTCGGGAAACGAAAAGTCGTTATACGAATTCTTTCGGCCCTGCAAGTAGGTCATGCCCGACTCGAGCTGCACGACCCCGCGCCCAACCGTTTTGCGATTCTGAGTAAAATCGGGCCGGTCGGTTTCGATTTCGTCTGTTTCCGGATCCTCTGGGGTGTCGAGCGATTGTCCCAACTCGGAATTGCCGATCGCCCAGGTAAAGAGTTTGGCCGGTGGGCCTTTGGGCGAACTGTCGGCCCCCTTGCTGAGTGCGTGACTCAGCGTCGCGCCTTCCGAGCCGCTCCAGCCCGATCCGCTCTGCCCCGCGTTTTCCTCTTCCAATTCGGTCTGCCCCGAAACATTTTGAGGTGCGACGTTTTCGGCCGAGACGTTTTGCGCCGTGACGTTCGGCTCCGCGGCGTTTTGGGCTCGTGCGCTGCCGGTCCATGCCAGCAGCCCGACCCACAGCAGCATGGCCGCCGCACGACCAAGGGGCAGCGCGCGCACGGCGCCGCATCGCTCGATCCGCGTGCAACCACGCACCGCCGTCGTCTGAACAACGCAGGCAAGGAGCGCAAACTTTGCCGGCACAGCGATGCGGCAGCGGGATGTTTGCATGAATAATGAGCCGACACCGCGTGCGCGGTGCTAGCGAAAAGAGGCAGTGCTGTATTTGCCGCGAGATTCTCGGCCACAGCCGGCTAGAAATGGCGGTCCGCTCCAACGCGAATGCTGGCGCCGGCTGTTGATATAGAGTATGTCGTCGATCCGTGCCGGCAATCTTTGGGATCAAACCCAGCAGTTTGCCCGCAGGCCTGAATGGCCCGTGCCAGCAGACGGCGGATCGCAGGCACCTACGCCAGGATGTCGGAGATCACTTCGCCGTGAACGTCGGTCAGCCGCATGTCGCGACCGCCGAAGCGGAAGGTGAGCCGCTTGTGGTCGATGCCCAACAGGTGGAGCATGGTGGCGTGCAGATCGTGGATTTCGACCTTGTTCTCCACCACCTTATAGCCATATTCGTCGGTCTGGCCATAAATGGTTCCCCCTTTGACGCCGCCGCCGGCCAGCCAGATGCTGGCGGCATAAGGATTGTGGTCGCGACCGTCGCTCCCTTGAGCAAACGGAGTGCGGCCGAACTCGCCGGCCCACACGACCAGCGTCTCATCGAGCAGCCCGCGCTGCTTCAGGTCGCCCAGCAGGGCTCCGATCGGCTGATCGACGGCCAGCGCATTCTCCGTGTGCCCTTCCTTGAGCTTGCCATGCTGGTCCCAGCGGTCGCCGATCGTTTTGGGACACGTCAGCTCGATAAACCGCACGCCGCGCTCGACCAACCGCCGCGCGACGAGGCACTGGCGGGCGAAAATCGCCGTCGGCTGGAACGGGGCGTCGAAGCCGTAAGCCGCCAGCGTGGCCGGTGTCTCATCGGTAAAATCGACCAGCCGCGGCACGCCGATTTGCATCCGATAGGCCAGCTCGTAATTGGCGATGGCCGATTCGACCTGATCCCCCGTTCCCAAGTGCTCGACCCCCGCCGCGTCGACTTTGCGCAGTAGCGCCAGCTTGTTTTCCTGCAGCCGGGCGCTCGCTTCCCGCCGGCCGATATTGACCACCGGCATGTCGTTGGGCTGGAACAACGATCCCTGATAACTCGCGGGCAGAAAACCGGAGCCGAAATTATCGAGTCCGCCAGGGGGAACCAAGCCGCCATTGAGCACGACAAAGCCCGGCAAGTCCTGACACTCCGAGCCCAATCCATAGCCGCACCAGGCTCCCATGCTCGGCCGGCCTTGCTGTCCCAGACCGGTATGCAGGAAATAGTTGGCCGTCGTGTGTTCCGAAAACTTCGACGTCATCGACCGCACCACGGCCAGCTCGTCGATATGCCGGGCGACGTGTGGAAACAGGTCGCTGACCGGCAAGCCGCTCGCGCCGTACTGATTGAACTTCCAAGGGCTCCCCAGCGTGCTGCCGTTGTTGTTGAACTGCGTCGGCTCCATCTTCATCTTGAACGGCTGGCCATGCTCCTCGGTCAGCCGCGGCTTGGGGTCGAACGTGTCGACCTGCGACGGCCCACCATCCATGAACAGAAAAATGACCTGCTTCGCCCGCGCCGGAAAGTGGGGCGGACGGGGCGCCAGCGGATTGCTTCCCGGCAACGCCGGCTCGCCAGCCCGCGCGCCGCCGGCGCTCTGCCACCCTCTGGCCAGTGCCGCCATCGCCACGGCGCCAAAGCCGGCACCCGTGCGGACAAGCATCTCGCGTCGCGACATCGGTATCGTCAGGCGGCCACAAGGAAACATGCGACGGTTCTTTCGACTGGTTCTGGCAATCTTGCGATTGCCGACGGCTAATGGCCGAGCGCAAAACGCCCGCGCCTAACTGGCCGTTGAAAAATGGGACTGGCTCCGATCCGGATCGAGCAAACCCCGACAAAAATAGTCATCGCGAGGTGCCTGTCCCAATTTTTCAACACGCTGCTAACGCACCAACAAAAACTCCTTCGAGTTCCACAGCACATGGGCCAGGTCCGCCCACACCCGCTCGTCGTTCTGCCAGGCGTCGGGTCGATTCAGTTCCTGGGCCTGCCCATGCAAAAACTCCAGAGCGGCATCAAGCTCCGATTTTTCCGGCGGCCGGCCAAGCGTCGCTTCGTATAGCCGGCCGATCCGCTCGGCGGGGGGAAGATCAACCGCCAGCGCACGCCGCGCCCAACCGATCGCTTGCTCGTCGACAAACGGATCGTTGAGCAGAATCAGTGCCTGGGCCGGCACATTCGACACGTTTCTTCGCCCCACGGTGGTGGCCGGAACCGGCAGATCGAAAGCCAACATCATCGACGACAGAAAGTTGCGCCGCACGCCCAGGTAAATACTGCGGCGTCCGGCCCCGTCGAGTGGCCCGCTGGTGTTCGGCCGTCCTCTGCCCTGGTGATCGGCCGTCAAATAAATCGACTCGGAAGGGCCGAATTGCCGCCAGTTGAGCCCGCCCGAAACCGTCAGAATCGCATCCCGAATCGCCTCTCCCTCCAGCCGACGCAGCCGCATCCGGTGCAGCAGTGCGTCGCCAGGATCGTGCTCGTCGGCGGCGGCATCGGGATAGCTCGACATTTGATAGGTCCGCGACAGGACCAGGTCGCGAATCAAATGCTTCAGCGACCAGCCGTCGGCGACGAAACACTGGGCCAAATAATCGAGCAGTTCCGGATGACTTGGCGGCTGGCCGAGCAGACCAAAATTATCGACCGTCGGCACGATCCCCACGCCGAACAGATGATGCCACACGCGATTCACCATCACCCGCGCCACCAGCGGATTGTCCGCCGCCAGCAATGATCTCGCCAGCTCCAGCCGGCCGCTTCCGGCACCCGGCTGAAACTCCGCGCTCCCCGCAAACGCCTCCAGCGGCCGGCGTGCAACCGTCTCGCCCGGCGTCCGTGGATTGCCCCGAATCAGCAGCGGCTCGTCCACGCCGTTTCCTTCGAGCATCGCCATGGCCAAATGCGAGACGCGCGGAATCTGGCTCGCCGCTTGCGCCTCGGCCGCACGAAACGCGGCAGTCGAAGCCGCCAACTGCTCGCGCGCCGCGCGCTCTTCGCCCGTCGCACTCTCGATCGGTGCGAACAGCTCCATTCGCGCCAGCAGCCAATCGGCCAGCGCCGCTTCGTCGGGCTGCATCGCCGGCCCGGCGGCTTGTTGTTCAGCCATCCGCCCCACGGCCCGCACAAACGACTCCTGGCTCACCGCGGCCACTTTTGCCGGCAAGGCAGCTTCCTCGGCCGAAAGTCCGCGTGTCGCGTCCGGTGAGTGGACGTCGGGGGCTGGCCGATCGAGCGAGTCGATCACCCGCGCGATCGCCAGATTCCCGTCGCCGACGGGCGAGAATTCGACATGGGCACGATGCCCTGCATAGCTCCGCAAATCGTGACCGATCCATTGCCATTCGTCGGGTTTGGCATCTTTGGCGCTGGCCGGCCATTCGAGCAACGTTTGACCGTGCAGCGGACCCGAGACCAGCAAGTGGGAATTCACCACCGCATAGGCTCGCCCCGCCCCGCGCACGCGATACCAAACCATGCCCGATCCGAGCGTCACTTCGGGCGTCCGCAGCGTTTGACCGGCTCGATCCCACTGACCCAATCGTTCGTAATCCTTTTCGCAGCCGGGAGCGTTTTGCAAGCCGAGCCAGGCCGGATCCCGGCGCGCCGCGGCAATCGTGTTCAATCGCAAAGGGGCGGTCGCGTCGGCCGCCGAAATCAAATCGCCTGCCCGCACGGGATGCAACCCAAAAGCAAATCCGTCGGCATACCAAGGGGCGGCGGGATTGGCGTAATCAACAATCACTTGTCCCGGCTCGGGCACGGCAGCGCTCGGCGGCTGTGCGATCGCGCCAAGACCCGCCCCGGCAGCCGAGAGTGCAAACCGGTGCAAAGGATGCTCGTCCGACGCGTGCGCGAGCGAAAGTTGCTCGGCCCAAACCCCCAGCAGCCGCGCGTCGAGTCCCCGCGCGGCCACGGTTGCCACCGCTGCCGATGCCACCGCTGCCGGCGGCCGCGGCGGGGCAGGGGAGGAGTCGGCCGGCAACGAACCGGCCGGCGATGGGGGCCACAACAGTTCGCCGGCCGCCAATAGATAATCGGACAAGTGGTCGACCACCGGCCGCAGGACGACCGCCGCCTGGCGCGACAATTCGACCCGCGCGTCGCTCCGCAACCGCTCGAGCCCGTCGGCAAGCTGCCGCTCGCGCTCCAGGGTCTCGAATCGGACCTGGCGGTAACTGCCACTGACGGCGAAGCCGGCCAAGGCGTAATAGTCGCGCTGCGAAATGGCGTCGAACTTGTGGTCGTGGCAGCGCGCGCAGGCTACGGTCAGACCCAAAAAGGTCTTCGACATCACGTCCAAGCGCTGGTCGATCCGGTCGGCTTCGTCCTGGCGAATGTCGACCGGCGAATGGACCAGGTCCTCGAACAGCCAAAAGCCGGTCCCCAAAATCGACTCGTTAAATCCCTCGCTCGGATTCAGCCGCGGCGGCGAGACCAGGTCGCCGGCCAGGTGCTCGGTGAGAAAACGGTCGTAGGGAACGTCGGCATTGATTGCCCGGATGACATAGTCCCGATACTGCCAGGCATTCGGAATCGTCGCGTCGTACTCGTGTCCGCGCGATTCACAGTAGCGCACCAGATCCAACCAGTGGCGTCCCCAGCGCTCGCCAAAATGAGGCGATGCCAACAATCGATCGACCAGATGCTCGATCGCCTGGGGCGACTCGTCGGCCAATGCCGTGGCCAGGTCCTCGACTCTCGGCGGCAAACCGGTGAGGTCGAAATAGAGCCGCCGTACCAGCGCCCGCCGATCGGCCGCCGCGGCCGGATGCAGCCCCGCCTGCTCGAGTCGGGCCAGAATAAATCGGTCGACCAGAGTGGCCGGCCAGGCATCGTCGGCGACCGCCGGCGGCGTGGGCGCCTGAATCGGCTGCCAGGCCCAATGGGCTGCCCGCCGCTCGGCGAGATCGAATTTCGTGCGGCTGACTTTGGTCGAGTCGGCTTCCTCGGGCCAGGGGGCGCCGATCTCCACCCAGCGGGTGAGCACCGCGACTTCGTCCGAAGCGAGTTTCGATTTCGGCGGCATCTGATACGTGTCGCCATAGTTGACCGCATCGACCAGCAGACTCTCGCCCGGCTTGCCCGGCACGACGGCCGGCCCCGTGTCGCCGCCGGCCAACACTCCGGCCTTCGAGTCCAACCGCAAACTTCCTTTGGCATGATCGCCCGAGTGGCACTCCAAGCAGCGCTGGGCCAACAGCGGGCGGACCTTTCGCTCGAAAAACTCGATCGCCTCGGCCGCGCCGCCGCTGGCGCCGGCGGCGGCATCGACCGCCGGCGTGGCAGGGGCGATCGTCGCAACCGGCTGCGCCGGATCGGCTCCGGGCACCCGGCCGCAAAACCCCAGGCCCCAAATCAAAATGCCGAGGGCAGCGGCGCCCGAGGCAGAATCGCCGGCCGCTTTGCCCAACGAGCCGCCGAACCGGGCCAACCTTGCGGCGGCCCGACTGAACGCTCGGCGTTCAAACCAGATTGGCGTCACGTGATGTTCCGCCCGGGGGAGGGATGGGGGGTGCGGCAGAGAAAGAAACCGACGCATCGGCGCAGATTGATATTCTACGGCGCCCAACCGGCAGCAGCAATCGAAGGGCAGGGGTATCTGCCGCTTCGTTCGCCAACAAACATTTCTTGGCTCGCCCGCCAAAACGGCCCCGGATTTGCACCCCAAGCGGTGGTGATGCCGTCCCTTGGGCAGGTGAATCTGCGATGGTTGCGAACCCTTCCAAAACCTCGACCCCTCCGCTGTGGCTCGACCCGCGGACTGCTGGCAATGAGCCTCCTGCGGAGCCCAACGGCAAAACCCCTGAAACGCAGCCCCCCGAAAACGAGGAGCCCGCCAGGCAGGACTCGCTGTTCGATAAATCGGCTTCGCTGTATCGGCGGCGACCGCTCCTGGTCATTGGGCTGGCAGTCACAGCCGCAGCGATTTTGATCGCCGGCATCGCCTGGTGGTTGTACGAGCGCCAATTCGAATCGACCGACGACGCCTTTATCGATGGCCACGCGGTGCAAATGGCGCCCAAAGTTGCCGGCTATGTTAAGCAACTCAATATCGTCGACAACGAGCTGGTTCACAAAGGTGACGTGCTGCTGGAGATTGATCCGCGCGATTTTCAAGTTGCGCTCGACGCGGCCAAGGCATCCGAGGCGGCGTCGCTGAGCCGGTTGGCACAAGCCACCGCCCAGATCGAAGCTGCCGACGATCAGGCTCGTGGCGCGCAGGCCGACGTCCTGGCCGCTGAAGCGACCGCCCGCAACGCCGAGCAAGACCTGGCCCGCAACAGCAGCCTGGCACCGCGCGGAGCGGTCAGCCAGCAAACGCTCGATGCGTCGACCGCCGTTGCCCGATCGACGGCCGCCCAAGAGGCGGCCGCGCGCGCCCGCGCCAGTGCCGCCGCTTCGCAGGCCGAGCTCGCTCGCGCGCAAAAAGCGACGGCCGAGGCCGACCTCAAACAAGCACAAGTCGAAGTCAGCCGGGGCGAATTGAATCTGTCGTACACCCAACTGATTGCGCCGATCACCGGCCGCGTCACCCATCGGACCGTCGAACTGGGAGACTACCTCCAGCCCGGCCAGGCCCTGTTTGCTCTGGTCGATCCCAACGTTTGGGTGACGGCCAACTTCAAAGAAACGCAATTGACCCACATGCACGTCGGTCAGCCGGTAGAAGTCCGTGTCGATTCGTTTCCGGGCCAAACGCTCCAGGCGCATGTCGACAGTTTTCAGCGCGGCACCGGCGCACATTTTACCTTGCTGCCGGCCGAAAACGCCACCGGCAACTATGTCAAAGTGGTGCAGCGCGTGCCCGTGAAAATCGTCTTCGACCGGCCGCCGCCGGCCGACATGATTTTGGGACCGGGCATGTCGGTCGAGCCGACCGTAACCATCCGCTGATCGAGCGCGCGAGGGGGGGAGAGACCGACCATGGGTACGGCTCAAAAGCCCAGCAAATCCCCCCGCGCCGAAGTGCCCGCCACCGAAACCTACGATGGGTCCCTCTCGCTGGCCGGTCGCCATAACCCCTGGTTGGTGGCGGTTGTCGTCTCGATGGCCACCTTCATGGAGGTGCTCGACACGAGCATCGCCAACGTCTCGCTGCGGTACATTGCCGGCAGCCTGGCCGCGTCGCTCGACGAATCGACCTGGGTCCTGACGAGCTATCTGGTCGCCAACGCCATCATTCTGCCGATCTCGGGCTGGCTGGCGACCGTCATCGGCCGCAAACGTTTCTACATGGGCTGCGTGGCCCTGTTCACCGTCAGCTCGGTTCTCTGCGGATTTGCCCCCTCGCTTACCTGGCTGATCATCTTTCGAGTGCTGCAGGGCCTCGGCGGCGGTGGCCTGGCCCCCAGCGAGCAATCGATCCTGGCCGACTCGTTTCCCCCCGCCAAGCGAGGCATGGCCTTTGCGCTCTACGGCGTCGCCGTCGTCGTGGCGCCGGCGGTGGGGCCAACGCTGGGGGGTTGGATCACCGACAACTACAGTTGGCACTGGATCTTCTTCATCAATCTCCCCGTCGGCCTGCTGTCGCTGGCCCTCAGTTACTGGGTGCTGGTCGAACCGCCAGCCGAAGCGCAACACCGCCGGAAGCTGCTGGCCCGCGGACTGCGGGTTGATTATGTCGGCTTCGGGCTGGTGGCTGTCGGACTCGGCGCGCTGCAGATCGTGCTCGACAAAGGCCAGCGCGACGATTGGTTCGGGTCGAATTTCATCGTTTCGTTGTCCGCGATCTCGGTCGTCGCACTGGTGGCGCTGGTCGTGTGGGAACTGAACCGCCCCGAGCCGATTGTCGATCTGCCGCTGCTCAAGAATCGCAGCTTCGCGGCGTCGTTCCTGTTGATGTTTGCCATGGGGTTCGTTCTCTTCGGCACCACGCAACTGCTGCCGCAGATGGTGCAAGACGTTTTGGGTTACACCGCCACCGAGGCCGGCCTGGTGATTACGCCCGGCGGATTCGCCGTCATGGCGGTGATGCCGATCGTCGGGCTGCTGCTGAAGAAAGTGCAGGCCCGGAATTTGGTCGCTTTCGGACTGATCGTCGAAGCAGTTTCGTTGTTCAACTACAGCGGGCTGAACTCGCTGGTGGCTTACGGCAATGTCGCCTGGGGGCGGGTCGTCCAGGCTGCCGGTATCGCGTTCCTATTCGTGCCGATTTCGACCGTGGCCTACCTCAATTTGCCGCCAGGCAAAAACAACTCGGCCTCGGCGCTGGTGAATCTGGCGCGGAACCTGGGAGGCAGCTTTGGAATTTCGTTCGGCACAACGCTTTTGGCCCGCCGGGCCCAGTTCCATCAGACCCGGCTGGTCAGCCACTTGACCCCTTACGACGCGGCCTATCGACAGGCCACCGAGCGATTGGCGGGCCTCGCTCCGGGCAGTCCACGCACGGGCCTGGCCGCACTCTATTACAACGTGCAGCAGCAAGCCGTCATCATGTCGTACCTCGACATTTATTATCTGCTGGCCTGGATCTGCCTGGCGCTGGTGCCGCTCGTCTTTCTGCTCGGCAAGACCAAGCCCGGCCAGCCGGCAGGGGGGCACTGATCGTACTTTTCACCGCGTCGACAGATGCCGGCAACCGATCCGTGACCCGACGCTACTTCTTCGGCCCCAGCGAATCGACCAGCTCGGTCACTTCCGCCGGCGTTAGATGGCGCACCGATCGCTCGAGCATCTCGCGAAAATGGCGAGTCCCTTCGATCGAGTCGGGCATGCCGATATTGCCAGTCGGACCATCGCTCGTCGTCAAAACCTTCCCGTCGGGCTCGCTGATCACGTACCACGGAACGCCACCCCAGGCGCCGGTGCGGTAGGTTTTGAACAGCGCGTTGGTGTTGTCGTCGAGACCGTCCATCAGCTTGACGATCACAAAATCCTTATCCAACAAGTCGTGATGGTCGTCGATCCAGCGAGCCAATCGGAAACAAGGTCCGCAGCGGGGACCCGAGTGGATGAGCCACAGCCGGCGTCCAGACGTCTCGGCCGTTCGCTTCGCCTCGGCCAGCAACTGCCGGGCATCGCGCGTCGGCAGCTTGTGCTCTGTCAAAAACTTCGCGGCCGCTTCGAGTGCCGTGGCCGGCTCGGTCGCCGCGAGCCGCCGCTCGGCAATGACCTGCTTTTCGCCGTCGAGCACCACCAAAACGACCTCCCCCGCCGCCGGCAGCGGCCAGGCCAGGTGGGCTAAGGTTTTGGCTTCGGTGCCAATCTGCTCCGCCTTGAGCGACAGCGGCAAATAGTGGAGCACGACGTCAAAGTGCTGAAAGTCGACGATCTTGTGGGCCAACTCGTCGACGGCCGGTGAATCGTCTCCGGCGAGAACCGCCAGCCCGCGCATATGGCTCAGCGCCGCCGAGCGGCAAATCTTCGCGGCGTTGATCGCCAGCGGAATCGGCGGCGGCGCGCTCGCCCGAACGGGCCCGACACGATCGGTTCTAAAGACCACGTTCGCGCGGGCTTCTCCCGGCAGAAACACGAGGGTCTCATGAGGCGAGTCGAATTCCGGTCCCGGCGGTTTGCCTTCGGCAATCAATTGAAACGGAACGCCCGACGGAATGGTGCTGAACTGGAATTTTCCATCCTCGCCGGTCGGCCCCGTCGAGGCGACGCACTCGTTGGCGATCCCAGGCAACACGAACCAGATGCGATTTCCCTCCATCTTTTGGATGGCAGCGATGCGCAGGCGTAGCATGCGGCCCGCCACCGGTTTCTCCTCCCGATCGACGAGGATACCGCTGTAGGTCGCGGTCGGCTGCATGGCGATGTCAACGGTCGATTTGTCCTGGCCCACGGTGACAAAGCCGCTTCTGTGGTTTTCGCGGTCGATCACCAACAACGACAATTCTTTGCCGTCAAAGCTCGCCTGGAAGGTGCCATCGGCTTGGACCTTTACGTCGGCCGGTTGGGACCCACACCAGGCGTCCGCCGACAGCGCCGGCGAGGCTCGATAAGCCTGGCCGTCAAGAGTCAAGCGCCCGGTGAGCTGCCGGTCGGACAACCAGGGGCGATAAAACTCGACGTTGATCGGATCGGCAGCGTCGACCTCGAGCGTGCGCGTCTCTTCCCAGTTTCCCGCCAACCGCACCTTCACTTCCCCCCGTGCAACGCCAGTCGAGACGCGACCGTCGGCGTCCGTGATCATCCAACTGCTCACGTTGCCCACGCCCAAGCCCCTCTTTTCGCCCTGATGGTCGACCGGATATTCCACCGTGCGTTCACCGTGCGAGACCCCCACGAACATCCTGGCAACCGGTTGGCGGTTGGGACCGCGAGTGATGTGAATGTTGACGGGCGTGGCCGGATAAACCTCGATCACCAGCTTGGCCGGCTCCTGGCCGTCGGTGCGCAGCGGCACGCCCGACCAAGGCTGGCTGGCCCACTGCTGGTCGATGATTCCCAACACGTAGCCGTGATTCGAGGCCACCGCAAGTTTGAACGTGCCGTCGCGGCTGGCGCATACAAACGCGCTGTCGCCACGATCGCCCGGGCCAAAACCAGATCCGCTGATCAAAATTCCTTCGGCGTTGGCCCCCTCGGGCATGACGAGCCTGCCTTCGATCGTTCCCCGTGTGCAGGCATGGACGGTCGTTTCTCGGCCCGACGCGCGGTCGAACTCGGTCTTGTCGACTTTCCAGTCGGCGTCCATCAATTTGACGTCCAGATTTGCCAGGCCTTCGCCCGGCGCCCAAGGAAGGGTCGCCGTGCCACTCTCGTCGGTCCGCACTTGTGCGCCTTCGAAAACATCGGTGGCGATCCAGTTCGAGTCGTTCGTGCGGAAGTTGACCGACAGCACGAGACCGGCGATCGCCTTCCCCTCGCTGTCGACTACGTGAACCTCGTGCGGAGCCGGCGGCCGTAACGACAACTGGCCCATGTCGTTTTTCGCTCCGCGCCGCCACGTGTCAAACCCATCGACGCCCAAGGTTGGGTGCCAGGCCACGACATTCCGCAATTCCGTGCCGGCCGGATACCGAAGATGGGCCCGGCCGTCGGCATCCGTGACCGCAAACGTCGTGAAGCCCAAACCTCCCGCCGCCACGCGCGCGCCCGGTACCGGCTTGCCCTCGGATCGCACAACCAAATCATGTGTGGCTGCCGGCGCGAGCTTGATCGTAACCGGCGCTTGATATTCGCGCCGTGCCGCCGCCGTGGCAGTCCAATAAATCGCCTGATGGGTGCCGTCGGCGCTCATTGCGTACGGGTGGCCGTTGTTGCCACAAGGCGTGTAAAGTTCGAATCGCCCGGCCTCGTCCGTTTGGACGACGACGGGCGCCTCCGTATCCCTCCCACGCGAGATTACCGTCGCCCCGGCC
>Ga0182024_10012553_pt1 | contig 16735 bp, 16 predicted proteins | sample P32metaG_FD_120480 | JGI IMG/M metagenome (GOLD analysis project Ga0182024, IMG submission 120480) | Permafrost microbial communities from Stordalen Mire, Sweden - P3-2 metaG (Illumina Assembly) | ecosystem: Environmental > Terrestrial > Soil > Wetlands > Permafrost | place: Sweden: Stordalen... | reverse complement strand
GATCAGCCGGGCGTAGCTTCGGCCGCGCCACCTGACGGCGCAGAACCTCAAGCTCGTGGCGCACCACGATCACCTCGATGTCCTTCGCGTCCAGGCCACTGCGACTACGAACGAGCGCGCCGAGCAAAGCCCTGAACGCGAGGTAGAGGAAGGAAAGAACCATCCGCGCATCCTCCCAAGCCCCACCGCAGCCACGCGACACGACCATTAGCGCCCCCCAGGTCGAGGTCCTTCTCGGAGGCGAGCTGCGACGGCTGCGGGCGCACGGGCGCAAGGTACTTCTCCTGCTCATCCTCTCGAGCCGGCGCTGGCGTCTGCAGGCGATGGATCGCGAGCTGTGCGATGCGTATGCCGGGTGCGAGCGCGATGGGGCGGTCCCCGTCGTTGACGAGCTCCATATCCGCTGTGGCCCGAGCGGCGATACCGCCGCCGTGACCCCAGTTCGACGCGATCCGGTCATGCGCGCGAGTCGGCGGCCGTTTCTCGAATGCCGCGGACCTCCTATTCCGCGGCGGTCCCCACATGGGTCTCCGTTGACCGGTGCCGTCCGCTCGACCGCTGCGCTGGTCACTTGGCCGCTTGGAGCGGTTTTGCAGGGGAATGTCGTGGGCAGCTGTGCTCGAAGACCGCGTGCGGCGCGGTATCCACTTGACAAGCGAAGCGAACATCGGCGATAGTAGCGCCGTGAGCGGTCTACCGGTCGGCCACATCTCTGGAGAAGCCGCGCCGGCACTACGCGCAGGCGCCAGGAAGCTCAGCAGCGGAACCTCGACGAGGGCCCATCCCGACGTCCGACTGGGTCACCGTCGCGACAACAAGCAATGCCCCAGCTCCGACTTCATCAATACCGACGGTCGGGGAGGACGTTTCAACCAGTAGCAGCGCAATCAAGCGCGATAGGAGGAGAGATGATGTACGTAAGAAGGCGCACGCGCCTGGCCACCGCTCTCGTAGCGGCGGGGGCCGCCGCTACGCTGGCGTTCACCCTTTACGCGGGCGGCTCGCCGAACGCCTCAGCGGCGAGCGCTCGTTCATCGAGCGCTACGCCGACGGTCATCGGGTCCGTGATCCAGTCGCTCCAGAATCCATGGGACGCAAACAACGTCAAGTTTCAAAAGGCCGTCGCCGCCGCCCTAGGGATCAACCTCAAAGTCGTCCCCGATCAGCTAACCGACGAGTCCAATGAGGCCGCGACCCAGAACCTCATCGCCGCTGGCGTGAAAGGACTCGTTATAGATCCGTTCAGCCAAGCCTCGGGCCTCGCGGACGCACACTATGCCGAACAGGACAAGGTCCCGTTCGTCGATCAAGACCGCGAGTTTGAGCCGAATATCTACAACTACAAGGGCAAGGAGCTCATCGCTCAGTCCACTGACGCCGCACAAACCTCGGGCTACGAGATCATGAGCAGCCTGATCAAGGAGGGCGCGACAAAGATCGTCCTACTGTTCCCGCCCCACGGTAACTCGGTCGTAGAATCCGGCTTCCTGGGAGTCGAGCAGGCGGTCAAGCAGCATCCGGGCGTTAGCATCGTGGCGCAGGAATGGACGACGCAGACCTACAACAACGCAGTGTCGACGATGCAGGAGCTCTTGCTGAAATACAAGCCCGGACAGATCAATGGCGTCTTCGGGATCGGCGGGACGATGGCCCAAGGAGCTCTGTACGCCATCAATCAGGCGCATCGCACCTCTCAGTTCCATGTCGCCACGTGGGACGATTTCGGGGCCATCATCAAGGCGATCCAAAATGGAACGATGGTCGAGACCCAGGGTGGTGCCTGGCTCGAGGGTGGGTTTATGCTGATTGCTCTGTACGACTATCTCCATGGCCACGCTCCGCTCAATCGACAGCCTCTCTTCACGCAAATCGACGTCACCAAGTCAAACGCCGCCGCGTACAACAGCGAGTTCCTGCAGACCGGTGATCCGCTGACGGCGGCGCAGATCCGCGCCCTGTCCCTCACCTACAATCCTAAAGCCAACCTGCCGAAGTTCATCGAGAACTTCCACAGCACGTGGCAGCAGCCGAACCGCGGCGTGCCAAACTCCTGACCTAGCATGAGCCTGGACGTACACCGTGCCGATGACACACCGCTGCTGCACGTTGACAGCGTGTCGAAACGGTTCGGTGGCGTCCAGGCTCTCTCTTCCGTGAGTTTTACTGTGGCCGCGCGTGAAGTTCTAGCAATCGTGGGCGCCAACGGAGCGGGCAAGTCGACGCTGGTCAAGCTCTTGGGCGGCGTGCTGCGACCGGACAGCGGGGAGATATGGTTGGACGGCGAGCGCCTGGATCGCGGCGACGTCAATCTGAGCAGGTCACTGGGCGTCGAGGTGGTCTACCAGGACCTTGGCCTCGTTCCAAACATGGATGCGGCATTCAATCTCTTCCTCGGCCGGACTCCGCGCCGATACGGCTTCTTCGTAGACCGCCGCAAAATGCTGCGAGAGACCCGCGCAGTGCTCGAGGCATTGCATATCTCCACGCTACGGAACCTCTCGATCCCCGTGGAGAATCTATCCGGCGGCCAGCGGCAAGCACTGGCGATCGGCCGAACGCTGGCAAGTCGACGCCGCGTGGCGGTCTTCGACGAGCCTGCCGCCGCACTCGGAGTCGAGGAAACCGAGGAGGTGTTGCGCCTGATCGAGCGCCTCCGCGACGAGGGGACCGCCGTGATCACGGTCAGCCACAACATGGATCACGTATTTCGACTCGCCGATCGCATCCTCGTCATGCACAGCGGCTGCGCGGTTGCGTGCATAAACCGCGACGACGCCGCTGTGGACCAGATCGTCCAGCTGATCATGCTCGGCGAGCTATGACTGACGCATGAGCCGCGCCCCGCTAACCGGGAGGCTCCGCGCAGACGTCACGGCGGCAGACGAAGCGACGCAACGCGCTCCGGCCGCGATCGTGCGGTCAAAACGCAGCATCGCCGGCGAGCATCTGAGCCAGAACGTTGCGTATTTGGCCTTCCTTCTGCTGGTCGGCGTGTTTTGGATCGCAGGCGGCTCGACATTCATGTCGAGCCGCAATTGGGAGCTCATCCTGGAGCAGGTGCCTCTTCTCGCCATGGTCGCCTGCGGTATGACGTTTGCGATCACGGCGGGCTACATCGATCTCTCGGTTGGCTCGACTGTGGGTCTCGCCGCGCTCCTCGGCGCCATGGGCTTCAACCAATTTGGGCCGATAGGCTTAGTGGCATGTGTCGGGATCGGTGTCGCCGTCGGCCTCGCGAACGGGATCATCTTCGCCTACCTGCGAATCCCGTCGTTTGTTGTGACGCTCGCAGCGCAGGTCATAGTCCGCGCAGTGGTGAATATGGTGTCCGGCGGCTTCGCCGTCTACGTCGGAAGCGTTAACAACCCGACCACCGTGCTGTCGAGCTACGGAAATTGGCCGCAGGTTCTCTTTATACTCGCGGCCTTCGTCGGATTGCTCTGGGTGGTCTATAACAAAACGGTGTTCGGGCAAAACCTAAAGGCGCTCGGCGGGAACGAGGCGGTGTGCCGGCTGTTCGGCGTAAAGGTAGAGCTGATGAAGATCAAAGTCTTCATGCTGGTCGGGGCGATCGCTGGGTGTGCCGCAATAATTAGCCTCGCGGACACTGGTGCTTCCGGCCCCACCACGGGAACCGGCCTCGAGTTGCAGGCCATCGCGGCCGTCGTCCTGGGCGGCACCCCCCTAACCGGGGCTCGCGGGAGCATGCTTAAGACTGTCGTTGGAGCTCTCACACTCACGATGCTCGCCGACGGACTCGTGATCGCGGGTGTCGGTCCCAACTGGAATGATGTGGCACAGGGGGCGTTGCTGATAACGGCGATTGCGATCGCGATCGAGCGCAAAAAGATCGGCGTTGTGAAGTGATGTGTCGTTACTCACCCACGGGCCTAATCGCCGATCGCGGCGTCGCCGCGCGGGCATGACTACTAGCGAGGAGCTTGCGATGGACGCCGCGATACGACTGAGTTTTAGCACGATCTCGTACTCGAGCTTTCCGGTGTGGCTACCGGCGTACCCACTCGAGGACACAATCGCGCGACTCGCGCAAGTGGGATATGACGCAATTGAGATTCTTGCTGCTGCGCCTCACGCGTATCCCCCGTATGTGACGAAAGAGCGACGCCAGGCGATCGCACGGGCGCTTGCCAGCCACGATCTCGAGGTATCCGCGATGCTGCCGGCTCCCGGGGGCGCGGCCGGAAACAACCCCGCTTCGGCGGATCCTGGCGAGCGTGAGTACGCAGTTGGTCAGTACACCGGCATGATTGAACTGTGTGTGGAGTGGGGGGCCAAGACCGTAATCTACGTGCCGGGATGGTATATCTTCGGTACGGCGCGCGCCGACGCGTGGCGTTGGAGTCTAGAGTCGCTGAGCACGGTCGCTGCGATTGCCGCCCGTCACGAGATGCTCGTAGTCATCGAACCGACGCCGGGCGACTTTAACCTCGTGGAGACCGCGGATGACGCCATCGACATGATGAACGCGGTCAAGGCGCCGAACGTAAAGCTGATGTTCGACACGTTTCACGCGCTATATCGAAATGAGGTGCCCGCCGACTACGTCTACCAGATGGGCGCCGACCTGGCCTATGTCCATATTTCCGATAACGATCGGTTGGTCCCGGGACGTGGCTATGGCGACTTTCCGGGGGTGATTGCTGCCTTGAAGGACGTTGGCTACTCGGGCTATTTGTCCATGGAAGTGGGGTTCGCGTCTCGGTCTGCACAGCCGGATCAAGTCGCGCGCGACTCGTTCCGCTACATTCGCGGTCTTTTGGACGCGCACGACGTCGCCGACGGAGCTGCACCGCCAGTCGGCGATCGGCCGCGGGCCGCCGGGGCGTGATCATGCAAGTTAGGTGGTATGGCCACGCGTGCTTTCGGCTGGAGGCTGGCGGCACGTCTGTCATCACGGATCCGTTTACCCCGGAGACCTCAGGCCTGCGATGCGTGACCGATACCGCGACGTACGTCGTGCGGAGCTCAACGGACGACGATTTCCATTGCAATGCCGCGATGATCGGCGGAGAACCGACGGTTCTTGACGCGCCGGCACTTGTTGCCTGTGGGCCGTTTGCGGTCGACGGCTTGCGCGTCACGGCATTTTCGGCGATGGAGAGCCTCGACAAGGACGAGCCGCGTTTGAACGCGATGTACTGCTGTGAGCTGGGTGGCTTGCGGGTGCTGCATATGGGCGACCTCGGGAATCCCTTTTCGCGAGAGCAGTTGGGCGTTTTGCAAGGCCGAGTCGACGTTGTGCTGGCGCTCGCCGGCGGTCCCCCGACGATTGGACTTGATGACCTTGTTGCGGGTCTAGCGGTGATCGCACCGCGCGTGATCATTCCGATGCACTATCGCATCCCCGGTATTCGCGGCGATTTCGGCGAGGTGGAGGACCTGCTGTCACGGTATGAGGCGGACGAGGTGACGCGAGTCGAGGGGAGTGAGATGGATCTCGAGCCCGGTGCGTTGCCCGACCTTACGCACCTGTATGTGTTGGAGCCGAGTTGTTAGCGCCGGAGGCTGACGCCACACAGCGCGGACCCACGGGCATTGCGTGTGTGTTGCGCGGGCCGGGCGACCTGCAGCTAGAGACGTATCCGGTCTTGGATCCGGGCCCAGGCGGCATGCTACTGCGAACCGAGGCGGCGGCCATATGTGCGAGCGATGTGCACGCCTATCGCGGGAAGTCGTTATCGACCGTGGAATACCCGGTGATCATGGGGCACGAAAACGTCGGGACGGTTGTTGCGCTGGGTGTGGGCGTGGACCGCGACTGGACCGGCGCGCGATTGGCGGTTGGAGATCGCGTGGTGTCGTGGCAGGTGGCGTCATGTTACGAGTGCTACTTTTGCCGCGTGCTGAACGAGCCCACGCTCTGTCGAAAACAAGACGTCATCGGCTACTCCTTCTCGGCGGATCGCGAACCGTACTTTTGTGGCGGCTATGCTCAGTATGTCAATTTGCCCAGCCCGCGGTTTCCGGTCTTCAAGACGCATCTGGAGGCCGACATTGGAGTCCTCGCCATTCCGGCTGGAGAGGCGCTCAACACGCTGGAAACCGGATGGCTCCGCAGGGGCGAGACCGTGGTCGTACAAGGGGTGGGCCTTCAGGGCCTGATGTGCGTCGCGTGGGCGCGAAAACTTGGCGCGGAGCGCGTAATCGCGGTCGGCGCGCCGACCAACCGGCTGCTGCTGGCCAATGATCTCGGCGCCGATGATTGTCTGGACATCTCGGACGGACAGTCGTCCGAAGAGCGCATCGCGGCTGTGCGAAGCCTGACTCCTAACCGCTATGGCGCAGATCTCGTCGTACAATGCTCCGGCGCGCCAGCTGCGCTGAGCGAGGGGCTGGCGTACGTTCGTGACGGAGGTCGCATGGTGGATATGGGTCATGCGGCCGATCTCGGCGTGTTTTCGCTTGACGTGCCGCGTGAGTTAGTCGTTCGCCGAGTACACCTTCTTGCAGGCTGGAGCTGCACGCCCGAGCGGGTTTTGAGGGCGATCCGGCTTCTGGAAGCGGCGGACTTCGACTGGCATCGGCTAGTCTCGCATCACGTCCCGCTCAGTCGGGTCGGGGAAGGCCTCGAGGCAATGGAGAGCGGGTACGTCCTGGACGGACGCGGTGTTGTTCGTATCGTTGTAAGGCCGTGGGAGTAGGATTCTGGCCGTGTCGACCGGTTTGAGCAACCTACGCATCGAGCGTCCGGCTTCAACGTCTGCCCAAGTGGCGAGACGGATTCTGCAGTATCTGCTGTCGGGCGAGATTTTGCCGGGGCAGCAACTGCCCTCTGAGCGACGGCTAGCTGCGACGTTTGGCGTCGGGCGAACAGCGGTCCGAGAGGCTCTTCAACCGTTGATTCTGCTTGGGTTGGTGGAGGTCCGACAGGGTGACGGGACGTATCTGCGGGGCTTGGAATCGAGTTTGTTGCCCGAAACGCTCGAGTGGGGCATGATGCTCGGGGAGCGTCGCGTGACCGATCTTGTTGAGGCGCGTAAGTACGTTGAGGTCGGCGTCGCCGAGTTGGCGGCGGAGCGCAGAGATGACGACGATCTGAGTGCACTGGGCAACATTCTTGGGCGCATGGAGACCGAGAATTCACCGGAGGCCTTCACAAAGCTCGATATTGCTTTCCACGAGCGCCTAGCGGAGGCGAGCCGGAATACGGTGTTTTGCGGGCTTGTAGCCAACATACGGTCTCTGGTTGGTGTGTGGATCACAAAGAACATCGAGGATGCCGGCGAGACCGCATTGTTCTACCGCGAGCATCCTCCGATCCTTGCCGCAGTCGCGAATGGTGACTCGCAGGCTGCCGGCCGCGCCATGGCGGAGCACCTCGATGCCGCAACTGCGCGCCTGCGCGAGTCTGTTCAGATGGCGATCGATCGCGGCGAGACTGCTCCAGGTTTGGTGTCGCTGCTCTCGGGAGCTCACCGCGCCGACGGCACGTGACGCACACCGCGACGACTGTTTGAGTCGCTCCGAGAAGCCGCTGTCGGGCCTACCGGAGGTGTAGGTCGGCGTCCTCTGTGGGGAGGGCTGCGCCGGAAGGCATTAGCCCGGTGATGAGGTCAGCGAGGGTGTCATCGTCCCCGATGTTTCCCGGTACGACGATATAGGGGATCGTCCTTTCCTGAAGCGGCAGTTCCCAGATGGCGACACCATCTGCGACCTGACCTAGAACGCGGGCGGTGGTCGCCCCGAAGCCCTCTTTGGCAATTGCAGCCGAGGTGATTCCGCCCTTGCACACCACCGCCGATGCTTCTGTCTTTACGCGAGCCGCAATCGACACGAGGCCGTGCATCATCCTCGCGGCCGCGGGGAGCGTCTGATGCTCGCGCCGCCGTAGACGTTGGGTGGCGAGAATCGTGACGGGGTTCTGCTCAAGGCTGGCCAGCACCTGTGTGGCAATGTGCTCGAGCGCCGGTTGTGGGTTTGGATCATCGATCAGGCGCGAGGGAACAACTATTGGCTCCGCGCCAGTGGCCTCGCCGACGAGGCTTAGCTGGCGGGTACTTGACCGCGTGTGCGAGCCGCAGACAACCAAGATGCTGCTCCCGGCCTCGACCTCGTACGGATCGATCCGCCGCGGCGCGAGCCCGGTGCGCATCGACGCGAGCGGCGCGGCGGATCTCACGACGACGTCTCGACCACGAGCCTCGGCACGAAGCAGGCCGTCGACGATCACCGCGAGGTCCGAGTCGGTCTCGACGTCGGGGATGAGGACCGCCCCCGCAGGAGCTGCGAGAAGCAGGCTCGCGAGCCCGGCCGCGCCGCCGTGCCGAAGGTCCGCTAGCGGGACGCAGGAGGCGTTTGTGCCGCCACCAACCTCCGCGACCCAGTCGACCATGCGGATTGACCGGTAGCCGAACACGGGGTCGCGCGCAAATTCGGTGCGGGCGACCGGAATGCGACGACCATGCACCGTCATGTAATGAACGCCGTCGAGTGTCACGCGGCCGGCATCAGGGTAGGCGGGAACCAGCAACGTCACTGAATCGTCCGTCGAAAACACGGCGACCTCGTCGAACACGTGCCCGCGTAGCGTGGAATCCCCACGCAAGATAAAGGCGACAGATTCGCCGCTCCGCGTCGCGGCAGCACGGGCTTGGCGCCTGATTTGCTCGAGCAGGCTGACAGCATCCTCGCTGTTCAGCGAGCGCGAGTTCGTCAGTATGTAGATGCATCGTTGCGCGCTCGCAAAGAACGCGTCGAACTCAGCCTCTCCGATCTTGAGCATGACGTCCACGTCCGAAGCCGTCTGCGTGCCGGTCGGATCGTCGTCAAGGATCAATACGCGTCGCTGGTCGGCAGCCGACTCGTGCGGCGCTTCCGAACGCATCCTCGAATCGGCCGCAGCGCTGCCCACGGTCCGGACCTTATCAGTTGGCCGACCGGTAGACCAACTCAATCGGACTCGAGCGGCGTGGGCGATTTGCTTGATCGCAGAGCGGCGAGGGCGCCAGTGCTCCTGGGATGACGCCCGTGCGTCGAACGGCCGGCCCTGCAAACTTGCCCGATGTGCTCAACGCTCGCCGCAGAGTTCGTAGATCCCGCGCCTGAGGGAAGCGGCTCGCAGCCGATATGGCGTGGGTGCGGGGGATTTTGGTTCGGCGTGGGTTCCGACGGCAGCACCCGCTTGCGTCCAGTGGACGACCGGCCGACCAGCTGCTACATTACCGCCGACCGGCCGCCGAAACGCCTCGTCGCAGCGATGCACGACCGGCGTTGAAGCGTCTGCGCGGTCCGGGCCAAGCTGAGCGAGGTCATCAAGTTGAACGACGTAAACATCGGCATGATCGGGGCCGGGTTCATGGGAAAGGCCCATGCGCTCGCCTATGCAACGATGCCCATGTTCTTCTGGCCGCCCCCCGCGACACCCAAGCGCCGCACGATCGCGGACGTAGACGCGGGTCTTGCACGAGAAGCGGCCACTCGTTACGGGTTCGACGCAAGCACCGACGACTGGCGGCGGGTTATCGACGACCCCGACATCGATGTCGTGGACATCGTGACGCCGAACGACAGTCACGCTGAGATAGCGCTGGCCGCCGCGGCCGCTGGCAAGCACATTCTCTGCGAGAAGCCCCTCGCTCGAAGCGCGCCGGAGGCAGCCGCGATGGCCGACGCAGTGGACGCTGCGGGAGTCATCCATATGGTCGCGTTCAACTACAGGCGTACGCCGGCCGTCGTTCTGGCGCGCAAGCTCATCGATGAAGGCGCGATCGGACGGGTGCTGGATCTTCGCGTAGCCAACCTGCAGGATGGCTTCGCGGATCCGTCAAGCCCACTATCGTGGCGGTTCCAACGTGACCGCGCCGGATCGGGCGCCCTGGGCGATATCGCGACGCATGCGCTGGATTTCGGCCAATACCTGGCAGGGGACATCACGGCTGTGTGCGGACTGCTGCAAACATACGTTCACGAGAGGCCGTCCCTCGACGCTTCCGATGCCGGAGGAAGCCCACCTGTTCACTCAATCCCGACGACCGAAACGGTGACCGGTCGCGTCGAGGTCGACGATCAGGCGATAGCGCTTCTCCGCTTCGCCAGCGGTGCAGTCGGGTCCCTCGAGGCATCTCGAAATGCCTGGGGACGGCACAACCACCTGGCTTTCGAGGTTCACGGCTCGACCGGTTCGATCAGCTTCAACTACGAGCGGCGAGACGAGCTGAATCTCTTTCTCGCGGAGGATCCGCCAGACCGCCGCGGGTTTCGCACCATCTACACGGGCCCTGAGCATCCCTACGGCGAGTCGCTCTGGCCGATTCCGGCTCTGGGTATCGGATTCGGCGAGACAAAGGTAATTGAGTGTCACGATTTCTTGCGTGCCATAGTCGATGACGTTCTCCCGGAGCCCAACTTTCATCACGGCCTGCAACTGGCCCGCGTCACGGACGCTCTCACGGTCTCATCGGCATCGCAGGAGTGGATCGAAGTCGCAGGAGGCGCAACGTTGACTGAGCCAAGTGCGCGCCCGAGCCACGAACCCGGGTCGATACATTGAGAGCGGCTAGGACGCTTTTTGCTTCGAGGCGACTGCTGCTAGGTGCCTGGTGCCATGTGCCGAGCATGTACAGCGCCGAGGTGATCGCTCGATTGGGCTTCGACTGGGTATGTATCGATGCTCAGCATGGTTTGGCGGGCCACGAGACAACCGTCGCGATGCTGCAAGCGACTCAGTTCGCCCCGATGCCGATGTTGGTGCGCGTGCGCGACAACGATCCGGCTCTGATCGGTCGAGCACTCGACGCCGGCGCTGACGGCGTCATCGTGCCAATGATTGAAAACGCCGCGGGCGCGCTCCGAGCCGCGCAGGCGTGCAGGTATCCGCCGGCAGGCAAGCGAAGTTGGGGTCCGATTCGTGCCGCACTGCATGACCCCGGCTACGATCTCGAACGAGCCAACAACGAAGTGCTCTGCGTAATCCAGGTCGAGACGCGCGAAGGAGTCGAGAACGTGGACGCGATCCTGGCGACCGAAGGCATCGATGCCGTCTACGTGGGCCCCAACGACCTCGGAGTGTCTTACAAGGTCGGACCGACCGGCGATCCGACGAACCCACAGCACCTTGCCGCGATCGCAACGATCCTGGACGCTTGCCTGCGACACGACGTTAATCCGGGAATCCACTGCGGAACTGTCGACGCCGCAAGGAGATGGATCGACGAAGGCTTTCGCATGATCAACGTCGCCAGCGATGCCCTGTTTATGCGGAAAGGGGCAGAGGATGTCCTCCTCGCGCTGCGCGCCCGAGACGATGATGATGAACAGTTGCGAGAGGAGGGGCCGGGGTATGTATCTCGCTGAGCTGAGGCAGCGTGCATCGGATCCGATTCGCGTCGGAATAGTGGGCGTCGGGCGGATGGGGCGAGGCATCGTCGACCAGATCGCGACGATGACGGGAATGCGCATCGTGGCGGCCGCCGACGTGGATGGCGATCGAGCGGTCCGAGCGTTCACCGAGAACGGCTGGGACCCGGCCGACGTGACTATCGTCGACGGGCTCGCCGACGCTGTCGCAGCAATACGCAAGGGACGCGCGGTAGCGACCGAGGCTCCCGATTTGATACCGCAACTCGAAGCGGTGGACGTTGTCGTCGAAGCAACCGGAATCCCGGAGGTCGGCGCCCAGGTCGCGCGCGGCGCCATCGATCACGGGCGTCACATTGTGATGCTCAACGTCGAAACCGACGCGGTTGTAGGCCCGATCTTGGCTCATCGTGCCAGGGAGCGTGGGGTCGTCTACACGCTGGCGGCAGGAGACCAGCCGGGCGCGATCTTCGAGCTCGCGGAATGGAGCCAGGCGCTCGGATTCGAAATCGTGTGTGCGGGTCGCGGGACCGTGTTCTTCCCAGACGATCATCACGCTACTCCCGAAACGTACGCGGACATCGCGGCGCGGAACCGCATGAATCCGAAGATGTACAACGAGTTTCGGGATGGCACCAAGGCCCAGCTCGAGATGGTGGCTGTCTCAAACGTGCTGAAGATGCCGCCGGCCGTGCGCGGCATGCACGAGCCATTCTGTTCGTGGCCTGACCTTGGACGCGTGTTCTCGCTGGTCCAAGACGGAGGGATCCTTGAGCAGTCGGGCGTGGTCGATCTCGTCAACTCCGTCAACGAGTCCGGAGTCTACGTTCACGAAGAAAAGGTGTTCCCCGGAATCTTTGTCGTCGTAACGAGCGGGCATTCCGGCGTAAAGTCTTCGATGGCGTCGCTTTTTGAGCCGGGATACGGTGGGCGCGAACAGCAGTGGGGACCCAACTGGGGGCTGTTTCGGCCGTTTCATCTCGCTTGTGTCGAGGTGCCGACGTCGATCGCTCGTGCCGTCATTCAGGGGCGACCGACTGGCGCGTTGTCCGGCGGGCCGGTCGCCGAATTGGTCGCCGTCGCGAAGCGTGATCTCGCGCCCGGTGATGAACTCGACGGCGGCGGAGGCTACACCGTCTACGGTCTGAGCGAGCGGCACGAGGTCGCGGCCCGTGAGCGGCTACTCCCGTTTGGCTTCGCATATCAAGGGACTCGTGTGGTTCGGGCCGTCGCGCGCGACACGCCAGTTTCGTGGGATGACGTCCTCGTCCCAAGCAGCGGTGAGCTAATGGCCTTGAGGCGCGATCAGGACGAGTTGTTCGGGGGCACGCGAGGTGGGAGCGAGCAGCGTGCCTGAATCTGATTCGCGGCCGCGAATCGGCTGGATTGGAACTGGGGTGATGGGCGAGCCGATGTGCGGCCACATTCTCGCCGCCGGATATTGCGTCACAGTTCATTCTCGGACCCGTTCGAAGGCGTCGCAGCTGCTCGCCGCCGGCGCAATCTGGGCCGACAGCCCGCGAACGGTAGCCGCGGACAGTGACATCGTCTTCACGATGGTTGGGACGCCGAGAGATGTTCTGGACACCGTGACCGAGGTCATTGGTGCCATCCGGGTTGGCGGAATCATCGTCGACATGACAACCAGCAGTCCGGCGCTTGCGCGCAGGCTGGCTGCTGACGCGGACCGCGTGCCGGCTACGGTCTTGGATGCGCCCGTGACCGGCGGTGACGCCGGCGCCAAGGCTGGAACTCTGTCGATCATGATTGGTGGCGACGCCAACGTGATCGCCAAGGTCACTCCTCTGCTCTCCCTTCTGGGCAAGACGATCGTGGCTCACGGCGGTCCTGGCACGGGCCAGCACGCAAAGGCGGTCAACCAGATCTTGATGGCATCCAACATCGTTGGCCTCGCAGAGGGCCTTCGCTATGCCGAGCGTGCCGGCCTCGATCCCAGCCGCGTGCTCGACAGCATCAGCGCTGGCGCTGCCGGATCACAGGCCGTCAAGAGCTATGGGCTGCGCATGATCGCCGGCGATTATGCGCCTGGATTTGCGATCAAACACTTCGCGAAGGACTTGCGAATCATTGCCGAGGAGATCGCAGCGATGGGTCTCCCTGGTGTGCTCTCAGAGACCGCGCTCGAGGTGTACGAGCGATGTGAGCGTGCAGGACGCGGCGAATTGGGGATCCACGGAGTTATCGACCAACTGCGCAGCGAGGCCGCGTGATTCTGCATTCGCAGCGATGGCTCGGCGATGACGCCGACGCGCCCACCGTTGTTTGCCTCCATGGCATCACGAGCTGGTCGGGGCGGTTTCGGCGCCTCGCGCAAGAGCGCTTACGAAGCTGGAACGTCCTCGCTCTTGATCTGAGAGGCCACGGGGATTCAGGCTGGGAGCCCCCGTGGGATATTGCCGCGCATGTCTCCGACATCATCGACACGGTTGCCGCGCCCTCGACGTGGATCGGCCACAGCTTTGGTGGGCGCTTGATCGTTGAGCTTGCGAGTCGGAATCCTGAGCTCGTTCAGCGCGCCGTCTTGCTGGATCCCGCGATACGCGTTCGGTCGTCGGACGCGTACGCACAGGCGGAGGCTGTGCGCTGCGAACAACGCTTTGCTTCGGTCGACGATTATGTCGATTCGCGTCTAGCTGGGAACACGATCTTTCTGGCCAGCCGCGACTTCCTTAAAGAGGAGGTCGAGGACGACTTGGCGCCTGCGGACGACGGAGAGGGGTATGTGCCTCGTTTTAGTCGCAGTGCGGCCGTGACGGGATGGAGTGAGATGGCGACGGAGAGTAGTCCAATGCCGGCGTGTCCGACGCTCGTGATCACGGGCGAGCGCTCGTGGATGCGCTATGAGCCCGACCCTGCGTCCCACCAGATCGGCCAGATCGACGTCGTGACAGTGCCAGGCGGACACAGCATCCTGTGGGACGCCTTCGACGAGGCTGCGGACGCGATAGTGCGTTTTCTAAACACCGGCTCGAAGTGAGAATCGCGCGTGATCGCCCCGTTCACGAGGCTTCTGGCAGACGCCGATGAACGACGCGCCGTCGGGGCGTTCACATGCTACGACCTTGAAACGGCGGCAGGGGTCCTTCGGGCTGCGGAGCAACGAAGCGCTCCGGTAATCCTGCTACTCAGCGAGAAGTCCTTTGAGTCCGCGAACGGTCGGTTCCTCGCGGGCGCGCTGCGAGCCGTGGCCGAACAAGCGGTAGTGCCGGTGTCGGTCCAACTCGACCACGTCACGAGCCTGGAACTAATCAGTCGAGCGTTTGAGCTCGGGGTGTGTGCCGTATTGGCCGACGGTTCGAGGCTCCCGTACAGCGAGAACGTGGAGTTCGTCCGGCGGGCAGTGGAAATCGCCAAACGCCACGGCGGCGATGTTGAGGCGGAGCTCGGCCGAGTTGAGGGCGACGAGGACATCGTCGTTGCCTCGTCGCTCGGAGCATTGACCGATCCGCCACAGGCCCGAGACTTCGTGTGCGCGACGGGGGCGTCGTGCCTGGCTGTCTCGATTGGCAACGTCCACGGTGTCTATGCCAGTCCGCCCCGGCTGGATTGGCGGCGGCTCTCGGACATCCACGCGGGCGTGTCGGTTCCGCTCGCCCTGCATGGAGCTTCGGGGCTGACCCTCGAGGATCTTCGGCAGGCTGTCGACCTCGGAATTCGCAAAGTCAACTTCAACACCGAGCTGAGGAAGAGCTATGTCGCGGCGACAATTGTGGCGGCACAAGGTGTGCAGCAGGGACACAACCTCCTAGCGCTCCATCTGACCCAGAGCGAGGCCGTTGCGTCCACTGCTCTTGACAAAATCGACGCGCTGACCCTCACGTAGGTCCTGATTTTGGGCCTGACATCGGAGCAGCATCTTCGGCCGCCGGGAAACACGACGCCTCGATCTGGGAGGGCTTATCCCCGGGGCCGCTGCGCATCGCGCAGCGTGCCGTCCCTCCGGACTCGCTTCAGGCTCGTCTCCGGTCACGCCTTGAGGTCGTGACTGCGCCTCTCGGGAGTGGCGAGGGCGCTGCACCCGCGCGTGGCTTGAACCGATCTGAAGGCCGAGGCCGGATGCCAATAGCCGTTTTTGCCCTGTCGCTGAGCATGTTTGCCATCGGGACGACGGAGTTCGTGATCGTCGGGTTGCTGCCGACTATCTCCAGCCACCTCGGCGTGAGCGTCCCGACGGTCGGCCTGCTCGTGACCGCGTACGCCCTTGGCATCGCGATCGGCGGCCCCCTGCTGACCTCGCTAACCGGCGGCCTTCCGCGCAAGCGGCTGCTGCTGACGCTAATGGCGCTGTTTGTGGTCGGCAACGTCGCCAGCGGCCTTGCACCGAGTTTTGAGTTTCTGCTCGTTGCGCGCATCCTGACAGCGTTTACCCACGCCGTATTCGCCAGCGCCGGTGTCGCGCTCGCCGTTTCCCTCGTAAGCGAGAAACGTCAGGGCCGGGTGATCGCTGCAATGTTCGGCGGCGTCACAATCGCCCTCGTCCTCGGCGTTCCGCTGGGCACGTTCCTCGGGCAGCACCTCGGATGGCGCACCGCGTTCTACGGCGTCGCAATCATCGGCGCCGTGGCGCTGATCGTCGACGCACGACTGCTTCCCGAGGCCCCAGCGTCATCGTGGGTACCGATGCGCCGCCAGTTGTCGCTTCTCGCCGATCCGCGACTCATGCTTGCGCTGCTGACTACGGTGATCGGATTCGGCGGACAGATCGTCGCCTATACCTACATCGCGCCGTTCCTCGAGCACGTCAGCGGTTTCGGGGCGGGCAGCATCAGCCCGCTGCTCGTCGTCTTCGGAAGTGCCGCGGCCGCCGGAACGTTCGCTGGTGGACACGCGATCGACCGCTGGCCGCGTGCCACGCCCGTATTAGCTCTCGGTCTGCTTGCGGGCGTACTTGGACTGGCTACGCTCACCGCCGAGAGCACCATCGGAGCAATAGCTACGTTAGTGGCGTGGGGGTCCGTCGGATTCGCCCTCAGTCCGGTCTTGCAACACCAAGCCGCCCGAGCTGCGCCACACAGCCCCGACATCGTCAGCGCGCTCAATATCAGCGCCTTCAACTTTGGCATCGCCGGGGGTGCGCTGATCGGCGGGCGTGTCGTCGCAGGTGACGGCATCCACGCGGTCACCTGGGTCGGCGGCCTCATTGTGGCCGCGGCTGCCCTCCTCGCCGCGGTCGGTGCGCTCACCGCGCGTCCGCAAGCGGCGGCTGCGGCCCGGTCCCTGTCCCCGTGAATCTCGTCGCGATCTCCTCGCTCTGCGTCGACGTCGCCTGACTCGGGCCGGAAGCGTGGCTCACGCCGTGAGGGGTGCCGTTACTCGTGTTCGATCTCAGGCGGCGGTTTGGTAGTACTCGTGGATGCGGCCGCCGAGTCGGTCGCGGCGGTGGATCTTGCCGTCGCAG
>Ga0182024_10012552_pt1 | contig 16736 bp, 14 predicted proteins | sample P32metaG_FD_120480 | JGI IMG/M metagenome (GOLD analysis project Ga0182024, IMG submission 120480) | Permafrost microbial communities from Stordalen Mire, Sweden - P3-2 metaG (Illumina Assembly) | ecosystem: Environmental > Terrestrial > Soil > Wetlands > Permafrost | place: Sweden: Stordalen... | reverse complement strand
GACGGGACGATGCGGAGTTTCTTCAGCTTCGCATCCACGAGCTGATCGACGAAGTTGTATTCCGGCAGCTCGGAGGGGAATTTGTAGTCCAGCCCCTTGGGGATGACGATCACCTGCGAGCCGACCGTGAACGTGGCGAACCGCGCCATGACGAACGCTTCACCGCGCTTGGCCGCCGTGACGAGGCCGTCGGCAGTGATGGTGGCGGAGTTGTCGTTGTTGCTGTTGAACAGCGCCAGATGAGTCACGTCGCGATAGGTGCCGTCGGTGTAATGGGCACGAACCGTGAGCGGCTGAGCGGAACCCTCGCCTTCCAGCACGATCTGCTTCGGAAGGATCTCCAGCGCGTCGGCATGGGCGACGGCGGCGCCATCGTCGGGCACGCCCGCCTCGATCCACCGCATCATCGTGTTGTAAAGATCTTCGCCTTCATGGAAGCGCGTGCCGCCGGTGTGCGGGACGGCGCCCAAGCTCTTCTGCACGATCAGGCTTTCCTTGGGGATCGCAAGGTTAATCCTGCGGGTGCCCAGTTCGCGCGTGATGCGGTCATAGTCGCCCTCGGGATCGTAGCCGAACAGCGAAAGGTGGAACCCGTCCTTGCCCCGCGCCGCCCCGTGGCACGAGCCGACGTTGCAACCGGCCCGCATGAAAATCGGCATCACGTCGAGGCGAAAGCTGATCGGCCGCTCGATCTTGGCTTCTTTCACCGTGACGGGCATTGTCACGATCTGGTCCTGGAATTTGACTTTCAGTTCGCCCGCGCCGTCGGCGACGGGGCGGGCGACGTTGTGGTCCATCTTGATGATCTGCGAATCCGGGACGAGCCACTGGACCTGACTCGTTACGTCGCGCGTCACGCCGTCTGGCTGTACAAGCCGGCAGACGATCGACTGCTCGCCGCGCGCGGTGGAAAGCTGAACGTCGGAGGGGAAGACCTCGAATTTCGGGGCCGTCTCCGCGGCAATCGCGAACGGGGAAAGCGCTGCAGCCGCGATAAATGCCAGCCGCCGAAATGCATGCCTGTGACGCGGGTTTTTAACCCGTGCGAGCGGCTGGCCGATCTTGAAAATCCTGGCAATCATGAGTCACCCGCGTCCTAAGTCGCTGGCACGGGCTAAAAACCCGTGTCACAAAATCACTTCTTCTGATCGGCGTCCTGCCTAAGTTTCTCGAGGCGCGACAGTGGCTTGGCCGATGGCGCCGTCGGCTGTGCCTGCGCCACCTGCGGCTTGGGCGCCTCGCCCTTCTTCGGCTGGGGCGGCGGGTCGACCCGCAGCACGCCGCCACGCGCCAGGTTGTGCATGATGGGCTCGCCGTTCTTCATGACCGTCACCTGGCAGAACAACGAGCCGTGCTGACCGACCGGCGTGTTCGGGGCCGTGCTCACGTTGAACACCACCTGCTTGTCATCGGATGAGATTTGCGTGTCGGAGGTCGTCGCATTGGGCGGCAGTCCGATGAGCTTCACGTCGGCTTTGCCGTCGAATTTCGTGCGGTTCTCAACGTGGCACACGACCGAGCACGACTTGCCCTGCTCGGCGGCCGCCATGTCGATCTTAAAATCCATGAACGGCTCGGCGACTTCCAACTCCTCGAGGTCCGACGAAACCCACATCGGCCCGTTCACGTCGGATTCGCCCAGCACGCAGATCTTCCACTTGTGCGGCTGCGCGCCGTCATTGGCGCTGATCGGATACTCGACCTCGTCCTTGTCCCCGGGCATGTCAACGGCAGCGGCCGACCCGACGCCGGGCGGATTGAAAAGCATGCGGACGCTGATCGGGCCCTTAAAATCCTTGGCGCGCTCGGCGACGACCTTGAGCTTCATCTCGCCGCCCTGGACGAGCGGCACTTTTGGCGCGATGAGCTTCAGCTTGAACGGCGCCTCGTCCGCAACCGCAACCGAGAGCCGGTGCAAATCCACGCCATACATCGACGAGTTGTTCTGGCCGTACACCAGCTCGACGGGCTGAAGATAGCTGCCCTTGGCGTTCGCTTTCGGGTCAACGGATTCGGCGTTCAACTGACAGAGCTTGCCGACCTGCGGCGCATCGGCCTTGGCCTCAAAGACCACGGGAACTTCACTCAGATTGGAAGGCACCGTCTCGCATTGCATCGAGACGCCCTCGGGAAGATCCGGGCAGATGAGCTTCACGTCGCCGCCAAACTCCGATCGCGTCACGCGCATGAGCTGGGCAAAGCGGTTGCCTCGCGGCACGACCACCCAGTTGCGCTCCTGTGAATTCTGCTGGTACTGCGGGATCTGGAGTTTGATCCCCGCCTCGACCGGGGTCAGCTCGATGCGGTAGGTGTAATCGGGGCCGCCGTGATGAAGCTGATCATAAATCCCAATCGAGTAGTCCCCGTCTTCGGGAGGATTGAAGCGGATGTAGCTGTCGGGGCCGCCGGAATCATCGTTGCTTGCGATCTGATTCCCGTGGGAATTGTAAAGGACGATGACCGAATCCAGCGGCGACCGCAGGACGCGGGCATAGACGCGCACGTCCATGACCTGTCCCTTCTTCGCCTTGAACTTGAAGTAGTCTTCCTCCCCGTCCTTGGAAATGATGCCGTTAAGCGCGACGGGGATTTCCTGATTCACCGGGGTGGCATGGGCCAGATCGTTGTCGCCATCGGCTTCGATTACATTCGCAAACGGCGAGATGCGGAGGAAGTTGGGCGTCGGCACGACCAATCCGTCCTGCTCGGCAAAAACGTCCATGGAATCGATCGGGTCGGACGGCAACTTGATGGTTTTGGTGAAATCGCCCTTCACGTCCCCGATAAATCTCACCGCCAGGTCTTCGCCCACTTTTCCGCCCAGCGGGAAGACGCTGGTGGGGCGGGGGAAGGTGCCGATGTTGCAGAGGTAATAGAAGTTTCCGCCGCCCCCGTAGGTGGTATCGCGGACCAGGACGTAATACTTGCCATCGGCCGGGGCGATGGCCGAGGCGATCGGGTCCTGCCGCCCGAGGGCGGTATCGTCCGATTCGGCCAGGGCAAACTTCTTCTCGTCGTAGATGCCGACGAACGGGTCGAACATCGCATCGCCCAGCCGTATGCCCTGCACTTCGACGGTAATGCGCTGGCCCTTCTTGAGCTCGACTGCGAAGTAGTCCAGGTCTTCGTTCTCGATGACACCGGTCACTGTCGTATTCAGCGGGATGAGCTGCGCGTGCTCGGGATCGTTGTTCGGCTCCTTCTCCTGGACGACCGGATACGCCGTCACGTGGAACGTGCGGAGTTCGCTCAAGCCGGTGGCGGTGCGGATGCGGCAGAGGTATTCGCCGAGCGGGGCGTCCTTGGCAATCTGAACATGAGCGGTCACCTGCTGGGCGTCCTTCACGTCCAATTTGGTGACCGTGATTCCCTGGCGATAGAAGACGATTTCCTTGATGTCGGCAAGGCGACTGCCATGAATGACGACATCGCCTTCAGTCCCGCGCTGGATGCCGCGCGGCGTGATGACCGACAGGACGGGTGAAGCGCCGAATGCGAGCGTCGATAGGGCCAGCAGAGCAGCCGCGCCGGCGAGGATTCGATTGGAAATGTGGGTCATCATGAGGTTGCCCCCGCGTCCACGCGCGGGCGTTGCGTCGCGCCCGGGATCGCCGCTTGCGGCTTCGCGAACCATCACGCGTGCTGATTCGCGAAGCCGCAAGCGGCGAGCCCGGGCGCGGAGTGTCCGCGTCCCCTTGTGGAATTCTTAAGCGAGCAGATCGTTGACGACCTTACCGCCGCGGACGATCTGGATCGGCCGGTCGCCCGGCGACATCAATCGCTTGTCCGGGTCGATGCCGAGCTGGTGATATACGGTCGCGGCAAAGTCCTCGACGCTCAGCGGATTCTGGTCCGGGTCGGTCCCGGTCGAGTCGGCAGTGCCGTAGATCAGGCCCTTCTTGATGCCGCCGCCGGCCAGGACGACGCTGAACACTTTGGGCCAGTGATCGCGGCCGGAGGTCTGATTGATCTTGGGCGTACGGCCGAATTCCGACGACACCATCACCAGGGTCGAATCGAGCAGCTTGCGGGCTTCGAGGTCTCGGATGAGCGCGGCGAAGGCCTTGTCGAACTGCGGCATCTCGCGCTCGAAAGACTCCTTGATGTTGGCGTGGTGGTCCCACCCGCCGTAGGTCATCGAGACGAACCGCACGCCGCCCTCGACGAGGCGACGGGCCAGCAGCATTCGCATGCCGGCCTGATTCTTTCCGTATTGTTCCTTGATCGCGTCAGGCTCGCTCTTGAGGTCAAACGCCTCGCGGGCCGACTTAGCGCTGATCAGGCTGTAGGCTCGCTGATAAAACGTGTCCATGGCCGACAGGGCATCCGACTTTTCGATCGAGCGGAAGTGGTGATCGACGGCGGCGAGCATGTCCTTGCGGCGGTCGAAGCGCTGCTCGTCAATGCCCTGAGCGAGGGCCAGATCCCGCACGGCAAAGCCGCCCTGTGCCGGGTCGGAGCCGAGGCTGAACGGGCCGTACTTGGTGCTGAGGTAACCGCTGCCGGCGTATTCATTGGGCAGTGACGGGACGCAAACATAGGGCGGCATGTTGTTGCGCGGGCCGAATTCCTCGGAGACCACGCTGCCGAAGCTGGGGAACTGCAGGGCCGGGCTGGGGCGATAGCCCGTGAACATATTGTGGGTGCCGCGCTCGTGGGCCGCTTCGCCATGGGTGATGGAGCGGATAACGCAAATCTTGTCGGCGATCTGGGCCGATTCCTTCATGTACTCGGAGAAGACCTCGCCCGAGATTTTGGTTGGGATGACACCGGCCGAGCCGCGGTACTCAACCGGGGCGAACGGTTTGGGATCCCACGATTCCTGTGCGGCCATGCCGCCCGGCAGGAAAATGTGGATAATCGACTTGGCCGGCCCTTCCTTGGCGGGGGCAAGATCCTGGGCGGTCAGATCGCCGGCCTTGGCGCTCTGCATGCCGAAGTATTGGCCGAGGGTCAGCCCGAGGCCGCCAATGAGGCCAACGTACATAAACTCGCGCCGGGACTTGGGTTTCCAATGATCCGGGCCGCCGCATCCGCAATTCATATCACCTGCCATACAAACTCTCCCTGATTGAGGTGGTCAACAGCACTACATAAGCGGCCAGTCCGCGTTGCGTTGAGACCGGCGCGAAAATTTTGCTCAATCCGCCCAACTCGAGGTGGGAGAGGGGCTGTCTAACCGGGATTATTCACCGCGGATTTCGCGGATATCGCGGATGCCCAGTAGGAAAAGGTAGTTATGAACGATCCGGTTGATTTTTGCCGGCGCGCCCACTGCGCCGTCTATTTTCTCATCCCAATCCTAATTTATCCGCGTGATCCGCGCAATCCGCGGTTGATTCGAATAGTCCGGGCTAAATCGGTGAACCGCCGATGAAGCCGCGATTCGTATTGCTCTTTTTCCGCAAGAAGTGAATTCGGCCAAGGAAAGGATTCGAGCGAAGCTGGCTGGCATTCAGGCCGGGTGAGGAGTCTGGGGTGAATTGGCGAAAAAGGCGGCAAATTCGTCCATCAACCCTTCCATCTTGTCCGCCGAGCGAATGACGTCGTTGATGAACTCCATCTCCTCTTCAAACGTGCATTGCAGGTCCAAGGCCGAAACACACAGTTTAATGGAGTTTAGGCACCCTCTTGCCGAGTGCCGCAGGATGGGGAGGGCATCGTCCATGGGCTCGGCTCCGTTGGTCCCTAAATTCGAGTGAGGGCAAGGGTAACGGAGATGGCGGGGCGATCCAACGCCCAAAAATTGCAGGCCGCTCAATGCGAACGACGGACGCGTTCGATGTACTGCTTGGCCCGCCGGGCCACCGGGGAGGCGGCCTTCTTGGGATACTTCTCCTGCAACAGCGCCAGATGACCGAGCACCGATTGAAGTAGCAACTTGCGATTCATGACCGCTCCCTGGTTCAAGTTTCCGAGGCATCCGAACAAAAAGCCTATCGGCAAACCAATGCCGTTTGCTGAAGTCCGATAACTCAACGCAAGACCTCCAAGCAAATCGGCGACCAGTCATGAAAGGAGGAGCGGCCTCGTGGGTGGTTGAGTTGTAGCGAGGAGCGGCCGCTACTGGCTCTGCATGCTCCGTACCGCACTGCGAAATTCCGCGGATTCCGGCTGCATCGCGGACGCGCGCTGATAGGCACTTAGCGCGGCGGGGGCATGACCTAGGCGTTCTTCGGCGATGCCCAGGTCATACCAGTAGGTGGCGTCGGCGTGCCGGTAGGCGACGGCGCGGCGAAGATGCGTGGCGGCGGATTCGTTTTGGCCGGAGGTCAGGGCGTCGTAGCCCTGCTGGAATTCGTCGTAGCCGCCGAACTTGGAGAGGTTCACCATCGGCCGCAGCACGGATGCAAACACCCCGGCCGCAGCTAGGAACAGCGCAATGGCCAATCCCCACGCAATGCGCCGCGCGGGCCGGTCGGCGATCATGAATCCGAGAAGGATTCCCAGGAGGCATCCGCTGCCGTGGGCGACGTTGGCCACGGGCAGGACGTCGAACGCCGTCAAAACGATGCAGAGGAAGAACCAGCCGATGAAAAGGTTGATCGTCTGCCGATCGATCGCTTCCGCAAAACGCTCGCTGCGCCGGCTCAGCACCCAAAGGAGGCCAAACAGGCCATATCCCACGCCCGAGAGTCCCACGCCGCCGCTGGCCAGCGCCCACTCCGCCGCGGCCGAGCCGCCCGCCAGCACGAGATAGATCCCGAGGGTTGCAAGGGACCCAAACGATTCCTCGACCAGCGTCCCAAAGACCCATACCCAGTAGACATCAAACACCAGGTGCAGCACGCCTGCGTGCGGCAGCGCACAAGTCCAAAGCCGCCACGGCTGGCCGTGCCACGCTGCCGAAGTCATCTCCAGCGCCTCGACCGGCACCCGATGCGCCCACCACCCCAACGACACCGCCACCGCCAGGATCGCGATCCCGCCGGTCACCGGAAATGAAATCACCCTGGATATCGGCGGGGGGGTGCGCATGGATCAGCCTCCCTGTGATGAGGCGGCATGGTATGGGCGACGGTGCGGTCGTGTCGAGAAGGGTCGCTCAATCCTTCCTCTGTAGCCTTTCAATCCGCGAGTATCTGCGCAATCTGCGGTTGTATCTTTTCGCTACGTCCGGTCGGGAAACGTGAGAATTCCGATTCGCCGCGTCCACTCGCGTGGCGGGTGGGAGGCGATATGATTCCGATCCGCGGCCTCGACCGGGACGGAATCGGTCAGTCGCTGACGAGGAGTTTTCATGACCCTATCGTATGCGTCGGGAGCGTCGGGGCACCCTTTTCCAGTCACCACCACGTTCACGATCGAAGGGTATCGCATCCGGCAATACCTGGGGATCGTGCGCGGGATCATCGTGCGGGCGCCGACGATCAGCCAGGGGATCCTCGGCAGCCTCAAGAGCATCATCGGCGGGCAGATCGGCGCATATACGCAGATGTGCGAGCAGGCACGCCAGCAGTCGTATGACCTGCTCATCGACCATGCCCGCGCGCTGGGGGCGAATGCGATCGTCGGGCTGAGGTATGATGCCGCCGAGATTGGCGGGAAGACGGGGTCGGCGACCGAGGTGCTGTGCTATGGGACAGCCGTCGTCATCGAGCCGGACGCCAGCGGGTGAGGGTCATGTGCCGTCACGGCTGCGCCGGCGGCGTCCGGGACGCGCAGCGCCGGTATCGAACGGCGCCTGCTCGGGCTTGCGGCTCCGCTGCGCCTTGTAGCGTTGGATGAACCAATCCGGGTCGCGGCGGTATTCCTCGATTGCCGCAAAATCGTACGGCAGCCCGCACTCGGGGCACTGATGGTGGTCCGGCAGGCCGGACAAGTCATAGCCGCAATGAATGCAGAACGGCTCCTTCCGCGCCTGCACGCCGCGATTCAGCGCATATCCCGCCGCGACGAATGGCAAACAGAGCAGCATGATCAGCAGCTTTGGCCCAAGGAACCAGAGGTACTGAAGCCTGCGCGGTTCAATGAGCATCGCGGCCAGCATGCACAAAACCGCCGCTGCTGGCAGGAACAGCACCCACCGCCAACCCAAATACCGCCACGCGTTGCGCCATGTCGGTTTCCACCATCGCACAGTCTCCTGGGCGTGCCCCCTCAAATGCACCGGCGACGCCAACGGCTCCGTCGGCGCCGGCGCGTGCAGCGGGAGGCCGGGAGTCGGAGAGGCCGGTGGGAAAGGGTCTGCGCCGGGCATGGGGACATTCTATCCTTACCCGATGCAAGGAGGGACAGCCGATGTCGGCGTTTCGCCGCGCGGCGCGGCTATCCGCGAAGAACTCGAAGGACACGAAGAGGAGACCAGGGGCGAGGTATATCCACAGATTGCGCAGATTTTCGCAGATTTGGAATGCGGCAACTTGCGCCCATCTCTCTTTCTTTGCATTTCAATCTGCGAGCATCTGCGCAATCTGCGGATATATCTTCTTCCTCTTTCCGCGCCGTTCCTCGCGTTGCGCTAGCCGGCGATGCTCCATCCGTCCTGCTCGGAGGTGGTTTGATGGTGCGATCCCCGCCGGCTGAGCGCGGCGTGATGGCTGTAATATTCCCAGAGCACTTCCGGCTCGCGAACGTCGCGCCGGTAAAACTGCGAGCAGTACCAGCGATTGAGCGGGTCCATCGCCTCGTCGTACCGATCAGCGAAATCGGCCGCGCCGCCGCTCTTGACGTAGTACGTCAGCAGCAAGTCTTCGTCGTCGACGTCCTGACAGTAGGCCTGGGAACAGTACCAGCGGTTCAATGGCCCCAAGACCTCGGCCAGTTGCATGCGCACCCGACAATGCATGATGTTTCACCCTCCGCCAAGGGGAAGTTTAACAACTGGGCAGCCGGAGGCAAAATGAATAGGATGCCCGGCATGACCAAGCCGTGCGTTCATCCAACCCCTCGGAAAGGTCCTGGCCTGAAAAGCGTCCTGTGCCTCTTCGGAATGTTGCTGGCCGCCGGGTGCGGCGCGCCGTTGCGGCCGGAGGCGTTTGCCAACACCAGGCCGGCCTTCGACCCCGTAACGTTCTGGACCGGGCGCACGGCGTCGTGGGGAGTGATCGAGAACCGGGACGGCGCGCCCACCGAGATTATCACGACCAGCACCGACGGCACCGCCGAAGGGGCGGACGGCCTGCACATGGTTCAACATGTCATGACCGGCGGCAAAGACAGCGTCCGCGACTGGCACATCCGCCGGCTGGGGGATGGCCAGTTCGAGGCGACGGCCAACGACCTGGTCGGCATCGCGCATGGCCAAACCAGCGGCCGGACGCTCCACTGGGTCTGGACGCTGGCGGCCAAGCCGGGCAACGGGCTGTTCGATGTCATCATGGAACAGTGGATGTATCTTGCCGACAACGGCACCCTCCTGAACCGCACGATCGTCACAAAGCTCGGCGTGCGCCTCGCGGAGATCAGCGAGCAGTTTGTCCGCCGCCCATGAGCGTTTGCGATCGCTCTTGTTTCATGAGCGTGACAGCGACCGACAATCAAAGCATCAATCCGTATACGTAGAATTGCTTGCAAACATCTCGGGCGCAGCCCACAGTGGCGGGGCGGGATGATCCATCTCAACGTGAATATTCGCAACATGGGGCGGCGGACATTTTTGTTCGCCTCTGTCCTTCCCATCCTGGTTTGCATGGCTGGAGCGCGGGGGGCGGATCGTCCGATCAACCTCGCCCTGCACAAGCCTGCATCGGCGTCGTCGATCGAGAATGACGAACACAACGCGGCTCGCGCCAATGACGGCGATCCCGATACGTGCTGGCGTGCCGATGACGAGCCCGAAGGCGGCGCCGAGTGGTGGCAGGTCGACTTGGAGAAGCCGGCCGACCTGTCCGGGTGTCAGATTCGCTGGCCTTACCCGGGCAAAACCTACTGCTTCAAAGTCGAAGGTTCCTCAGACGGAAAGACCTGGGTTATTCTCAGCGACCAGACGGCCACCGCCTCCAAAGCGCAGGTTCGAAAGCTGAAGTTCGAGAACGCCAAACAGATTCGCTACGTGAAGATCACGGTGACGCGGTTTGAGGAAGGCTGCTGGGCCAGCATCAGTGAAGTAAAAATATTCGGCCTGCCATGAATCCGTCGAACAGTTTAGCCTCAGAGGCTTGAACGGGCTCGGTGCAGGCAAGATTGGGGAAGCAACCGATGAAAAATGTCATTGCGTTCGTGGTGATTCTGCTTGCCGCTTCTTTCCCTTCGGTTCGTGCCGCGGAGCAATCCAAACCGAACATCATCTTCGTCCTCGCCGATGACCTGGGCATCGACGGCGTTAGTTGCTACGGCGCGGATAAGCATCAGACGCCAAAGATCGACGCCTTGGCCGCATCCGGGACGCGCTTCCAAACCTGCTACGCCGCTCCGCTGTGCGGGCCGTCGCGCTGCCTGCTGATGACGGGGCGATATGCGTTCCGCACCGGCGGGTTGACCAATCAGTCGTGGCGCGCGGGCGGCCCTGGCGCCAAGTCGGCTGATGAATATCCGATGGCCAAGCTGATGAAGCAGGCCGGCTATGCCACCTGCCAGTCGGGCAAATGGCGCCAGGTGGGCGAACTGCCGGGCGACTGGGGGTTCGACGAGTTCCTCACCGACAACACCGCCAGCGGCTGGTACTGGGAAACGAAGTTCAACAAGAACGGCAAGGTTCTTGACCTACCCGCGGGGACCTACGGCCCGGACGTCATCCAGGACTTTGCCTTCGATTTCATCCACCGGCACAAGGACAAGCCGTTCTTCCTCTACTACGCGATGCACCTGGTGCATAAGCCCACACTGAAAACGCCGGACACCTCGCCCGGCACCTCCGGCGTCGATCGGTTGTATGACGACAACATCCGCTACATGGACAAGCAGGTCGGCGCGCTGGTGGATGAGTTGGAAAAACTAGGATTGCGACAGAACACGCTCATCATATTCTCCGGCGACAATGGCACCGCGGCCGGTTATCCCAGCGCGGTGCAGGGCCGCATGATTAACGGCTGGAAGGGGAGCATGCTCGAAGGCGGGTCGCGCGTTCCCTTTATCGCGAGCTGGCCCGCGGTGACGCCGGCGGGAAAAGTGCTGAACGATATCGTGAGCTTTGCCGATCCGTACACGACGTTCGCCGACATTGCCGGCGTCAAGCCGCCGGACGGTTTCAAGACCGACGGCCAAAGCATTGCCCCGCAGCTTCGCGGCGAGCCGGGCACGCCCCGCGCGTGGGCATACGTTCAGCTTGGCGCGCACTGGTTCGTGCGCGAGCCAGGGTTCAAGCTGAATGAGGCGGGCCTGCTGTTCGATATGAGCGACGCACCGTTCGTGGAAAAGGCCATCTCCTCTGCCGACGACACCGAACAAAGCAAGGCCGCCCGGCAGCGGCTGACCGCGGCGCTGGCCGAATTGAATCCGGCCGCAGGCAAGACGGACAAGGAAGGAACGGGCAAGCGGCGCGTCGCCGCCGCGGGCGATGCGGCTCGGGCAACCGGTCCTTGGAAATTGGGGGATACACTGCCCGGTCCGCAGTCGCCGGCTGTGGCCGGAAAGGCGCTGGAAATATCGGCGGAGATCGAGCCGGCCGGAACCACCGGCGTCATCGTCACGCAGGGCGGGGCGGCGCAGGGCTTTGCCGTCTATCTCACTGGCGGCAAGCTCGCATTTGCCGTCCGCGAAAACAAGGAGCTGACGACGATTGTGGCCAAAGAGCCCTTGGGAGAAGGCCATTTTCTCGTGAAGGCAACCCTGCAGGAGGACGGCGCAATGACGCTTTCGGTGGACGGGAAGCTGGTTGCCGTGGGGAAAGCCGCCGGCCCGATTTCGCAGCAGCCCAAGGCCGGCTTCTTCGTCGGTAAGTCTGGCGGAAAGCCGGTGGGCGACTTTGAGGCTCCGGCGACGTTCTCCGGCAAGGTGACCAACGTGCAAGTGCAGGCAACTGCCGCAAAGTGATATCACGGGAAGCCAACAACCGGCTTGAGAATCCAATTACTAGAACAACCATGAACCCGGATCCGCAGAAGCTGGTCGTCGCCGATTTTAACGGCGACGGTCATCCCGACCTGGCGATCCTCAGCGGGCAATCGGCCAACACGGTTTACGTTGCGCTCAACAACGGCAACGGCACGTTCGGCACGGCAATCGCCTACCACTTTGCGCCCGGTTTTGCCACGATGAACGATCTCGCCGTCGCCGACTTCAATGGCGACGGGCGTCCCGACCTCGTCGGCGTCGGCAGTTCGTCCGCTATCAACGCGGGCTTGGCGGGCGTTCTGATCAACCAAGGGGCCGGTACGTTTGGCTCACCGACCGACCTGCCGCTTCCCGGGGATCCGATCGACGTGCTCACAGGCAACTTCAGCGGCTCGGGCAATGCCGATATTGCCGCCGTCAATTCTTCCGGCGCGCTGGATATCCTGCCCGGCGCGGGTGATGGAACATTCGGGGCGGATCAGTCGATATTCACCACGAAACTTGCGACGCCAGGCGCCCAGGCGGTGGCCGCCGACCTGAATGGCGATGGCCTTCCCGACATCGCTTTCCTGTCGGCGTCGCAGGGCGGGTTTGGCGTGTTGCTGAACACCTCGCCCGGAGGCACGACTCCCGTTGCGCAGTCTGTGGTCAAGCCGACCGTGTCCGGAACCTTGCCCTCCACCCCGCTCGTTGCCGGCGGGAAAATCAAAGCGATCAACCAAACGGTGATCTTGACCCCCTCGGCGGCCTTCAAGGGCTCCGTGACGGTTAATCTTCAATTCTCCACGACGAGCAGCTTCAACTCGGCCAACCCGACCGTCGCGACCCTCACCCGGAACCTGAACCTGAAGGCTGGGCGAAGCCAGAAGTTCATCGTGGCCATCAAATCCCTGCCATCCGGCCTTGTGGGCGGTTATCATCTGGTGGCCCAGTTGACCGATCCGAGCGGGGCCACCTCGTCAGTCGCATCGGCCCAGGCAGTCTCCATCGTGGCGCCGACGATCGACCTATCCGGCTCCTTCGCCACCGTCCCGGCCGCCGCACATGCGGGGCGCAAAACCACGATCGCGTTCACCGTGGCAAATGGCGGCACGATTTCCGTCAATGCCTCGCTTCCGATCGACATCTCCGCATCCACGACCGGCGCCCTCGATTCCACCGCCGTGACCCTCGACGACTTCACGAGGCATGTGCTGATCCAGCCGGGCAAGTCCCTGAAGTTGCACGTCATTGTGCCCATGCCCGCGAGTGCCGGGACGTATTACCTGATCGTCGAGTTGGACCCGCAGAACACGTTGAATGACGTGAACCTTGCGAACAATACGTTTGCGAGTCTTACGCCGATTTTGGTGTCGTAATGCGTGTCGCACGAGACGAAGCTCGCTCGAGAACAACGGGTTGCAAGAAGCGTTGTCTTTCAATTGACCATTCCCTCCGTCCGCCGCTTGCGGCTTCGCACTCTTCCGAGCTCGCAGACGTGCGAAGTCGCAGGCGGCGGACGGAGGTTGGGCATCGCACCAATCCCTGGTTCCCCTACAATCCCCCCGAATGCAGGCAAGTCATGAACTCGTCGTCGAGCCGATCGGCCTCGACCCGGACAAGCTACCCAAGCCCATCGTCTGGCGCGAGCTGTTCGGAAATAATCATCCCGTCGAAATGGAAATCGGGACCGGCAAGGGGACCTTCCTGACCGAACAGGCGCGAGCCCGGCCCGAGGTCAATTTCTTCGGCATCGAATGGGCGCGTTGGTACTGGCGATACGCCAGCGACCGGCTCCGGCGGCACAACTGCCTCAACGCCCGCACCATCCGGGCCGAGGCGAATTTCTTCCTGACCGAGTTCGTGCAGGATGCGAGCCTGTCGGTGCTGCACGTCTATTTCCCCGACCCCTGGCCCAAAGCCCGCCATCACAAACGCCGCCTCATTCAGGACCCGTTCCTGCGGGAAGTCGAACGCACCCTCGTCCCCGGCGGACGCCTTCAGGTCGTCACCGATCATCAGGAGTATTTCGAGCAGATCGAAGCCGTCGTAAAGCGATCGAAGCTTAGCATCATCGACTACAACCGCCCCGGCTCCGCCGGCGAAGGCGAGTTCGTCGGGACGAACTTCGAGCGGAAATATCGCCGCGAGGGAAGGCCGTTTTATGCGCTAGCCGCGCTAGCGCGAGGAGACGCGGGGACACTGGCGCGGCCTGACGCGGAGACACGGAGACGCGGAGACGCGGAGATTCAGCCAGATCGGCACAGTTAATTTCTTCCCTCACCTTGTCACCTTGTCACCTTGTCACCTTGTCACCTTGTCACCTTGTCACCTTGTCCCGCGTCCCCGTGTCCCCGTGTCCCCGTGTCCCCGCGTCTCCACACTCCCCGCGTTCACACCTCCAGCACCCGTACCACCGTTCCCTTGGGCAATGTCGGATCATTCTCCGGACGGACGAGCAGGACGTTGGCCTGTGCGAGCGTGAACAGATCGGCCGATCCCTTCCACTTCAGCGGCGTGATCGTCGCCAGCTCGGCGTGCGAGCTGTCGCGACCCGCGGCGATGGCACGGATCGCGGGTTGATAAAACTCGCGGGGGCCGTTTGACGGCAAGCCGCAATCGAGTTTCCCGCTGAGCCAACGCTCGTCGGGGGTTCCACCACCTAGTCGGGAAAGGAGCCGCGACGCCAGTCGCACGGTGCAGACGAACCCGCTGACGGGGTTGCCCGGAAGACCGAAGACAAATCGCGAGCGAGCGATTGGGTTTTCTTTGCTAGCCGCGGGCGGAAGCCCAGGGTCTTTCGCTCCATCCCCGGAGCTTCCGCCCCCCGCTAACACGGATGCGGAAGATTCGGTTTCCTTCACTCCGAAGACGAAAGGCTTTCCGGGCTTGATGCGAAGCTTGGTGATTTTTAGGTCGACGCCAAGCTCCTTCAGCATTTGGGGGATGTAATCGTATTCTCCCATGCTCATGCCGCCGGTGACGAAGAGGGTGTCGTAGGCCAGCCCGCGCTCGAGCGCGGCGCGGATGGCGTCCGGCCGGTCCGGCGCGACCCCCAGGTCCGTCACGTCGCATCCCATCTTTCGCAGCAGCGAGAGGAGCATCGGCGTATTTGAATTTCGAATCTGCGCCGGGCCCGGCTCACGATCCGCCGAGACCAGTTCGTCCCCCGTCGCGAGAACTGCTGCCTGGGGCCGGGCATAGACGTCCACTTCGCTCGCCCCCACGCTGGCCGTCACCGCGATTTGTGCCGGGCCCAGACGCGTTCCCTGGCGCAGCACCACCTGCCCGGCCGCGCAATCCGACCCGCGCCTCGCGATGAACCGGCCCGGATCGCCGCCGGCGCGGACCACTCGGATCATCGATTCGCCGACCTTCTCGACGTCTTCCACCGGAACCACTCCCTCCGCCCCGGGAGGCATCGGCGCGCCGGTCATAATCGCGATCGCTTCGCCGGGTTCGACCGCGCGGCCGGGCACTTGCCCCGCGGCCAATTCGCCCACCACGCGCAATTCCGTTGGGATCGTTGCGACATCCGCGCGCCGGACCGCGTAACCGTCCATCTGGCTCTTGTCGAACGGCGGGTAATCGCGGTCCGTTAAGATCGGCTGCGCCAGACAAAGCCCGTCCGCCTCGGCCAGCGGAACGCGAATCATCCTCGGCGTCACTGAGATCGAGTCGAGGATTCGAATCGCCTGTCGAACCGCCAACAGATCGGAAACATCGGGATCGCTCATGGAATGATGATCAGACGGGGCGGGCGGGCGGTCAATTGAAGACTCAACTCGTGCGGGCGGCCAAGCAGATCGCATGTTCCCGCATCTGGGAGGGCGGGGCTCCCGATTGGTAACATGCGATCGTCCTGTCGTCCCCGCTCCATCCGATCAGATCACTTTCACCTCAAGCGATCCTTGCATTGGCGCGCCAATCCGTTCGAGCGCCAGATTGTGCGCCTCGTCGTAGTGGCGGACGAGGTTCGACCAGTCGAACAACTCGCCGAGCCGTTCGACGCGGTTGCGAAGCTCAATCCGCTCGCGCCGCTGTAGTTGCACGAATCGAAGCAGGTGATCAACCAGCGCATTGGTCGTCTGGTCGAAGCTGGAATGGCGACGATCCAGCACGGCGATCCCTGGGATCCCACGTTTGTGCTGGCCGGGGACGTGGCGCAGGACGTAGGCGCCGAATCCGCTCAAGTCGGTCGTCACCGCGGGCAGGCCGAGCGCGATGCACTCCATCGGCGTGTAACCCCACGGCTCGTAATAGCTGGGGAAAATTCCCATGTGGCAGCCGCGGACGAAGTGCTCGTAATCGAGGCTGATCAGCGGGCTGGTGGCCGTTACAAAGTCGGGATGGAAGACGATCTTCACCGGGTCGTCGGCGGCGTTGAACAGGCCGCGGGTCCGTAGGTGCTTGAGCACCGGGTCGTTGGCGTCATCGGCCAGGTCGTGGGTGACGATCGTCGGCTGGCGGTGCGAGCGCCAGGCGTGTAGCGCCCGCTTGAGCCGCACCTGCGAATCGTCCGGCAGCAACTCGTTGTATGTCGGCAGCCTTCCCGCCGCCGCCGAGCGGAAAAGGCGCGATCCCATTTGTTCCTGAAGTTCGTCGCAGGTGTGCCGCAGGTCCTCGAACATCGATTGGTTTTGCAGCACCGAGACGTTGATGTTCCGCACCGCCGCCTTGGTGATGATGAAAGCGACGATCGTCGGCGGCTTGTTCACCTGCTTGAGCGCCTGATTCAGGCGGCCCATCGCCTCGATGTAGACGTCCATTCCCTTGTTGCGATATTCGTAGCGCCCGCTGGTGAACAGATAGAGCGTGTTTTC
>Ga0182024_10012551_pt1 | contig 16736 bp, 13 predicted proteins | sample P32metaG_FD_120480 | JGI IMG/M metagenome (GOLD analysis project Ga0182024, IMG submission 120480) | Permafrost microbial communities from Stordalen Mire, Sweden - P3-2 metaG (Illumina Assembly) | ecosystem: Environmental > Terrestrial > Soil > Wetlands > Permafrost | place: Sweden: Stordalen... | reverse complement strand
TACCAGACCGAGTCCCAGCGGGCCAGTGGCGCGACGACGGCGTTGGCCAGGTAGCCGAACGGAGCGGTCAGTCTGCCGGGGTCGTATGCGGCAACGGCGCCGTTCGCGATGCCGAGCTGGATCACGCCCGCGACCCCGGAGAACAGCACGACCAGGCGGGAGGTCCAGAGCGCGCGCCATACGATCTGCGCGGTCGCTTGCGGCCGTGGCGTCACCGCGCCAGTGTTCCACGCTGGAAGGACCGTGGCGTCTGAGACCGAAACAGGTCCGCAGCTACACTCAGGCCACCCGGGCGAGCGCGCACGCCGCCCGCGCTCGTCGCCTGCCTCGAAGCCCCTTTAGATGACGCGACGCGAACGACAGCGGCGACGCCGCAAACACTCCCACCCTGTCCGCCGGGCGGTCTTGCTCGGTGGCGGGCTGCTGACCGGGGGCGTGTTGACGGCGATCGGGCTGTTCGCGATCTGGGTCGTGACGACGGCCAACAGCGCGCCGAACCTCACCGGGCTGCGCGCGCGCGTGCCGGGCCAGACAAGTCAGGTGTTCGCAGCCGACGGCAAGTCGCTGGGGTACATGTCCTCAGACGTGCTGCGCACCTACCTGACTCAGCAGCAACAGCCCGGCTACCTCCGGCGGGCGACCGTCGCGATCGAGGACCGCCGCTTCTTCCAGCACGGCGGCGTCGACTACGAGGCGCTGCTGCGGGCCGCGCTCAAGGACGTGTTCGAAGGCGGCGGCATCCAGGGCGGCTCGACACTGACGATGCAGCTGGTGACGAACGTCTACCTGCCGACCGATCTCAGTAAGGAGCACGACCTCAAGTACAAGATTGTCCAGGTCAAGCTCGCCAACGAGCTCGAAGCCAGGCACTCCAAGGAATGGATCCTGACGCAGTACCTGAACGATGTGCCGTACGGGACCACCTACGGGCAGACGGCGATCGGCGTGGGCGCCGCGTCGGAGATGTTCTTCGACAAGCCGGCGGAGAAGCTCGACCTCGCGCAGTGCGCGCTGCTCGCCGGTCTTCCGCAGGCGCCGTCCGATTACAACCCGTTCCTGAACAAGAAGCTTGCGCTCTGGCGCCGCGGGCAGGTGCTGCAGGCGATGGCGAAATCGGGCTATATCTCGGAGGCCACGGCCAGGGCCACGCAGCTGCAGCCCCTGCAGGTCGAGCCCAACGACACCTATGAGGACGTCCGCCAGCCCTACGTGTTCGACTATGTCAAGCAGCAGCTGGTCAAGGACCTGGGCGAGCGGGTCGTCGACCGCGGCGGACTCAAGGTCTACACGACGATCAACCTCGCCGACCAGCAGGCGGCCGCCAAAGCGATCCAGGAGAACGAGAGCCACCCCGGCGACCCGGCCTCGGCGCTGGTCTCGATCAACCCTGACAACGGCCATATCCTCGCGCTGCAGAACTCGACCGTGTACGGCACCGGTAAGGGCCAGACGGTGTTCGACTACGCCACTCAGGCGCAGCGTCAGACCGGCTCCTCTTTCAAGACCTTCGTGCTGATGACCCTGATCCACGACCAGGACGGCAACCCCAACGACACCTACTACAACTCGCACTACCTCGCGCCCGGCTGGCTGCCCGGCTACCCCACCTACTCGGTACACACAGCCGAGGACAGCTACCAGGGCGACATCAGCGTGACCCGCGCGACGGCGCTGTCGGACAACACTGTGTACGCGCAGCTCGGAGTCGACCTCGGCATCAACAACGTCAATGTGATCGCCCATGAGATGGGCATCACGGCGCGCCTGACCGACAACCCTTCGGAGGCGATCGGCGGCCTCAAGTACGGCGTCTCGGCGCTGCAGATGTCGGACGCCTACGCGACGCTCGCCAATCGCGGCGACCATGTCGCGCCGACGATCATCTCAAAGGTCGTGCTGCCCAACGGCACGACCGAGAACTTCGGCAACCCCACCAAGACGGCCGTGTTCACCTCCGGTGAGGCATACGCCGGCACGCAGACCCTCGAGCAGGTGATCCAGTACGGGACCGGCACGAGCGCCAACTACGGCTGCCCGGCAGCCGGCAAGACGGGCACCACCAGCAACTACACGGACGCCTGGTTCGTCGGCTACACACCCAAGCTCTCGACAGCCGTGTGGGTCGGCTACCCCAACTCGGACGTGTACATGAACGACGTGAACGGGCTCGGCCCTGGGTACGGCGGCACGCTTGCGGCACCGATCTGGCGTGACTTCATGCAGCCCGCCTCCGACGGCTACTGCGGGCCCTTCCCGCAGCCGTCGACGTACTGGCAGGGCGACGAATACTTCGGCCCGCACGCCGTGTCTGCGTACGTGCCGCCGCCCGTGACCACGACGACGACGACCACGTCGACGACGCCGGGCGGCAACGGGATCACCTCGCCGGGGACGACCTCCACACCCAGCACGACCAGCACGCCGGCGAACTCCACGCCGGGTCCGCCGCCACCGGCGAGCGGTACTGGCGGTTTCTGACATAGAATCGGCAGCCGATGCCAAAGGAAGAGAAAGTCGAGCTCGAGGGCGAGGTCGTTGAGGCACTGCCCAACGCGATGTTCCGCGTGAAGCTCGACAACATGGACCGGGTTGTGCTCGGTCACGTCGCCGGCAAGATGCGCCGGTTCCGGATCCGCATCCTTCCGGGCGATCGCGTACGGGTCGAACTGTCTCCGTACGACCTCGATCGCGCGCGGATCGTCTACCGCCACCGGTAGCAGCCTCCGTGCGGGAGCTCGAGCTGATCGCTGAGCTGCGGTCACTGCTCGGCGCCGGAGACCCGAGCGTGGTGCGCGGAGCCGGAGATGATGCAGCCGTCGTTCGCGCACGCGGCTACGCCGTCACCTCCGTGGACATGATGGTCGAGGGGGTTCACTTCCGCAGTGGCGAGTTGACGCCCGGAGAGATCGGACATCGCGTGCTCGCTGGAGCGCTGTCAGACCTGGCGGCCATGGGCGCGCCGGCGGGCGAGGCCTACCTGGCGCTTGGCCTGCCGCCCGATACCGAGCTGGACTCAGCCCGGGCCCTGATCGGGGGAGCGGCCGCGCTCGCCCAGGAAGTCGGCGTTACGATCGCCGGCGGCGACGTCACGGCCGCGCCAGCGCTGGTGGTGTCGTGCACGGTCGTCGGCTGGGTGGATGATCCGGGCGAGCTGGTCGGGCGCGATGGCGCTCGCCCGGGAGATCTCGTCGGTGTGACGGGCGCGCTCGGGGGCGCCGCTGCCGGCCTGGCGGTCATTGAGGGGCGAGTTCCCGAGCTTCCCTCAGCGCTCGCCGAGCAGCTGCGCGAACGGTACGCGCGCCCACAGCCACGGCTGGCCGAGGGTCGCGCGCTGGCGCTCGCCGGCGCCAGCGCGATGATGGACGTCTCAGACGGGCTGGCGACCGATGCGCGCCACATTGCGCGAGAGGCCGGCTTCAGCCTGCGGCTCAGCCCGGCCGAGGTGCCACTGGCACCCGGCGTGGCCGAGGTCGCGCACGCGCTCGGCGAGGATCCGGCCCTGTTCGCAACGCGCGGGGGCGAGGACTACGAGCTATGCATCTGCGCGAGCCCGGCGACGCGTCCCGTGCTCGAGCGCGCACTTGCCGACCTCGGCACGGGCCTGACGATCACCTGGGTCGGCGAGGTTCTCATGCAGGTGACGGCGCTGGCCGATGCTCACTTCACGGATGCATCCGGCGCCGACATTCCCGTGACCGGGTACGAGCACCGTTTCTAGCGACTCACGACACAAGACCGCGCGGGCGTGGCCCGCTGCGCGCGCGGCGGCTGTTCAGCTGAGCGCCGGACGCGACCCGGTTGGGCAGGGTCGATCGCCGGCGAACAGCGCCAGCCACATTGGGTTTTGCAGGATCGCATCGGCCACCTTCTTGGTGTCGACTTCATATGCGCCCTGCTCCAGCTGTTCCTTCAGCGTCATTACGTTGGACTCCGCATCCGTGGTCATCCTCAGATTCCCATCGGCAAAACCCATCGCGCCTTTATAGCCCGGCGGGCGGATCGACTAACGGACTAGGCGCGCGTCCAGAAACCGTCCAGCGGCTGCGTGCGCACTAGCTTCGCGAACACCGCTATTCGTCGACTGGCGCTGTAGAGCGGGTTTCATCCCGCCAGGGACCAGCGTCGAGAGCGCTTCGGCTTTTCATCGCCGCAGCGCCGATTGTGTGCCGCCCAGCGAGCCGGGACCGGCATAGCCGGCGGGACCACGGACGGTGACGGTCGGCTCGGGCGCCGCCGTCGTCGCCCGCATGGCGCGAGCGGCGATCACGACCGCGCTCGCCAGACAGCCGAGCGCGACGCTCCAGCAGAGAGCCGTGACGACCGGCAAGGCCCCGCCCGTCATCAGCGCCAGACTCCAGGCCAGCCCGACCGGCGAGAGACCGTACGAGTTGGCGTAGTAGGCCAGGACCAGCACGGCGGGCACAGCCGCGAGCAGCACCAGTAGCGCGGCCGACCAGCGGCGGCTACGCGCCCCGGGCTGCGCGAGCCACAGCCACAGGTGAAGCGCCGGTACGAGCAGCAGGGCCGCGAACGGATTGCGCACCCATATGACGAGCGTGAGCACGCACGTCACCACGCTCAGCGCGACGGCCGCAGCATCGGCAGCCGGGCTCACGGGCCTGCGTGCGAGTTCCGGCAGCCGCGCGAGCGCCCTCAGGCAGACAGGCCGCAGGAACACGAAGCTCACGACCACAAGCGCGAGCACCACCAGCAGCACGGCCACGTCGCCGCCCGTCAGCTTGACGCCGGCACCGACCGCGCCCGGCGGTGTCGCCGACAGCAGACCGCCGACGCGCGCAATCAGCAGCGCCACCAGCCCGACCACAAACGGCACCGCACCGCTCAACACCCAGCCAAGCCAGCGCACGAGCGTGTGGCCGCGCCGGTGCGCGCGAGCAGCTGCATCGACCGTCGTCGCCACCACCGGCAGCAGCAGCGCCAGCACCAGCAGGCGCACCGCCCAGAGCGGGACGATCTTGCCGCTCAGCATCAGATAGGAGCTCGGTGCCACGACGGCCGACCCGTTGTCGAGCGCGTTCACGGTCCCGAGCACGGCGGCGCCAAGGCCGGCGAGCCGGCCTGCCGAGCCCAACGGAACGCTTCCGACGGATGGGCTGTCACCCGAGAGCGACAGCAGCACGGCCGGGATCCCGCGCGCGTCGAACGGGGCCTGCTCGGTGAGCGCAAACGGGAAGGCGAGCCGCACGAACTGCCCGGCGATTCCGCTGCCCTGGTTCTTGAGGCCGGCCTGCGCGGAGACGAACTTCGTGAGCGTGTTGCCCAGCAGCGGCGGTGCCAGGCTGTCGCTCGTCGACCACGGGACGACGATCGGGTTGCGCACGCTGCTGCCAGCCAGATTGCCGAGCACGATCACGGCATCGACCTGCTGGCCGACCAGCGATTCGGCCAGTTGGGTCGCGCCGACGGCGCCGATCTGGCCGCTGGTAGAGACGAGCGTCACCGAGCGGTTGAGCGTCTCGCCCGAGAGCGCGCGCGCCAGGTCCAACATCACCGCCGTCCCCGACATATCGGCGACGGCGTGTGGCTGTGTCGCGTCGCGATGGCTGACGATGACGACCGTGCCGCCGCCGACGCCCGGCCGCGTGGCGGTCACGGTCTCGAGCGTGCGGTCGCCGGCCGCCGTACTGGCGGTGGAGTCCTCGGTCTGGACGCTGAAGCCGTGGATCTGCGAGCCCTTGCTGCCCGAGAGCTGCTGCTGCACGTAGCTCGCGAGCCGCTGGTCGCCGGCCGAGCCCGGCGCGCGCTGCGGGTAATCCTTCGCCAGCTTCTTCATCGTGCCGTAGGCACCGGAGAAGAACTGACCGGGGGCGACCGAGGCGCCGAGGCTGCCCGGCTGGTTCTGTAACGAGAAGCCGAACACGATCACGGCGAACGCGACCAACACCAGGAATCCTCGGTAGATGCGGGGGTCCACCATCGTGACCCCAGGGTACCCCGGCGCGTGGTGAGGGTGGGGTGGTCTGAGGAGCAGCCTGTGGCGGGGCTCGTGGCCAGCGGGCCACGAACCCCGGAGAGACGATCGAGCTAATGCGTGGCCGGCGGCTCGCCGTCGAAGTACTCGAGCTTTGGATCGCCGCCGCGGAACATCCACTGGTCGCGCTCGTTGGCCGTCCAGACCCCGACCTTGTCGCTGTCGGGGTAGACAGCGACAGATGGTACCGTCGCGGCTGAGAACATCACCACGCGCGCGGACGCGTCGGTCTCGTTCCAGACCTTGTGCGCACCATCGGGCCCTGGCGGGAAGCAGACGACGTCGCCCGCCTGGGCAGGCGCGGTGCCGTGCGGGGTCCGCACCTGGACCTCGCCGGCCATCACGAGCAGCCACTCCTCGACGTACTCATAGTGGTAGGGACAGACGTTCTGGCCCGGCGGAAGCTCGAACAGCCGCACCTCCAGTTCGCTCCCTCCTGCCGCCTTGCCGAAGGGCGCTTCGGCCACGCGGTAGCCATCGGGGTCGTCGTCGTTGTACTTGTCGGAGAAGTCCGCTTCGAAAGCGTTTGGTCGTGTCATGTCGCGATCATCGCACCGACGACGCTCGACCCGCCAACCTGACAAGCTCCGTGACGCCCCGACGGTCTGACTAATCGGATGAGCGACGAGCTTTCCCATCAGGAGCTGGCACTCACGCTGGCGCGCCAGCTGCGCGAGGTCGTGCTGCCCGAGCTCGGGTCGCACGCGGGGCGTGTAATCGATCCCACCCACCCCTATGGCGCCGGCGGTGACGTCACGTTCAGCGTCGATGAGGTCGCCGAGGCGACGCTCGAGAGCTTCGTCGCCCAGCATGCGCCGCGGTTCGCGTTCTACTCCGAGGACCGCGGGCTGGTCGCGCCGGGCGGGGACGAGACGCACGTGCTCGTCGTCGACCCGATCGACGGTACGCGGCCGGCGATGGCAGGGTTGGAGTCGGCGTGCGTGGCGATCGCGCTCGCGCCGCTCGACGGCGGCGACCCGCGCATGGCCGACGTCGAACTCGGCTGCGTGATGGAGATCAAGAGCGGTGACTGGTTTCTCGCGCGCCGGGGTGAGGGCGTGGAGTCGACCCGCCCGGTCAGCCTCAGCCCCACTGTCGACATCGGCTCGATGTTCTGGGGGTACGGCTTCCGTGGCCGGCCTGCGCGTGAGACCACCGAGCTGCTCGCAAACCTGATCGACGCCTCCTCGGTTGGCGGCGGGACCTTCGAGCTCGGCTCGCAGGCGTTCGTGATGACGCGCGTCGTGACCGGCCAGCTCGACGCGGTGATCGAGGTGGGCTCGCGCATGATCGACGACGTCCCCGGGATGGACGACGAGTTCCGCCGCGTCGGTCGCGGCGCGATCCTCAACAACTCTCCGTATGACCTCGCCGCGCCGTGGTTGTGCCTGGTCGAGGCCGGCGGCGTTGTGACCGACGGTTGGGGGGAGCCGCTCGACGACCGCCCGCTGCTCGGCTCGGGTCACGACTTCCAGATGTCGTCGATCTCGGCGGCGAACGCAGAGCTCCACGCACAGCTCCTGCACGAGGTCGACGCCGGCATCGAGCGTCTGCGAGCACTCGCGCGGTGAGGGCGATGACCGAGCCCCTGATCCTCGTCTCCAACCGCGGCCCGGTGACGTTCCAACCGGACGGCGAGGCGCGGCGCGGCACCGGTGGCCTGGTGACCGCGCTGATGGGCCTGGCGCGGCACCGCGAGGTCACATGGATCGCCTCGGCGATGAGCGAGGGCGACGTCGCGATGGCCGCCCGCCACGGCGGCGGCGCGTTCCCGGTCGAGAGCCCCGACGGAACCGAGTACCGCGTGAAGCTGGTCGCGTCGGACCCGGATGCCTACGAGCGCTTCTACAGCATCATCGCCAATCCGATGCTGTGGTTCATCCAGCACTACCTGTGGGACCTGTCGAACGCACCGGACATCCGCCGCAACGAAACAGAGGCGTTCGAGTTCGGCTACAACGTCGTCAACGAGGATCTGGCGCGCGCTGTGCTCGGGGAGATCGAGGGGATCGAGCGCCCAGTCGTGATGGTCCACGACTATCACCTCTACACGCTGCCGGGGCTGATCCGCCGCGCACGCCCGGATGCTTTCATGACGCACTTCGTGCACATCCCGTGGAGCCAGTCCGACTCCTGGCGGGTGCTGCCATCGGTGATCCGCGACGAGATCTACCGCGGGATCCTCGCCAACGACATCGTCGGCTTCCACACTACCTCCTACCGCCGTAACTTCCTGCAGTGCTGCGAGGACCTGCTCGAACTCGACGTCGACCACAGCGCCGGCATCGTGCGGCTCGACGGGCGTGAGGTATGGGTGCGGGCCTACCCGCTGCCGATCGATGCAGAGGCCATCAAGGCGGTCGCGCAGACCGAGGGAGTGCGCGAGTTCGAGCAGGAGATACTGCGCCGCCGCCGCGACCATCTGATCCTGCGAGTGGACCGCGCTGACCTCTCCAAGAACGTGTTGCGCGGCTTCTCCGCGTTCGACCTCTTCCTCGAGCAGCACCCCGAGTTCCGCGAGCGCGTCACCTTCATCGCCCAGCTGATGCCGTCGCGTACCGACGTCACGGAGTACGCCGAGTACCTCGAGCGGATCGAGGCGGTGGTGGCGCTCGTGAACCACCGCCACGGATCCCCCGACTGGATGCCGATCCAGCTGAAGCTGCGCGACGACCTCGAGGAGGCCGTCGCGGCCTACAAGCACTACGACGTGCTGATGGTCAACGCCATGTTCGACGGCATGAATCTCGTCGCCAAGGAGGGGCCGATGGTCAACGAGCGTGCCGGCGTCTCGATCCTCAGCGAGAACACCGGTGCGCACGAGGAGCTCGGCGATTACGCGCTATCGGTGAACCCGTTCGACATCCAGGAGCTGGCCGACTCGATCCACGCGGCGCTGACGATGCCCGTTGACGAGCGGCGGCGGCGACTGGCCGGCCTGCACAAGGAGATCACGGCGCGTAACCCGGGCGACTGGATCGACGAGCAGTTACGCGACATCCGGGCTAAAGAAGCTGCGGGGCGCTAATAGGGCTCACGCAAGCGCCTGCGATTGTGGTCCCAACACCTGCAGTTTTCTGCAGGTTCGGGGACAACAATCCCGTTAGTGCCCGACGAGCTTTGCCTGCTGGCGTTCCGGCGCGATCTCGATCACGTTCCAGGCCAGGCCCAGCTTGGCCATCACGCGGATCGTCATGCCCGTGAGGTCGAGCTCCCACCACTTGAGGCCATGGAAGGCCGAGCGCGGGAAGGCGTGGTGGTTGTGGTGCCACGACTCGCCGAGCGAGAACGGCGCGAGCCACCAGACGTTGGTGGAGCGGTCTTTGATGTCGAAGCGGCGGCGTCCGAAGATGTGGCAGATCGAGTTCACCGACCAGGTCACGTGGTGCACGAAGAAGATGCGCACGAGCCCGCCCCAGATGTAGCCCTCGAGTGCGCCCTTCGCGGTGAAACCGTGGAGAACGAAGCCCGCGAGGGTCGGGATCAGCAGACTAAGGATCACCCAGAACGGGAACAGGCGGCCGATCCGGCGCATCGCCGCGTCGTCGTAGAGGTCGGCCGCGTACTTCTTCCAGTCGGCCTGACCCTGCGTCTCCATCAGCCAGCCGGCGTGGGCGTGCCAGAAGCCTCTGAAGCCATGACCGTGTCCTACGTGCGGGCTGTGCGGGTCGCCCTCGACGTCGGTGTGTGCGTGGTGCTTGCGATGGTCGGCGACCCAGTCGAGCACCGAGCCCTGCACCGACAGCGAACCGAGGATCGCGAAGGTCCGCTCGAGCCACGGGTACGTCTGGAACGCCCGGTGGGTGAGCATGCGGTGGAAGCCCAGAGTCACGCCGCCCGCCGTCAGCAGGTACATGGCGACCATGATCGCGAGGTCGGTCCAGTCCACGAGGTGGTTCCACAGCAGCACGATCGCGGCGAGCACGCCCAGGAACGGCACCACCACTCCGGCCAGGTTGGCATTGCGTTCGGTGGCCGTCATTCCTGTCTGTGCGCGCTCGGGCGTCGACGGGCGCTCGGTCTTGACTTCGCGTGCGGTCGTGGTCATGAGTCCAGGGTTGCAGCGTTCGCGCGCAAGTTCTTGTGTATCTGGAAGAACTTTTGGGGCAAAACTTGTGCGAACTGTATAAGTCTGGCCCTCGCCGGCGTCTATGCACCCGCCCCTAGCCCCCAATGCTCCGCGCGATTGGGAGCACTGGGAAAAACACCCCCTCTCCACAACGCTAAATCCCCAAATCACCCGCGATCCCCCTCGGTTTGGGGGTTAGCGGTGGCTGCGTCCTAGTTGAGCGTCTTGCGCTCAGCGAGCAACTCCACGAACGTGGCGATCCGCCGCGCGCGGGTCTCGGGCCGCTTGGCGTCCTGGATCCGATACAGGAACGCGTAGCGGCGCACCCCCTTGAGCGTCGCGAAGAATGCCTCGGCCTCAGGTTGGGCCGATAGCGCTGCCACGAAGTCGTCGGGGACGGTCGCCGTCGACTGCGGCTCGCATGCCGCATCCCAACGACCATCCGCCCTGGCCTTCTCGACCTCCTCGCGACCTGGCGGCTGCATCACGCCCCGCTCGATCAGGGTGGTCGCGCGGTCGCGATTGATCTGTGACCACTTGCTGCGCGGACGCCGGTGCGTGAACCGCTGGCGATAGAAGTGCGCATCGACGGTGCCGACCTGTCCGTCGATCCAACCGAAGCAAAGCGCCGCCTCGATCGCCTCGGCTTGGGTGACCGTCGCCCGCGGCGCTCCCTTCTTGGCGAGCTTCAGCCAGAGGCCGGAGGAGTCGTCGTGGTTGTCCTGCAGCCACGACTCCCACGCGGCGCGATCGGCGAACTCGACCAGCGGTAGTTCAGCGGCAGTCGATCCCGGTTCCACGACGATTGCTATATTCGCTCGTCGCCCGCCCTACGGTGAAATCTCACCGCCACGTCGGGCCCTTCATCATGTCCAAGGATCCCATTCTCTATGACCTCGTCCTGCTGCTCTCAACGAGCGCCGACGAGGAGGCACGCGCCAAGATCGTCGCTGACGTCGAGGCGATGATCGAGGCTGCCGGCGGCACCGTCGCCCTCAAGCAGTCGTGGGGAGAGCGTCCGACGACCTATCGGATCAACCACCAGACCGAGGCCGACTACCACATGTTGCAGTTCATGGGTTCGACCTCGCTGCTGGAGTCGCTCTCCCACAGCCTCCGCATCGCCGATGCCGTGCTGCGCTTCCGGATCATCAAGGTCCGGCCGGGCACGCCCGAGGCGCCCGAGGGCCCGCCGCCGATCCTCGCCGCCGGAGTGGGTGTGAGTCCGGCCGCCGTCGAGACCGAAGCGGCCTAGCCGCTCACCTGCGGTTCCCGGTCCTCCGCAGGCCTTCTGATTGCCGTTGACGCCGCGCCCGCTGGCGCGGCGCTTTGGGTGTGCTCCACACCGTGAGCACCCAATATCTGTCGACCACCTATGGCATCGCGCATGCGATCTATGTAGGCTGCCGCACGGGGCTCACCCCGTCATCTGGCCGATGACGGGTGGTGACGGCACGGATCAACAAAATGGGGTGGAAGATGCAGCGTTGGGTATTCGGTGCACGCGGTCGTCGTTGGCATTTCGGTGTCGGTGCAGCCGTAGCGTTCATTCTGGCCGGCACCCTGGCGGTGCTTGCTGTCAGCGCAGACGCAGGAACATCAGCTGCGCGGCTGGCGTCCGTCCAGCGTGCGGCGGCCGCTCCGGTCGGCGCACGGGCGCTTGGTGCGCCCGCAGCGGACGCGGGCCAGACCGGCTACGTCGTGCTCAAGCCGCGCGACGAGCAGTCGCTGAAGAGCTTTATCGCATCGGTAACCAAACTCCATTCCAGCCAGTACCACCAGTACCTGAAGGCCGGGCAGTTCGCCGCCAAGTTCGGCCCGACGAGCTCGACGATCTCCGCTGTCAAGTCGCAGCTCTCGAAGGACGGCCTGACAGTCACGAGCGTCGCGCGCGACGGCCTGCTGATCGGCTTCAGTGGGACCACGACAAAGGTGGAGTCTGCCTTCAGCACCACGCTCGAGCGCTACAAGAGCGCCGCCGGCATTACCGGCGAGCAGACCACCAAGGCGATCTCGCTTCCGTCGACCATTGCATCGGACGTCACGGCGGTGATCGGCCTGAACACGCTCGTTCACCCCGAGGCCAGCCTCGTGCGGGCGCCCAAGTCCGCGTACGTCGGTCGCAAGGCCGCGAAGACGGCAAAATTCACGCATTACACAGCAGCGCCGACCGCGTGCTCCGACGCGAGCAACGCCGCGACCGAGTTCGGCGGCCTCACTGACGACCAGATCGCCAACGCCTACGGCGCCACCCCGCTCTACGGGGCCGGCGACACCGGAGCGGGCGTCAGCATCGGGGTCTACGAACTCGAGCCGTACTCGAGCACCGACCTTCAGACCTTCGATCAGTGCTACTTCGGATCGAACAGCACTCCTGGCGGCATAACGAACAAGACAGTCGACGGCGGCCAGCCGTCCGGCTCCGGCTCCGGTGAGTCGATCCTCGACATCGAGGACGTCTCCGCGATGGCGCCGGGCGCCCATATCGATGTCTACGAGGCGCCCAACACCAGCGGCGGCAGCCTCGATGAGTACGCGCAGATGGTCAACGACGACACCGACCAGATCATCACCTCGAGCTGGGGCCTGTGCGAGCAGGATCTGGAGCTCGCCGATCCGGGCGCACAGCAGGCGGAGAACTACATCTTCGAACAGGCCGCCGCCCAAGGCCAGACGGTGCTGAGCGCCTCTGGCGACACCGGCGACGACACCTGCAACGAGATCCGTTCGGTTCCGCCCCCGACCGACCAGAACCCGCTGTCGGTGGAGGACCCGGCGAGCCAGCCGTACGTGCTGGCCGTCGGCGGCACGACGATCCAGGACGCGGACCCGGCAAACTACGACGAGACCGTCTGGAACGACGGGGCTGACTGGGGCGGCGACGGTGGCGGCTTCTCGATGTCCTGGGAGGCACCGAGCTGGCAGCAGACAGCGCTCGGCTTCCCGTCGACGAGCAGCAGCGACTACACGAACGCCAACAACGTCGAGAACAACGCCGGCCCCGGCCCCTCGCCGGCGCTCAACATCTCTAATCAGAACTGGCCGGCGGGCTTCTGCGCGAACAACTCGGCGATTGGCATCAGTAGTTCCGTAGACGGCAACACCCTGCCCAACGCGCCCTGCCGCACGCTGCCGGACGTCTCGGCCCAGGCCGACGAGTTCACGGGTGCGGTGACTATCTACAGCGCGAGCTTCGGCTCGGGCCCCAACGGCTGGATCACGATCGGCGGTACCTCGTCGGCGACGCCGATCTGGGCGGCGATGCTCGCGCTGGTCGATTCGTCGAGCACGTGCTCGGCCGCCAGCGTCACGAACATCGGCTTCGCCAACCCGCTGCTCTATGGGGTGGCGGCGAGACCCACCGAGTACGCGGATTCGTTCCACGACATCACCGTCGGCAACAACGACGTATACGGGTTCGACAACGGCAAGGTGTTCCCGGCGACCACCGGTTACGACCTCGCCAGCGGCCTCGGCTCGCCGATCCTGGCCCACGGCGACGGCACGCCGGGGCTCGCGGAGAATCTCTGCGACCTTGCTGCCGCCAACGTCACGACGCCGGTCGTCTCAGGCATCAACCCCACTGCGGGGACAGTCGCCGGAGGCACACCTGTGACCGTCACCGGCTCGGGGTTCGGGACAAGCGGCAGTCCGAACGTGACGTCGGTAACGATCGGCAATGACGTAGTCCCCCGCGGGACCGATGCGCTGACCGTCGTCGACAACACCCATCTGACGCTCGACATGCCCGCAGGCACTGCCAGTCTCGCTCCGAGCTCATCCGGCGGCACGGTTGCAGGACAGGATGGCTCAGGGCTCGCGGAGGTTGTCGTCACCTTGAGTGATGGCGTATCCAGCATGGCGGGACCAAACGCCGAGTACAGCTACGTTGATGAGACCTCAGGAGGCAGTCCTGTCGCGATCCCGTCGGTCTCCTCGATCTCTCCGTACGCGGGAGTCGACGGAGGTGGAACACAGATCACGATCTACGGGTCGGGGTTCGATGGCCTCGGGCTGGCCACCAACGACACCGTGACGGTTGGCGGCGTCGCAGCGACGAACGTCGACGCTGTCAGCCCATGGGAGATCAAGGCGACCACGGCCGCGTCCCCCGATTCGAGCGCGGGCTGCGTTACGGAGGCCGCGCTCGTGAGCGAGCTGACCGACCTCAGTGGCGACACTGACCCGATGGGGGACAACATCTGCCAGACGGAGGTCATCGTCACCGACACCAGCACCAGTAACGGGTCAACACCGACGGCGCCGCTGCCGACCTATCTGGGCGACCTGCCCTCGGCCAATCAGGACGGCATTCTGGAGGCGCCATCCGGCTTTGAGCTCACTCCTGTCTCGGACGAGTTCGATTACGTCCCGGCTCCAACGATCATCGGCGTCGGGGCAAACACAACGGACGGCGACGCGAACGCGCAGCCCGGCGCGTACGGAGCCCCCACGGTCCTCGATATAAGCGGCACCGGGCTGAACTATCAGACCCTGAACTGGTTCTCCTTCGGCGATCCGACGACGGCGGCGGACCAAGACATCTCGTATCCCGCCTATGCGGACGGCACCAACGTCGAGATCAATGCGCCGGCCGATCCCAACGGCACCCCCGGCCCTGATCCGGACACCGCCGGGGTGACGGCTTACACGATGGGCGGCCACTCGACCTACGACTCGTTGTGCACGGATCCGAGCGTCGACTGCGTGACCTACGCCGGACTCCCGGCGATCAGCTCCGTGGAGACCACAGTTCCGACGGATCCCGGCGTGCCGTTTGCGCTGGCACCTGATACCGGGGGCACGGCGGTGACGATCCTGGGCTCAGGCCTGTCGGACGTCGTCGGTCCACTCGAGTTCGCCGACCACTACACCCCGTACTCGGTGGCGACGCAGTACACGTACACCGACGTCTCCGACACCGAGATCGACACGAAGACGGTGTCGCAGAACCCGGCGATCGCCGACGCCTACGCCTGCAGCGACTCTGGCTGCGCGGCACAGAGCGCCAATGGCGAGCTGCTGCTGTACCCGCCCGGAAACCCGGTGATCACCTCGGTGCAGGACGCCTCCGGGCCTCCGGCCGGAGGCACGCTGGTGACGATCAACGGAGAGAATCTCGGCTGCGTGACGAGCATCAGCTTCGGTTCGAACGAGGCTGAGGCGTTCACGAACGAGGAGGCCATCCTGGACTGTGGCTCGTCCTCCCAGTTGATCGTCGTGGCGCCTCCGGGCACCGCGGGAGCGTCGGTGCCGATCACGCTGACCACCGTTGAGAGTGACGTCGCGCCTGATGGCGCGCCGGCGACCCTCCCGAGCGGCTTCACCTACGACACGGCCAACCCGAGCGTGACGAGCTCACTGGCGTTCGGATCGGTCAACCTGGCGTCGTCGAGCGCGCAGAACGTCACGATCAGCAACCCGGTCTCAGCCACTCAGCCGCTGTATCCGGAGCCCACGGGCGACGGCGCCTCCATCGGTGGCGCCAATGCGGGCGACTTCGGCATCGGCGCAGATACCTGCTCGGGCGCGACAGTGAACCCCGGGGGGGACTGCACGATCCAGGTGCAGTTCGCACCGACGGGGCTGGGATCGCGCAGCGCGACGCTCGACATCCCGTGGAACGAGTCGGCGTCCGTCAGCGGTTCCGCAACGCCCGACTTCTCGGTCGCGCTCTCCGGGACCGGGGCCGAGCCGACGAACACCGTGACGACCCCGGGCACGACGACCACTAAGACCGTCACCAAGACGATCAGGAAGACGTGCACGATCACCGTGAGGTGGCGGTGGGTGACGGTCAAGGTCCATGGCAAGAAGAAGCGCGAGCACAAGAAGTTCACGCACAGGTCCAAGGGCTGCAAGAAGCGCCGCCGCTAGGGCCGGCAGGCGTTCTCGAGCGGGGACGGCGTCTGCCGTCCCCGCTCGAGCAGTTCACGTGCCATCCCGATCCGGGGGATCGCATTGGTTACGACTTTGTGCCGACCTCGTGACGAATGTGTGCCAGTTTGCGAGATCTGCCGAGCGGCCGTCCGGACCGTGCTTAGACTCGGCTCAAGGCATTTGAACTTGTCGAAAGGAGCCCCGAAATGGCGGGCAACATCAACCGAGTGATCATCACCGGCAACCTGACTCGAGACCCTGAGCTGCGGTCGCTACCCAGCGGCACCAGCGTCTGCGAGCTGCGCGTGGCGTGCAACGGGCGCCGCAAGAACAGCGAAGGACAGTGGGAGGATGACCCCAATTACTTCAACGTTTCGGTGTGGGGCCAGCAGGGCGAAAACTGCAAGCGCTATCTTTCAAAGGGTCGTGGTGTAGCGATCGATGGGCGCCTGCGCTGGCGTGAGTGGGAGACCGACGGGCAAAAGCGCCAGGCTGTCGATATCATCGCTGAGACCGTGCAGTTCCTCGGTGGTGGCGGTGACGCGCCCAGCGGTAACGGGAATGGCTATTCCAGCAGCGCAAATGCTGCGGCGAGCGATGTCCCGGTGGATACCGCTGATTTCGTCCCAGCCTCCGTGGGCTCCGGTGCCGCCGACGACGACATCCCGTTCTGAGGCGACGGACCTACAACAGAGACTTCAATAGGTGATGCCAAGTGGCGAAGCAACGTAGACGGCCGGTTCGCCGGCGCGACAGGAAGGGCGGCCCGTCCTCGGGTCGGCGCAAGCCGTGCCC
>Ga0182024_10012550_pt1 | contig 16736 bp, 17 predicted proteins | sample P32metaG_FD_120480 | JGI IMG/M metagenome (GOLD analysis project Ga0182024, IMG submission 120480) | Permafrost microbial communities from Stordalen Mire, Sweden - P3-2 metaG (Illumina Assembly) | ecosystem: Environmental > Terrestrial > Soil > Wetlands > Permafrost | place: Sweden: Stordalen... | reverse complement strand
GGTGCCCACCGCGACACGGGCCAGAAGGCCACCATGTCTTTGGCTAATGCGCGCCATGTCTGCCTCCTCGATGTTCGATCCGTTGATCGTGCCCTGTGGGTAGCTGACCGCGACTGCCAAGCCCTGGGCCCGACGCGAGATCACTCTTAGCGACACGATTGCGATGAATGGATGTGATGACCAGGGCAACTCGATCGGGCATCGTGGTCACCCTCCGGCGAAGCTGGTGCGACCGGTCGAGCCAAACAGACCCTGCGGCCGGAAGAGCATCAGCACCACCAGGACAACGAACACGGAGACCGGCGACACTTCCGATCCAACGATGGGTACCGACAGCTGCGTGACCAGGCCGATGATGACCGCGCCGAGCACCGCTCCGACCGGGCGACCGATTCCCCCCAGGACGACAGATGCAAACACGAGGTACAGGAACGTGTCGCCGAGGTTGGGAGCGAAGCTGGTCGTCTGAAGGGCTTCCACGATGCCCGCCGAGCCGGCGAGAAAACCTGTGATCAACCAGGTGACATTGGTGATTCTGGAAAGGTTGAGTCCGCAAACCGTCGCCAGGTCGCGATTGTCGGCGATTGCTCGCATCGACTTGCCCAGCCGCGTGTACCGCAGCACCAAGTGCGCGCCGACGAGGCAGATGACCGCATACACGACGAACAGCACCTGCAGGGTGGTCACGGTGACGCCTGCCACTGTGTGCACATCGGCGCTTCCTGCGGGATACGACGACGTGTCGAGGACGCGAAACCCACTTCCCCAGATCACGAGGTACAGATTGAAGAGGATCAGCGAAACGGCGAATGTCAACACGAGGGAGAAGAGCAGCTGCGAGCGCCGCTTGAAGAACGGGCCGTAGAGAAAGCGACCGATAACGAAGGAGAGGACGGCTCCAGAGAGCCCACCGACGATGAGAGTCGGCCAGAAGCTCATGTGGACGCCGAGTGCGTTGACAATGACGACTCCGTAAGCCCCAAACGTGATGAATTCGCCGTAAGCGAAGTTAACGACGTTGGTGATGCCGAACTGGAGCGTGAAGCCGAGCGCTGCCACCGCGAAGATGGCTCCATCGATCAGTCCGAAGATGAAAAGAGGCAGGAATGTGGACATAATTTCAGGTGAAGCGACGGCTAGGTCGTAACGGACGGTGGGTGGACGTGCCGGATCGGGGCCCCCATACGAAGCGACAACGCCGACACTCATGCCCCGCCGTCATTGGCTGCGACACCACACGGATCACCCAGAGCTCCTCCAGACAGCTACCAGACAGCTAGATGAGGCAGAGCCTCGTTCTGCCGCTGCCCGCTCTCTGAGGAAGGTTCCCCGGGGGTAGCGGCCGACTTCAGCACCCCACTGTCGTACGGACAGTGATCGAGCGCTGGGGACAACCGGGGCGTACATTAGTCTCGCGCGGGGGGGGGCGTCAAGTGGCGGGCCGTTCTCATGGAATCCTCGGTGGGTCCGCGGCTCACATGCCCGATGACGGATGCCGTCGACTGTCTAGTTGATCGACTAGTCATCGTCGAGCGACCTGACGCGCCACCTCGACGATAAAGGCTTGCATAGCGCTTCTGCCAGAAACGCGAGCCCCCAGGCCACGGTCGTCACCTGAAAGGCGTGGCGGAACCCTTGATAGCGCCACCTGTCGGCGAAGTCACGACCCTTGGGTGTCTCAGCTCCGATGGTTTCGAGCGCGAAGCGGAACATCAAGGGGCGGCTCAACGCGGGCCGAGACAGAGGGCGCCGAACACCGCCGTGGGGATGGTGCCGTCCAGCAGGCCCAGCCGGGCGCTGCCGCTCGCCAGGCCGACGACGGTGCCCACGACGCCCTAGCCAGCCGGTTATGACACGAATCGTCAGTCGCCCCGACGAATCAGATCTGACCTGCGACCGATTGCGCCAGCGTCTGCACCTGAGCATCCATCGCCGACCCGGGGTTGCTCTGCGAGAACACCGCGATGATGACGATGCTGTTGTTCGCCGCAAACGCATAGGTGGCCGAAACCGCCGCGATCGCCTTGAGCGCGATGCTGCCGATGCCGGACACGGGCGTGCCGTTCCCTCCGGTGGCGCCCCCCACCGCATTGGTCACCGCCGTCTGCAATTGGGCCGCAGTTGGTGTGCCGGAGAAGGGCAGCACGGCGACCTCGGCGGTGTCGACCGCGTTGGTCGGGTCGATCCAGTTGCACGTGGTTCCGTTGGGCGTGCTGCTCGAGGTCAGGCCGCTGCCGCCGTTGATAGGCTCGATCTGCGCCGCGGTGACGAGGGTGCATGGATTGTGGGCGGACGTCGACCCCGCTGCCGACGACGACGCGGGAGCCGCGGTACCCGAGTTCTGCGCCGTCGGCGTGGTGCCACCGCACGCTGCGAGGACGAGGACGCCTGCAGCCGCGACGCTGATGCAAATCGCTTTCATGATTTGTTTCCTTGGTGCTTGGAGGGACGGGTTGTAAATCGTCGCTGCCCAGGCGAATGCGGTCCCGCATTGTAGGCCCAGGCCCCGCGGTGGTTGTCGCTCGACCGCGCCCTTTCCACCGTCACCCCAGCTGCCGAGGGGGTGGCCCGAGACACCGCTCAGCCGAATCTACTTAACGCCCCCGTGAGGTGATCTCAGCGACGAGCATCTCGACCGACGCGCTTGCGAACCGGGTTGCCGAAGCCCGTCGCACGCGCCGAACTTGGGGAATAGCATTGCTGGCTCGGGAGGACGTGGCGGAGGGAAGCGAGCGTCGGTCGACCGGCGTGGCCGCGCCGGCGGCTGTGTCCCTGGTCGCTCTCACCAAGCGATTCGGCGACCAGGTCGCAATCAGCGGCATCTCGCTGGACATCGCGGACGGCGAGTTCTTCTCACTCCTGGGCCCATCGGGGTCGGGCAAGACGACGACCCTTCGCCTCATCGCCGGCTTCGAGCGGCCGACCAGCGGCAGTGTCCGGCTGCACGGAAAGGACGTCACCAAGATTCCCCCATTCGAGCGGGACGTCAATACAGTCTTCCAGGACTACGCCCTGTTCCCCCATATGACGGTTGGGGACAACGTCGGCTACAGCCTGCGGGTGCGCCGCGTGCCCCGTCGCGATCGCGCTGCGAGAGTGTCGGAGACCCTCGAGACCATGCGCCTCGGCGGCTTCGAGAAGCGCAAGCCATCTGAGCTCAGTGGTGGGCAGCGTCAGCGTGTTGCACTGGCGCGCGCGCTCATCAACCGCCCTCGCGTGCTCCTGCTCGACGAGCCCCTCGGGGCGCTCGACACCAAGCTTCGTGAGGAGATGCAGGGAGAGCTGAAGGATGTGCAGCGGGGCGCCGGTATCACGTTCATCTTTGTCACCCACGATCAGCACGAGGCGCTCGCGCTCAGCGACCGCATCGCCGTGTTCGGTGCCGGCCGCATCGAGCAGGTGGGCACGCCGTCGGAGATCTATGAGCGTCCGGCGACCCCGTTCGTAGCAGGGTTCGTGGGTGCATCAAATCTCGTCGACGACGACCTCGCTGCTCGCATCATCGGTGAGCGCCGCCGGTTCATGATCCGTCCGGAGAAGATCCGCATGGTCGGCGTGGCTGAGCCGATTGCCAACGGTGAATGCACGGTCCTTGGCACGGTACGGGACATCGTCTACCTCGGCGCGCAGACGGTGTACGTCGTGGCCGTCTCACCCGACCACACGCTCAGCGTCGTCACCCAGAACGTCAACGCCACAGCTACGGATGCGCGAGCGCAGAAGGGCCGCGAGGTGCGCCTCGTCTGGCAGCGTGATCAGACCATGGCACTCGGCCCGGGTTCACCAGGAACGCAATTGGAGGCAGGAACATGATCACTCGCAGGTCGCGACTATGGGTCAGCGCAGCGTGCGCATCCCTGGGCATCGCCGCATGCGGCTCCGCATCGCCGGGCGGCAGCAGCGGGCCCGCCATGCTCACCAAGATCGGCCCCGGCGAGGGTGCGCTCAACATCATCGTATGGGCCGGTTACGCAGAGGCGGGACAGGACGACCCGACCGTCGACTGGGTGACGCCGTTCCAGAATCAGACAGGGTGCAAGGTCAACGCCAAAATCGCCAATACATCCGACGAGATGGACGCGCTGATGGAGACCGGCCAATATGACGGCGTCTCGGCGTCGGGCAACGCCACATTGCGGCTCATGGCCGGTGGCACTGCCGCGCCGATCAACGTCAACCTGCTGACCAACTACGCGGATATCAACCCGAGCCTCAAGGACCAGCCGTACAACACATACAACGGCGTGCACTATGGCGTGCCGCACGGCTGGGGCGCCAACCTGCTGATGTGGCGTACCGATATCGTCAAGCCGGCGCCGGACTCGTGGGGCGTCGTCTTCGATCCCAATTCTCCCTACAAGGGAAAGATCACCGCCTACGACGATCCCATCTACATCGCGGATGCGGCGCTCTACCTGAAATCGACGCGACCCGACCTGCACATCACCGATCCCTATGAGCTGGACACGACCCAGTTCAACGCGACGGTCAACCTGCTCAAGGCACAGCACACGGTGATCGGCACGTACTGGTCCGACTACACCAAGGAGCAGTCCGCATTCGCAAACGCCGACTCGGTGGTCGGAACCACGTGGCAGGTCATCGCGAACCTCCTCCTCACCGACAAGAACCCGACCCCAGTCGCGGTCACAGTCCCCAAGGAGGGATCGACCGGGTGGTCCGACACGTGGATGATGTACTCGCATGCTGCGCATCCGAACTGCATGTACCTCTGGATGAACTGGATCACCAGCCCCGCCGTGCAGGCGCAGGTCGCCCAGTGGTTCGGAGAGGCTCCCGCGAACCTCAAGGCCTGCGACATCATCGCCAAGACCGACCCCACGTTCTGCGCGACGTACCACGTTGGTGATGCGATCTACCTGCACAACCTGGCGCTCTGGAAGGTTCCGCTCACCAATTGCGGCGACAGCAGAGGCAACGTCTGCAAGGGCTACTCGGACTGGCTGCATGCCTGGACCGACATCAAGGGATAGACATCGGCGCCGGGTGTTGAGATGAGCGCCGGCCAGCTGTCGACCACCCGGCCGACGCTGACCCGCCGCATCGCCCGGATCCTCGCCCGGTGGCCGAGGATCCGGGTTGCCTCCCTGCTCGCCGCGCCAGTCGGGTGGCTGGTTGTGTTCTACCTCGGCTCGCTCGCGGTGCTGTTCGCCGCAGCGTTCTGGCACTACGACGCAAACATCACCTTCACGATCACCAAGACCTTCAGCTTCGAGAACTTCGTGGCGTTGATCTCCGACCCGGTGTACAGGAGCATCGCGGGACGGACGGTGATGATCGCGGCGCTGGTCAACATCACCGATGCCGTTCTCGCCTTTCCGATCGCCTTCGTGATGGGAAAGCTCGCCGGCCCCAAGCTCCGGTCGGTCCTGGGCGTCCTGGTCTTGATGCCGCTCTGGACGAGCTACCTCGTCAAGATCCTCGCCTGGCGCCTCATCCTTTCCGACGGCGGTGTCCTCAACTGGCTTTTGAAGCCGCTCCACCTGTCCGGGCCCGGGTTCGGCGAGGTGGCTGTCTACCTCGTCCTTTCCTACATCTGGCTCCCGTACATGATCCTGCCGCTCGCGGCCGGTTTCGAACGCGTGCCCACCTCGCTTCTCGAGGCGTCGACCGACCTCGGCGCTCGCACCTGGCACACGTTCCGCTCGGTGGTCCTGCCACTGGTGTTCCCGGCACTCGTGGCCGGATCGATCTTCACCTTCTCGCTGACGCTCGGCGATTACATCGCCGTGAGCCAGGTATCGAGCACGCAGTTCATCGGGAGTGTCATCTACGACAACCTCGGTGTCGTGGGCGACCTCCCGCTGGCAGCGGCGTTCGCCACCGTCCCGGTGCTCGTGATGGTCGTCTATCTGCTGCTCGCGCGCCGGGCCGGCGCCTTCGAGGCCCTCTAGGCGTGCAGCTCTCGCGACGACTCCGCGTGGTGCTGGTGGGCTCCACGGGATGCCTCCTCGTCGTGATCTACGTGCCGATCCTGCTCATCGTCCTCTATGCCTTCAATCCATCGAAGAGTCAGAAATGGCCGGTGACGGGCCTCACGCTGCAGTGGATCCAGGCAGCCATCGGGAATCCCGGCGCGAGGAGCGCGCTGGTTCTCTCCGTCCAGGTTGGATTGATCGCCACAGGGATCGCACTGGTGCTCGGCAGTCTGCTCGCCGCTGCGGTGCACCGCTATCACTTCTTCGGTCGCAATGTCGTGTCCTTCCTGGTGATCCTTCCCGTCGCGTTCCCGGGCATCGTCACCGGCATCGCCTTGAACACGACCTTCCGCACGCTGTTCGGCGGGCTCAGCCTCTTCACCTTGATCGTCGGCCACGCCACCTTCTGTGTGGTGACGGTCTACAACAACGTCATCGCCCGAATGCGTCGCACCCCTGGATCGCTGGTCGAGGCTTCGGCCGACCTGGGCGCGGATCCCCTCCAGACGTTTCGATTTGTCACGCTGCCGGTGATTCGGTCCGCGCTGATCGCGGGGGCGCTCCTCGCCTTCGCGCTCTCATTTGATGAGATCATCGTGACCACGTTCACCGCGGGCTTCAATGAGACCCTCCCCATCTGGATCGTCGCAAACCTCTCGCGCCCGAATCAGCTGCCCATTGTCAATGCGGTGGCACTCGGCGTGATCATCGCGTCCGCGATTCCCGTCTACCTCGCTCAGCGCGTCGCATCCGACGCCGCGGGCTATGGCTGAAGCAAGACCGTGACCTCGGAGACGATTCCGGCGCACTCGGGCGATCTCTTCATCAAGTAGCGGCGGGTCGATCCGCTCGAATCAGACACAGGAGCAACAGGATGTTCAATCCAACATCAGCGTTCAGCGGCTTCTCAGTTGACAACCTTGCAGCCGCCAAGGAGTTCTACGCGACGACCCTGGGCCTCACCGTGGACCCCGACGGTGTCGGGGCACGGCTGCACCTGCCCGGCGGCGGCACCGTGTTCGTCTATCCCAAGGAGGACCACCAGCCGGCGAGCTTTACCATCCTGAATTTCGCGGTGGAGGGCATCGACGCGGCGGTTGACGATCTCACCAGCCGAGGCGTGACATTCGAACATTACGAGGGCATTCCGGGGATGGACGCGAAGGGCATCATGCGCGGCCGCGACCACAACACCGGTCCCGATATCGCATGGTTCCTGGATCCTGCCGGCAACGTCCTGTCCGTGATCCACTGAGACACCGGACCCCCGGCGGCCGATCCGGCGACATCCGATCCGCGCCTCCAAAATCCGATCACCCGGTCGCAGAACGATGGCGGCCGGATTTCCCCTGACCTTGCGCCGTTAGCGTTCACCCCAGGCGGATCAGAGGCGGGAACACGGTGCCGCAAGCCGGCACGAGAACGGGGGGTTGCCAGGGGATGGCTCCGGTACACGGCATCAGTTGGGACGATCGCAAGCGCCGCAGCGTCAGCGCGATGGCGACCGCCACGGCTCTCATGCTCAGCGCGGGCGCTCTGGCCACCACAGCGCACGCCGCTGCCGGCACGAATCTCGTCTCCGTGATCGTGCGAGCCCAGCCCACCGACATCGCCGCTGCCGACCAGGAGATCACGTCGCTCGGCGGTCACATTCAGCAGCACATCTCGCTCATCAATGCGATCGTCGCGGACGTCCCGGCCGGCGCGGTCCCCGAGCTCGAAACCAACCCGGCCGTTGCGCAGGTGACGCTCAACGCCCCGGTGCAACTCCAGGGCGACGGTTGGGGCACGCAGAGCAACGCGTACAACGCGGCCACCGACGTCAACTCCATGTACAACATCGAGCAGATGGACGGGGCCCACGCCTACTGGAACGCCGGCTTCACGGGCCAGGGAGTCGGCGTTGCGCTGATCGACTCGGGCGTGACCCCGGTCGACGGCCTCAGCACCCCGGGCAAGGTGGTCAACGGCCCTGATCTCTCGTTCGAATCGCAGGTCCCGTCGCTCGAGTATCTCGACACGTTCGGCCATGGCACGCACATGGCCGGCATCATCGCCGGCCGCGACAATGCGGTGACGTCGGTGAGCTCGAGCGACTCCACTCACTTCCTCGGTATGGCGCCCGACGCGCAGATCGTGAGCGTGAAGGTCGCCGATGCGCTCGGTCAGACCGACGTGTCGCAAGTGCTCGCCGCCATCGACTGGGTGGTGCAGCATCAGCACGACAACGGCATGAACATCCGCGTGCTCAACCTGTCGTACGGCACCGACAGCAACCAGAGCTACGTGCTCGATCCGGTCGCATATGCCGCCGAGCAGGCGTGGCTGCACGGCATCGTGGTGGTCGTCGCCGCGGGCAACCAGGGCAACTGGTCCAACGGACTTGACGACCCAGCGATCGACCCCTACGTGATCGCCGTCGGTGCATCCAACACCGAGAACACCATGAACGTGCGCTACCACCGGCCCGCGTCCTTCACGAGCGAGGGCGACGGCACGCGCAATCCAGACCTCTCTGCCCCCGGCACCCACATCGTGTCGCTGCGCGACCCGGGATCGTTCGTCGACGACACCTACGGATCCACAGCCACCGTCGGCAACCGCTTCTTCCTCGGGAGCGGAACGTCGCAGGCAGCCGCCGTCGTCTCGGGCGCGGCGGCTCTCCTGCTCAGCCAGCGGCCCAACCTCACGCCTGACCAGGTGAAGGCGCTCCTCGACACCAATACGCATCAGATGTACGGCCCAACCGACCTCAAGGGCAGCGGTGAGCTGAACCTCGCGGGGGTGCTCAACGCGCCGACGCCGAGCGCCGCGCAGACGTGGCCCACGTCCAACGGCACCGGCAGCCTCGAGGCGTCGCGCGGTACCGATCACGTCGTCGATATGAACGGCAACCAGCCCAACGGCGAGCAGGACATCTTCGGCAACACGGTCGACACGACGGCCCTCGCCGCGGCCGAGGCAAACGGGACCGCCTGGAACGGCGGGATCTTCAACGGCTCGTCGTGGTCCGGCTCGTCGTGGTCGGGGTCCTCGTGGTCCGGTTCGTCCTGGTCGGGCTCGTCCTGGTCCGGCGGCTCGTGGTCAGGATCCTCATGGTCTGGATCGTCCTGGTCTGGCGCCTCGTGGTCGGGATCCTCGTGGTCGGGAGCGTCCTGGTCGGGGTCGTCCTGGTCGGGATCGAGCTGGTCCGAGTACGACTGGAGCTAGCGATCTTTTCCGTCGTTTCGGCAGGTTGAAGGTCGCGCTCCCGATAGCCCTGCTACCGCTTGGAAACAGGGCTGGCACAACGGGTGCCGCGCTGGTCGGCGTCACGCAGTATTCGGGCATGGCCGAGGTCGAGGCCCAGGCGCCGGAGGGCGGCCCGGGTCACACCGCTGCAGGTCGGAGGGGACACCGAGTCCACCTTCTGACCGTGGTCCTCGTGGCGACCGCCATCTTCCTGCTGGTCGACGTCGTCTCGAAGCTCCACGTCATCCCCGCACCGCGCCAGATTCCCTGGTGGCTGCTCATCCCGCTGTTCTGTGCGGCAGAGGTGTTCGTGGTCCACATCCAGTTCCGGCGCGACGCCCATTCCTTCTCGTTGAGTGAACTGCCGCTGGTCGTCGGATTCTTCTTCGCACCGCCGCTGGTGGTGGTGCTCGCGATGGTCGCCGGCACCGCGCTGGCGCTGGAGGTCCATCGCCGCCAGTCACCGCTGAAGCTGGCCTTCAACCTCGCCAATTTCACGGTGGCCAACAGCGTCACCGCGGTGCTCTTCATGCGCCTCGTCGATCACCACGATCCATTGAGCGCGATCAGCTTCCTCGGGACCCTGGTGGCGATCCTTGCGGGCGGAGTGCTTCAGTCGTTGGTGATCTTAGTGGCCATCTCGTTCTCCGAGGGGCGCGTCGATCGCGCCGGAATCGCCTCGACCTTTGGATTCGCGCAGGCGGCCACGCTGGTCAACACGTGTCTCGCGCTGATCGGCGTGCGCATCGTCTGGGAGAACCCGGCCGAGCTCTGGTTGCTCGCGGTTCCGACCGTGGGCGTCTTCGTCGCCTATCGCTTCTATGTCGCCGAGCGCGAGAAGCGCGACCAGGTCGACTTCCTCTATCAGTCGAGCAAACAGCTGCAGCGCACCGAGGCCGTCGACGATGCGGTCGCCGCGTTGCTGACCAAATCGTGCGAGGTCTTCCGTGCGGAGCGAGCCGAGATCACCTTCCTTCCAACCCGCGAGCGCGACGCCGTGGTTCGCACCGCCGTCGACAAGGAGCAGACGACGCTCTTCATGACGCCGGTCACCCTCGACGACATCGAGCTGCAGTTCATGAGCAGGCTGCTGCTCGACTCGCCGCTGCTGCTGAGCACGCACGGCCGGACGGACGGCGACCCCGGAGGGTTCCTCGAACAGCGCGGACTGCGCGATGCGATGGCTGTCGTGCTGCGCGGCGAGAACAACATGGTCGGCACCATGCTCATCGCCAACCGGCTCGGCGAGGTCACGGGTTTCGACGACGAGGACCTGCGCCTCCTCGAGATGCTCGCCAACCAGACCGGCGTGATCCTCGAACGCGGACGCCTGCAGCACTCGCTGTCGCAGCTCACCGTGCTCCAGGCGCAGCTGCAGCACGAGGCGTCGCACGATCCACTCACCGGCATGGCGAACCGGCTCCTCTTCGGCTCGCGCGTCGAGCAGGCGCTGGCGCAGACGGGACAGCACGTCGGCGTGCTCTTCATCGATATCGACGACTTCAAGACCGTCAACGACAGCCTCGGTCACGCCGCCGGCGACGAGCTGCTGCGCGCCATCGCCGACCGTATCGGCGAGTGCCTCCGTCCCGGCGACGTCGCCGCCCGGTTGGGAGGCGATGAGTTCGCGGTCCTGCTCATCGGCATCGACGAGCCGGCGACGGCGGTGCGTGTCGCCGAGCGAGTCATTGAGGCGTTGCACGACCCGTTCATCATCGCGGCGGAGGAGGTCCTGACCCACGCGAGCATCGGTATCGCGAGCGCCATCGATACGAAGTTCGACGGCCAGGAGCTGCTTCAGAACGCCGACCTCGCCCTCTACACCGCCAAGAGCTCAGGCAAGTCGCGCTGGGAGCTGTTCGAGCCCGCGATGTATGCCGCTGTGCAGCACCGCCATCGCCTCAAGGCCGACCTCTACCATGCGGTCGAGCAGGTCGAATTCGAGCTGGTGTATCAACCGATCGTGCAGGTCTCGACGTGTTTGATCGTCGCTGCGGAAGCACTGCTGCGCTGGCGCCATCCCACCCGCGGGACGGTGCTGCCCGACGACTTCATCAGCCTGGTCGAGGAGACGGGCCTGATCACGCAGCTGGGTGCCTGGGTGATGCGCAGCGCCTGCGAGGAGGCGGTGGACTGGCCGGGCGAGGACGGCGCGCCGGTTTCGGTGAGTGTCAACGTCGCCGTCCGCCAGTTGCGCGAACCGGACTTCGTCGAGAGCGTCCGCAGTGTGCTGCATGACACCGGGCTCGATGCTCGCCGCCTCATCGTCGAGGTCACCGAGGCGGACATCATCTACGACACCGAGCCGATCATCGGCTGCCTCAACGAGCTGCGCACTCTCGGCGTGCGCATCGCGCTCGACGACTTCGGGACGGGCCATTCGTCGCTCAGCCGCCTGCGCGATTTCCCCGTCGACGTGCTGAAGATCGACAGGTCTTTCACCGCGTCGCTCTGCGGTCCGACGCAGTCAATCGGCTTCGCGCACTCGGTGTTCAACTTCGGCGTCGGCCTCGGTCTCAGGGTGATTGCCGAGGGTGTCGAAACCGAGGAGTGTCTTCGCGAGCTCCACGAGCTCGGGTGCGAGCTGGCTCAGGGATATCTGTTCGGGCAGCCGCTGGCGCCGCATGCGATGCGACGCCTGCTCGACCACAACATCGCGGTGCCCACGCCGCTGCCGGCGCTGGCCGCGTTATCCGCGGGCTCGGCCTTCCAGCCTCGCTGACCGGGACGCGTCAGGCGCTGTAGCCGCGCAAGACGCCGTCGACAACACGCTCGGCGAAATCGACGTCCAGGACACCCCCGAACATCAGCCGGAAGTACACGGGTCCGACCAGCAGCTCGGTCGCGAGCGCAACGTCCGCATCCGGACGCAGATCCCCCCGTGCGATTCCCCGCTGGATCACCCGCGCGACCTCGGCGCGGCGGGCAGCAACAACCGTCGCCCGAAAGGGGTCCCCGATCGCAGGGTTGCTCGCGATCTGCGCCAGCATCGCTTTGATGACCGGGCCGAAGTCCGTCTCGGTCAGGGCTCGCATCGGGTTGGTGACCGCCGCGAGCAGCTCCTCGCGGGTGTTTCCCGACTCGGCGACCGCGATGTGCGGCGCGGCGAGCTGGCTCAGCAGCTCCTGGGCCAGTGCTTCCTTCGACGGCCAGCGCCGGTAGATGGTCGCCTTGCCCACGCCGGCCCGGGCGGCGACATGCTCCAGACGCATTTCGGCGAAGCCCTTCTCGATGAGCAGCTCGCGCGCCGCGGTGAGGATGGCCTGGTGGGCGCGCTCGCTTCGGGGCCGGCCGGCACGCTCCGGGGCAGGGACCGCAGAGCCCGGCGCCGAGCGGGCGGAGGGTTTGGTTTTCACCTGATCAGCTATAATACGAAACGCATCGTATCGATGTATGGAGAACTAGAAATGACGACACAAGACGACACCCGCATTGTTGCGCTCATCGAGCGCGCCGAGCGCGAGACACCCTTCTGCGACTGCGGCGAGCACGTGGCCGCGATCGCTCAGAACCGTGAGATCTGGCTTCGCTGCACGGCGCTGAAGACCTCCACCGGCGGCACCCTCCAGCGTCTCCTCACCACGCTCGCATCTACCGGGCACACGCGCAGGCTCCTGATCGACCGGGTCTAGAGCCGCGACCGAGCCGGCCCAGGCCGATCGGACCCCGCCTCCCGATCAGACCGTCAGCACCTCGATCTGGCCCTCGCGGACCCGGGATTCCAGCTGCGGCAGCGGCGGCAGTGCGTCCGGCATGTGCTTGAAGAGAACGCTGCCGTCGAATCCGAACGCCGCGCTGTGGCAGGGACAATCGAGACGGCGCGCGGTCGCATTGAGCTGGAGCAGGCAGCCGAGGTGGGTGCAGACACCCGACAGGGCTGCGATCGCTCCTCCTCGGTTCACGACGAACCCGCGGACCGAACCGGTGTCGAAGGTGCGTGCGGTTCCTACCGGAACGTCTGAGAGACGGGCCACCGCCGTCCAGGTGGCACCGACCGGGAGCAACTCCTTCTGCGCCGTCGACGGGCTGGCGAGCCGATCACCGATGACCACGCCTGCGGCCGCGGTGGCGACCGCAAGCCCGCCGCCGGCGAGCAGCGTGCGCCTCGACACCCGCGCCGACATCGGCACCTCGCCTTGTGTCTCTCGCGCGATCCGCTGCCTGAGGGACTCGACGAACTGAGGATCCGGGAGTCCAGCACCGGGGCTCGCACCCTGCAGCTCGATCGCGGCAGCCAGAACCTCGGCGTCCTCCTCGGCCCCTCCGAAACGGCGGGGGCTGCGATCGTGGAGCAGGTCGTCGACCCAACGGCTGACCCGGCGGATCCGGCGGTTCATGCGCCCACCTCCTGTCCCAGCACGGCGGCGCGCTGCAGCGCGCGGTACTGGACGACTCGAGCGTTGCCGGCACTGATCCCCATCCTGGTCGCGGTCTCCCCAACCGAGCAGCGCTCGAGGAACCGGAGCTCCAGGACACGTCGATAGTTGGGGGGCAGCTTCGCGAGGATTCGGCGGATGCGAGGCAGCGGATCCGCCGCAGCTGGCGCCGGACCCTCCGCTGAGACCAGGTTCTCGTCGATGGTCGTCACCTGAACGCCGAGCCGGCGCCGCCAGTGGCCGGCGAGCGTGGTCCGTGCAGTCATGACCAGGTAGGTGTGGACCTCCCCGCCAGACGCGCTCGACCTGAGGCGAGGGAGGGCTTCAAGGAACACCTGCGACGTGAGGTCCTCGGCGTCGTGCTGGTTGCCGACCTTCAGATAGAGCAGGCGATAGATCGACGCCACGTGGTCGCGGTAGACCCGCTCCCAGTCGAGCGGTCGATCGCCGTCGATCACGTGGAACACCCCGGGTTCCCCAGGCTGCGGTCGCATGTCCATACCCATCCCTATGCAGGGCGTTACACCGCCTGTTCCCTGACCGGATCTGAACGCTGCCACCCGGATGCGAACACCGGCGCGGTGGTAATCATGAGTGGTGGGCGGCGCCGACCGGCGGATCGGCGCCACCCGGGCGGAGGGTGAGGTGCGTTGATGAAAGCGTTCACCAGTACATAGGGGCCGCGTTACACGCGTTGCGCGCACAGCGTGTCAGTGCGTGTCTCGACCCTGCGTCACCTGTAACCGCGCGCATATGCATGTGTGTCAGAACACTCGGAGGTGCACAAGCGCTTTCGAGCACAACGCACACATCAAGGAGCGCGACCATGCACCGACTGATCACACGAGTTTCCGAACATCGAGGGCTGGTGCTGCTCGCCGGCCCTGCCGCGGGCGTCACGCTCCTCGCGGCCGCATGTGGCAGCGCAGTCACCACCGGGCCCGCGTCCGCAGGGTACGGATATTCCGCCGCAAATGGGACCGCGAACGGGACAGGAGGGACCGCCGCCGGAGGCAATCCATATGGCAGGGCAGCGGCGCCGGCTGGGTCGGCGTCGCTGAGGGTTGCAATGTCCGGGATCGGTTCATTACTCACCGACGGCAACGGCCGCACGGTGTACCTCTTCACGAAGGACAGCGGCACCATGTCGTCGTGCTCGAGTGGCTGTGCAAGTGTGTGGCCTCCGGTCACGACGTCAGCACACATCCAGGTCGGAAGCGGCGCGTCCGCGTCGCTGCTGGGCACAACGCAGCGCGCCGGTGGCCAGACGCAGGTCACGTACAACGGGCATCCGCTCTACTACTTCGTCGGTGACGCCCAGCCCGGTCAGACCAACGGTGAGCACCTCAACGAGTTTGGCGGCCTGTGGTACGCGGTGTCGCCGAATGGCATGCAGGTGAGCGCATGAAGCACATACATGCCGGCATCGCAGACGAAGGAAAGGGGATGACGAGACTCGACCGCAGCCCGACATCCGTGCTCCGCATGCTCTTTGGCGTCGTCTGGCTGGTCGACGCCTTCTTCAAGTGGCAGCCCGGTTTCCGCAGCGGCTTCACGCCAATCATCCAGAGCATGGTGAGCAGTCAGCCGGCGATCATCCGGCCGTGGTTCCAGTTCTGGGCACTCCTGGCGACGCACACGGGCCAGCTCCTTCCCGACGCAACCGCGATCACGGAAACCGCGCTCGGCATCGCCCTCATCATCGGTATCGCGCGCCGCCCTGTGTACGTCGTCGGCGCGATGTATGCGCTGTTCGTCTGGGCGGTCGGCGAAGGTTTCGGTGGACCGTACGCTCTCGGGAGCTCGACCGATGTGGGAGCGGCGCTGATCTATGCCTTCGTGTTCGCCTGCCTGTTCATTCTCGACCGGCGCCCCGACGTGAGAACCCTCAGCCTGCAACGCATCTCGGTGCCGGCGCACAGCGAGGACGTGGATGCTCGCCAGGCCCTGGCCGCACTCGAGGAGACGGCGGCGATCGAAGCCCTGCGCAGGCCGGTCGTCAACAGTTCGACGCAGGCACGGCGATAGCAGGCCGGCGTCTACGGCTGCTCGTTCAACCAGCGATAGCGCGGATCGAAGTACACGCGCATCGCACGCTGCTCCCCGGCCAGGATCCACAGGTAGTAGAGGTCGTGGCCGGGAGCGGCAACGAGCGGATGGAACCCCGACGTGATGGCCGCCGCCTCGCCATCGCGCGCCATCCACAGGTCCTCGCGCCCGCCGTCGATGTCGTATCTCGCCTGGATCGCAAAGCCGCTGTCTGGGCGGAGCCGGTAGTAGTAGACCTCCTCGAGCTGCGCCTCCTCCGCGGACTCGCGGTCGTGGCGGTGCGGCGGAAACGACGACCATGTTCCGGTTCCCACATGCACCGTCTCGCCGACGATGAGCCGCGACGCCTGGTCGTCAGGTCCGAGGATGTTGCGCACGGTGCGGCTCCAGTTGTCGCGTCCGACCACCGTCTCGACCTGCGCCGCCGCCGTGATGACACGGGCGGCACCTGGTTCCTGCGAACCGGCAGGCGCGGCAACGACGACGAGGGTCAGCGCGCTGGCATCGCCGTCGCCCACCGGCACCATTTCCACCGACGCCGCGGGCGGCACATACACGGCATCGCCGGCTCCCTCGAAGACGTCGGTTCGGCCGCCCGCCACACCGTGATCCTGACCGTCGAGCACGACGCGTGCGCGCCCCGAGAGGATCATCACCAACCGTTCGGCGCCCGGTCCCAGCACCAGCAAATCGTCGGGCCGAGCCTCGACCAGGTCGAGCGAGATGAACTGTGTCTGCTCGCCGGCGCGAATCAGTGAATTGACATTCACGACGCCGATGCGCGATCCGGGTCGGGGATCATCGCCTCACGCACGAATGCGTTGAGGTCGCCACACGCCGCACAGAACTGGCGCAATGTGCGCCGGGTCGCGCCGTAGCCATCGAACTGCTCGATGCTCAGGCCATCCTCACGGTACGCACGGTGGAAGTCCGGGAAGTGCGCCAGCAACTCGTCGACAACGCGCGGATCCACCGGGATGTCGATGCGCGGGATCACCTTGATATCGCTCGCGTTCAACCGCTTCTGCCACGCGTAGGTCGGAGACACGACCGCATCCGCGCCGATGAGCTCGCTCCAGTGCATGTGGTTGCGGAACGCCGCGGAGAGCAGACGGATCCGATAGCCACGCTCGCGAAAGAT
>Ga0182024_10012549_pt1 | contig 16737 bp, 20 predicted proteins | sample P32metaG_FD_120480 | JGI IMG/M metagenome (GOLD analysis project Ga0182024, IMG submission 120480) | Permafrost microbial communities from Stordalen Mire, Sweden - P3-2 metaG (Illumina Assembly) | ecosystem: Environmental > Terrestrial > Soil > Wetlands > Permafrost | place: Sweden: Stordalen... | reverse complement strand
TCTGCAGCAGCGGCGATCACCGGCACACGCTGAAGATCTCCCCCCGTGAGATCGAACGGTTAGGCCAGCCGCTCGTGGCCGATGTCTGCCAGGCGCACCAGGCCCTCTCGGAGAAGGACAAGGTCCGTACCCATCAACCTGAAGGAGACCCAATGCCAGCAACAACGAAACCAGCCTTGCGACCCCGCGCGACCGCAGCCGCGCGTGCCCGGGCCGAGGACAACGAGCGCAGGCTCGATCACGTCATGCAGTCGCTGGAGGCGGCGCAGAAGGACCTCGCCTCGATCGGCGGCAGCTTCGGAACGGGCATGCGTGACCTGCGCCGCGACGTCAACAAGCTGTTGCGCGACGCGCGCCGGGACGTCGTCAAGATGCGCCGTTCGGTGCAACGCGATCTCGATCGACTGCAGCAAGACCTCACCGCGGCGGCGACGGCAAAGCCACCCGCCCCGCGTCGAGCGGCGACCACGACGGCCCGGACCGCGAGGCGCCGGACTGCCGCGAGCTCACACTAGCCCAGCGAACAGATCGACGTCGGTGAGAGATGGCGCGGCTCGACGATTACGCCTTTGGGCGGATCGTGGTCGACGGGCACGAGGAGCACACGGACGTGATCCTGCTGCCCAGCCGCACCGTCTTTCACTGGTGGCGCCGCCGCGGCCATGAGCTCGTGATCGAGGATCTAGCCGAGGTCCTGCCAGAGCTGCCAGAGCGACTCGTGATCGGGACCGGGACAGATGGTCGTATGCATGCGGATCCGGGCGCGCTCGAGCAGCTCGCTGCGCGCGGCGTCGCGGTCGAGGTGCTTCCGACGCCGCAAGCCGTTCGCCGCTACCGGGAGCTTGATCCGGAGCGCACTGCCGCGGCTCTGCACCTGACCTGCTGAGCTGCCATGAGCCTCACAGAAGCGATCCGCCACCGCCGCGCTGTGAGGTCGTTCACCGCCGAGGGTGTCGAGGAGTCGGCGCTGCGAGCTCTGATCGACGCGGCGATTCAGGCGCCGAGCGCGCTGAACGCTCAGCCGTGGGCGTTCGTCGTGATCGACGACCGTGCGCTGCTTGCCGACTATGACGAGCGGGCCAAAGCTCACTACCTGACGCTCGAGTTCCCCGAGGCCTGCAAGAGCCAGGCCTGCGAGATCTTGACCAGACCGGGCTATCAGCTGTTCCACGGCGCTCCAGCGCTGGTCGTGATCTACGCACGGTCCGGAGGGCATCACGACAACGTGGCCGACTGCTTCCTGGCCGCGCAGAACCTCATGCTGGCGGCGTGCGAAGGCGGTTTGGGCACCTGCCCGATCGGCTTCGCGCGACCGTTCTTCGGCCTGCCGGAGGTCAGGGACGCGCTGGGCGTCTCCGTCGAATGGCAGCCCGCCCTGCCGCTCATCGTCGGTCACCCGGCAGGCCCAACTCCGGCTCCCGGACGCAAGCCTGCAGTGATCCTTAGCTGGCGGTGCTCGTGACCGGGTGGCTCGCCGACAAACGAGTCGCGATCCTCGCGTGCGACGGGGTCGAGGTGGAGTCAGGCGCACTCGTTCGTGCGTCACCGTGTGGTTGGCGGACTCGTTGGTGGGTCGAACGCGGATGCGCCGGAGCGCCGGGGGGCGTAGCGTCGGTAATTCCGAGCCAAGGAGGTCAGACGATGCCTAGTGATCGCGTCATCGATCGCAGTGTGGAGAAGACGCACGTTTGGTTGAACGAGCTTGCGGCCGAACTTGGGAGGGAGGATCACCAGTACGCCTACCGAGTCCTGCGGGCCGTCCTGCACGCGGTGCGCGACCGGCTCACGGTGGACGAAGCCGCGCAGCTGGCAGCGCAGCTGCCTGAGCTGCGGGGCGCCCGCGCAGCGCGTCTATGAGCGGCGCACGGTCCATGAGCGGCAAGGGAAGCTCGCGCGCGTCCTCGCGCTTGGTGCGCGAGGAAGTCGAGCTCAGGTGCGCGACGCGCTGTATGGCCGGCGCTCCGGCACGGTCGCGCGCGTATCCGACATCTGAGGGTGCCCGCCGCGGCTCGCAGTATGAGTGATGAGCGGTCATACACATCTGGCCCGTGAGCCAACGTCCCGCAAACTCGGCTGCGCTGGCCACGCGGTTGGTCGAGTCGCTGGGCGGCCGCTACTCGGCCCAGCTCGGCATCGAGATCGATCGCGGCGGTGATCAGATCGAGCGGTGGGCGCTTGCCGCCACGTTGTTCGGTGCTCGTATCTCAGCGAAGATCGCCGAGCGCACGTTCGCCGTTCTCGAGGAAGCGGGTGTGCACAGCATCGCCGATGCTGGACGCCGGGATATCGGGCGCCTGATCGAGCGGCTGGACGCCGGCGGCTACGCCCGGTATGACCTGCGCACAGCCGAGCGGCTGCACGCGCTCGCACGAACGCTGCAGGAGGAGTACGGCGGGCGAGCAGGCTCGGTCCTCGACCTCCCCGGCGATGAGCTTGAGCCAGCGCTGCATGCGCTGCCTGGGTGGGGGCCGGTCACCGTAGCTCTCTTCCTACGCGAGCTGCGCGGACTGCGGCCTGGGATCGACCCCCCGCTCGACGCACGGACGGTACAGGCGGCAGAGCACCTGGGCCTGCTTGTTCGCGGCGCTGGCATCGGTCAGCTTCGCGACCTGGCACGGGCCGCGGGCCTCGACGTGCGTGACTTGGAGGCGGGACTGGTGCGGCTATCGTTCGCTCACGACCGCCATATGGCGGAATGTCCCGGCGGATCCGCGTGCACCGCGCTGGTGCCGAGAGGACATCCGCTGCAAGCGGCGTGCTGAGCGATGGGCTCCGCGCATCCCAGTCCCGCTGTGCGGCGCCGATCCGTAGTTCGCGGGCCGTCGCGGCGGCGGCCTGCGGATGTGTGCCCGACCCATGCGCGGCTAGCTTGGCCTTGATGGCTGTGCCCCCCGCAACAACGTCGGCTCAATCGGTCTCTGATGTGGCTCGGGAGCCGCTGCAAATAGCGATGATCGCCCCGCCCTGGATTTCGGTGCCGCCCGCAGGGTATGGCGGCATCGAGGCGGTCGTCTGGCTCTTGTGCGAGGAGCTTATCGCCCGCGGGCACGAGGTGACGCTGCTGGCAGCGCCAGGATCGCGGTCAGCAGCGCGCGTCCGCTCGCCGCTTGAGAGCCAGCATCCCGATCGGATCGGATGGGCACTGTATGAGGCCGATCACGTCGGCAGCGCGTATGACGCGGTCGAGGATGCGGCGAGCGACGGGGCGTCGTTCGATGTCGTTCACGACCACTCCGGGTTCACGGCGGTCGCGATGGCGCCCCGCAGCCCGGTCCCGGTTGTGCACACCCTGCACGCGCCGTTTGACGACGACACGACGCCGTTCTACGCCCGCCACGGCCACAAGGTCAGGCTGGTGGCGATCAGCCGCTTCCAGCAGGAGCACGCGCCTCCGGGCGTGCGGGTTACAGAGATGGTGCCGAACCCGATCCGGGTGGCGGATTGGCCGTTCCGCGAAGGCAAGGATGACTACCTGCTGTGGGTGGGGCGCTTTGACCCGGTAAAGGGCGCGCACCGCGCGATCAGCGTTGCCCGCCGGGCCGGCGTTTCGCTGGTGCTCGCGGGACCGGTGCAGCATGGGCAGGAGCCGTACTTTCAGCGAGAGATCGAGCCGCACATCGACGGCGAGCAGGTGCGCTACGTCGGGGAGGTGGGCGGCGCCCGGCGCATGGAGCTGTTCGCGGGCGCGAAGGCGCTGCTGATGCCGATCCGCTGGGCTGAGCCGTTCGGGCTCGTGATGATCGAGGCGCTGGTCTGTGGCACTCCGGTGCTCGCGTTCCCGGAGGGCGCCGTTGGCGAGATCGTCATCGACGGCGAGAACGGCTTCCAGGTGGCCGACGAGCAGCGGATGACCGCGGCGATCGGCCGGCTCGGGGAGATCGACCCGTTGCGCTGCCGCGAGAGCGTCGCGTCACGCTACGACGCCTCGATCATCGCTGAGCGGTACGAGGCGGTGTACCACCGGGCGATTCGAGCGGCAGGCAAGGCCCGGCGGGCGTCATCTGGCGTGCACAACGAGTCCATCCACCACGGCCCAGCGCACCTCCCCGGCGGGGGCGGCCATCTCTGGAGCGCTCCGGCTGACGCTCCCATGACGCCACCGATCGAAGCCGTTGGCACCAGTGGGACGGTGGGCGACGTCCGTGGCCACGGTGCTGGGTGGCCGGTACCGGCTGGAGCGGCCGCCGGGTAGAGGGGCGACCAGCTCGGTGTGGCTGGCCCGCGACCAGCCGCTGCACCGCGCAGTGGCCGTCAAGATCCTCGACGCAGCTCTCGCGTATGACCAGCAGAGGGTCGCAGGCTTCCGTCACGAAGCGCGTTTGACCGGGCGGCTTCATCACCCTCACATAGTGGGTGGCTATGGCTGGGGCGAGGCTCCGCGCCCCTATCTGGTGATGCGCTACATCGATGGGCCCAGCCTCGGCCAGATCCTCAAGCGACCCTACGGGTTCCGCGGGGACCCGCGGGCGCTGGCGCGGAATCTGCTTGACGCGCTGGCCTGGCTTCACGATCGGGGCCTCGTTCACCGCGATGTCGCTGCGGGGAACGTGCTGATCGCCTCCGATGGCAGCGCCTGGCTGACTGACTTCGGGCTCGCGTGGCCGCACGGTGTCAGTCGGGTGCGGTCCGTCTGGGTCACGGGAACCCTTCCCTACATGGCCCCCGAGGTGCGCCGCGGTCAGCCGGCCACGGTGCGCTCGGATCTGTACGCGGCCGGTGTGGTGATCAGGGAATGCCTGGGCGACAAGGCGGACACGAGCATGAGCTTGCTCGTGAGTGCGCTGAGCGCGAGCGACCCCGCGCTGCGCCCAGCGTCCGCGCGCGGGGCCTCCTCGCTGCTCGATCGACCAGCACCCACGGTGGCGCCGCTATCGAGGCGCACTCGCCTGCGAATGGCGTGGCCGGTCGCGCCGATACCGGAGCACGAACAGCGTGGTGGCGCCCTGGCCCAGCCCGCGACAGAGGCATTCAGCGCCGCGGTTTCCTGAAGGCGGCCTGGCTGAGTTGCCCTGCGTCATCCTCCACGTCGGCCTTGACCGCTGTATCGCTGCGGTGGAGCTGCAGGGCCGGCCGGAGCTGCGCGGTCGGGCGGTGATCGTCGACGGGAGTGGAGACCCGACCAAGCACGGGGTGGTGGCGACCGCCTCGTATGAGGCGCGGCGCTTTGGCATCGACTCGGGCATGCCGCTGCGTACGGCTGCCCGCCGCTGCCCTCAAACGCAAGCGAGCGCTGGCCCAGCTCGGGGATCGTCGACGTCGGCGGACTCGCCCGGGCCAGCGAGGAGGCGCTGCGCCAAACCTTCGGCCCGAACATCGGGAGCTGGCTACAGCAGATCGCGCGCGGGATCGACGAGACGCCGGTGATGCCCGAGCATCCCCAGGCCCGCTCGCTGGGGCGCCAGATGACGTATCAGCACGACCTCACCGACCCGGTCGCGATCGAGCTGGAGGTCGCCCGGCCGGCCGCCACCGTCGCCGCAGACCTCGCCACCGCAGGCAAGCTGGCGCAGAGCATTGTTGTCGTGATCAGGTTCGCGCCGTTTGAGACCCACAGCCACAGCGGTCGGCCTGTAGGGCCAAGCGCCGAGGAGAGCCAGCACACGCAGGCGGCGCTGATCGCGCTTGAGCGCTTCGAGTTCGACTGGCCGCTCCGGCTCGTGGGCGTCCGGCCCGAGCTGGTCCCGGGAACCGCGAGCGCGCGCTGCACTTCAGCCGCTGGCTTGCCGTCAGCCGTCAGGGACGACAACGTGCGTGACCGGTGCGTTCAGCTCACGCTGCAGGCGCTCGAGCTCTCCACGCTCCTGCCACGTCTCACGATCATGGGGGTGCGTAACGACGATCACCTCGTCAGCGCAGAAGTCGCGCAGCTCATCCTCGAACGCGGTGATCGGGCTCGGATCTCCGACCTCGCCCCGGGCCACGATGCCCTGCGCCCTCAACAGCTCGCCCGCACCGCCCGCTGTCCGCTTCTGGTGCTGCCTCGTGGCGCTCGCAAGAGCGAGACGTCTGAGAGGCGGACGGTCGGGAGACTGTGACCTCGAGGGGCAGTCACGGGCGCGACAGCTGATACGCCCGAACGTGTGCACGCTCCGGGCCGGGCACCAGTCGCCAGGGAACGACCGCCAAACCGGCCGGCGGCAAGCGAAGTCGCCAAGCCAAAACGGCACTCACGCTCTCGGCGTGACGGCGCAATCGCTTCCTGCTGGTCCCCGAACAGACAGCGAGGCTGCTTCGCGTCCCTCGAGCACCGGTGCCAGCAGCGGCGCGACCGACACGACCCGCGCCCGGTGCGGTCGCCATCGTGAGAGGACGGTGTCCGTGATCCAGATCGCTTCCACGCCCTCCCCGAGCAGGGCGCGCCAGCGCTCGCCCGTGAACAGCCCATGGGTGGCGGCGACGGCGATGTGCTTGACGCCCTCCTCCCGTAGCGCCCGGCAGCAGCCGGCGAGCGTGGCGCCGGTGTCGAGGATGTCGTCGATGACGACCGCACGGCTGGAAGGCGAACCGACCAGGCCGAGATGCTCAACGCCGGTAGGGGTGCGGCGCTTGCGCGCCCAGACGACCGGGCGATCCACGCCGACGAAGCGCGCGACGGCCGCGCAGCGCTCGACGGCCCCTTCGTCGGGCGCCACGAACGTGACCTCCGACCGCCACACTTCTGGGAGGGCGTCGGCCAGCAGGTCGGCTGGTGAGAGCGAGGTGAGCCTGAGCCCGAGGACATCGGCCGCCTGCTCGCTGTGGACATCCACGCAGACCACGTCGTCGACTCCGCTTGCGCGCAGCAGCGCGCCGACCCAGGCCAGGCCAAGGCTCTCACCGGGCGCGGCGCGGTCCTGCCGGGCGTACGCGAGATAGGGAAGCAGCGCCGTGATCGACGCAGCGCCGGCGCGACGCAGCGTGTGGGCGACCAGCGTGAGCCGTTCCAGGTTGCCGGGTGGGGGAGAGATCGACCCGACAACAACGCAGCGGCGGCCCTCGACGCGATCGGGCACCTCGACGTGGAGCTCGCCGTTGGGAAACCGTCCGGTTGCCGCGCGCGCATACGATGTCCCGCTCGGTCCGGCGACGAACCGCTCGTAACCCGCCATCACCAGCACGATCGGGTCGACCGTCCTGCGGTATGCCCGGCCCGCCAGAGAGCGGGTTCCCTGCTCAGGCCGAGCAGCGGGAGCGCCGACGCGGACGGCCATCCCCTCACCCCCTATGCGGGGATCGGGGCCGGTTCTTCGATCGACTCCCAGCGCTCGTGCATGCGCTCGGCGACCTGGGGCATCGTCGTGTACTCCATGTCCTCCATCGGCAGCCGGCCGGGCTCGAACGGGCCGTTGCGGCGCATGTAGTCGGCCATCTCGAGCGCCTGGCGGCGCGCACGGTCAAACGAGATGTCGCCGAGCATGTCGCGCGGCCCGACGAGGCGGCCGTCGGCGAGCTGGAAGCCCATCCCGACGACCCGCGGCGGGCCGTCGAACCGGGCCGGGTGTGCGTCGTCGATAGCGCATGGCATCAGCGGCCCGTTGTGCGAGCCGCGCATCCAGCCGGACACGTAGTGGGGGTTGGCGAATGGCTCGAGCACCTCGCCAACCGCGGGCAGGCCGCTCTGGCAGCGCACGACCATGATCGGATCGTCTTTGCCCACGTAGCGCCCTGCGATCAGCGACAGCCGCGACGTCGAGGTAGACGCGACCGGCTCGTCGAAGTTGCCCGGCCTGAAGACGTGCTTGATCACGAACCGGCCGGTGGTGCCGATGTACACGAGCAGGTCATACAGGTCCCCGGGGCAGTTGAAGAACGCCCGCCGGTGCTCGATCAGGTCGTGGACCTCGAGCGTGAACCCGGCGTGCATGGTCTTGTCGATGATCAGCCCCGCGGTGTTGAAGGGATCGCAGAAGATCTTGTACAGCGGCAGGTTCCACGCTCCCGGGGAGGTCTTGTCGGCGGCGAACACGATGAACGGCTCGGACGGGCGCTCTGAGATCTCCATCTCCGCCACCCCCGGGCCCGCCCCGCGCACGTTGCCCGAGAACGCGTCCGCCAGCAGGTCCTGGCCCGCGCCTTAGAGATGCAGGCGCTTGGCGACCTCCGTCAGCTCGACGAACGTGTCCCAGGCGAAGTGGTGTACGGGCTCGGCGTCGACGCCGTGACGGTGGGTCATCACCAGGTTGACGTCATCGCCGCAGGAGTTCACGGCACCGTCGATCAGCAGCCCCTGCGCCATCGCTTCGACCACCAGCCGGCGCGCCTCCGAGAGCAAGTCCGGGTGAACGGCCGAGTGGCCGACGTAGCCGCCGATGTCCGCCTTAATCGCACTGATCGTCAGGACGCTCATCGCGCACCTCCAGTCAACTGATTCTCTCCGAGCACACCGCGTTATGCGTACAACGCATGCTCGCCACGCCAGCCCGGCGACGGCCGAGCGGCATCCGTGCCGATCCGCCACAACGGCGAGGAGGAACTACGGATCGTCCGACGGTTCGCCGAACTGCGGGCTTCTCGCGATCGGATGCGCGGGGAACTGCCGATGGCCGGGCCCGAAAGGCCGGTGTACGGTGACCGATGATGGACGAGCCGCTGCTCACACGGGCTTCGCTTTGGAATAGGCCGGTGCGCTGAACGCGACGCGCCGCGGTCTTGGTACTGGAACGCGAGACGAGATCGAGCGCCTCGCCGCGCACGTGACCGTCAAGCCCTGAGCTGGGCTACGCCCGGCCCGGTTCTTTCCGCGCGCTCACCACCGCAGGAGCGCCGCGATCTCGCCGTGCTCGTGCAGCCACTCCAACTCATGGCGAGCGACCACCACCTGCGCCGACTGGCCAGCGGCCTCCTCGACGGCATGCTCGATGGCGTCGACTTCCGCGAGGATCGCGCCGTCGAGAGGGCACCTGCCGTTGTCTGTGGTCGACAGCCGGCCACACGTCGGGCACAGTCCGGCTTTGATGCTCGAGCGCGCCGGGACAACGAGCGTGCCGACCCGCCGTTGCTCGAGCGTCGAGAGCACCTCGTCGAGCCCGGCTGCCGCCGCGCCGCCGGTCGCCAGCGCTTGATCGAGGACTTGGACGAGCGTGTGCTCCCGCTCACGCTCGGCTTGCTCGAGCACGGGAGCAACGACCCGGGAGATCTCGTACGCAGGCGCGTGTTCGAGGTCGGCGTCGACCGTCCCGGCAAGCACCTCTCTCAGCTCGCTGTGCAGGCCGCGCAGGATCACCGGGCGGAGCTCGTCCGAGCAGACGATCACGAGGTGCTCAAAGGGCCGGCGCAGATGGGCCCGCACCAGACGGTCGCCGACCCCCCGCACGTGCGCTGCGACCTGCTGCTCGATCCCGCGCCCGAACCGGGCCTGGGACCAGCCGCCCTGCGCATGGCGGCGGTGAAGCCGATCGTCGATCGAGGCGAACTCGGTCAAGCCGCCCGGCCCTCCGCGAAACAGTCGTGCCGCGCGGCGACTCACCACCGCTACGCCCAGTCGCCGGGTGTCGCCAGCGCCGCAAGCGGCTCAAGCCAGGGCACCGTGTCGACGACGGCGAGCGGCTCGACCGGGCTGGTGAGGCGGACGGCCTCGAGGATGCCTGCCTGCGCCGAGGCGAAGATCGCCAGTCCCCGGGCGCCGCGCCTGATCGCTCCATCGGCGTCCAGCCATGCCTCTATGGGGTCGACCTCCTGATCGCCCGCTTCCCGGCGAGCCTCATCGAGGAGGGATCCCAGCTGCGTGTGACGTGTGTCGGGGGTAGGGAAGCGGTTTGGGTCCAGATCGAGGTAGACGCTGAGAACGGGATGCCCGTGTGCGTCCAGGCGCGAGAGCCGCTCGAGTGTCTCCGTCCCGAGCGCGCCGGCCGCCGTCGCGAGCTGGTCTTCAGCGGCGGGCATGGCGAGCACGCCGGCGGCGCGGCATGATCACGACCCCGTCGGACGGGTACAGGATCGATTTGTGCTTTTCGTCCCAGCGCACGCGGTAGCGCTCGTGCCGGTCACGACCAAACAGTTCGATGATCTGGCCGCGTCGTGACGGCTGCCCATACAGGCCACGCGCCTCGATCCAGTCGCCCACGTGCGCGCCGCTGCTCGTCGTCTGCCCGGAGGTCATTTGCTTCACGTCCTGTTGATCTAACCCTCAGGCGCGCGCGCGATCGCATCAGGGTCAGGCGCTGAATCCGCGTGCGGTGATCTACGGAGTTGCTCGCGCCGCTAGCTACGGCGGGGACTCACCGGCAGGAGGAGCACCGGAACGCGGGAGTGCGCGAGCGTCTCGGAGACCACGCGGGCGCGTCCCTCGCTCAGGTCCTGGCTCCAGGCGAGGACGATGAGGTCAGCGGTGGTTTCGTGGGCCACCGCGACGACGTCATCGGCGGGCACGCCCAGCCGGCGCAGCAGCCTGACGCGGGTGTGTGGGACCGCGACGTGGCGATTGAGGAACTCCGTATCCCAGGTCTGGGTCGCGTGCGGCTCGTGGTCTGAGAACGCGGGCACCGTTGAGGGGGAGTGCACGTGCAGCACGAGCACGTCGAGGCGGTGCCGGTGAGCAAGCGCGATCGTGCCGTCGAGCGCCCGCGAGCTCTCGGCGGTCCCCTCGAGCGGGACGAGGATCCGGCCGAGTCGCTTCGGCGGATGGGCGTCGGGTGGGACGACGACGACCGGCTTTGCCGTCTGCGTAATCACCGCGAGCGCGGTGTGCCCGGCGGGCTGGGAGCCCCTGTGCGCTCCACGTGTGCCGAGGACGAGCGCGGCGATGTCGGGCGCTTTGGTGGCGGCGACGATCTCCTTGATTGGGGAACCGCTTGCCTCGCGAAGCTCGACGCCGGCTGCATTCGCCACCCTCGCCGGGGCGCTGACGCCATGCTCGCGCACGTGAAGGGCTACGACGGTGGCGTCAAGCAGGTGCGCCAATACGGCTGGTGTGTCCAGCACCGGCTGCGCGCAGGCGTCCGAATTCACTGTTGCGAGCACGTTGGTCATCGAGTCCTCCTGGAGTGGGACGGAGACATTTCGAATGTTTGCGGGGTTTGAGCTCCACGAGCTGGCCGCCCGGGGTTAGAACATCGACGGGCGGATCAGCGCTCGCTCGAACGCACTTTCGCCGATCCGGAGCTGCACCCGGCTGCCGCGGAACTGGACGCGCAAGTCGAGCGCGTCCCAACCAGGTGGGAGCACTGGATCGGCGGTGAGCGCGTCACCCGCCGGTCGCAGGCCCGCAAGACCAAACGCGAGCGTGCGCCAGACGCTGCCCATCGTCGCGACGTGCAGCCCGCCCGCTGTCGTGTGGCCGATGTCGTCCAGATCGATCCGGGCAGTGAGCCGGAGCAGTTCGAGCGCCTGCTCGAAGCGGCGGGCGCGGGCGAGCAGCGCGGCGTGAACACCGCGGGCCAGAGCGTGCTGCCGTGGGCGGTGCGGGGCTCGTAGAAGTCGAGATTGGGCTCGAGCGAGCCAGGTGCGACCTCTTCGGTCACGAGGTAGTGCAGCATCAGCACGTCGGCCTGCTTGACGACCTGCGCGTTGCGGACTCGATCGTGTCCGAGCAGCATGTCCGCGGCGACCGGCCGCCGCGGCGAGACCTCGGCGATCAGCAGTGGCTCTAGGGCGTGAAACCCCTGAAACTGCTCGTAGGTGCCGGTCCGCTGGTCGTAGCCGTCGACGATCGTCTCGGCCATCTCGAGCCAGCGGCTCCGCTCGCCCTCCCCCACGGCCGATCTTGCCACCGATCAAGCGGCCGAGGTCGTCGTCGTAAGCCATGAGCGGGACGTCCTGCATGAGCGCGGGTCGATCGCCGCGCTCCTCGTCGCCTCGCCCAGCCAGCGCGGGGTCCCGGCCAGCGCGCCCGCCAGGCGTCTTGCCGCAGCTCGCTAAGGTCAGCCCGGGGGGCGCCGCTACCTGCGCCCGCGCCAAGCGAGACAGGCCGCGTCGAGGACGAACTGAGATTTGCGTCCGGTGCCTGCGTGAAAAGCCGCACCAGTGGTCACGGGTCCGTACCGATGATCAGCGCTGCGGCGCGTGCGAACCTGTGGCCCATGCCGGTCCTCACGCGACCTTGCCGAGAGGAGCTCGAAGCGCTCGTCAGGCACTACCACCACCTGGAGAGCGAGCATGAGCGTGCGCATCCGGAGGGGTCGGTTCGGCATCACCTCGGTCTGCTGATGGACGAGGACCGCGACCGTTTCGAGCACCTTCTCGCTGAGTACGTTCCCGAGGAGACTGTCCGGGTCGCGTGGCGCGGTTTCCTGCATCATCGCGGCGCTGAGCCGGCCGGCCCGCCGGCGATCAGCGTGCTGGTGTTCAAGGGCCGCTCGGAAACCGGCTCGGTCGCGGCGATCCGCCGCGACCGAGCCGGCGAGCTGGCGGTCGAGGTCGACGGTCGCCTGGTGGAGCGCCTCCCGGCCCAGCATGCGCCGGTTGCCGAGGGACGCCGTACGGTGTTCCGGCTCGACGGGGTCGAGTTCATCGAGCTGTTCGACGCCCGTTCCGCCGCGCTTCGGGCGCTGGATGCCTTCTGCGCTTCGGGTGGCAGGCCGCCCTGGGAGCACGCCTCCGAGCTGCTGGCGGACGGGGTGATCGACGTGAACTTCGGCCTCACCCCACGCGGGCGCCGTGCGCTCGCCGAGCGCACGAAGGCCGCGCACTGAGGCATCACCCCGGCATATGGTGTCCGTGAACAAGAACCGCCCGGTTTCAGCACCTCCGGGCGGCGTTGATGAAGACGCTCGGGGCGCGGCCATTGCCCGGCTCCATGACCTGTTCAGCGGCGGAGGGCTGTCCCTTGGGGCCTTCTCCGGAGTCTTGGGGCAGGTCTTCGCCGCTTCCAGCCACGCCGAGCTTGAGCTAGCGATGTCGGCGCTGCCGCCGTTGGTCCGGCTCACACCTGCGCCGCGGCTGCTGGCCGAGCCACTCGTGCTGCGAGTGCCCGACAGCGGTCTGCGGCTGGGCTCTGACTGGCAGTTGGCGGCTGACACAACCATCGGCAGCGGCTTCGGGGCGGCGCGGCTCGATCTCACGGCTGCCAGCTGGGACGCCGATCAGATCAACCTTCGCTTGGAGACCTGGGGTTCGATCGAGGTTCTGGTGCCCAAGGGAGTGGCCGTGCAGATCTGCGGCGGCGGCTCAGCGAGCGTTCAGCTTGAGTCGCTGTCTCCGCCGGTCCCCGGCGGGCCGCTGCTGCGGCTCTCCACATCCGGACCAACCGGGGTGATCCGGATACGCCACCCCAAGGAGCGCAGCGGCAGGCCATCTGCGCGCTGGAGGAGATGGCGCACCGCAGGCAGGCCAAGCTCGTGAGGTCGGTCTCGAGGTAGATAGACGGGGTCCATCCCACCGTTCCTGAGTACTCGAGCGCCTGGCGCGAGTGAAGTCCAGTGGGCCTCCAGACAGGGCCAATGCTGGACGCGTGCCAAGGGTTGCCCGCACGCCGGATTTGTCCGAGGTCTCGACATGGTCGCGCATACGATCGCTGGCGGCTCGGGAGGCACGCCGTTAGAGTTCGTGCTGCCGAAGCTGCGAGGAGGTCCGCCCCACAATGGTTGTGCTCATCGTCGTCATCGTCATCGTCGTACTCCTCGCCGTCGGGTTGTGGGGCGGGTACAACGGCCTCGTCAAGAGGCGCAACCGGACCCAGGAGGCGTGGTCTGAGATCGATGTCGAGCTCAAGCGCCGCCACGACCTGATCCCCAACCTGGTGTCTACGGTGCAGGGCTACGCCGCTCACGAGCGGGGGACCTTCGAGGCAGTGACCCAGGCCCGAGCCAACGCGATCACTGCCGGCGCGACGGGCGATCCGGGGCAGATCGCCCCTGCTGAGAACGCTCTGTCCGGGGCGCTGCGTTCGCTGTTCGCGGTCGCCGAGAACTACCCGCAGCTGCGGGCGGTTGAGAGCTTCTTGCAGCTACAAGAGACGCTGACTGCCACCGAGGACAAGATCGAGTACGCCCGTCGCTACTACAACACCAGCGCTCGTGACTACAACATCGGGCTGCAGACATTTCCGCGCAACCTGATCGCGGGGCCGTTCGGCTTCAAGGCGGTGGCGTTCTTCGCTACCGACGAGGAAGAGCGCGCCGTCCCTCAGGTGACTTTCCCCGGTTCTGGCCCGGGGTCGGACGAGCCAGCGTCCCTGCCTGCCGCCGGCTCCGAGGGGCTTCCGCCTGCCGCTGGCTCCCAGGGCCCGCCGTCAGCCAGCTGAGCCTCCCCACAGGACTGGCTGGCCGGTCAGACGGACTGACCCGAGAGGATCTTCTCGAGTTCCGCGATCCGCTCCTCGATCGGAGGGTGGGTGTCGTAGAGGTGGTGGTACCAGGCGTCGTGGTGCTGCAACGGGTCGTCGATGCACATCGCCGCGGTGGCATGGTTCATGGTCCTAAACGGCTGGTCGTTCTGCTGCAGCTTCTTGAGGGCGCTCAGCAACCCCGCCGGGTTGCGGGTCAGCTCCACACCGCTCACATCGGCCAGCGACTCGCGGCGGCGTGAGAGGGCCAGGCGCATGAGTGGACCGAAGATGAAGCCGACCAGTGCCAGCAGCGCGCCGGCAGCGAAGATCACGATCATGATCTGGCCGCTATCCCGGCCGCGGCCGGCAAAGAATGCGCTTCGCCACAGGATGCTGGCCAGCAGAGCGGCCATGCCGATCATCGTTCCCACGACGAGCAAGAGACGGATGTCGTGGTTCTTGATGTGGCTCATTTCGTGGCTGGCCACCCCCTCGAGCTCTTCGCGGTTCATGATCGCGAGCAGTCCCGTGGTGAAGGTGATGGCTGCCTTGTCCGGGCTGACCCCGGTGGCAAAGGCATTGGGCGAGGGGTCGTCGATCACATAGACGTCGGGCTTGGGTATCCCATCGCCGATCGCCAAGGCCTCCACCAAGTCATGCAACTGCTGGTACTGGACCGGGTCGGCCGGCACGGCCCCCGAAACCCGAAGCACCAGCCCGGCTCCCGCGTTCAGGGAGTAGACGATCCCGCCAATGGCCAGGACAGCGCAGATCGCCATGCCGACGAAGACCGGGGCCCAGCCGTAATGGGTCGGTGGGGCAGCCGCGAAGCCGGTGCTGGCCCGCGGATGAGCAACGGCCTTAAAGATGAAGCCGCAGGCAACTCCGATCGCCAGCCACATCACGAAGAACACGACGGTGAAGACGACGCTGCGTCGCTTATTGCTGGCGATCTCGCTGTACACGCGGCGAATCGTACGGGAGGGTTGGTGCCCCGGACCAGTGCCGCTGCGTCAGGGGCGAACTTCGGTCGCTACCCCGTCGCGCTGGTGCGTCCAGGCCACGAGCGACCGCGGCCCTCGATACCAAACTCGCGAGACCGCAAACCCAGCGCCCACAGCCAAACGACCAGCAGCCTGCGCCAGAGGGCGACCGCGTCGATGCGGTCGATCAGACCAATACATCACCAAACCGGAAGGACCCGGCGAGCAGGAGCTCCGAATGTAGCCGTCTCCGTCAAGGCCAGCTGAGCCCTCCAGCACGCAACGCACTGGGCTGACCGGCTCGCGCGACGGTACGCCCTGTATCGACGATCAGGCAAACGCATTGACCGCGCGGCGTCCGCGCGGTACGTTTGGCGATGGCGTCGTCGCGCTCTCCGGAGTGGCCTCGGCGTCGTTTCTAGACGATGGGTGCGGCCCGGCACAAGCCCTCGATCGGCTCGTCGAGATGAGCTTATCCGTGAGGCCGATGGTTGAGCGAGCGCGAGTCCGGTGTCCCTGCTGCCGCTCCGCCGTGCCTTTGAGCGTGCTGTGGGCGTTGGGCGATACCTGTCCGCGCTGTAACCAGCCGCTGCGTACGGCGCGCCGACGACCCGCTCCCGACGGAGTGCTCGGCAAGACGCTCGCCATGCTTCGCGCCCAGCCGCGCGCGGACCGGGCTCGGTCAGACGTCGTCGCAGCGACGAGCGCGACGCTGCGCAAGCCACGGGCGCGCTGATCATGGATCCCGCGACGCGGTCGGTCTTGAGCCTCGCCCGAAGCGTCCTGGGCGAGCTGGACCTAAATGTGGTGCTCGAGCGAGTGCTCGAGGCGAGCCGGGAGCTGACCGGCGCGAGGTATGCGGCGCTCGGGGTGCTCGATGAGACCCGCGGCGAGCTGGCGCGGTTCCTCACGTTGGGCATCGACGAGGCCACGCGGCGCGAGATCGGGCCCCTGCCCAGGGGGCGCGGCCTGCTCGGGGAGCTGATCACGGACCCGGTGCCGCTGCGGCTGGTGGATGTCGACTGCCATCCCCGCTCCTACGGTTTCCCCGTCGGCCACCCCCCGATGCGCTCTTTCCTTGGGGTGCCGCTCCTGGTCGGCGAGGAGCCGTACGGAAACCTCTACCTGACCGACAAGCAGCGCGCCGCCGAGTTCACCGCCGAGGGACGAGGAGGCGGTCGTGCTCCTTGCGGAGTTCGCCGGTGTCGCGATCGACCATGCGCGTCGCTACACGGGTTCCGAGCAGCGCCGCGCCGAGTTCCAGCGAACCGTCAACGCGTTGGAGGCCACGATCGAGATCGCGCGGGCGCTCGGCGGCCAGACAGACCTGAAGATGATTCTGGAGCTTGTGGCCAAGCGCGGACGTGCGCTGGTGTCCGCTCAAGCGCTCGTGATCGAGCTCGAGCGCGGTGACGAGCTGTTCGTCGCCGCCGGCGCCGGAACGTTGCCGGAGGGGCTCGTCGGCCGACGGCTGAGCCTCGAGGACACTGTCGCCAGCGCGGCCCTGCGCACCGGCCGGCCGCAGCGGCTCGCCGACAAGCTCAACCGCACCCGGTTTGAGCAGCCTGGGCT
>Ga0182024_10012548_pt1 | contig 16738 bp, 17 predicted proteins | sample P32metaG_FD_120480 | JGI IMG/M metagenome (GOLD analysis project Ga0182024, IMG submission 120480) | Permafrost microbial communities from Stordalen Mire, Sweden - P3-2 metaG (Illumina Assembly) | ecosystem: Environmental > Terrestrial > Soil > Wetlands > Permafrost | place: Sweden: Stordalen... | reverse complement strand
GATGCCGTCGACTCTGTCGACGACCGAATTCAGACTGCCTGGCCGATAGCCGCCCTCGACCTCGATTCTGACGTTGGGAGAGACGCGGTAGCCGAGCCGGGCGAAGGCCGTCCAGTCGTACTCCTGATCTCGGGCGACAAAGCGTTCATTGGCGACAGTGGTCGGGTCTGCGAAGACGAAGTTCAAGTTTTCCATGTAATGGGCGCCGGCGTCGATGGCCCCATACCAGCCGCTATCCTGCGCGCAGGCCCCAGAGGCAGCGAAAACCGCAGCCAAGGCCGCTCCGGCCAGCAGTTTCACTTTCATTGCTATCCCCTTCGTTGCCCTCTGCGGAGTCAGTCTGACTTAGCAGATTTCCATTCTTCAAGTTCGTGGCGCCCCGGCGGTCGAGGAGCGCCAGATAATCTTCGCCCTGACGGAGGCGGGACCCACGCTATACAATATTCTGGTAGAGGTTCAACTTTCGCGCCGAAAAGATCGGCCTCGCGTGATCTCTGCGCCTCCGTAACGATCGCGCCTTGACTTGCAGCGAACCCTAGAGCGAGCCGCGCGAGAGTTGAATCATGATGCATGCCCACCTGCCCGTGTCCCGGCCCGTCAGGCACCACAAGTCCCGACGTCGAAATTAGTTCCCCGCCGGTCGAGACTTTCCTTCAATGGGCCGAGGATACGGCATCCCAGGACCGCGGATTCGGCCCAGTGGAATCGGCGCGCAAATAGGCCAGGTCATTGGCGACCACCTCTGGGGGCAGATCCTGTCGTTCCAGCCGCTCGGCTTCGTCCAGATGGCCGGAAAGTCCGACGATGAGCGCGAGGTCCTGACGCTCCCTGGGGCCGGCCCCAGGGGCCGCCACCGCCTGGCGCAACAGGGTTTCGGCCTGCTTCGAATTCCCATGCGCCGCATAGTACATGGCGAGATTGGCCAGGGCGGCCGGATCGTCCGGCGCCAGAGCCACGGCGCGGTTGAAAGCCGCCAGCGCCTCGTCGCTTCGTTCGGCCTGCTCGAGCGCGATTCCGAGCAGGGATTGCGGCCGCCAGTCCTTGGGCGCGATCGCACTGGCCCGAGTGCACGGATCGATGGCGAAAAAGCCGTGACCTTCGGCGATGTAATCGCGGGCCGACTCCAGAAGAGCCTCCAGTGAGTTGGGAGCGATGACCAACGCCTGGGCGGTGGCGGCCTCGGCTTCGTCGAATCGCGAGAGTTCCCGCAGCGCCTTGGCGAGCTTCACGGAGCCTTCGACGTCGCGCGGATCGACCTCCAGGTCGTGACCCCAGAACGCCGCCCGCGCCAGCGCGCCCATCCGATCGGCCTCGGCCCGCTCTTCGGCGGTGGGCTTGCGCGCCGGTGGTGGGGCGACCTTGGAGGGCTGAGCGGCCGGGGGCGCGGCCGGAGGCGCCGATATCCGGGCGCACAAAGCCGGCGTCGCGGCCAGCGCCAAGCCGACGGCGAAAATCAGGGGCTTCATCGACATTGCGAACTAAAGGCTCCGAAGCGGTGGCGGGACCTTCGCCGCCCAGCCATAAAGGAATCGTTAAGCATAGAGCCTGGGAAGTAAGCACAAATGGGCAGTCTCCTCGTTTCGGACCAATCACCGGATGCGACGCCGATTTTTTCGGTCTCCAGCGCCGACTGGGATCGCCTTCTTCGCCGTCAGCCGGCCGCCGCCGGCGCGGCGGCGGCGGCGGCGAAATTCACCGGGGCGGCCGGTCAGGTGGCGATCGCTTCGGGGCCCGACGGGAAGCCCCAGAGAGTCTTCTTTGGCCTGGGCGATTCCGGCGGCGCCGATCCGACCCTGTTCCGCACACTCGCGGGAAGCCTGCCCGCCGGGCTCTACCGGCTCGCCGCCCCACCGCCGGGTCTCGATCCCGACCAGATAGCCCTCGCCTGGACCCTCGGCGCCTATCGTTTCGACCGCTACAAGTCCAACGGCCGCCCGGAAGCGCGCCGGCTCGCAGCGCCGAAGAAGTGCGATTTCGATTGGGTCACGGCGGCGGCCGACGCCTGTTCGGCGGCCCGCGACATGATCAACACCCCCGCCAACGACATGGGCCCCGCCGAGGTCGAGAGGCGAGCGGGCGAGATCGCGAAGGCGAACGGCGGCGCCGTCGCGTCGATCGTCGGCGAGGCCCTTCTTGATCAAAGGTATCCGGCGGTGCACGCGGTGGGCCGGGCGGCTACCGCGGACCGGGCCCCCCGCGTGATAGAGTTGACGTGGGGTAAGAGCGGCAATCCACTCGTGGCTCTGGTGGGAAAGGGCGTGGTGTTCGACAGCGGCGGTTTGGACATCAAGCCTTCCGCCGGCATGAGGCTGATGAAGAAGGACATGGGCGGCGCCGCTCATGTCCTTGCCCTGGCGCGGATGGTCATGGCCGCCAAACTGCCGGTGCGTCTCGCCGTCATCCTGCCGGTGGTCGAAAACGCCATCTCGGGCAACGCGATGCGCCCGGGCGACGTGCTGGCTTCGCGCAGCGGTCTCACCATCGAGGTAGGCAATACCGACGCCGAGGGGCGGCTGATCCTGGCCGACGCCTTGACCAGGGCGAGCGAGCTCGATCCCGCCCTGACCATCGACATGGCCACTCTGACCGGCGCCGCCCGAGTGGCTCTGGGCCCCCAGGTCGCGCCCTTCTTCACCGCCGATGAGCATCTGGCGAGGGAACTCATCGCCGCCGCCGCCGCGATCGGCGATCCGCTTTGGCGCATGCCGCTGTGGGAGCCCTACGCGGCGTCGCTGGAGAGCGACATCGCCGACATCAAGAACGATCCCGATCCCTGGTCCCAGGCCGGCTGTGTAACGGCCGCGCTGTTCCTCAAGCGCTTCGCCCCTCCCGGCCCGTGGGCTCACTTCGATATCTTCGCCTGGAACGCCCGTCCGCGGCCAGGTTTCGCTCAGGGGGCCGAGATCCAGGCGATCAGGGCATTGTTCGCTGTCCTGGAGGCGAGGTTCGCGAAGTGAGCGGCCAGTCCGCGCTGCTTCTGGCGCGAGAGAACCTCACCGACCAGGCCCTTGAAGGGGTGGTGCGAGCGAACCGCTACGCCCCGACGACCCCAATGCAGGTCGCAGCCCCCGTCGTTCCATTGCGCTCGGACCCAGATCCCAACGGCGAGCAGGTCGATCAGCTGCTGTTCGGCGAGCTCTTCGAGGTTCTGGAGGTGAACCGTGGTTACGCCTGGGGCCAGGCGCGCCGGGACGGATACGTTGGCTATGCGGATTTTACCTCGCTGAGCGAAGATGTCGGCGATGTCACCCATTGGGTAGGCGTCCTGCGGACGTTTGCTTACGCGGAGCCGGCAATCCGGTCGCCCGCCACCGGACCCATCAGCCTGAACGCCCTGGTGATGGCCGTAGAGGAATCAGGGCCTTTCACCCTCGCCCGCGGCCTTGGCTGGCTCCCTAGCGCGCACATCGTCCCGATTGGTCGGGCGTTCGTCGAGCCGGCCGCCGTCATCGAAAGGTTTCTCGGAACGCCCTACCTGTGGGGAGGACGCGACAGCATCGGTCTCGATTGTTCGGGACTGATTCAGCAAGCCCTCTACGCTTGCGGTCGCGGCTGTCCCAGGGACACCGGCCTGCAGCAGGGCCTGGGAGCGGCAGTCTCAAGGAACGCGCTTTCTCGTGGCGATCTCGTGGTCTGGCGGGGACATGTGGGAATGATGATCGACAACAAGAGGCTGGCGCACGCCAACGCTTACCACATGGCCGTCGCCGTTGAACCGCTGGCGGGGGCCGTGAGACGGATCGCCCAGTCCGGCGGCGGCCGGCCCACGGCTTACCGACGGCCCTAGGGACGCGCCTGCAGCACGCGGGCGAAGAGGGCCGGATCGACGTTCGCGCCAGAGACAATGACGACCGCCGTCCGTCCCGCAAGATCAATCCTGCTGGTCAGAACGGAGGCCAGGGCGACCACACCTCCGGGTTCGCCGACGAGTTTGAGAACGAAGAACGCACAGCGCATCGCCGCCTCGACAGCATCGTCGCTCACCGCAACCACGCCTTCGAGATTGCGCTGAAGAACAGGGAAGGTGAGCTCGCCGGGCATCGGCGCCTCCAGGGCGTCACACAGCGAGCGCGTGTGCGGCGGGGCGCGAACGCGGCGGCCGGCGGCCAGCGAGAGGCGCGTGTCTTCGAACCCCACGGGCTCGACGCCCCAGACCCCGGTCGCCGGCGAGAGCGCCTTTATCGCCGTACTCACCCCCGCCATGAGGCCGCCGCCGCCCACCGGACCGATGACGAAATCGGCTCTCGTCGTGATGGCCCGTAGTTGTCGCGCGATCTCAAGGCCCACCGTCCCCTGCCCGGCGATGATGTCGGCGTCATCGTAGGCGGGTACGACCACCGCTTCGCGTCCTTGCGCCAGCGCCTCGGCGATGGACTCACGATTGTCCCGAGCGCGATCGTACAAGACCACTTCGGCTCCAAGCCGCCTTGTGCCTTCTATCTTCACCGCCGGCGCGTCGGACGGCATGACTATCAGAGCCGGGACGCCCAGAAGCCTGGCGGCAAGCGCCACGCCCTGAGCGTGGTTGCCGGAGGAGTAGGCGACGACACCGCGCCGGCGCTGCCTGGACTCGAGCCGGCTCAACCGATTGTAGGCGCCTCTGAATTTGAAGGCGCCGGCGCGCTGGAGGCTCTCCGCCTTCACCAGTACGCGGCCTCCGACCTGCTCGTTCAGGGCCGGGCTCTCAATCAGCGGCGTGAGGACGGCCTTGCCGCGAAGGCGCCGAGCCGCCGCCTCGATGTCCGCGAGCGCCACGGTCATCTAGCGAACGCCCGATCAATCACGGCCGCCACGGGGTCAGGGTGAAAGGCGTGGACGAGACGTGGCGTGGTGCGCATAAGCTCAGGAGTACTCCAAATCCTCCGAGGCGCCATGAACACGCAGATCATCGACCGCGAAGCCTGGATCTCGGCCGGGGAGGCCCTTCTGCCCGACGCCGTCTCCCTGCGGCGCGCCATTCACATCCAGCCCGAGCTCGGGCTCCAGCTGCCGAAAACCACCGCGAAAGTGAGGGCGGCGCTAGCGGATTTACCTCTGGAGATTCGCGAGGGGCCCTCCACCAGCGGCCTCATCGCGGTTCTGCGGGGGCCGGCAAACGGGCGCACGGTGCTGCTGCGCGGCGACATGGATGCCTTGCCGCTGATCGAGGACACCGGCTTGGACTTCGCCTCGAAAACCCAGGGCGCTATGCATGCCTGCGGTCATGACACCCATGTGGCCATGCTCGCCGGCGCCGCCCGCGCCCTTTGCGCCCGGCGCGAGAGTCTGGCCGGGACGGTCATGTTCATGTTCCAACCGGGCGAGGAGGGCTGGCATGGCGCCAGGTTCATGCTCGAGGATGGGCTCATCGATCCCCTCCCCGATTCCGCTTTCGCACTGCATATTTCGCCGAACATGCCCGCCGGTGTGTTCGCGAGCCGCGCCGGCCCGCTTCTGGCTTCGGCCGACCGGATCAAGGTGCGCGTCGTGGGCCGCGGCGGCCACGCGTCAATGCCCCATGACGCCCTCGATCCGATTCCGATCGCCTGCGAAATCGTCACGGCGCTGCAGGTGTTCGTCACCCGCCGACTGCCGGCCTTCGACCCGGCGGTGATCACCATCGCGCGCATCGCGGCGGGCACCACGGACAATGTGATTCCGGAGGACGCGCGCCTGTGGGGCACCTTGCGGACCCTCTCGGAGCGAGGGCGGATCGCCGCGCAACAGGGGATTCGCACTGTCGCCGAGAACATCGCCGCCGCCCACGGCGCCACGGCCGAGGTCGAGATCGAGCAAGGTTTTCCGGTGACCATCAACGACGGCCGCGTGGTCTCCCTGGCCGAGCGCACCGCCAAGACCCTGTTCGGCGACGAGGGCTGGATCACCATGGCCCATCCGTTGATGGGGGCCGAGGACTTCTCCTACATCCTCCAGAAGCTCCCCGGAGCCATGGCGTTTCTCGGCGCGGCTCCGGAAGGGGGCGATTTCCGAACCTGTTGCGCGCTGCATTCCAACAAGATGGTCCTCAACGAGGATGTCATGGCCAGAGGCATCGCCATGCATTGCGCAATGGCGCAGGCGGCTCTCGAGGACCTGGAAGCCTAAGCGGCTCGCAAACTCGTTCGCGCATCCGCAACCGCGCGGCGGCGAACTTTAAGGATAGAGCCCGGCCGCGGGCCGCGCTAAAGGGCCTCGGAAAGGCCCTTCGCGAAGTCGCCGCATCGCCTTTCCACGCAGACGTCCAGCGCGGGAGACGATGGTGGCCAACGTGACGGTGGTCGGCGCCCAGTGGGGTGACGAGGGCAAGGGCAAGGTCATCGATTGGCTGGCCGATCGGGCCGATGTGGTGGTCCGTTTCCAGGGCGGTAACAATGCCGGCCACACCATCGTGGTGGGAAACAGCACCTACAAGTTTTCCCTCCTGCCCTCCGGAGTCGTTCAGGGCAAACTGTCGGTGATCGGCAACGGCGTGGTCGTCGATCCCTGGTCATTGCTCGCCGAGATCGAGACCGTCCGGCGCCAGGGCCTTTCGATCACGCCGGAAATCCTCGTCGTTGCCGACAACGCCGCCCTGGTGCTGCCGTTGCACCGTGACCTCGACGCCGCACGGGAGGTGCGGGCGGGCGCCAACAGAATTGGGACCACGGGTCGGGGAATCGGGCCGGCCTACGAGGATAAGGTCGGCCGCCGGGCGATCCGTTTTTGCGACCTGGGAGATGAGGACGCTCTGAGAGCCAAGATCGAACGTCTGCTCGCGCACCACGAGCCCCTGCGGCGCGGTCTCGAATTGCCCGAGGTCACCCAGCGGGACCTGCTCGACCTGCTTGGCGAGGTTGCCCCCAAGGTGGCGCCGTACGTCCAACCCGCGTGGAGAAGGCTCGGCGAGGCTGTACGAGGGGGCCAGAGGATCCTCTTCGAGGGCGCCCAGGCGACGATGCTCGATGTGGATCACGGCACCTATCCTTATGTGACCTCCTCGAACACCATGCCTGGCCAGGCGGCCGCCGGCTCGGGCGTGGGACCATCGGCGGGGGGTTACATCCTAGGTATCGTCAAGGCCTACGCCACGCGCGTGGGCGAAGGACCCTTTCCCACGGAGCTGAATGACGCCATCGGCGATCGGCTTGCGGCCGGAGCGGTCGGCGGCCAGGGCGCCGAGTTCGGCACGGTCACGGGCCGCAAGCGCCGCTGTGGCTGGTTCGACGCCGTCATCGTGCGTCAGTCGATCGCCATCAGCGGGATCGCCGGAGTGGTGCTCACCAAACTCGACGTGCTCGATGGCCTGCCGTCGTTGAAGATCTGCACCGGATACCGGCTGGGCGACCGATTCCTCGACTATCTGCCCGCCGGTCTGCGCGAGCAGTCGAGCGTCGAGCCGGTCTATGAGGAACTCGCTGGCTGGAGCCAGTCGACCCACGGCGTGCGGGCCTGGGCCGGTCTTCCCGCCGCCGCGATCGACTATGTGCGCCGGATCGAGACCCTGATCGGCGCGGAGATCGCCCTGGTGACGACCAGCCCCCGAAGGGAGGACATTATCGTCATCCGCGATCCTTTCCGCGACTGACCTAAAGGCGATTCGTCAAGCTGATGTTCACCCCGGCGCCCCTAGGGTCCCCGGCATGGATAGCCCCAACACCATCTGGGCGATGCCCGTCCCGCGCTCTGTGCCGCCGCTGCTGCAACGGGTCTTGATCGTCGACCCCGACGAGAACGCCGTGGCCGCGCTTGTCGCCGTGCTGCGCTCAATATCCTGCTGTCAGGTGTGGACAGCCGAGGAAAATGAAGGAGTCGATCTGGCGGCAAGGATCGCAGCGACCACGATCTTTGTCGAACAGTCCGCGGGTCAGGATGGGGGGGCCATCGTGAGCACTTTGCGGCGCAGCGGCTCACCCGCCGACAGAGCCGTGGCGATCATGATGACGGCCCATCCGACCATGTTCGGGATCGTCGCCGCCCGCGAATGCGGCGCCCATGAGGTGCTGCGCAAGCCCTTCGCCAGGGGCGACCTAGTGCGCCGACTTGAAGCCGTCGCCCTCGAATCCCGCGAATGGATCGAGACCGCGACCTACGTGGGTCCAGACAGGCGCCGCTTCAATTCCGGAGACCATGCGTCGCTGCTCAGATCCACTGCCGATGGCGGCGATCGGAACCAGGACGGGTTCGCCAACCAGAGGGCGACCGCCGCCTAAGGCAAACTAAGAATTCAAATTGCGGTCGGTGGCGGCGGCGCGCATCGCCTTCTGCAGCTTTTCGAAGGCGCGCACCTCGATCTGGCGCACTCGCTCGCGGCTGACGCCATATTCGGAAGCGAGAGTTTCCAGCGTGGTCGGATCGTCCTTCAAGCGCCTCTCGGTGAGGATGTGCCGCTCGCGATCGGTGAGTTCGGCCATGGCTTCCTCGAGCAAGCCCATGCGGATCGACTTTTCCTCGCTCTCGGCGAGCTGGGTCTCCTGGCTGACGGCGTCCTTGTCCTCGAGCCAATCCTGCCACTCGTTTTCCGAATCCGAGCGCAAGGGAGCGTTGAGGGAGGCGTCCGGGCCGGCCAGCCGCCGATTCATCGAGATCACCTCGGAATCGAGAACCCCGAGCTTGGTGGCGATCTGGCGGACCTGCTCGGGCCTAAGATCGCCTTCCTCCAGGGCGCTGATCTCACTCTTGGCCTTGCGAAGATTGAAGAACAGCTTCTTCTGGGCGGCTGTCGTCCCCATCTTCACCAGGCTCCAGGACCTCAGAATGTATTCCTGGATCGAGGCGCGAATCCACCACATGGCGTACGTCGCGAGCCGAAACCCTTTGTCGGGCTCGAACTTCTTGACCGCCTGCATCAGGCCGACGTTGCCTTCGGAAATGACTTCGCCGATGGGCAGGCCATAGCCTCGGTAGCCCATGGCGATCTTGGCCACGAGCCGCAGATGCGAGGTCACCAGACGGTGGGCCGCGTCGGGATCCTGGTGTTCGCGCCAGCGCTTGGCCAGCATGAACTCCTCGTCCTTGGCGAGCATGGGGAATTTGCGGATCTCGGTGAGATATCGCGAGAGACCGCCATCGGGCGACATGACGGAGAGGGCATTGACCGCGGCCATGCTGATTGCGGCTTTCTTTTGGGGGGCTCAATTCGTCCGCGCGCGGCGCGCCCGCTTCGGATCGATAGCGTAGATAGGCAGTCGTTGCGGCCTCTTTAAGACCTGAAGCGCGGCGCGAATCGCCCACCCGTGACAGCGCCTCACAACTGGGCAAGGATTGCTTCCAGCGCGGTCATATCCGCGGGCGGCTCCGTCTCGAAGCGCAGCGGTGCGTCGGTCACGGGATGGGGAAAGCCGAGCACGCAGGCGTGAAGCGCCTGGCGCTCCAACCCAGCGGCCTTCACCGCCGTCCGCACCGCCGGCGCCAGTCCGCCCGAACCATAGGTGGAATCGCCCAGGCAAGGGGCGTCCAGGTGGGCAAGATGAACCCGAATCTGATGGGTCCGACCGGTCTCAAGGCGACACGACACCCTCGCGGCCATGGGTCGCGTAGCGGGACCGAAAGTTCGCTCGACGGTGTAGCGGGTTATCGCCTGGCGGCCACCTGAGCGCAGCACGGCCATCTTCTTGCGATCGGTTTTCGATCGGCCGATTCGGGTGGTCATGACGCCGGCTGGAGCCGGGGGGGCGCCGCGGGTGAGAGCGAGATAGACTCGCTCGATTTCGTGCTTGGCGAACAGCGCCGAAAGACCGCGGTGCGCGGCATCCGTCTTCGCCGCCACCATCACTCCCGAGGTGTTCTTATCCAGACGATGCACGATGCCCGGTCTAGCGACGCCGCCGATACCTGAGAGACTGGCTCCGCAGTGATGGATGAGAGCGTTCACGAGAGTCCCGGTCTGACTTCCCGGCGCCGGATGCGCCGACATTCCAGGCGCCTTGTCGATGACGATCAGGTGGTCGTCCTCGAAGAGGACTTCGAGCGGCAACGCCTCGGCTCCAGGCTCGGCCGGGATGGGGGCGGGAATCACCAATCGGTAGGCGCCCGCAAGGGCCTGGGCGGCGCAATCGATGACCGGTCGACCACCCAAGCTAAGCGCCCCGCCAACAATCAACGCCTGGACCCTCGCCCTAGAAAGGTCCGGAGCGGCATCGGCGAGGGCTCGGTCGATCCGGCCCGTGACCCCGTGCGCCAGTTCGATGATTCGAGGATTGACGGGCTCACCTATCGAAGGCGCTCGCGAGCGGCGAGGCGAAAAGAGAAGTTGGCTGTCAGCTGATCGCCTTCAAGGCGCCGTTCTCGATCGCGCGGTAGAAGCAGGAACGGGCGCCGGTGTGGCACGCTCCGCCATCGCCGCCGGGAACGACCTTGAGCAAGACGGCGTCCTGGTCACAGTCGATGCGAATCTCCCGGACAGACTGGATTTGGCCGCTGGTGTCCCCCTTCCTCCACAGCACGCCCCGGGAGCGGCTGAAATAATGCGCTTCGCCGGTTTTCAGGGTGAGATCGAGCGCCTGCGCGTCCATCCAGGCCACCATCAGAACCTCTCCGGTCGCTGCATGGGTGGCGACGGCGACAATCAGCCCGTTCTGGTCGAAGCGCGGCGCAAGCAGGCTACCGCGTTCCAGGGCCTCGGCGCTGGGAGCGGTGGCGAAGACCGAAGTTTTCATGGCGTCACCGGGCGGTTTCCTCTGGCCGCCAAGACGTATATGGGCTCGCCCTGAAGGCCCCACAACCAATTCGCGCGGCCGAGCTCCTACCGATGATCCTGCGCCTTTACGATACAATGACGCGCCAGAAACGCGCCTTTGAACCCGCCGATCCTTCGCGCGTGACCGTCTATGTCTGCGGACCCACGGTCTACAACTATGCCCACATCGGCAATGCCCGCCCGGTGGTGGTGTTCGATCTGCTCTTTCGACTGCTGCGCCTCCTCTACGGCGACGACCACGTGGTCTACGCGGCCAACGTCACCGACGTGGACGACAAGATCAACCTAAAGGCGGCGCTGGAGGGAGTCCCGATAGGGACGATAACGGCCAGGTATCTCGATGCCTACCATGCCGACATGTCGACGCTGGGCGCTCTGCCGCCGACGATCGAGCCCCGGGCCACCCAGAGCATGCCGACGATCATCGCCATGATCGGCGATCTGGTGCGCAACAACGCCGCCTACGAAGCCCAGGGCCATGTGCTCTTCAACACCAGGGCCTTCTCGGATTATGGCCGGCTGTCACGCCGTTCGCTGGACGACATGATCGCCGGCGCCAGGGTGGAAGTGGCGCCCTACAAGTTGCATCCGGCCGATTTCGTGCTGTGGAAGCCATCGAAGGCGGAGGAGCCGGTATGGGAGAGTCCCTTTGGGCCCGGACGGCCTGGGTGGCACATCGAGTGCTCGGCGATGATCGAGAAGACGCTCGGACTTCCCATCGATATCCACGGCGGGGGCAACGACCTCATATTCCCCCACCACGAAAACGAGATCGCTCAGGGGGTCTGCGGCAGCCACCAGCCTGTGTACGCCCGCTACTGGATGCACAACGGCTTCTTGAACATGGGCGCCCAGAAGATGTCGAAGAGCCTCGGCAATGTCGAACTCGTGCACGACCTGATAAGCCGCTGGCCCCCCGAGGCCCTGCGGTGGGCTCTCCTCGCCTCGCACTATCGCCAGCCCCTGGCCTGGAGCGACAAGGTGGTGGAACAGGCCCGTAGCAGCCTGAATACTCTCTATGGGGCGCTGCGTCGCGTGTCGGAGGTCGAGACGTTGGAAACCGCGCCGTCAGACGCCTATCTCGAAGCCTTGTTCGGCGATCTCAACACACCCAAAGCCAACGCGCACATGTTCGCGCTCGCGCAGAAACTGGAGACCGCCGCCGGCGATGACCGCGGGCGGCTGAAGGGCGAACTGCTGGCGTGCGGCGCCCTCGCCGGCTTTCTGCAGGCCGATCCCGAAGCGTGGTTTCAAGGCGGGGCCGATCCGGCCTTCAGGGCCACGATCGAGGGTCTCATGGCCCGCCGCGCCGAGGCTCGCGCGGCCAGGGACTGGAAAAACGCCGATAGGATTCGCGACGAACTCTCCGCCCTCGAGGTCGAGGTCATGGATGGTCCGGAGGGAGGCTCCTGGACGTTCAGGCAAAAGGCCTAGAGATGCCCGGCAAGATCGAACATCGTCTGGGGATCAGGGCGCCCGCGGAAGCCATCTGGTCGGTGATCGCCGACATCGAACAGTGGGAAGCGTGGAACCCCATCTATCCTCGGGCCCGGGGCGCTTTGCGGATCGGGACGCGGCTGGATCTCGACTTGGCCCTGCCGGGCCATGTTCGCCGGCCGATCAGGCCGGTCGTCATCGACTGGGTGCCAAACGAACAGGTCATATGGCGGCTTTCGATATTCGGGGGGCTGCTCAGGTCGACACGCTACATGGAGATCGAAGCTCTCACCGAGACCGGCTGCATCTTCTCCAACGGCGAGATCTTCGATGGTCTGCTCGAGCCTTTCCTGCCGAGGCGGCTGCGCCGGGATATTCGGGCCGGATTCGCGGCGATGGGCGAGGCGGTGAAGGCGAGGGCTGAAGTGACGTGGCGCGGCGCTGACGCCGACCCCACTTGATGAACGATGTTCGACGATCTTTACACCGGGGCGATCCTCAAACTGGCGGCCAACATGCCCCGCTGCGGGCGACTGGACGCGCCGGATGGATCGTCCGAGAAAGTGGCGCGGCTCTGTGGCAGTCGAGTGATCGTCGACGTGGTGATGGAAGGCTCGCGCGTCGCCGACTTCGCCCAGGACGTGAGGGCCTGTGCGCTTGGCCAGGCGGCGGCCGCGGTGATGGGCGCCAATGTCATCGGCGCCGAGGTCGAGGAGATCGAAGTGGCCCGGGACGCGTTCCGTGCTATGTTGAAGACGGGCGGACCGCCCCCGGCAGGACGTTTTTCGGACCTCACGATGCTCGAACCGGTGAAAGATTATCCTCCAAGGCACGCCTCGACCCTGCTGGCGTTCGAAGCGACGGCCGAAGCCTGTCGGCGCGCCCTGGCTGGGCGAACCGCTCGAACTAGCCGCGCCGGCGCGGCTTGATCAGCCATTGACGGCGGTGGTCGTTCGCGCCGTCGGCTGCCCCTAGACCCGCGCCGGCATGACCCTCTACGAACGCTGCGTCCGCATCGGGCATCGCGCCTACAAGCTGACGCTATCGCCGTGGATCGGGCGCCAGTGCCGCTTTCACCCGACCTGCTCGGACTATGCCGCTGACGCTCTCATCCGCCACGGCCCTATCAAGGGGAGCGTTCTGGCCGTCAGTCGCCTTTACCGCTGCCACCCCTGGGGGGGGCAAGGCCTTGACCCCGTTCCCCCGAGCTCCGCCCCGCGGAGCAAGAAAGTTTGAGATGATCGAGTTGAAGTTTCCCGACGGATCGAGCCGCCAGTTTCCCGACGGCGTTACGGGCCGAGAGGTTGCCGCTGCGATCTCGCCGTCGCTGGCGAAAAAGGCGCTCGCTGTCGAGCTGGACGGGCGTCTGCTCGACCTGGCGCGGCCTTTGGAAGCCGGGGGGTCCATCGTTGTCATCACGCGGGACGATCCGCGCGCCCTGGAGATTATTCGCCACGACACCGCGCACGTTCTCGCCGAAGCAGTGCAGGAGCTCTTTCCCGGCACGCAGGTGACCATTGGACCCAACGTCGAGGATGGATTCTATTACGACTTCGCCCGGAACGAGCCCTTCTCGCTGGACGATCTTTCGCTCATCGAAAAGCGGATGAAAGAGATCGTCGACCGCGACGAGCAGATCGCGCGCGAGGTCTGGGACCGCCAGGAGGCGATCGCTCACTTCGAAGGCATCGGCGAGACGTACAAGGCGAGCATCATTCGCGACATTCCAGGCGATGAACCGATCACCGTGTACCGACAGGGGAATTGGAAGGATCTCTGCCGCGGTCCCCACCTCCCGTCCACCCGCCATGTCGGCAAGGCATTCAAGCTGACGAAGCTAGCGGGCGCCTATTGGCGAGGCGATCAGAACAACGCCCAGCTACAGCGAATCTACGGGACGGCGTGGGCATCGGAGGGTGACCTCGAGGCGCACCTCAGGCGCATCGCCGAGGCCGAGAAGCGAGATCACCGGCGGCTCGGCGCGGCCATGGACCTCTTCCACATCCAGGAGGAGGGCAAGGGCATGGTGTTCTGGCACCCCAAGGGCTGGACACTCTATCGCACGCTCATCGACTACGTCCGTCGCCGCATCGAGGCCGCCGGCTACGTCGAGGTGAAGACGCCTCAGATCCTCGATCGGTCCCTATGGGAGCGATCGGGCCACTGGGAGAAATTCCACGGCGACATGTTCGTGTGCGAGACCGACGAGGGCGAGACCTTGGCGGTCAAGCCGATGAACTGCCCCGGCCACATTCAGCTCTTCAATCACGGCCAGCGCAGCTATCGCGAACTGCCCATTCGAATGGCCGAGTTCGAGGGCCTTCATCGTTACGAGAGTTCGGGCTCACTGCACGGCTTGCTGCGTGTCCGCCAACTCGCTCAGGATGATGGCCACATCTTCTGCCGCGAGGACCAGGTCGAAAGCGAGACGGGCGATTTCGTGAGGCTGCTCAATTCGGTCTACGCCGACCTGGGCGTCGAACTGCATGCGGTGAAACTCGCCCTGCGGCCCGACATGCGCGCCGGAACGGACGAGATGTGGGATCGGGCCGAAGCGATGCTCGAGCGGGCGGCGCGGGACGTCGGTCTGGTCTTCGAGGTCCTCCCCGGCGAAGGCGGGTTCTATGCGCCCAAGCTCGAGTTCCACCTTAAGGACGCGATCGGGCGGACGTGGCAGTGCGGCACGTTCCAGCTCGACATGGTCATGCCCGATCGGCTCGATGCGGCCTACATCGGCGAAGACGGCCAGAAACACCGGCCGGTCATGCTGCATCGAGCGATCCTCGGGTCGCTGGAACGATTCATCGGCGTGCTCGTCGAGCACTACGCGGGCGCCTTGCCTCTCTGGCTGTCGCCGGTTCAGGTGGTGGTGACGACGATCACGTCCGACGCCGACGACCATGCCCGAGGTGTAGCCGCCCGGCTGCGCAAGGCGGGTTTGCGGGTCGAGACCGACCTGCGAAACGAAAAGGTCGGCTACAAGATTCGCGAGCACTCGCTTGCCAAGACGCCGGTCATCGCGGTCGTGGGCCGCCGGGAGGCCGAGGAAGGCGCCGTCACGCTGCGGCGTCTGGGAGCGGAGGCTCAGCAGAGTCTCGCGCTCGAGGCCGCCATCGACGTCCTTTCCAAGGAAGCGACGCCGCCCGACCTGCGTTGACGGCAAAAAGGCACGATCTTTCCCGCCAGCCCCTTGAAGGTGAAAGTCTTTTTGGGCAAAGGTCGCGGCCGGGAGGGTGTTCGATTCCATGATAAAGTCCGAGCTCATCGCGGCCCTGGCCGACGAAAACCTCCATCTCACGCAGCGTGACATCGAGCGGGTGGTCGCGGTCATCCTCGAGAGCATGTCCGATGCTCTCGAAAAGGACGGCAGGGTCGAACTGCGGGGCTTTGGGGCCTTTTCCGTGCGCGCCAGGTCGGCCCGGGCGGGACGCAACCCAAGAACCGGCGAGGCGGTCGATGTGCTGGCCAAGCATGTCCCGTTCTTCAAGAGCGGCAAGGAACTCCGGGCGCGGCTCAACGCCGACTAAGGGGGCGCCCCAAAGGAAAGGCCACTCATTGAAACTCTTCGATGAATTCCGTGAGTTCATTGCCCGGGGCAACGTCGTCGACCTCGCCGTCGGGGTGATCATCGGCGGCGCCTTCGGCAAGATCGTCAACAGCCTGGTCGACCAGGTGATCATGCCGCCCATCGGGCTGGCGCTGGGACGGGTGGATTTCTCGGAGCTCAAGATCGTCCTCCAGCACGCCGATCCGGCCAGGAAGACCGCCGCGGTGGCCATCAACTATGGCAGTTTCGTCAATACTATCATACAGTTCATCATCGTCGCCGCAGTGGTGTTCCTGATGGTGAAGTTCATAAATTCGATCCGCCGCCAGGAGGCGATCGCCCCCGTGCACCCGCCGGCGCCGACCCCGACCGAAGCCCTGCTCACCGAGATCCGCGATCTGTTGGCCAAGCAGCCAATCGCCTGAACGGGCGACCCGCGACGGCCTAAGTCAATGATAAAAGTAAAGATTGACGGGTTGACCACCCCCGAGGCGGTGGATGCCGCGGTCAGCGGCGGGGCCGCTTTCATCGGCTTCGTTTTCTTTGCCGCCAGTCCCCGCGATATCGCCCCCGAGGCCGCCGCGCGGCTGGCGGAGAGGGCCCGGGGCAAGGCGGCGATCGTCGCGGTCACCGTCGACCCCGATGATGTCCTGATCGACCGCCTGCGGGTCACGCTGCGGCCCGATTTTGTCCAGTTGCATGGCCGCGAGGTCCCATCGCGGGTGCGGGAGGTCGCCGAAAGGTCCGCGGGAGGGGTAATCAAGGCCCTGCCGGTCGCGGTGGCGGCCGACGTCGATCGCGCCGCCGACTACGAGGCGGTGGCCGAGCATCTATTGTTCGATGCGCGGCCTTCGCCGGACGCGGATCGACCCGGAGGCGGCGGGGCGAGCTTCGACTGGTCGGTCCTGTCGGGTCGGCGATTCGTCCGGCCGTGGTTTCTGGCCGGCGGCCTCGATCCCTGGAACCTCGCCGAGGCGGTGCGGGTGAGCGGGGCGCCTATGGCCGACGTTTCCTCTGGCGTCGAGCGCGGGGCGGGACTAAAGGACCCGGCCCTAATAAGAGCCTTCCTCGAAGCGGCGCGCCGCGCCTGAAGAAGCCGT
>Ga0182024_10012547_pt1 | contig 16739 bp, 18 predicted proteins | sample P32metaG_FD_120480 | JGI IMG/M metagenome (GOLD analysis project Ga0182024, IMG submission 120480) | Permafrost microbial communities from Stordalen Mire, Sweden - P3-2 metaG (Illumina Assembly) | ecosystem: Environmental > Terrestrial > Soil > Wetlands > Permafrost | place: Sweden: Stordalen... | reverse complement strand
GCGCCACGTTCGCAACGTGGAAGTCGGCGGTTCGAGTCCGCTCACCTCCACTCGCAAAGTGCAGGTCAGACCCTAGTTTCTAGCCGATCTATTGTCGATTAAGATGTCATTATCCCGCGGTCATCCCGCGGAAGGACCGTTCAGCGGTCGTACCGGGGCCTTCCCCGGAGGTGCAGACGATGCGTCCGAGTCGTTCGCGAACGGCTATTGCAACATGGGCAGTGACCGCTTCGATGACAGGCGACGGGGCGTCTGTTCAAGTGATGCGATAGCCGACGCCAGCGATAGTTTCGATCATGTCTGGGTCGCCGAGTTTGCGGCGCAGCCGGCCAATGGTGACCTGAACGGTCTTGGTGAACGGGTCGGCGTGCTCATCCCAGACCCGTTCGAGGAGGTCTTCAGCGCTCAGGGTGGCGGGTGAGGCCTGCATAAGCGCTTCGAGGACGGCGAACTCCTTGGTGGTCAGCACGCAGGGCCGGCCGGCGCGTAAGGCAGTCCGGCGGAGAGGGTCGAGCTCGAGGTCGGCTGCTCTGAGGATGCGGGCTTGAGCGGTCGGCTTTCGTCGGGCCAGTGCCCGGAGGCGCAGGACCAACTCAGGAAAATGGAACGGTTTTGGTAAGTAGTCGTCGGCTCCGAGCCCGAGCCCGCTCACCCGATCCGCGGGGGCATCAGCGGCAGTGAGCATGAGCACCATGGCAGGGTCATCGCTGTCGGTGATCATCCGGCAGATGGTGTCGCCGTGGATGCCAGGCAGGTCGCGGTCCAATACGACGACGTCGTACCGGTTAACGTCAAGCTTGGCGGCGGCGTCGAGCCCCGTATAGGCGATGTCGACCGCCATGCCCTGATCTCGCAGGCCCTCGGCGATGTCCTCGGCCAGTCGCCGCACGTCTTCGACTACCAGCACCCTCATGACGACCCTCGATCGGGGTGAGCGGGAGTAGCGCAAGGGAGCTCGACCGCCACCCGCACACCGCCTTGCGGGCGGGCATCGAGTTCCATGGATCCGTGGTGGGCGGCGGCGATGGCTGCGACGATGGACAGACCGAGCCCCACCCCGCCATCAGAACCGGTGCGCTCGGCGCCGCCTCGGCGGAACGGTCGGCCCAGCTGGCCGACGTCCTCGGGGTCGAGGACAGGACCGGTGTTCTCGACTATCAACCGGGCGGATCGACCCTCAGCGCTGGTGGTGACCCACACCCACCCACCGGGCTCGTTGTAGCGGATGGCGTTGTCGACCAGGTTGACTGCCAGGCGGGAAAGAAGTGTTTGGCTGCCGGCCACTTTTACGTCGTCGAGACGGCGGTGCACGGTCACGTTCGCTGCCGCGGCGCCGGCAGCTCGAGTGTCGAGGACGTCGGCGATAATTTGGTGCAACGACACCGTTGTGAGATCTTCCATCACCCCGCGCTCGGCCCGGGCGAGCACCAGAAAGCTCTCCACCAGACGTTCGGCCTGGTCGAGCCCTTCGCGGACCTTGGCCGACAGAATCGACGCGTCGTTCGAGACCGGCGGCGACTTCGCGGCGGCGACATCGAGGGAGGTGCGCATCATCGCCATCGGCGTTCGAAGCTCGTGTGAGGCGTTGGCCACAAAGGCCCGTTGAGCGTCAAAGGCGCCCTCGAGCCGGGCTAACAACCCGTCGATGGTGGCGGCCAAGTCAGTGATCTCGTCGCTCGGGCCGGCCAATGCAAGCCGCTGGTGGAGGTTCTCCTCCGAGATGTGCCGCGCCGTCGAGGTGATCCGCCGTAGTGGGCGAAGCACCCGGCCGGCCATTAGCCATCCCAGCAGGACGGATGTCGCGGCCATGACGCCCAGGGCGACGGCAAACCACAACAGAAGGGTGTGCAAGTCCGCAGAGTGCTGCGCGTTCAGCGCCTCCCGAACAGAGCCGGAGCTAACCCCAAGGCCTGGTGGAGGCGACTTCGGCCCGGGCGTGGAGGTGCCGTGGGAGGAAGGTATGAGATGGACGGTCTTCGAAACCCCGTGCGAGGTGACGTTGGACGGGGACGTGAGGTGGACCGTGGCCGCGAACGGGTACCTGGCCACGAAGAAGTAGCTGATGGCGAGCAGGGCCGCGCCGCAGAGAAGGAACAGCGCCCCGTAAGCGAGGGCGAGGCGCATCCGCACGGTCCGCCTGGGCACGCCAGCGCTCGCCATCCGGCGGGTCGAAGAGGCGAAGCTTTGGAATGCAGCTCTCGTCACGATACTCACGCCCTCATCGCAAGCTCTGCCTGGTAGCCGCCGACACCAGTGCTCGCGGTCGGGGACATCGTTGTTCGTCCGGCGCTCGCCCGCCCCGATGACCGCGCCAGCAGCTGCATGCGTCCCAGCATGGCCGCTGGCCGGCAACAGGGAGGTAACAGGCTCTGTTGAGCTCCTGTTACCGGCGCTCGCGTACAAACACCTCCGACGATCGTTTGGAGGAAGGAACCACGACATCATGGACGACGACACCGCCCGCGGCGCAGCGATCAATAGACTCCGGCCGGCACGACGACTCGGCGCCAGGCTTGCAGTCGTCGGACTGTTGGCGGGCATCGGACTGCTGGCCGCCGCCTGCGACGGCACGACGGGGCCGGGGGTGGCGGGTGGCGGCGGGACAACCACCGTGGCGCCGTCAGGCTCGTCCACCACGACTGCGGCGCCGTCCGGCTCGTCCGAGCCCGGCGTGGCGGAGGAGGCGACGCTGACGGAGCAGCTGAAGTTCGCGCACTGTATGCGGTCCAACGGGGTGCCCGACTTCCCCGATCCCAGCGCCACCGGGGGATTGCTCAATGCGATCTCCGCCGCCGGCATCAACACCAAGTCCCCCACTTACCAAGCGGCACTGCAGGCCTGTAAGCAGTACAACCCGGGCGCGAACCTGACACCCGCCCAGAGCGCAGCCGACAACGCCAAGGGGGTCGAGTACGCGCAGTGCATGCGCTCCGACGGCGTGCCCAACTTCCCCGATCCCATTGTCGGCCCGACCGGCGGGCAAGCCATCAACCTGAGGGGCTTAGGCATTGACCAAAACAGCCCGACGTACCAGGCGGCCAACCGGGCCTGCCAAAGCATCATCCCGTCGGGCAAATGAGCGCGACGACACCCCGTGCTGCCCTCTGTCGCCCCGGACTAGGACGCCAGCCCGATAAGCGACAGCGATGGCGCAAAGCCCCTTGGCTGGTTGCAGTCTCGGTCGTGATGATCGTGGCTGGGTTGGCGGTCGCCGTGGCCGATCCTTTTTCCTCTGGAGGGCCGAGTCCGTCTGGGCTGGCGGACAACGCCGACCCGACCGGGCTCTACACCGTTGCTCGGCAGGACCTGTTCTCGCAGACCCAGGTGCCGGCCACGCTCGGCTACGCGGGCGCCTACAGCATCATCAACCGGCAACAAGGAACCGTTACCGCGCTGCCGGCGACCGGTCGGGTCATTGGTCAGGGCCAGATCCTCTTCGAGGTGAACGGCTCACCGGTCGTGCTCCTGTTTGGCTCGACCCCTGCCTACCGGACCTTGTCGTCCGGCCTCACAGGCGCGGATGTCGCCGAGCTCAACGCCGATCTGGTCGCCCTCGGCGACGCCACTACGGCTGACATCCCGGCCGGATCGGACACCTTCACCTCGGCCACTGCGACGGCGCTCGAGAAGTTCCAGGCGGCGCTCGGCCTGGCTCAGAACGGGACCCTTATTCTCGGCCAGGCGGTGTTCCTCCCCACCGCAGCTCGCATCACCTCGGTCTCGGCCACGCTTGGGGCCCCGGCCCAGTCGGGCGAGCCGGTGCTTCAGGCGACCTCCGCCACGCGCCAGGTCATCGTCGCCATGGACGCGTCTCAGCAGTCACAGGTGGCGGTCGGCGCCAAGGTGGCGATCACCCTGCCTAACGACGCGACCACCCCGGGGGTCATCTCGTCGGTGGGCACCGTAGCGACCACTCCATCATCCAACAACAGCAGCAGCTCTGGATCCGCGAACCCCACCATCACTGTGGTCGTGAAGCCCACGGACCCGGCCGCCACCGGCGACTGGGACCAGGCACCAGTCAACGTGACGATCACCACCGGAACGGTCAACAATGCCCTGGTCGTACCCGTCGACGCCCTGCAGGCCATCGCGAGCGGCGGCTATGCGGTTGAGGTGGTCAGGGCGGACGGCGTCCACTCCCTGGTTGCCGTCAACTTGGGTCTCTTCGACGATGCCGACGGCATGGTCCAGGTCACCGGTACCAGCTTGACGGTTGGCCAGCGCGTCGTGGTGCCGGAGCTATGACAATCGATACTGCCGACTTGACCCCTCCTGGGGTCGACGACGACAAGCTGCTTTCCACGAATCGGGGAGGCCGGCCGGTGCTCGAGGTCGACCAGGTGACCAAGATCTATCCGAGCGAGCCGCCGGTAACCGCCCTTCGCGACGTCTCGTTCACCGTTGGCCAGGGCGAGCTGGTGGGCATCGTCGGACCCTCGGGATCTGGCAAGACCACCTTGTTGCACTTGATGGGCACGTTGGACCGGCCCAGTGCCGGCCGCGTCCGCATCACCGGTCTCGACGTCGAGCGGCTGTCCGATCGGGAGCTGGCCGCACTTCGGGCCACCCGGATCGGCTTCGTCTTCCAGCAGTTCTTCTTGTCCGAGCACCAGAGCGCGCTCGACAACGTGGCCGACGGCATCCTTTACGCCGGGGTCCCCCAGGCCGAGCGGCGCGCCCGGGCCCTCGACGCTCTCGCAGTCGTCGGCCTGGACGGGCGACCTGACGCCCGACCCACCCAGCTCTCCGGCGGCCAGCGCCAGCGCGTCGCCATCGCCCGAGCCCTAGTGGGCAGCCCGGCCATCGTGCTCGCCGACGAGCCAACCGGAAACCTCGACCAGGCGACCGGACAGGCCATCCTGGGACTCCTCGAAGAACTCCACTGCAGGGGGGTGACCATCGTGGTCATCACCCACGACCGAGACATCGCTAACCACATGGACCGGCGGATCGAGATGCTCGACGGCCAGATCATCCACGACAGCGCGAAGGAGATCGGGGGGTCAACGAGGCCGTCCCCTGGTGGCCCGCTCGGCCATGGGGAATGCCGGCGGTGACCACCACCGAAACCCTCGCAGTTCGAAAGCTGCGACCTTCGGATCTCGGGCGCCTCTCAACGGTGGGGTTGCGCACCCGCAAGCTTCGAGCCGCCCTATCGGCGCTGGGGATCGCCATCGGCGTCGCTGCCATCGTGGCTGTGCTCGGACTATCCGCGTCTGCCTCGGCCGGTCTACTCAACGAGATCTCCGCCCTCGGCACAAACCTGCTCGTGGCCCAAAACGGCCAGACACTCTCGGGGCAGACCGCCGAGCTCCCCACAGCTGCGCCGGCCATGATCGGCGGTATCGACGGTGTGACCCAAGTCCAGGAAACCGGGTCGGTCACCGGCGACGTCTACAGCAGCCCGCTCATCCCTGCCATCGACACGAACGCGATCGGCATCGACGCGGCGAGCCTCGGCCTCTTGCGCACCGTCGGGACCAGCGTGGCGGAGGGCACCTACCTCAATGCGGCAACCACCCAAGAACCCGTAGCCGTCCTCGGAGCGGCAGCCGCGCAGCGCCTCGGGATCGACCGGGTGTTCGCCGGAGAGCGAATCTGGCTCGACAATATGTGGTTCTACGTGGCCGGCATCTTGGACCCGGCCGTGCTCGCCCCCGACATCGACTCCTCGGTCCTCGTCGGCTTCCCCGCAGCCGAGCGCTACGTCGGCTTCGACGGCCATGCCTCCACCATCTACGTGCGCGCCCAGACCAGCCAGGTCGACGCGGTCTACAACCTGCTCAGCGCCACCGCCAACCCCGAAAACCCCAGCGAAGTTGCCGTGAGCCAGCCCTCGGCCGCCCTCGTCGCCCAGGCCGACGCCCAGGGAGCCTTCGATGCCCTTTTCCTCGGCCTCGGCGCCGTGGCTCTGTTAGTCGGGGCGGTGGGGGTGGCCAACATCATGATCATCTCGGTACTCGAACGCAGGTCTGAGATCGGCCTGCGCCGCGCCCTTGGCGCCACCAAGGGCCACATCAGAGTCCAGTTCCTCGCCGAAGCCGTCCTCCTCGCGTTTATCGGCGGCGCCCCCGGGGTCGGAGCAGGCACCCTCTCCACTGCCATCTATGCCTCCACAAAGCACGAGCTAGTGGTCATCCCCGCCGTCGCCTGGGGCGGCGGCATAGGAGCGGCGATATTCATCGGCGCCATTGCTGGACTCTGGCCCGCCTTGCGTGCGGCACACATGTCACCCACCCAGGCGCTGTGGAGCATGTGAGGCGCACACTGGCCACCAAGTCGCCACCCGACTCACGAATCGTGCAGCTGAGCGAGGAGGTCATTCGTTAGCACGATGAGAGAGGCCGCCGCCGTCTTCGGGTCAGCAGCCTGCCCTATCGCCCGGACTGCCAAACGGACTCCCTCGGAGTCGCTCGTGCCGAACAGAGCCGGTAGGAGTGCGACTGCCTCCTCGGTGACGCCCGCAGACACCGCGGCGTGCAGAAGTCGCCGCAATCCGTCGCTCAAAGGTTGGGTTTCGATGGCTTGAAGCAGTCGTAGGATGTCCAGGGCGTCCTTGTCGCGGACGCGATCGTTGGCACCGACCCGTTCCGCGAGTTTGTGGAGCTTGGCGACCAGTAGCGCCGATGGGCCGGCGACCCTGAGTTGTACGACGCGGTCATCGGAAAGATCGAGGGCTGTGATCGTCCGGACCTCAAACTCGACCAGCGCGCCTTCGAGACCCTTCGCCCGGCGAGCGACCGTTCGGCCGTGGCTGCCGAGGTCGGCGCCCCGTCGGCCAGGTCCGGCAAGTACTTCAGGCACCATGAGATCGACATAGATGCCATCAGGGCTCGTCCATATGCCTGGCTGATTCCGCCGCGTGAATCCGTTCGCCTCAAGCAGCTCCGAGATCGGCGGTTCGTCGGCGAGCTCTTGCGGAGATACTGCGAAATCAGCGTCAGTCGTGTATTCGGGCACGGCGATCGATGCGTCGCCTGTGTGCAGGTAGATCGCCTGCGCGCCTACGAGTATGACCGACTGTGAATGGACGCCAAGAGCGATGACGGCGTCGAGCAGGGCCGCGCGAGCCCGCATATATAGAGGGTCCGGAGCGCTCATAGCCGCCAGCTACTGTCGGTTCGCATCCAGTCGATCAGCTCCTCAGCCTCGGACGGCTCGCGCCCAGTGCCGGTCATTAAGTCGACGGCAAGCTGCGGGCGAGCCACAAACTTGAGTCCACCCACTGGGGGCGGCATTCGCTCGAAGACAACCGGATCGAAGGGCCTCGCAAGAGCGACGTTTCCTCCGGCGACCGCCGGGCGAACACCGAGGGATTCGGCCGCGGCGAAAGGGTCTCCAACGTAGACGGCAATCTGACGGGCGGGAGCGACGGGTTGGTAGCTTTGACCCGCTCGGGCGGCGTCGTCGGCATATCGGTGTGCAGCCAGGGCGCCCGTCGCGGAGTAGCGCCACTCCACACGTTCCAGCCGCTGGACAAGCAGCCCCAACGCACGCGGCCAGAGGAAATACTCGACCTCATTGGAGGTGCTGAACGCGTAGTCCTGGCTCCAGCGACGAAGAGCCCCTTCCCAGTCAAGAGCGGCGACTTCGCCTCGGTCGCCCCTTGTCGCGAGGCCTTCGCGCTCAAGCAGGTCGACGGTGCGTGAGAGTGTGCCAAGTGCCACATGTGCGCGCTCTGCAAGTTCACGGACTCCGAAAGGCGGTTGAAAATCAAGGAGCGCACGCACAGCCCGGCCCGCACCGCGTCCTTTCAGGGAACCTAAGCGCCCGGTCGGCGGCCAGGGGTTCTTCATCGCCCCTTGCCGGTCAACGAAGAGTCCCGGTCGGGTCGCGACCATCCGCGCATTGCCGGTGGCGTCGGCAAAGCTGGCACCGCGTTCGGCGATCAAACCCCGAAGCGTGGGACTGAGGTACGGGGCTGCGATGAGCGGAAGTGCTTCAGCGCCTCTCCCGAGGCGGGCCAGGGCATCCTTGATTTTGCGACCGTCCGGCGTAGTTACCGTCTCGAGGGCGAAGGTCACAACTTGTCCGTCGAGTGACTTGAGAAGCCATCGGGAGTCCGGCCCGCCACGCTGGGGCTCGTTCTTGACGGTAAGTTCCCAGCCGGGAGGCAGGCTCTCCCGCATCAGCGATTCGACGGCGCGTAGGGTCTGTCGCCCGGTCGGAGCTGAGTCCGAGGCTGGCGTCATGTTCCAATTATAGCTCTGTTCCGTGTAGAGTGGAACAGATTGATTAATGGAACACAGGACTATCACATCCCGCGGCCATCCCGCGGACGCCGCCGTTCGCAGCCGTTCGCAACCGTGTGGATAGCTCGATGACCTGCCCTGATGGTTCGCCGGAGTCCGCCATAGTCCGCCATAAACACGTTCGCAACGTGGAAGTCGGCGGTTCGAGTCCGCTCACCTCCACTCGTTGTCGAATTCACAACCTTCTCGCTGTTCAGCACCCTGATTCCTTGTCCGGTCGCTCGACGAGCTTGAGGGGCCTATTCCAACCCGGTGAACGGCGCGGATCCGTCCATCTGCTCGCGTTCGGGGTTTGCGCTAACGCGACCGCGGCGAGCGCAGATGCGGCAATCTGTATCGGCGGCGAACGAACGCCTTGCCCAGTGGGACAGGACGAGGGAGATCCTGAAGGCAAGTCTCGACCGCTTGACCGCTTGCACGACCCGAGCGGACCCGGCGTGGAGGACATCCGGGAGTATCTCGTTTACGACGAGTTGGGTCTAGCCTTCGACGTTCTCGTCGAAGTCGGACGGAACTAGCGGGCGAGACGTGGGTTCGTTGGGATGATTCCAGATGGTCAGGTGGCGCCAAGACCGTCATAGCGGACCAAGGCGCAGCGTCGAACGGTGCCCGCTACGCCGACCAGTGACAACAGGCACAGCTGACGGTGTCGGCAGGTGGGAACGCGGACCCGTCGTTCTGTCCTCGTCCGACCGTCTCGTCGCCGGGGTAGTGGCGTTCCAGAACAGCACGATCTGTCCGAGCCAGCCCAGCTGTGATCGCTGGGTAGGCAAGCTCTGTCGCCGCGGCAAGTGCTCGCTGGAGCAAGCAGACGCCCATGGCGATGGTGGGCGAAAGTGGGCCCGAGGAGCTTCCATCGACCCTCGCTCCACTCGAGACCTCGGATGAACGTGACCCACATAGCCCCCGGTCGTCGGGCATTTTCTCGGGCGGGTGTTACGGGACACCTCCCCGCGCGCACCCCGCCTGACCTTGGGCGTTTCTTAGGCCGTTCGGATGTGGGACCAGTAGGGGCCAGGCGGTGCACCGCTACCGTCGTGAGCGTGTCGAGCCACGGGACGGACGAGTCAGGCTGCGGCGGGGAGGTGCTGCCGCTCGGTTTGCGGTTCGAGCTGTTCGTCGATGACGTCGAGGCGTCCGTGCGCTTCTACGGGGCGACCCTCGAGCTGCCGCCACCGGAGAGCTGGTCTCCCGATGGCTACGTGCCACTGCGAGCAGGCGCGGTGACCATCGGCGTCCAGCACTACACGAAGCTGCCTACCGAGCACCACTTCAATCGCGTGCGCCTGGCCGGGCCGCGCGGCGTCGGAGTGGAGATCGTGATCGAGGTTGACGACGTCGACCGTGCCTACGCCTTCGCCAGCCCCGAGGCAGAGCGCCACCGTGGACGGATCGAACCGCTCGCTCAGCGATCCTGGGGCGCCAAGGACTTCCGGCTGATAGATCCGGACGGGTACTACGTGCGAGTGACCTCCCGCACCGCATAGCCCTATCGAGCGGCGTGCATTGGGCGAACCCGCTGCGGTGACCGTCCACGTCGGGCCGGGCTCGCCGTTGACCAGCCCCTGGCCCTGGTGTCACCGTAGATGGTTCGGCCTGCGGGATCGTCGTCCGGGGATCGCCAGGGCGTCTGCGTTCGGTGGTCGTCAGGGCGAGTGCCGACACTGCGAAGAACCCGGCTAACAGACCGCGAGAATCACGGGGGCAAACATGGTCGCGCTCCGTAGCAGCCTCCTGCTGTCAGTGCGTGGGCCGCTCCGCACGAGGCACAAACTCTCCCCACTGGTCGGCAAAACGAGGGATCACGAGGCGAGCACCCAGCCGTCAGCGCGCCTCAGCGCGACCAGCAGGACAGCCGTAGAGCAGGCGTGTCTCGCCTTCCAGCGAGGTTAGGCCGAATCCCGGTCCACGTCGAAAGTCCCGCCAGAACGCCAGTAGCGGCCGTCCTCGCGTTCGAGCAGGCCTTCGTCGACGAGAGCGCGCCGAAGCGTGGCGTGGTCGTCCCACAGCTGTTTCAGGGTCTGGTTTACCTCGGCTTCGTCGTAGCGGCGTCCTGGCTCGAACCGCTGGACGACGAAGTCGAGTACGACGGCTCGTTTTGACTGCTGAGCGGGCAGTCCGGTCAGCCGGCCGCCGGTCAGGAACCCTCGGAGGACCGGTGCCTGTTCCGGCGTGGCGCCGAGCTCCTCCGGGTCGACCTCGGGCCGCATCCGGGCCACGAGACGGGCGGCGGCTCCGAAGGTTGACGGCACCGCTTCCCAGCTCGGGTCATCCTGTGCCGAGCCGGCGGCTACCCGAATCACGCCGGCCGCCTCCAACGACTGCAAAGCGTGTTCCACCCGCTTCAACGGGAAGCAGCCGCGTCACTGAGTTGCGCGGCGTCCACCGGCCCGGGTACCAGCACGACAGCCGCAAAAATTCGAAGCCGCGTCGGGTCGGCTACCGCACCGAGCACCCGGCCGGGGTACACCTCGGCAGCGAGCGGGCTAGTAGTACCTCTCCTGGTCACGAGTTGGGATCTTAGGATGTGGGCAGTACGTCAACCGGCGAATTCCACCGAGCCAGACGGTGGAGACCTACTGCACGGCGGCCTAAACCGGAAGCGGGTACGTTCTGGCATGACACGCGAATTTGCCGTCGCCGTGCCGGGCATCACCGCCTGGCAGCAGGGCGAGGGGCCCCACTTGCTCCTGCTTCATGGCGGGCCCGGCGTGTCCGAGTACACAGAGTCCCTGGCCGCTGAACTGGAGGACGGCTACACCGGCACCAGGCTTCAGCAGCGAGGCGTGGCCCCCTCGACGACGGATGGCCCGTTCGACGTCGAGACCCACATGGCCGACGCCATCGCCGTTATGGACGGCACCGGCATTGACCAGGCCTACCTGCTCGGCCACTCGTGGGGCGGCCACCTGGCCCTCCACCTCGCCGTCGCCCACCAGGACCGGTTCCTCGGGCTGCTACCCATCGACCCCCTCGGCGCCCTCTGCGACGGCGGAGCCAAGGAGGTGGGCGAGACCATGGAAGAGCGGGTCGGCCCCGAGCAGGCGGCCCTGGCCGCCGACTGCGACGCCCGAGCGATGTCGCCGGAGGGCTACCCCCGATGACGCCGTGGAAGCGTTCAGGATCATGTGGCCCGGCCATTTCGCCTCGCCCGAGAAGGTGCTCCCGATACCGCCCACGAGGGTCTCACTGCCATGCAACGCCGAGACCTCCGCGTCGATCTCCAAGCACTTCGAGGCCGAGACCCTCGCCCGTGGACTCGGTGGGGTGCACTTGCCGACCGTCTTCGTGTTGGGGGCCGACAGCCCGCTCAAGCCCCAACACAGCATCGCCACCTCAGCGCTGATGCCCAACGCCACCGACCAGATCGAGGACACCGGCCACATCGTCTAGATGGAACGGCCCGGCGCCATCCACCGCACCCTCGACCGCCTCGCCGCTGCGCAGGAGTAGGCGGCTCGCTCAGTACCGGGGACACGAGAGGGACAGATGGCTGCTGGTAGCCCGTCGCCGGGAGAGACCGATCGCATGGGCGAAACGACGAGCGGAACACTCATGCCGAGCTGGGCCAGGACGCCCACGAGCCCCGGATGGGGAACGGTCTGCGGCACACCGAGGGCTGGCTTGAACGAGCCCAAGATCTTTGTCACAAGGGATGGGTATCCGGCCAGCACATCGGCGCCAACGCGGCACGAGCTTCTTAGCGCGGCCAGAGCAAAACCTGCCTTCTTATGCAACGTGTGCTAGCCCGAGCACATGGAAAATCGGATTGCTTTCCTCGTCGTCGACGCGACCGATGCCGAACTGCTCGGAAAGTTCTGGGCCGACATGCTGGGTTGGCAGGTCGTGAATCGCGGTAGCTACGGCGTGTCAATCGGGATGGACGGCGGTCCATTCGAGATCGACTTTCGCCTCGTGCCGGACGGGCCTAAGGCCGCCAAGAACCGGCTGCATCTGGACGTAAAGCCCGTCAACCGTGAGCAGTCAGCGGAGCTCGATCGGCTGCTCGCCCTCAATGCGCGGCGGGTAGACGTCGGACAAGGGAACCGGAACTGGTATGTCCTGGCGGACCCAGAGGGAAATGAGTTCTGCCTTTGTCGTCCCTAGACCGCTGGCCGGGCGAAACCACGTGATCGCCGCTGGGGGGATCGGTATCTGGTGATCGCCCGGAGCGACGCGTTGGCCGGCGGGTCGACCGTAGAAGGTTCGGCTTGCGGGACACGGAGGCGAGGCCGGACCGGTTGCTGCCCGCAGAGGTCCGCGGCGCCCTCCGAGCGCCGAACCAGCCGAGCCTCCGGCCAACCCCTTCAGCGATGGTCATTGCGCTGGCCGGATGTGCGGTCCGCCGTCGAACGTCAGCTCATGCCGCTGCTGCCCGCGGACGGGCGCGGGTTAGCCGCAATACCGTTTACTTAAGCCGGCCTCCGCCGCTGGTTGGCCGCCTGTTACCTCGCGACAGACGGTGTTCGCATCCGACGTGTTGTCGAGCAGCAACACCGCTGGCTTCTCTCGGGCGCGCAGCGAACAGGTCCGACGTGTCAGCCGAGTCGGCCTACGGCCCGGAGTACGCGCAGTGCATTGAGGGTGATCATCTCGTTGGGTCCCGAGCGGCCCCAATCAACGACCTCGACATTCCAGGCCTTCAGTCCGCGATTGCCGTCCCGACCGGCCCCAAGCGGCTTCCACCAGTAGCCGCCGGCACCCCAAGTCCCGTCGGTCGATCGACGACTCTCTAAGACTGCCACGGCGTCCTCGAGGCGAGAGTCGTGGGCATGCCCGAGTCGGACGAGGATGTGTAGGCCCTGAAGGATGTCGTAGTGCCAGTACGGCGGATAGTGGGGAAGAAGCCACGTTCGACTGATGGGCTCGCCGGTCGAGAGCGAGCGGAACAACCGATGCGAGAGGAACAGCTCCGCCGCCCGGCCAGCAGCGGCCTGCGCCTTCTGGTCCCCGCTCGCCTGGGCGTACTCATGCAGCCCCCAGGCCGGAGGGAGCGACTCATGGAACGAAGAGCGTCGCCCGCTCGCCCTGACGTCGCAGTTCCAGCCGCCCTCCGGCCACTGCCAGGCGATGAGAGAGGCCGCGAGTAGTGCCACCCTCTCGTCATCGGCCAGGCCGAGTCGACAACAGACTCCCAGAGCGTTGCCCTCCTGAGAGGCGCATCGCCGGGCCAGCCCGTCGATGATGGGCACCTTGCGAATGCGCTCGGGATTGGCCAGCCAGCCGAGGACCTGCGCTGTAGCCATGCGTGCCCGTTCCACTTGCGAGCCAACTCCCAACTCGACGAGGGAAACGAGGCGCCAGTGGGCGCCGGCCCAATTGCGATAGGCGCCTTCTCCGAAACCAAACTCGGCTCCGAGCTGGCTGCGCCATCCTGAGCCAGGGCGGAACTCTTCGGGTCGCGGACCGCTGAGCAGAGCGGCCACCTTGGGTCCCGACAGGATCGCGAGCGCCTCTGCGCGGCCTTCCTCGTCGAGAAGATCCCGCCGAGTGAGGTAACGGATGGCAGGCTCCTCAGACCTAAGGAGGAAGTGGACCGCCCGCTCCGAGTGCTCTGCGGCGGCTTGGATCACACTCCGATTCTTCCACGCAACCATCAGTAGCAACGAGAGTGCACGCGCCGAGCCGAACGAGGATCTTGCGCGGGGAGCACGACAGCCGGCCGATCGAGATGTGGTCGACATGCGAGGGTCCGTCTGCGGCTCCACGCAGCCGACCTGAGCACGAGCCGCAGAATGAGGACTCTGTGGGCAGCAAAGTAAACGGCATTGGGGTTAGCCGCCGATTAGGCAGAAGGGGTGGCCCACCGGATCAAGGTAGACGCGAAAGGTGCCATCCTTCGAGGGCTGGTGGTGGTGCGCGCGCGCGCCCGCAGCTACGATCGCTGGTTCTGCCGTGGCGATGTCGGGAACCGAAAAATCGATGTGGAACTGCTGCGGGTGGCCGCCGCCAGGCCACGTGGGTTGCACCCAGTCATCGATCCGTTGGAAGGCAAGCGTCGTGCGTCCGTCGGGGTTGTCCGGGCTCAGCCCGCCACCGGGTGGCACAAGGGTGGTGAAGTTCGCGTCGGACCCCTCTTCCAGTTCCCAGCCGAGGATCTGTGCATAGAAGCGACCGAGCGCCAGCGCGTCGGGGCAGTCGAGGATGACGAGGTCGAGCTTCAGTTGGGGTGGAACCGCATCGCTCATGAACGCATGGTAGCCATGGCCACGGAAAGCTGGGAAGTGCGGCGCTTCGCCGTTTACCTATGCCGCAAGTCGATCCCCAAATGGGAACGGTCCGGGCGTTGTGGCTGACCCGGTCGGTAGGTCGGTCGTGGACGGTTGGACTGGAACTCCTATGCTTGCAGGAGCAAGCATCAGCGGGAGCCGGGGTACCCCACCGTCGGACGCTGCAGAACAGGGCGATCTGCGCTGTCCTTGGTTTCGTCCGAAGGCCATCGAGACGAGCGCCGATTCGGCGCTCGTTCTTGGGTGGCGGGACACGGTCACGCGCACCGAATGTCACCGTGCGACACGAGGTCGCACGATACGAGTGGACTGTAGAAAGGAGCGTCGACCGTTTACGTCGACTGCGTAGTCGCGGACCAGTGCCCCCACCCGGACGTGCGTCGCTGGCAACCGGGAGACTGCTGCCTGCGCTGGTCGCGGGCAGGTCCCCCGACTATCTGCAGCCTTCAGCAAGGATGTGACCGTGGGTGACCTCGATCGACCGCAGTACACGATCCGACCGCTCGACGAATCCACCTGGGACGCGTTCGCGGAATTGGTGGAACGGAATAATGGGATCTACGGAGGGTGCTGGTGCATCGCCTTCCACTCCGCGTACCGGCGTGGCGAGAGCGACCCTCGCACCCTGAAGGAGCAGCTGGTGCGGGCGGGACAGGCGCACGCCGCGCTCGTGTTCGACGAGCAGGGGCTCGTGCAGGGTTGGTGCCAGTACGGCAGCCCGGACGAGCTTGTGCTGAGGCACGGCCGCGAATACCGAAAGGACCCACCGCCACCGGCGCAGTGGCGGATCACTTGCATCTTCGTTGACAAGCGTCACCGGGGCCAGGGGATAGCGCGAGCAGCACTTGGGGGGGCGCTCACCCAGATCGCCACTGCCGGGGGCGGGCCCGTCGAGGCTATCTCCGAGATGACCACGGGCCGCGAGGCACAGGGCCGATTCCTCTTCAGCGCCACCGTCGAGCTGTTCGAGCAGTACGGCTTTGCACGCGGACGCCAAGTCGGCAAGCACGCGTGGATTATGAGCCGAACCATCGACGCACCGATTTCGGCTCCTTCCAGCCACAGAACATGACCCTCGAGGGTCTCTCCGACGAGGCACTCTCGCAACCCTTCGAGGGGTGGGACTTCACCTGGCTCCGTAATCGTGCTCCGATCACTCGAACACTGCCGTGGAGCTATTCCGAAGTGGTGTCGCAGGCCGCGGGAACCGCGGAACGGATGCTCGACATGGGCACCGGTGGCGGCGAAGCCCTCTTGCAAATCCCCCGACGCGGCGCCATCACGATCGCCGACGAAGCCTTCGCGCCGAATGTCCCCATCGCGGCAGCGAACCTCCGCCCGCACGGCATCCCCGTCGTGCAGGTCGAAGGAGCGCCCGACAACGATTGCCAGGACGGCATTCGCGGTCGGCTCCCGTACGCGAATCGAAGCTTCGACTGCGTCGCCAATCGCACGAATCGTTCCTGGCGAGCGAGGTGTTCCGAATCCTCAAACCCGGGGGCCGCCTCATCACCCAGCAGGTCGATCTCGACTGGTACGACGACTTCTACGCCGCGCTCGGCCTGAAAGTCCCGGAGCAGGCGGAGTCGTGGCTGCCGCTTGCGCTCGATCAGCTGCGTTCGGTGGGGCTTGAGATCGTGGCCGCTCGGCGCGGCGAGGAGCATCAGTCGTTTCGAGACATTGGGGCTTTCATCTGGTATTTGCGGGCGGTCAGCTGGAACATCCCTGACTTCGACCTCACACAGCACGACGCTGCGCTCCGTCGCATACACACCGAAATGAACGACGGGCCGCTAGTGATCCGGCAGCGGCGATTCTTGGTGGTCGCCAAGCGACCGCATAACAGATAATCGGGAACCGGCCGATCTAACCTGCATATACCTGCTGGTAAGCGACATAATCGGCGTCATGGACCCTTGCTTGCCTCACTGTTAGGCGCACCGAACGTCAGAGCACAACGCCAAGTGAGCTCGGCTGCACTCAGCGCCGCCTCCCGGCCGGGCTGTCCCCCTCATGGATCGTCTTACCGGACTCGGTCGTCCCGACTGCACCCTGGCCGGCCCGCGGCTCGAGTTCAGCAGCCCAGCGTGAAATGCTCGCCTGTCAGGTGCTCGACCACGGTGAGCAGGTCGCTCCAGTCTTCGAGCACGGGATACGTCCTGCCGCCGGACGTGAACCTCACGTCGCCGGTCCCGACGTTCCCCGCCTGTCCGACGATCGTGACGACGGGATTGGTATCGCCGCGCACGAACAG
>Ga0182024_10012546_pt1 | contig 16740 bp, 12 predicted proteins | sample P32metaG_FD_120480 | JGI IMG/M metagenome (GOLD analysis project Ga0182024, IMG submission 120480) | Permafrost microbial communities from Stordalen Mire, Sweden - P3-2 metaG (Illumina Assembly) | ecosystem: Environmental > Terrestrial > Soil > Wetlands > Permafrost | place: Sweden: Stordalen... | reverse complement strand
TAAATGGGAAGCTGAACCGTAACTCTCGGCCAAACGGCGATTTCAGGGGGCGGGCCAGCGATGTGTTTGCGATTCTTGTAATAGTTGAAAACGAGGGCGTAGCGGTGCATTCCATATACCGCGAGCACCGTCATCACCAAGAAATAAGGAATCATAATGGCTATGTCGAAAGCATTCGTCGCGTACAGCCCGCGAAACGGATTCAGGCTGGAATCGGTATTCCGCCTCCAATAATTGGAAAACGGATTGTCGCTTGCCGTTGCAAACACGGCAAGCTTCACCGCCGCCGAAACCGCGGAATTATATAGCCAGATCACTGCGCTGCTGCTCCCGAAACCAATCGAAACACTCGATCTAAAGAATCATTCACGCTGCGCTAAACACATGATTATACGGCTCTAACCGGCACTGTCAACGAAGTTGGACCATACCGATCTGGGCGTTGACTTGTGGCGGCGTCACTTCTACCATGCCTCCAGTGCCTATGGCTCTTCCCGCATTCGGAGACACCCGATGAGTTCTCGCCGATTTCGCCTCCCCGTCTTTTTCATTCAGATTGCGTTCATCCTCTTTGCGATGGCGTTCATCGCCGCGAGGTTCCTCGCCTGCAGTCCGGACCAAACCACGAACGCTGCGGAATCCAACGTCGCCGCACAGGCCAATTCCGTCAATTCAGATGATGCGCGGCTGGCGAAGAGCTATAGGTTCGAGCGCGGTGGATGGATTTACGTTCACCTGGAAGGTTCCCCGCGCGACATCGGCTATCAGCACGGTTTTCTGCTGGCTCCAGAAATTTCTGACGCATTTGCGGCCGTGAGTCTGGAGATGACCCACAACTCAAATCGCGATTGGGATTTCTTTCGCCGTGCTGGCCGGCAAATGCTGTGGCCTAAAATCGATCCTGAATATCAAGCCGAATTGCAGGGAATTGTCGATGGTCTGCAGGCGCGCAAATTTAAGATCGACCTGGATGACATTATCGCGCTGAACGCCTTCATGGAGCTGGGCGACTATTACGTTCCGTGGCTGAATGAGCAGACCGGCGCCTCGGGTTCGCGAAAATCCGGCGCCGAACACTGCAGCGCCTTCCTTGCTACCGGCAGTTACACCAAAGATCACCAGATTGTAATGGCCCACAATAATTGGACGAGTTATCTGCAGGGCGCTCGCTGGAAAATTATTTTTGATATCGTTCCACAGAATGGTTACAGCATGTTGATGGATGGGTTTCCCGGCGTGATCGTCAGCGACGACGACTTTGGCGTGAATTCCAACGGCTTGATGATTACGGAGACGACCATCACTGATTTTCATGGGTGGGACGTGAATGGCAAGCCGGAATTCGTGCGCGCCCGCAAGGCCATGCAATATGCCAATTCCATCGATTCCTACGTGAAAATCATGCTGGATGGCAATAACGGTGGCTACGCGAACGATTGGTTAATCGCAGACCGTAAGACCGGCGAAATTGCGCGGTTCGAACTTGGACTCCGGCACTCGAAAGTCTGGCGCACCATGGACGGATACTACGTCGGCTCAAATTTTGCCAGCGATCCGGAAGTCCTGAAAGATGAGACGACGTTTGACTCCTCAAATTTGGCCGCTTCCGCGAATGCACGTCACGTTCGCTGGGATGATTTGATGGCTGCGAATAAGGGGAAAATTGATACGGCCCTCGCGGAATCTTTCCTGGCGGATCATTACGATTCCTACACCAAGAAGACCGGCGCGAACCGTCGAACTCTTTGTGGTCATGGCGACGTCGCAACGCCGGGTGATCCGGGCTTTGCCGCATCACCGTACAATCCTTCGGGGGCGGTGCAGGGAAAAGTAATGGACAGTCGTATGGCGGAGAACATGAGCTTCATCGCCAGAATCGGTCATCCCTGCGGTAGCGATTTCAAAGCACAGGCGTTTCTCGACGCGCATCCCGCGTATGACTGGCAGTCTCCCTCGCTTGTGGATATGGACGCGGGTCCCTGGAGCCAATATCGTGCAGGAGATCGTCCTGCCGCGACGGCTACGTCGGACGCCAGCACCAAATAGGCCGAAGGCCGTTTCATAATACGGTTCGTTACAAAATGCTTATTTGCCCGCGAGTAGTCATGGTTCGCGGGTCCGCGTATTCGATGAGGTCGGCGCACGGACCTGGTCCGCTGGCACGAAGATTTCCACTACACGTCTGATTTTCCAAGTTACTGCTATCTAATTGAGCGCAGCACGTTTACCGGTACTAGTATTGCGCTAACGGAAATGCTACAAAATAAAAGTGTCGTTATAGGTGTGTCTGTGGCAGAAAATTGCACGGCTAAAGGCTGTAAAATCAATGTCCCGGCGGGTCTCGCCGCCGAGCATCTATGCATCATGCACTTCACGTTGTTTGTCGAGAATGAATGTGCGGAAATTCGTCGAGAGACGGCTCTGGCAAAAACAAGCCACGAACGCCAGGCGGAATTCATCACCAAAATTGCAAACCGCGGAGAGGCACTCGTTCACGTAGCCACCAGTGGCTTTCCGATGTCTGACGAGCTAAAAGCCCGCGTCCTCAGTACTCTTCTTACTCTGATGAACACCCGCGAAAATCTGGACCGCGCCGCGATGCGCCAGTCCGCGCTTCGCCGTTTTGTTGGCTAGTTCTATTCTGCGTGGCATCTCAGGAACCGACATAGCGCGCATACAATGAACGTGCCACGGCAGGATCCTTCGTTCCTTTGATTACCGCCCGGCCATCCGCAAAAATCGTCATTACGTAAGGTGCGATCTCAAATCGCAAAAGGAATTCGTTGTTGCGAATGTCGCCCAGCGCACCGTTCGTCAGCCGCCGCTTTAGCGCATCCAGGTCGAGCTTGCGTCCTCTTTCATGAATCTGTACGGAATCGCGCCCGCACATCGTGATCTCCGGTTGTGCTTGGCCATTCAGATAAATGAATTCCTGGCGCACGCATGCGCGGCATGCCGGGTTACGTCGTACGCCAATGGATTGGAACTTTCCGCTCCAAACGTCACAGGAGGTCAATTTGCCGGTGAGCGCCTCCGGTTTCCCTGCCAGGAGTTTCATCGCTTCCGTGGCTTCGATTGACGCAATTACGCCCGCTGTCGTGTTCAGCACACCCACGGTGTCGCAAGTTTCTTCGCTGCGGACTTCCGGTGCGGTCTCCGCGCCTTCGAGCAAGCAGGCTAGACACGCAGTTTGGCCCGGCTGCACCGTCATCGTCACACCGTAACTTCCTACCGCCGCTGCATAAATCCAGGGAATCCGCAACGAAATCGCTGCGTCGTTTAGCAAGAGACGCGCTTCGAAATTGTCAGTTCCGTCGAGAATCACGGAAAAGCCTTGCAAAAGTTCGTCTGCATTTTCCGGAGTCAGGTCTGCCACGACGCCATCTATGCTCACGTCCGAATTGATCGCTCGCAATCGTCGTTCCGCAGCCACCGCTTTTGGCAGCGCCTCTGCCGCGTCCTGTTCCTCAAAAAGTGTTTGACGCTGTAAATTAGAGACTTCGACAAAGTCGCGATCGATAATCCGTATCCGTCCTACTCCGGCCCGTGCCAGCAGATTTGCGAGCACCGTTCCCAGCGCTCCGCATCCGACGATGACTGCGCTTCCAGCGAGCAACCGCTCTTGACCGGATTCGCCGATTCCGAGGAATAATATCTGTCGGGAATATTTTTCGCGTTGGGCTTTGTTCATTGGAAGATTTTCGTTCCGGGGCGAGCGATCGGCTTGATCGCTTGCCGTGTCGAATCAGTATGATAGCGCCTTTTCGCCAAAGGCAGGCAACGCGCCTGTGCTAACCTTTCCTCTTATCTTCTGGACGAATGCTAACTTCACGCAAACAGACGAAGGGCCGCGCGGGCCTATGGTTCTCCCATGGGATTTTTCGAACTGTATGCAACGTCGGAATGCTGCTTTCTTGCCTTTTTACCGCAACCAAAGTCTGTGCACAGGACGCCGGCATAGAAGGCAAGCCCGTCGCAGCTATAACGGTTGTTGATTCAGAGGGGAGAGTTGTTCCCGGACGCGCTTCACTGTTGCCGCTTGAATTGAACAAGCCTTTCGATTATTCCGCCGAGCGCGAAAGCGTTCGTGTCCTGTATCGCACCGGAGATTTTGCAGATATTCAGGTAAACGCGAGCGAGTTGCCGGAAGGACTCAATGTCCGCTTCATCGTGACTCGGAATTTCTTTAATAATGTGGTGCGAGTCGAAGGATTGAAGGCGCCTCCTACGGAGGCAGCTGCATTGGCTGCGATGCGGCTGACTCTGGGTGAGCCTTTCCGCAAAAGCGCTCTCGGAGAGGCTGTCGACCGGCTGAAGGACACGCTCCGAAGCGACGGTTTTTTCCAAGCCCAGGTGAACTGGATTCTTACGCCGCATCCAGACACCCGCCAAATGGACGTGCTGGTGATCGTGACGACCGGAGATCGCGCCACGATTGGCAGCTTCGTCTTGAAGAATCAGACTCCGTTTCCCGACGCCGAGCTTATTCGCCGTTCCGGCGCCAAAGCAAAGAATTCGTTCACCGCAGCGCGCCTGACTCGCGCGTCCCAGAAACTTAAAAAATATTTGGTGAATCAAGGCTACCTGGGAGCCGGCATTCTCATCACCGCAGGAGCGTATGATGCAAAAACCAATGCAGTGCCGCTGTTGTATAACGTCACCACGGGACCTAAGGTCAGCGTGATCTTCTCCGGCGCGCACCTCAGCAAATCAAAACTGCGCCAGTTACTTCCTATCTATGCGGAAGGCGCGGTTGATCAGGATCTGTTGCAGGAAGGTCGCCGGAACATTCGCGATTATTTTCAACGGCAGGGTTATTTCGACGCTGACGTTCAGGTAAGTTCGCGTGATGACCCGGCGACGGCCCAGCGCGTGATTGCCTACGAAATCGGCCGTGGCGATAAATCCCGTCTGGCCGGAATCGGATTCACTGGCAATAAATATTTCAATAAGAATTTGCTCGAAGGCCGGTTAGGCCTGCAGGCAGCCTCCTTTGCTTCCAATGGGCGCTTTAGCCAATCGTTGTTGCGGGACGACGGCGACTCGATTCGCGGTCTCTACCAATCGAACGGGTTCCTGGATGCGAAGGTTACGCCGACTGTGGAGGACAATTACCAGGGCAAGAAAAATAATCTTTTCGTTTCCTTTGCGATTGCCGAAGGACCTCAGACCCGCGTCGAATCTTTGGCCATCGAGGGAAATCACGTTTTAAGCATGGACACCCTGCTTGCCGTGGTCGGCTCTTCGCCCGGTCAGCCGTACTCCGCCGCGGGCGTTGCCAGTGATCGTAACAACATTCTCGCCATGTACTACAACGAAGGTTTTCCTGAGGCGCACCTGGATGAAAAAATTTCACCGGGCGCCAAGCCCGAAGAGGTTCGTATCACCTACCAGATTTCGGAAGGCCAGCAAATCGACGTCGCTAAAGTTCTGCTCACGGGCTATCAGTTCACCCGGCCCGGCGTGATCGCGCGCCAGGTAACCATCGAACCCGATGGCCCGCTTCGTGAAGGCGACGTCGTCGAAACTCAGCGGCGGCTTTACAACCTGGGAATCTTTACTCGCGTGCAAATTGCGCCTCAAAATCCTGCCGGCAGCGACCCGGAAAAAACGATGGTCGTCGACGTCCAGGAAGGTGGCCGCTATACGTTTGCCTACGGTTTCGGATTCGAAGTGCTGAACATTGCCACGAACTGTCCCGCCAATCCCCCACCTCCGCTGCCGGGGAAAAAGCCCTGCAATCCGGCGGGTACGCAGATCGCCGCCAGTCCTCGCGGTATCATCGAGCTCTCCCGCGCGAATATGTTCGGAAGAGCGCAGACGCTGAGTTTTAAGGCGCGCGCCAGCACGCTCCAGTATCGGTCGCTGCTTTCCTACTCCGCCGACGATTTTTTTGGTCATCGCTCCATCAGCGCGGCTCTTACTGGATTTGCTGACAAGACTCAGGATGTCCAGACGTTCACTTCGACCCGGTATGAGGGCCAATTTCAAGTCTCTCAAAAGCTAAATCCCTCTAGCTCTATTCTTTATCGCTATTTTTTTCGGCGGGTCATCGCATCGCAACTGCGTGTGGCGCCTGACGAGGTTCCCCTGTTTAATCAACCGACTTCAGTCGCCGGCGTGGGTATCACGTATGCGCGTGATCGCCGCGACAATCCCAGCGACCCTCGGCGAGGAACCTTCAATACGATTGACGTAAGCGTTGCGTACCAGGCTCTCGGTTCCAAAACAGACTTCGTACGAAGTTACTTCCAGAACTCTTCCTATCATCCTTTCGGACGCAATTTCGTTTTTGCTCGGGCCACGCGGTTCGGCATGGAAAATCCTTTCGGGAGTACGGTCGAGGGCACGCCGCCCGTTTGTAATTCACCGGTGGATCTGACCCAGAATATTATCCAGCTCCCCGAGCGCTTCTTCGCGGGCGGCGGCCAGTCGCTTCGGGGCTTTAGCCTGAACCAGGCCGGACCGCGCGATCCCTGCACGGGTTTTCCAGTCGGCGGACTGGCTGTCTTGATTTTTAACCAAGAACTGCGCTTCCCCATGAAGTTGCCCTTCATCGGAAACCGCCTGGGCGGTACGGTTTTCTACGACGGCGGAAATGTTTACAGTGACGTGAGTCACATCAGTTTCGCCTGGAAATCTGCTTCGATCGCGAATTTGAATTATTTTTCGCACACGGTCGGATTCGGTTTCCGTTATGCCACTCCCATCGGCCCCGTTCGCGTGGATATTGGCTACCAGCTGAATCCGGCGCAGTATCAAGTTGTGCCGACGGGAAGCACGACTCCGGAATTGTTTCGTGTTTCACACTTTGGTTTTTCGTTCAACATCGGCCCCATATTCTGATGCTTCGCTACCTCCTCATCTGCGCGTTTTCGCTGGTGCTTCTGGGTCCGGAAGCGCAATCGGACCATGCCCAGATTCAGCCCGCCCCTGCAGAGACTTCCGCTACGTCGCCTCTTGGCCAGCCGATAGATGGAGTCGCCGCCCGTATTGAAGACGATGTCATTACGGAAAGCGAGGTGCGTGAGCTAGCCGCATACCAGCATCTAGTTGATGGGAAACCCAAGACCCGCGATGAAATCCTGCATTTGCTCTTCGATCAATGGATGATCCGCTCCGAGGCTGCTGCCACAAAGTACGCTCAGCCGTCCTCGGCTGATGTCGATCGCGCCTACAACGAATTCGTGAAGCAATTCCCGTCCGTTGAAAATTTTAAGCAGCGCTGTGCCGATGCTGGTCTCTCGGAACCGGCCCTCCGTCGCATGGTTCAGCAGCAGTTATATCTCGCGCGTTTTATCGATTATCGCTTTCGCCCCGCCGCGCAGGTCACGGATCAGCAAGTCGCCGCCTACTACCAAAATGATTTCGTTCCGCAACTTAAGGAGCGTCATGCCGATGTCCCGCCCCTTGATGACGTCGATGACACCATCCGCGAAGTTCTCATTCTCCGCGCTATCGACGAACGCTCCGCCAAATGGCTCGACGAGACCCGCGCGCGCCTGAAGATCGATCTCCCGCCAACAGAAGGACGCCCATGAAGCGCAAATGGCTGCGCGCGTTGACGATCCTTTTCGCCGTCTTGGCGACGATCTGCGTCGTTATGTTCTTGATACTCCAAACGGGATACGCTGAACGCTTCGTCCGCGATTCTCTGATCGATCAACTTGAACTCCGGACCGGCGCTCGCGTGGAGCTTGGCGCATTTCGTCTCCACCTCCTCGGTTTGCACGCGGAACTCGACAATCTCACGCTGCACGGCCTCGAGCCGGCCTCGGCCCGGCCACTATTTCACGCTGATCGCGTGAATGTCCGCATCACCATCCTGTCGTACTTTGGCAAGGAATTTAAAATCGATGAGCTTCTGGCCGAACATCCCCAGCTGGTTGTGCGTTTTGAAAAAAACGGCGCGAGTAATATCCCTACGCCTAAAATTGCCGCTGGAAGTCGTTCCTGGCAGGAAAATCTCTTCAATCTGAAAATTGACCGCCTCCGGTTGCGCGACGGCAGCGCCAACATAAATGACCAGCGCATCCCGCTCGACGTACAGGGCCAGAACCTGGAATTCTTGCTTCAATACGTCTCACCGCCAGCTGGCGATCACGCCTATGTAGGAAATCTGAGGTGGGACCAGATCAATGTAGCTCTGTCGAAAGACCTGCCATTCCGTTTCAGCGTCGTCGCCAAGTTCACGCTTCATCCGGATGCATTCGAGCTCAACGAATTGGCGTGCAAGTTTCCTCATTCTGAATTGAATCTGCGCGCGGAACTGCAAAGTTTCGCCAGGATGGACTGGACGCTCCACTATCGAGGGCGCCTGTCACTCGAAGACATTCGCACCATATTTCGTGAGCCTCTTACCCCAGACCTGATCGCCGATTTTTCCGGTGATGCTCGCGATAACGCCGGCGACTGGACGGGAACCGGGCACTTCGATGGGCATGATGTGAACATGCCTTATCAGTGGTTCCACGCCACGGGGCTTGAAACCTGGGGTAATTTTAAGATTTCGCGCGAGAAACTGGTTGTCGACAACCTTGCCGTCCGGGCCCTCGAAGGTGCGCTCGATGGGCAACTCGAAATGGATTTGCAGACTCTCGCCTTCCGCACCAAGACTCATTTTCATCACGCCAGTCTGGCCGACGCGCTAACGGCGGTTGCGAATTCGAGTTTCCCGGTGAAAACTCTGCACTGGGATGGCGGGATTGACGTTGATTCCGTAAACAGTTGGGTCGCCAACTTTAAGCACTTCCGCACTGCGGGCGAATCGCACTGGTCACCTCCAGTCACGGTCGTTCCCGGCATAATTCCAGTTACGGCTCGAATCGTTTTCGACTACTCCGAGGACGCGCAGATTTTTGCAATAACCAACAGCGAGATCACCACGCCAAATTCCCAACTCGATTTCGACGGCAATTTGGCGTCGAAAGATTCCACCTTGGAACTTTCCATCAAAGTGGATGACCTTACGGATTGGGATAGCCTGATCAACACTATTCGCGGCGAAAATACTGTGCCGGAACTTACCGCAGGGAAGTTCGCTTTTCGCGGACGTATTCTCGGCCCACTCGGTGGTCCTACCTTCAGCGGTCACGCCCACGTCGCGAATGCACGGTATGCCCAATATTCTTGGGACGAAATCGATGGCACTCTCGATTATTCCCCCGACGACTTTCAGTTCTCCAAGGCCACCTTGAAACGCGGCGGCGCAACCGTAACGTTGGATGTTCTGCTGAATCTCGATCACGATTGGGGATTCGGTCCCGGAAGTACTTGGACAGTGGAGGCTCAAACGAAGCACACGCCCTCCCAGGATGTTCAAGCCATGTTCGGCGCCAACTATCCCGTTTCTGCCGAAATTAGTGGTGCATTTCACGGCACCGGCACGAGCGATGCGCCGGTGCTGGATGCCGACTTCACGCTCGACAACATTCTCGCGAAAGGTTTCCGATTCGACCGCCTCAGCGCGCGGATGCATCTGGCGAATGACGAGATCCGGCTTTCGCAGGCGCAGTTAACACGCGATACCGGCGCCGTCACAGGAGATGTGCTGTACCGGCCGCAGGAAAAGACTACCGAGTTCCATGTGGCAGGCTCCGGTATTCCCCTGGAAAAAATAAAGGAACTGCAGAATTCGTCGGTAGTCATCTCGGGACAATTGGATTTCGACGTTCGCGGCAGCGGGCCCATTCGTTCTCCTTCCGGCCAGGGCGATTTTCGCGTAGTGAATCTGAAAATCGGCAATGATGACCAGGGGGATTTTCGGGGTCTGCTTACTTCCGACGGCCAAAGTGTGCGGCTAGCCTTGAATTCTGAACGCTCGAACGGCCAATTGCGTGGTCAGCTCGCCTTAGGCCTGTCCGGTGACGAGCCAATTTCCGGCAAGCTTTCCGTTATGAAGTTCGATCTCGATCCGCTCCTCAGCAGTGGGTTACATCTCAAGAATCTGACCACGCATAGCGTAGTGGATGGCGAATTCACGCTCAGCGGCGCGCTTCGTAAACCCGACACCATCGAAATGAATGCGGATATTTCGCACATCACTTTCGGTTATCTCTTCATCTCGCTCGAAAATGCCGGACCCGTTGAGTTTGTTTACCGGCATAACGAAGTGCGCATTACCCAGGCCCGCTTCCATGGCCCCGACACGGATTTTTCAGTTACTGGCTCTGCGCGATTTGACCGGGACCGGCCCATCCGTCTCAATCTCGTCGGCGATGTGAATCTGGGCCTCGTCAAGGGAATACTCCCGGACCTGACCGCGCAAGGAAAAGCGGATGTAAACGTAGACGCGGAAGGCACGATGTCGCGGCCCAGGATTACCGGCCGCGCGACCGTTCGTGATGCTTCTGCCAGTTATTCCGATTTTCCGGTGAGTCTCAGCCACTTGAATGGAGACCTGGTTTTCGATCGCAATCGCCTTCTCGTCGAGGACGTCACCGCCGAATCGGGCGGAGGCCTGCTTACGCTGGGCGGCAGCGTTACCTATGGGGAAGAAGGGCCCGTGCGGTATTTAATCACTGTCAGCACCCCGCAAGTCCGTCTCCGGTATCCCGCGGGTATGAGCTGGCTGATGGGAGGCACGTTGCAACTTGCGGGCACCAGCGACCGCGCCGTTCTGAGCGGCAGCCTCGAATTGAAAAGACTGCTATTTGCGGAAGGTTCGGATATTACTTCATTTTTTTCGGGGAATTCAGGTGGTGGCGGCAGCTCCTCATCCGCGTTCATGCGCAATCTTACATTTGATGTGGAAGCGCACAGCAGCCCGGGGGCTCGCATCGAGTGGACTTCAGCGCAGGTGGAAATCGAAAGTGACCTGCATCTGCGTGGAACCTGGGATCGCCCCATTATTCTCGGGCATATCCATCTGTTGGGTGGGCAAATGTCGTTCCGGGGAAATAATTTCACGCTTACGCGCGGTGATGTTAATTTTGCGAATCCTTTTCAGCTCGATCCCGAGCTCAACATTGAAGCTACCTCCACGATCAGCCAGTACGCGGTTACCATTAACTTTTCCGGTCGCGCTAGCAAGCTGTCGTTGAGCTATCGTTCCGATCCGCCGTTGCCGGATACCGACATCGTCGCGCTGCTGGCGCTTGGCACCACCGGACAGGAAAGCGCTTTACGTTCGCAGGCCGGCGCTAACGGAACCAGCCAGGGAGCGTCCGCGCTGCTTTCGGAGGCTGTTTCCACCGGCTTGGGAGGCAGAATCGAACGGCTCTTCGGAATCAGCCATTTTCGCGTGGATCCTTTCTTGGCGGGTACCGCGACGGAATCGACTGCTTCGGCTCGGGTGACCATCGAGCAGCAGGTGACGCGCGACCTGACCATCACCTATTCCTCGAACGCAGCTTCCGATCAGCAGCAGCTCATTCAGGTCGAATATCATGTGAAGCGCGATCTCTCCATCATTTTCCTTCGTGATATCAACGGCACCTATGGCCTCGACATCAAATTCGTGAAGCACTTCCACTAGAAAAGAAGCTCGGCGGACTGTCGGTTCATTCGTTCATCAGGAACAACGACTCTGGCGCAAGCCGCACATGCCATGGAAAAGGCGAATCCCGGAATCGCTGCCATTTTTCTTTGGGCACCTCAGCCTGAAGCGGAGTTTCGTTTGCGGTGTCCGTTCGGGAATCAAGTGCCAGGAATAATGTGATTCGAAAGGGTGTTTCCGATGACTGCGAGAGGTGGCACGGAAAAACATTTTCGGTGCCTGCCTGCGCGCCGCCTGCTTCGATGAAATCGATGTGATGCGCTCGAATCCCCACATACTTGGGCGCTTTCGCTATGGAGTGACCCACTCGCAATCGGCATCCCCAATCCAGCGCACCGACGCTTCCGTCCGCGTTCATTCTCGCTCTCGAAATATTCTTGCATCCCGTCAGGCGTGCCACTTCTGCCGATGGCGGTCTCTGGAATATTTCGTCTTTCGGCCCGAACGCGGCTACCTTTCCGCGAACCAGGACCAGTAAGTCCTCTCCCAGTCGGTATGCTTCCTCGATGTTGTGTGTGACCAATAGCACCGGCCGCCGGTACGTCGCGAACGTGTTTTGCAGCTGCATTTCTACCTGCGAGCGGAGGTGGGTATCGAGAGCGGCCAACGGCTCATCGAGCAACAAGGCCTGCGGCTCGATGCCCAGCGCGCGTCCGAGTGCGACCCGCTGCTGTTCTCCTCCGGATAACTCCCTGGGGTAGCGTGACTCGAGTCCCCCCAGTTGCATCCGCTCCACGAGCGAAGAAACTTTTCTATCGCGGCGCACGCGATCATCATCTGCAAAACCAAAAGCTAGATTTTCAGCCACAGTCCGGCGCGGGAACAATGCGTAGTTTTGAAACAGCATTCCAATTTGCCGGTCGCGCGCCGGCACGGCGATTCGCTTTTCCGCGTCGAACAGAGTCCGATCGTTCAGCACGACGCGTCCCCGGATAGGATTCTCGATTCCCGCGATGCATCGCAGCAGCATCGTTTTGCCCGCGCCGGAAGCTCCCAGAACACTCAGCGGCCTTTCCGATGTGCGAAAGGCCACCTCGAGCGTGAAATCTGCCAGTTGTTTTTCGATCTGGACGTCGAGAGCCGTTGGTGGCATCAGTCGTAGCCCCATCCTGATCGAAGCGGATGCCCTTGCCTCGTCCAGAGATACAGTCCCGAAAGCAGAACAAGTGATATCGCCACATCCACTCCGCACCACAACAACGCCCGGTGGATCTCATCGGCCTCAACTGCAAAATAGATCGCGATGGGAATCGTCTCGGTCTTTCCGGGAATATTGCCGGCGACCATCAGCGTTGCGCCGAATTCACCCAGGGCTCGTGCGAAGGAGAGGATCGTTCCGGCCAGAATACCCGGCCATGCCTGTGGCAAAGCGATTTCCCGAAATACCCGCCACTCGGAGGCGCCCAACGTACGCGCCGCTTGTAACAAGTGAGGATCGATCTGCTCCAGCGCCGCGCGTGCCGTCAGATACATCAAGGGAAAGGCCACGACCGTTGCCGTAATCACGGTAGCGGGCCACGAGAACACAATCGTCGCGCCAAATTGCATCAGGAGTTTTCCCAGCGGTCCGTTGCGGCCAAAAAGCAGCAGCAGAAAGAATCCAACCACGGTAGGTGGTAGTACTAGCGGTAAAAGAAAAATTCCGTCAATTAGCGCAGCCGCGAAGCCGGCGCGGCTTTCGCGCCACGCAGCTGCAGAAAGACCAAGGACGAAGGTTAAGACTGTCGCAGTGATGCTTGTCGCAAGCGAGATCCACAGAGGAGACCAGTCCATCGCGGGAGAATTGTACTTGGATCAGTTCTTTCCGGCTTGATTTTCAGTGGTGAGGAAACCGTGCTTCAGGAATACCGCGCGTGAATCCGGGCCGAGCAGGAACGCGAGGAATAACGCTGCACCGGAAGAGTTCTTCGCGCTCTTCAGAATCGCAGCCGGATAAACGATTGGATCGTGCGAATCGTTGGGTGCGACGGCAACGATTCGCACTTTGGTCGAGCTCTCCGCATCCGTCCGGTATACGATTCCGGCATCGGCGTTTCCCGTTTCAACATACGTCAGCACGGCGCGCACGTCCTTCGCGAGCACAGCTTTCTTTTCCACCTGCGCAAGCAGCCCTAGATGTTCAAGCGTCTGCCGCGCATACAATCCCGCCGGGACCGTTTTCGGTTCGCCCAGGGCCACAACCTTCACGCCGGGAAGCGCTAAATCTTGAAAACCGCGGAGCGTCGTATTGGCAGCCGGCGCAATTAGCACCAGTTCATTACTTACAACATCCCGCCGCGAACCTGATGCAACTAGTCCCTTGTCCTGTAGATCATCCATTTGTTTCTCTGCTGCCGAAAAAAACACATCCACCGGCGCTCCCTGCTCGATTTGCCTTTGCAGTGTTCCGGATCCACCGTAATTCAGCCGTACCGTAACGTCAGGATGTTTCTCTTCGTACATCTTTCCGATTGCGTCCAGGGAATCTTTCAAGCTGATCGCCGCCGAAACAGTGATCTCACTCTTGGTTTGCGCGAAGACGCTGCTCGGCCAACCGTTAAATAAAGCCCCCACAAAAAGAATGAGGAGGCCCGCCCCTGCAAGCCTCCTCATTCTGCATTCCCATCGCCTTAGGCTGGGCATTTTCCAATCCTCGAAAACTCTACCGTACGCCAGCGCGCCGGCCTAATTCTGCGGCGGCCCTATTGTGGATGGCTTCGGCGTTGGTGTGGTCGAGGGTGCAGGAGCTGTAGCCGGAGGCGTGCCCGCCGGTGCTGCCTCTGCTGGCGCCGAAGGATCGGGTGGCAGCATCTGCTTCAGTTGCGGATATTCCGTCTCCATTCCGCGCAATGTCGCGATTACGATGGGGCGATCGACCTGCACGCCTGCAAACTGGGATTCTTGCGACACCTGAGGCATCACCTGAACGGCATGTTGGCCCAGAGGCGATTCGTAAAATTTCGTCAGCCCCTGAATTTCCTCCATCGTGAAAGCTTTTGCATAAATTGGAACAATGGCGTCCGTCACGGCGCTCGCTGGAGCATTGGGTACGTATTTTTGTGAGAATGTCTCCATAAATTTTGGCAGCTGTTCTGGCGGAATTGCTCCGCTCATTTGCCGCTTCACCTCGGCGGTGAATCCCACATTCAAGTTGTCGCCCATCTTCGACGTCTGCGTCAGGTCCAGCAGGTGACGGATTGCCGCTTCCTTGGCCGGGTCCAGCTTTTCCGCCGGTTTTGCAGCGGCGGGCGCCTCTGTCTTTGGGGCTGTTTGTCCGGGGATGTGCGCGGGCTTCGGGTTTGAGGTTGCCGGCTGGGTCTGCGCCATGCCTGGCGCGGCCATGCATAGCAGTGCGGCAATCAGTGCAATACTCAGCTTCATTTGAATCTCCTATTTTCGGTTTGGCCACTCGACGGGCTCTATCTCGACAAAAGAATGAACAGGGATCCTATCGAACGTGAGCAGCAGATGCAATTCGTGCCGATTATCTATTCGCCTAGGGGCTCCCGAAGCAGGGAAGTGGCAAGCTTACTCTGCCTGTGGTACGTTTTGCCCGTGAGTCACATTTTCTCGTCGTCTGTCATCTCCATCGCATGAGCCGCCAAGCCAATTCGCTCGCGAACGAGGCCAACCATTTCGAAGCGCTTCGCCGTGAAATGGTTGCGCTCCAGATTCGCGGCCGTGGCGTTCGTTCCGAGCGCGTCCTGGAGGCCATGTCCGCCGTGCCGCGCCATGAATTTGTTCCGGCGCATCAGTTATCCGCGGCCTATTCCGATAATGCTCTGCTGATCGGTGAGGGGCAGACCATTTCGCAGCCGTACGTCGTAGCCGCGATGACGGAAGCCCTTTCTCTTACCGGAACCGAACGCGTGCTCGAAATTGGCGGCGGTTCGGGTTATCAGGCGGCCGTTCTCTCCACCCTGGCGCACGAAGTCATCGCGGTGGAATTGTTGCCTCCACTCGCGGATCTCGCTCGCGCGCGACTCGAGCGGCTGGGTTTTTCGAACATTCGTGTCGAGCAAGGCGATGGCTCCTTGGGATGGCCATCCGCCGCGCCCTATGACGCGATTCTCGTCGCAGCCGCCGCGCCCGAAATTCCCCCTCGGCTTCTCGAGCAACTCGCGGAAGGTGGGCGCCTTCTGATTCCTGTGGGCACAGTGGACGACCAAAACATGCTGCGAGTCGTAAAAGGAGAGAATGGAATCGTCCAGGAAAAATTGTTCGCCTGCCGTTTTGTCCCGTTGCGTGGCCAATATGGCTGGCCAATCAAAACCCAGGAACCCACGCAAGGATGACTGCTCCGCCAAGCGGCTCTACGGCCTCGCACGCCGCTGCTCCGGATCTTTCCATCGTAATACCTTCGTATAACGAAGAAGCGCGTTTGCCTCGCGCCCTCGCCCGTATCCACGAATATTTTTCAAATCCACGAGCGCCCGTTCCGCTCGACCGTCTGGAAATCCTGGTCGTAGACGACGGCTCGACAGATTCCACGGCTCGCATCGTTGCGGAATGGTCGCGCACCACGCCCTCTGTCCGCTTGGTATCGAATGGTGACAATCGCGGCAAGGGTTACAGCGTGCGTCATGGAATGCTTCAAGCTCAGGGCCGGTTGGCACTTTTCACCGACGCCGACTTATCCTCGCCCATCGAAGAGATCGAAAAGCTTCTGATCGCGATTGAGGTTGGAAATGAGGTTGCCATAGGATCGCGTGCGCTTGACCGCTCACTCATTTTCGGTCATCAATCTCGACTGCGCGAGATCGCGGGGATGATTTTCAATGGATTCGTTCGCATATTTACCGGCTTGCAATTTTCGGATACGCAGTGCGGATTCAAGCTCTTCGTTCGACAGCCATCGCGGATCGTCTTCGAACAACAGCGCATCGAGGGCTTCGGATTCGATCCGGAGATTTTGTTCCTGGCCCAGCGCCACGGGTTGCGCACCGCGGAAATTCCGGTCCGCTGGGCGCATGACCCCGGCACAAAAGTACACGTCGTGCGCGACAGCCTCTTGATGTTTGGGGACTTGGCGTATATCCGCTGGAATTGGCTCGTAGGGCGCTATCCGAAACGCGCCATCCCAGAATCAGCAGCCCCAGACTGCAGCAGTTGAATCCTATTGCCCGTTATGCGGTTGGGAAGCTGTGGGCGGCACCAGTTTGTTCAATCGTAGATACATCGCAGCCATCCCGTAATGATCCGCGAAACTGCTGGCGAAGATCATCATCACTGCGGCGCGCGACACCTTGTGATCCCCGAACAGC
>Ga0182024_10012545_pt1 | contig 16740 bp, 15 predicted proteins | sample P32metaG_FD_120480 | JGI IMG/M metagenome (GOLD analysis project Ga0182024, IMG submission 120480) | Permafrost microbial communities from Stordalen Mire, Sweden - P3-2 metaG (Illumina Assembly) | ecosystem: Environmental > Terrestrial > Soil > Wetlands > Permafrost | place: Sweden: Stordalen... | reverse complement strand
GATCTTCTCGGCGGCCAACTACTTGCACGCCTCGGGCGCGCCGGGCGACTACAAGAAGGCGATCTTTGCGTACAACAAAGAAACCGCGTACGTGGAAGAGGTCGAAAGCTGGGCGGCGAAGTATCGAGGCTCCACCTCCGCCCCGACAACACAGCCGATCACAGCCGGTGGCGCTGGTTCCTACGGCCGCGTGGGCGGGGAAAGCCCGACGCCGATCGAGTTCATCCCGGGCGAACGCGCGGAGCTCGATCCCACAGACGGTCATCTGGCGTGGATCCCCGAAGGCGTGCCGACGACGGTGCAGGCGATGGTCGTGGCGGGGAATGAGCTGCAGGAACTGCCGTACGGCTTTGACGGCCATCCGGACCCGCGCGGCGCGACCGAGGAGGATTGCTCGAGCACGGTCAACTATGTGCTGTATCGCAGTGGCGTGCGGCCGATCGATGAAATTGTCAAGGACAACCCCGTGGCGCAGGACTACGTGAACTGGGGCGACCCCGGCCCGGGCCGCTGGGTCACGATCTACGCGACGGACGTTCCCACTCCGCATGTGTTCATCGTGATCGCCGGGCTGCGGCTGGACACCAGTCACAACGGCACCGATGAAGGGCCGAACCGCAACGAAGATGGCCCGCGCTGGCGGATCCTCCCCTACATTCCGACCTGGGCGCATTGGTCAGTTAGGCATCCGCCAGGGCTGTGAGGTGCTGGGGAGGTGGTGGGCGGTAAGCGAGCGGGCGCTACGGTGACCGGGCGGGCGGTAAGGTGGCGAACGATGAGCGCCCGGAAGGTGGACTATCTGCTGATCGGCGGCGGACTCGCGAGCGCGAATTGCGCGCGGTGGCTGCGCGAGGAAGGCGCGGAGGGGGAGGTGCTGCTCGTCGGCCGCGAGCCCGATGCGCCGTACAACCGGCCGGAGTGCTCGAAGGGGTACCTGCGCGGGGAAGAGAGTCGCGAGGAGCCGCTGTTCCGCCCGGCGGAGTGGTGGGGGGAGCAGGGGATCGAGCTGCTGACGAGGACGAGCGTGACCGGGCTCGACCTCGACACACGCACGGCGAAGCTGTCGAGCAAGGAGGAGGTCGAGTTCAAGCAGGCGCTGGTCGCGACGGGCGCGAACGTGAGGCGGCTGAACGTGGAGGGGTGCGAGCTGGAGGAGATCCACTACCTGCGCACGCTGGGGAACGCGGACGCGATCAGGGAGAGCGTGAGGGACGCCGAGAGCGTGGTGCTGATCGGGGGCTCGTACATCGGCTGCGAGGTCGCGGCGAGCATGACGATGCTGGGGAAGCAGGCGACGATCGTGATGCAGGAGCAGAAAACGCTGGAGCGCGGGTTCGGGAGGGAGGCCGGGCGGTTCGTGCAGGAGCTGCTCGAGGCGCACGGCGTGACGGTCCACGGCCAGGACGAGCTGGAGCGGTTCGCGGGAGATGGACGCGTGGCGAAGGTCGTGACCAGGAATGGGCTGGAGCTGGACGCCGAGGCGGTCGTGATCGGCGCGGGCGTGAGCCCCGACATACAACTCGCACAGCGGGCGGGGTTGGAGATCGGCGAGCAGGGTGGGGTGCGCTGCTCGTCGAGGCTGCAGAGCACGGCGGAGGGGATGTTCGCGGCCGGGGACATGTGCGAATACGAGTCGAGCATGCACGGCGGGCATGTGCGGATTGAGCACTGGGATGTGGCGTTCAACCAGGGGAAGACCGCGGCGCTGAACATGCTCGGGCGGGACCTGGCCCATGAAGTGGTTCCGTATTTCTACTCGGTGCTGGGCGACTGGGGCGAGCTCGAGTATGTGGGTCCGGCGAAGGACTGGGACGAGGAGATCCTGAGGGGGAGCTACGACGACGGCGAGTTCACGACCTGGTACCTGAAGGAGGGGAGCGTGAAGGCGGCGTTGACGTTCGGGCGCTCGGACGACCTGGAGCACGCGCGGCGGCTGATCGTGGACGGGGTTGCGCTCGACGAGCACAAGCGGGGGGCGCTGGCCGATGTGGATTGGGATCTCGAGGACGTGAAGTAGCTCTCTGCAAGCGCGTTTTTTGGGAGACCAGTACGCGCGTTCTCCGCAGAACGGTCCGTGTTGCCGGCCTCCACGCGGGATGGACGAGTCAAAGCGAGTGCGGAGCAGCACGGGGGCGGGCGCGGGAGAGTAGGATGGTGCGACAAGACGGTCGGTGGTGAAGGGAAGCCGGTGAGAATCCGGCGCGGACCCGCCACTGTGACCGGGGATGCCAGCCGCGGCGCGTGAGAAGAGAGACGCGCAGCCACTGACTCGGACGACGAGACGGGAAGGCGCGGAGGGTGGGCCCGGGAGCCAGGAGACCTGCCTCCGACCGAAAAGCCCACAAGCCCTCGTGGAAAGGGGTTGGCTCAATGCGTATATCTCGTCGTATGTTGCCGGCGCTCGTCGGTGCGCTGTTCTCGTTGTTTCTGCTGGCGTATGCCCTGATGGGTGTAGCTTCGGCTGATGCCGCTGGCCCGGCAACGGTCACGGTTCGCATCCAGGGACTGAATGAAACGCTGCTCCCACAGACCGAAGTGACAACCAGCGCGACACCGATCGCGGTTGAAAACCTCACCTGCGAAGGCACGACCGCGGGCGGTGCCCTGTTTGACGCGACCAATGGCCATTGGGTCGCCAAAGCATCGTCCACGGGGGTCGAACTCCTAGGCCTGGAGGGGCTCAACTTTCCGGAATTCTCCAAGAATCCCCGGATCTACTGGGCATTTTGGCTCAACGGCAAAGCCGCACCCCTAGGCGTGTGCGCCGAATCGATCGCAAGTGGAGATCACATCGTGATGTTCCCTCAGTGCTATGAAACAGGCCCGATGTGCGCGTCGGCGACCGCACCGGACCACTTCCTGACCATTACCGGGCCGGAACCGGCAAGTGCGAATGTCGGTCAGCCAGTGCAGGTCAAGCTCGCCTCGATCGGCACGGGCGAAACCGGCGGCCTCGAACCTACGCTACCCGAAGGCACTCTGCTGTCGGCCGGCCCGCTCAACGTCGTCCCTGGCGCCGGCGGCGTTGCGACGATCACGTTCTCGGCTCCCGGGACCTACCTCCTACAGGCGCACGCCCCGGACTCGGTGCCATCGGACAGCTACTCGATCTGTGTGCACAACGGCAACGACGGCAACTGCGGGGCCACTCTCACCATCGGTAGCGGATCCACTATCACCACTACGACTACCCCGGGTGCGTCGCAAACGACTGTTCCCTACATGGCGAAGATCGCGGGTGTCAAAAATGGCCACGTTTATTCTCACCGCTCTGCCCCAAGATTGCTGGCGGGGGTGGTCGATGTTCCCGCGGGAGGCACGCTCAGACAGGTGCGGATCAGCCTCCAACGTCACTATCACGGGCGTTGTTTCGATTTCAATGGGCCGAGGGAGAGCTTCGTGCGAACCAAGAAGTGCGGTTCCTCGGTTTTCTTTTCGGTAGGCGCGAGCGAGTCCTTCAGCTATCTCCTCCCGGCGCGTCTTCCCAAGGGAAGCTACACGTACGACATCGAGGCAATCAACAGCGCCGGACAGGCAACGAAGCTCGTGAGCGGGATCAGCCACGTTGTTTTCCAGGTCAAGTAAAAGAAGCACCGGCGTGACGGTCCTTGCGGCGGCCACGATGGCCGCCGTGGGGCTCGCCGGCTGTGGCCTCGGTGCGGGCAGGGTGCCGACCGGGGTGCAGCTGACGGTCACGCGCGACTTCGGCGCGCACGTGCTCACACGGGCGGAGGCTCCGAAGGTGGTGGGCCAGGAAACGGTGATGAGCCTGCTGCTGCGCAACGACAGGGTGACGACGAAGTACGGCGGCGGGTTCGTGGAGAGCATCGACGGGCACTCCGGCGGGGAAGCCGGGGGAGACCCGCTCGATTGGTTCTACTACGTCAACGGGATCGAGGCCGCGAAGGGCGCCGCGGCGACGAACGTTCATCCGGGCGACCACATCTGGTGGGACCTGCACGACTGGAGCCAGACCGATGATGTCCCGGCGGTCGTGGGGTCGTTTCCCGAGCCGTTCTTGAACGGCACCGAAGGCAAGCGGCTGCCGGTGCGCGTGGAATGCGCGGCGGCGCAGAGCGATCCGTGTCGCACCGTGGTCGCGCGGCTGCGCACGCTCGGCGTACCGGCGGCGATCGCGGCGATCGGGAGCGGCGCCGAGCCGGACGCGCTGCAGGTGGTGGTCGGGCAGTGGACCGCGGTGCACAGTGACCCGAGCGTGCAGAGCATCGAACGCGGACCGCGCGCGAGCGGGGTGTACGCGCGTTTCGCCTCAAACGGGCAGACGCTGACGCTGCTCGACGGAGGGGGGCGCACAACCGGCACGCTCACCGCTGGGGCCGGGCTGATTGCGGCCACGAAGGATGTGGAAGGCGCGATCGTATGGGTGGTGACGGGGACCGACGAAGCGGGCGTGCAGCGCGCCGCGGGGACCTTCGACACGAGCGCTCTGCAGAATCACTTCGCGCTGGCAGTGACATCGACGGGCGCGCAGCTGCCGGTGCCGGGGGCGGGCGGATGAGGACCACCCGCCTGCTGTTCTACCGCCGTCTCGCAAGTCCGCTACACGCGACGCGCGGAGGGGTCGGCGCGGTTTGGGCGCTCGTGTTGACCGCCGCCGCGCTGATCCTCTACAACCCCCTGCCTCTGGCGGCGTTGGCGCTGGCGGTGCTGGGCGCCGGGGCATGCGCGGGAGTCGGCCGCCAGCTCGCCGGCACGCTGCGCACCGCGCTGATCGTCGGACTGCCGATCGTCGCGATCAACGTGCTTGCCTCGCGCGAGGGCCTGACGGTGTTTGCGCGGCTCGGCGACCTCGGCCCGTTCGGTCAGGGCAACCTGACGGTCGAGGCGGTCGTGTACGGCGCGGTGATCGCGCTGAAGGTGACGCTTTTGATGCTGATCACGACGCTCGCGAGCCTCGCGGTCGACCCCGATGAGCTGCTGCGGGGCTTCCGCCGGCTGTCGTTTCGCTCGGCGCTGACGGCCTCGCTGGCGACGCGGATGATCCCCGTGCTCGGCGCGGACGCTGGGCGCCTGGCCGAGGCGCAGCGCACCAGGCCCGATGATCCTGCGCGCGGCGTGCGCGGCCGGGTCGCGTTGCTCAGCGCGATCGTCGGCGGCTCGCTCGAGCGCGCGATGGAGGTGGCGGCGACGCTCGAGCTGCGCGGCTTCGCCGTCGCCGCCGAGGGCCGTTCGCGCTCGTGGTGGTTGCGCCCATGGGGCTCACGGGGGTCGGGAACACACACGCCGGGACCGCGCGCGGGGCGACTAAACCAACATCGATCGGCAAGACGCGTGGGGCGGCCGTGGTCGCGGCACGACCTCGGGTTTCTCTGCTCGGCGCTCGCCGTGCCGGCGCTGGCCTTGGCGGGCCGGCTGAGCGGCGCGGCCTCGTTCGAGGCGTACCCGCTCGTGAAGATGCAGGTCGGTGCGAGCACTTTTGTGCTGTGTGCCGCGCTCATCGCGGCCGTGCTGCTGCCGTTTGCTGACAGAAGAGGAATCGACAGATGATCGTGTCTTTTGATCACGTCACCTACCACTATCCGGGGGCGAAGGCACCGGCGCTGGACGACGTCAGCTTCGAGCTCGAAGCGGGCGAGTTCTGTCTGCTGGCTGGATTGTCCGGCCACGGCAAGACGACGCTCCTGCACGCGGCGTGCGGCCTCGTGCCGCACTTTCATGGTGGTACCTTCGCAGGCACCGTTTCACTCGCCGGTCTCGACACGCGCGAGCACGGCCCGGCGCATCTGGGCGGCCACGTGGGCGTGCTGTTCCAGGACCCCGAGACGCAGCTCGTGATGAGCTCTGTCCGCGCCGAGCTGGCCCTTGCATTGGAGAGCCGGGGCCACTCCGCGGCGGCGGTTGCGCGCGGGGTCGAGGAGGTCGCGCTCGCGCTGGGCATCGACGCGCTGCTCGACCGCTCCACGCACGAGCTGTCAGGCGGCGAGAAGCAGCGGGTCGCGCTCGGCGCGGCGCTGGCGGGCAGGCCACAGGTGGTGCTGCTCGACGAGCCGACCTCGCAGCTGGACCCCGTCGCCGGGGAGGAGCTGATCGGTCTGCTTAGAAGGCTGAACGAGGAGTGGGAGACGACGATCGTGCTGGCGGAGCACCGCTTGGAGCGCTGCCTCGGGGCTGCAGATCGTGTTATTTCGCTGGAAGCGGGCCGTGTTGCTCACGATGGCGATCCCAAATCGTTCTTGAAGTGGGCCGCGCAACACGAGCCCGCGTTGCAGACGCCGGGGGCGAAGCTGTTTGCGCTGGCGGGGTTGAAACCGGCGCCGACCGGTGTCAAGCAGGCGCGCTCCACGCTCCGTGCCCGCGGCCTGCTGCCGGACGAGATGGATCCCCTCACCAGCGCCACCCCGGCGGAGGACCGGGACCGGGCGCTCGCGGAGTCCCCTCGACCCGAACGCGCCCCCGGTCTGCGGGGCCTGCTGGGAGGCCGCAAGGGCGCCCCGCCGGCGCTCCGCCTGAAGGGCGTCTGGCACGAGCTGCGCGACGGCCCGGCGATCCTCCGCGGAGTCGACCTCACGCTTGCCCCGGGCGAGAGCGTCGCGCTGATGGGCCGCAACGGCGCCGGCAAGTCGACGCTCCTGCGCCATGCCGCCGGGTTGATGGAGCCCACGCGGGGACGGGTGGAGCGCGCGGGGAGGGTCGCGCTGCTGCTGCAGAACCCGGGCGATTACCTGATCCATGAGCGCGTCGGCGAAGAGGCGTCCCCCGCGGCGCTCGCGGCCGTCGGGCTGGCGGCGATGGCCGAGCGCAACCCGAAGGATCTGTCAGGCGGCGAGCGCCAGCGACTCGCGCTCGCGATCGTCACCGGCGGCGACGGGGATCCTCCGCCTGTACTAGCGCTGGACGAGCCGACGCGCGGCATGGACCGCGGCGCGAAGGCCGAGCTGGCGCGCGAGGTGCGCCGCCGCGCCGAGCAGGGCCAGGCCGTGATCGTCGCCACGCACGACCCGGAGTTCGCCGCCGCCTGCGCGAACCGCGCGGTGCTGCTCGCCGACGGTCGTGTGATCGCCGACGGCTCCGCGGCCGAGCTGCTCGCGGGCGGCTGGTACTTCGCGACCGAGACCGCCCGCATTCTGGGCGGCGCCGGCGGCGCGCTGCTGCCGGAGCAGGGCGCGGAGCTGTTGAGGTCCCCCCGGACCCTTCTGGAGGTCGTCGCGTGAGCTGGCCGCTCGCCTCGTTCCTCGTCGTCGGCGTCGTGCTGGGGCTCGGTTGGCTCGCCTACGAGCGCCGCCGGCCCTCGGCGCGGATGGTCGCGGTCGTGGGCACCCTCGCGGCCGTCGCCGCGCTCGGCCGCGACGCGTTCGTCGCGTTGCCGGACGTCAAGCCGATCACGGCGATCACGCTCGTTGTCGGCTATGCCCTCGGCCCGCTGCCCGGCTTCACCGTCGGCGCGGTGGGGATGTTGATGTCGAACTTCCTGCTCGGCCAGGGCCCCTACACGCCCTGGCAGATGGCGGCATGGGGCTGCGTCGGCCTGTTCGGCGCGCTCGTCGGCCGGCTCAGCCGGCGGCGCCTCGGACGCGTGGGGCTCGCGCTCTGCTGCGGGATCGCCGCGCTCGCGGCGAAGGAGGTGATGAACGTGTACATGTTCTCGATCGGCGCCAGCCACACGCCCGCCGCATTCCTCGTCGTCGTCGGCGCGGGCCTGCCGTTCGACCTCACGGACACGGTCGCGAGCTTCCTCTTCGGCCTCGCCTTCGGCCCCGAGCTCGCGCGGCTGCTGGCGCGGATGCGCGCGCGCATGGATATTCAATGGGAGCCAGCTTCACCCAAGCCCGTCGCGTCCAGAGCACCGGCGAGTGGGGCGATCACGGGCGTGCTGGCGATCCTTGCGGTCGTCATCGTCGGCACTGCGTTCGCCTTCGGCGGCGCGTCCGCACGCGCGTCCACTGCGTCCACGGTCCGCGCCGAAGCCGCGTCGCTGTCCCCCGAGCTCTCCTTCCTGACCTCCGCCCAGAACACCGACGGCGGCTTCGGCGGAGCGCGCGGGCAGCGCTCCAGCGAGCTGTACACCGCCTGGACGGCGATGGGCCTCGCGTCGGCCGGCCGCGACCCGGCGAGCGTGCGCCGGGGCGGACATTCGGTGCTCGACTCGCTCCGCGCGGAAGTCTCGACCCTGAGCGGCCTCGGAGACGCCGAGCGCACGATCCTCGCCGCGGCCGCGTGCGGCGCGTCGTCGTACTCGTTCGCGGGACGCGACCTGGTCGCCGAAGTGCTGAAGGCGCGCGACAGCGACAACTCCTTCGAGCACCTCGTCAACCTCACGTCGTTCGCGATCTTCGCGCTGCGCGCCGTCGGCCATTCACAAAGCTTCCCCGCGATCCGCGACGCCGCGGGTTGGATCGAGCGCCAGCAGAACACCGACGGCGGCTTCTCCTTCGGCGAGCGCGGCTCCTTCAGCGACGTCGACGACACCGGCGCGGCGCTCCAGGCGCTCGCCGCCGCGGGCGCGCGCAACGCGCATGTCCTCGCTGCCGCCGCCGACTACCTGATCCGCTCGCAGAACCTCGACGGCGGCTTTCCGCAGCAGTACGGCAGCGAATCGAACGCCCAGTCGACCGCCTGGGCGGTTCAGGGTCTGCTTGCGGCAGGGCATAACCCCAACACGTTGCGCCGCCACGGTAGCCGCTCACCGATCGGCTATCTCGAAAGCCTGGTGGCGCCTGGCGGCAGCATCCGCTACTCCCGCACCAGTACTCAAGCCCCCGTGTGGGTGACCGCCCAGGCGCTGATCGCGTTGTCGGGCAAGACGTTCCCCGTCGTCGGGGCGTGATCCGGCGTTCGGCGCCTCAGTCGTCGCCCGGCCCGGGCAGCTTGGCGCCGAGTCGCTCGATCACCTCGTCGCGGTCGGTGCCGTGTGCCCTGAGCACACGATCGAAGTCTGCGCCGTACACGTGCATCACGGCCATCAGCACGTCGATCGTTGCGACCCCAGTGGCGCCCCGGCGGCTGGCGATCTGGACGGCGTCCTCGGTGACCCGCGCGACCACGTCGCGATCATTCAGGGGACCAGCTCGTTCATGATCATCGTCCTCGCCGTGGGCTTGGAGCGATCCCTCGCTTACGCCGAGCGCCTGCAGCGCCATTCCCACCTCGCCATTCAGGCGCAGGACCCGCAGCCACCGCTCGGCCTCTGCTTCGGGCGTGCGCGCGAACGGCATCGCCGTGGATGCGATACCAAGCACCATTTCCGCGTCCGGAGCGAGTGCTGGCTCAGTGTTCACTGCGACACCCTGAGAGCCGCGCGGGGTGCGTGAAGCAGCGCGACATTGTCGCGCTGCAGCGTGACCTCCGGGGGTCCGTGGGTGAGGCGCAGCTCGACCACGACGGTGCCGGTGCGCCCGGCGACGGCGTGCGCCGAGCGCATGAGCTCGGCGATCTCGCGGCTCTGCACCCCACACGCGAGGAGGAACTGCTCTGTTCGATCGCTTGCGGCCCCCTCGTGGTCGAGCTCGATCTCCTCGAGCAGGACCGCCGGGGCGGCCGCGCCTCCCTCGACGTTCAGCAGGCAAACGGCCATGTCGTCGGGGCGCGCGTCGGTCTCTTCGGCCACCCGGTCCAGGAGCGCCGCGGCGCTGGCCGCGGGCCCGAGCTCCTCGAGCGTGTGCGCGAGCCTCTCGGCGCCGAACAGCTCTCCGCCGACCCTTGCCTCTGTGACGCCGTCGGTATGGAAGCAGACCTGTGAGCGGCCCGGCACGGACACCACGCTCTGGCGAGTCCCGGTCCGCATGCCGGTTCCGATTGGTGGCGAGGAGCAGACCGTGATCGGCTCGATTGACTGTGAGCCAAGCACGAGCGGCGGGGGATGACCGGCGCAGGCGTAGGTGAGGATGCGCTCGCGTGGTTGATAGGTGGCCGCCACGACGGTGGCGAACGACTCCCCGAGCTGACGCTGGAGCACGGCTCCCGCTGTTTGCACAGCGGCCCGCGGCGAGAGTCCGGCCTCGAGGTACGCCCGCAGCGTGAAGCGCACGAGCGCCGTATGCGGTAAGGCCTCCCGTCCGTGTCCAGAGACGTCACCGACGATGACCGCCAGCTGGCCATCCTCTAGTGCGAACACATCGTAGAAGTCCCCGCCCGCTCCCGGACCGTCCGCCGGGCGGTAGGCCGCGGAGGTGCCCACCGGACCGAGCCGCGCGGGTGGGACGGGGAGCAGCGCAGCCTGCAGCAGGCCCACGTCCTCGAGCAGCTCTCCACGCTGGCGCTCCAGTCGCCGCGCGCGCAGCGCGGACAGGCGCGAGCGCACGGCCAGCGCGAGCGCGAGCGCAGACAGAACACCGATGAGCATCCACACGAGCGTCGGCACCACACCGACGATCCTGGTGATCGTTGTGACAATCGGTGACGGGTGGCTACGCGTCGGCGAGCCATGCGTCGCTTTCCGCGCACGCCCAACACTCCTAGCGCGCGCACGCGTGGCCGCGGCCGCCGCCACGGGCGCGAGTGCGCGGGGCGAGGACGCAGCCGGCGTGTGAGGCCGGCTCGCAACGCGGCCGCGCGAATGGCGCAAGCGCCGCGCTGGCTGGCGCGAGTGGCTCCTAACCACGGGTTGCGATGCAAGCGCGACTTGCGGCGGTGTCGTTGCCGTGGATGGTGTCGCCGCCGTGGACGGGGTCGTGATCGATGGGATCGGTGTGCTGGCGACGGCGATCGGAGCCGAGATGGCTGTCGGGGGAACCGAGGCAGCGGCCGACGCGGCAGGCCGCTGCGGCGATTTGGCCTTTTTCGCGTCGCTGCGCACAGGCGACGCGGACGACTCTTCTGGTGCCTTCTTCTCGGCGGGCGGATTCCCGTTGGCGCCCACGGTCGTCTCGGCGTTCCGAGGTTCCCGATGGTGGTCGTTGCCCGGGTCCTGTTCGTGCTGATTACCGGAGTCGTGTCGATGCCCGCCCGCGGGTGTGCCCACGTGACCGGCATCAGTGGGGCCAATTGGGCCGCTATCCGGGGGCCCGCCGGCCGCGGCCCGTTTTGACTCTTCGTTCGGCGTCGTGAAGCCCCCCGGAGCAGGCTGGGCCACGCAACAGCCTTCGGTTCTGCCGCGGGGTTGCGCATGCGGGGCGACTGTTTTGGCCGGAGCGCTGATCTGCGGTGTGCCCGGTTTGGGCGTGCTCGTCTGTGGAGCGCCTGTCTTATCCGGCACGGACGCCCCGGGCAATGGCCTTACGTGGTCTGGTCTGGCCGCCGCAAATGGGACGAACGCCAGGGTTGGCGCACAGCAAACGAGGATGATGCTCACCGCTAGACGCTGGCGTCGGCGGGGAGGTGAAGGGTGTTTGCGGGTGTCGCTCGCCATCAGCAGTCTGCGCCGATCAGCTACCCCTAGCAGTGTGCTCCCCAGCGTATGCAAGTGCCTCGTCGAGTGTCGGGAAGATCGCGAAAGCTCCGTCCAGCCCCGAAAACTCGAAGATATTCAGCACGGCGGGCCGCGCGCAGACGATCGCCAGCTGCGCACCGACGTCGAGGCTCCGCTTGACGCCAACGAGCACGCCCAGCGCCGTCGAGTCCATGAAGGTGGCAAGCGAAAGGTCAACGACGAGCTGGCTGTGGCCCGTCTCGAGCGAATCGATCAGCATCCACTTCAAGCGCGGGGCTGTGGAGAGATCGAGTTCTCCCTCGATTGAGATCACGCTCGTACGCTTGTCGAGGTCGCGCTGAAGGATCCCGAACGGCGTTGAGTTCGGCTGTGAGCGGTTGGCTGTGTCCACTTCGCTGAGCATCGTGGTCTTCGCGTCACGCGCTGGCGATGGGCCCGTCGCCGAACAGGCACGTAGCCACAACCCAAGGCGCTCGTGGGTACATCGTACAAGAGGACCTTCGCCACGAACATATCTGCCTCTTACACACACCGGGGATGATCGAACGAGTGTCCACTGGGGTGGCCGGCAGAGCGCTTCAGTTCTCGTTTAGCAGCGTCTCTACCCTGTAGGGACCATGGATGCGAGACCTAGAGTGGGGCTTGCGAGCTCACCGAGCGCGGCCGGGGCGCTGTGCGTCGCCGGGCTGTGTGTCCTCGCGCTCGCGCTGACCTGGGCCGTGGCGGCGCTGGTGCCGGCGACGCACGTGAAAGATGCGGTGGCGCTGTACGACTTCACCCTGCTCGGCGGCCCAAGGGTGGACGACCTAGCGAATGCCCTGCTGCACCTGCTCGACCCCGCGCTGTACATCCTCTGGGGTGCCCTGCTGATAGCCGTTGCGCTCTGGCGTCGGCGCCCAGAGGTCGCGCTCGCGGTCGGGCTCGTGCTGGGGTTGGCACCCCTGACCGCGGAGACGCTCAAGCCGCTGCTCGCCCATCCGCACGCGTTGGTCGGTGGCAGCTGGGTCGCCGCCGCGTCGTGGCCGAGCGGTCACGCGACCGCGGCGACGGCGCTCGCTCTGTGCGCGGTGCTCGTGGCGCCACAGGGTCTACGTCCCACTATCGCCGTGCTGGGCGCGATCTTCGCGGCGAGCGTCGGCTTCTCGCTGCTGCTGCTCGCCTGGCATCTGCCGAGCGATGTCGTTGGCGGCTATCTGGTGGGCACGCTGTGGATGGCGCTGGCAGTGGCCGGCCTGCGCACGGCCGAGGCACGCTCTCGCTCACGCAGGTTGGGAAGCCGTGTCCGAGCCGTGCGCGCCTGGGTCCCATAGGGACTCGGACCCCGCCCCGGGCGGGTCTTTATTGACGGCGCGGGCGAGGATGAACAGCAGGTCCGACAGCCTGTTCAGATAGCGCACCACCTCGGGGTTGACCTCCTCGCCCACCGCGATCGCGCGACGCTCCGCGCGGCGGCAGACCGTGCGGCAGATGTGCAGGTGCGCGGCCGCGGGGCTGCCACCGGGGATCACGAACGAGCGCAGCGGCTGGAGCTTCGCGTTGATCTCGTCGCACGCATGCTCGAGCCACTCGGTGTAGGCGGGGCCGATGCGCAGCCGCTCACGCTCGGTCTTGCCCGCGGCAGAGTCGCCGGCGGATGGAGCGGGCACTGACAGGTCGGCGCCGACGTCGAGCAGGTCGTTCTGCACGCGGCGCAGCCGCGCGGCGAAGGCTTGCGGGAGCCCCGGCTGGAGCAGCGCGACGCCGAGCGTCGCGTTCAGCTCGTCGACGGTGCCGTATGCCTCCACCCGCGAATCCAGCTTTGACACTCGGCTCATGTCGCCGAGGTGCGTCTCACCGCCATCGCCGAGCTTCGTATAGATACGGGTGAGGTTCACGGTCATGATCGAGTCGGTCTCCAACCGGCTGCTCCGATGATAAGGGTCCCTCCCCTGGCGAGGACGACCGGGCATCGCCCCTTCGGCTCGTGCCCGCAAGGACCTTCGGGCCGCCGCCGGTGGACGCGATGGGATACGTTCCCGGCCTTCATGCGGATCGGTGTTCCGAAGGAGACCGCGGTGGGCGAGCACAGGGTGGCGCTCGTGCCGGAGGTCGTGAGCAAGCTGGGGGCCAAAGGGCTCGACGTCCTCGTGCAGAGCGGCGCGGGCGCCGATGCTCTGCTGCCCGACGCTGCGTTTGCACAGGCCGGCGCGCAGATCATCGGCACACCTGAGCACCCCGACGTGGCGGAGGTGTGGGGCGCCGATGTGGTCGTCAAGATCTCGCCGCCCGACGCGGAGGAGATCCGTGGGCTCGGGCCCGGCTCGATCCTGATCGGCTTCCTCGCCCCGCTCTCGAGCCCGCAGACCACGCGCGCGCTGGCCGACGCCAAAGCGACCGCGTTCGCGATGGAGGCGATTCCGCGGATCTCGCGCGCGCAGGCGATGGACGCGCTGTCCTCGCAGAGCAACGTCGCCGGCTACCGGGCGGCGCTGCTGGGCGCCGAGCAGATGGGGCGCTTCTACCCGATGCTAATGACCGCCGCTGGCACGATCCCGCCGGCCAAGGTGCTCGTGCTGGGCGTCGGCGTCGCGGGGCTGCAGGCGCTCGCGACCGCCAAGCGCCTGGGGGCGCGCACGACCGGCTACGACGTGCGTCCCGAGGTGGCCGAGCAGGTGCAGTCGCTGGGAGCCCAGTGGCTCGACCTCGGCCTGGAGGCCAGCGGCGAGGGCGGCTACGCGCGCGAGCTGACCGAGCAGGAGCGCGCAACCCAGCAGCAGGCGCTGACCGACGCGATCAAGGGCTTTGATGTGGTCATCACGACCGCGCTCGTGCCGGGGCGCCCTGCCCCCAAGCTGGTCACGGCCGAGGCCGTCGAGGGGATGAAGGCGGGCTCGGTGATCGTCGACATGGCCGGCGAGGCAGGTGGCAACTGCGAGCTCACCGAGCCCGGCCAGACGATCGTGCGTCACGACGTGAAGATCGTCTCTCCCCTGAACCTGCCGGCGAGCATGCCCGAGCATTCTTCGCAGTTGTTCGCGCGCAACGTGCAGGCGCTGCTCGAGCTGTTCGTAGGCGAGGACGGCAGCCTGCGATTGGACTTCGACGATGAGATCGTCAGCGGCGCATGCATCGTGCGCGACGGAGAGATCGTCCACCCGGGGGCTAAGGCCGCGGTTGAGGCGGCGAGGGGGACAGCTGGCGTCGCCGCGCCGCGGGGAGCTGGCCCGATGCCGGCCGGAGAGCGCGATGGGGAGTCCCGGACATGATCCTCGCCAGCACGCTCACCACCAACCTCGCGATCCTCGTGCTGGCGGGCTTCATCGGCTTCGTGGTCATCTCCAAAGTGCCCAACACGCTGCACACGCCGCTGATGAGCGGCACCAACGCGATTCACGGGATCGTTCTGCTTGGCGGCCTGCTGATCGTCGGGTTCTCCGGTGGCGGGACGTTCAACAAGATCATCCTCGTGATCGCCATCGCCTTCGGCACGATCAATGTCGTCGGCGGCTTTTTGGTGACCGATCGGATGCTCGAGATGTTCAAGTCGCGACCCAAGCCGGCGAGGCAGGATCGCGCGCAGGATGCACCGGAGGGGAAGGCGGGAGGATCGTGACGATTCATCCCGTGATCGGGACATTCCTGCAGGACTCGAACTTTCTCGACGTCCTGTACATCATCGCTTTCGGCCTGTTCATCCAGGGTCTGCGGGGTCTGTCCGGTCCCACGACCGCCGTGCGCGGCAATCGCATCGCCGCGGTTGGGATGGCGATCGCGGTGATTGCCACGCTGCTACAGCATGGCGAGGGCAACTGGGGATTGATCGTGCTGGGCGTGGCGCTCGGTACGGCCGTCGGCGTGCCGGCTGCGCGCCAGGTGAAGATGACCGCCATGCCGCAGATGGTGGCGCTGTTCAACGGTGTGGGCGGTGGTGCGGTATTCCTGATCGCCTGGGCAGAGTTCCGCGATTACGGGTCGAGCTACAGCGGCGTGGCCACGTATGTGGCGATCTTCTCGGTGTTCGCGGCGATCGTCGGCTCAGTCTCATTCTGGGGTTCGAACATCGCTTTCGGCAAGCTGCAGGAAATCATCCCGGGGCGGCCGATCAGTTTCGGGTCTGCTCAGCAGATCGTCAACCTGGTGCTGCTGATCCTCGCCGTGGCGGCGGGTGTCGACCTGATCACCGGAGCCCATTCGCAGGCCCTGTTTATCGCGATGCTCGTGGTGGCCGCGCTGCTCGGCAACGCCGTGGTGCTGCCGATCGGGGGCGCCGACATGCCGGTCGTGATCTCGCTGCTGAACGCCTTCACCGGGCTCTCTGCGGCGGCCACTGGGATCGCCCTGGACAACCCCGCGTTGATCGTCGCCGGCATGATCGTGGGCGCGTCGGGCTCGATCCTCACGAACCTGATGGCGACTGCCATGAACCGCTCGATCCCGGCGATCGTCGCCGGTGGGTTCGGGGGCGGCGGAGCCGTGGCGGGCGCCGAGGGCGCCGGTGAGCACGCGGGCACGGTGCGCTCCACGAGCGCCGCCGACGCGGCGATCCAGCTCGCCTACGCCAATCGCGTGGTGATCGTCCCCGGCTATGGGATGGCCGTTGCGCAGGCCCAGCATGCGGTTCGCGAGCTGACCAAGGAGCTCGAGAAACGCCAGGTGGAGGTCAGCTACGCGATCCACCCGGTCGCGGGCCGCATGCCGGGGCACATGAACGCGCTGCTCGCCGAGGCCGATGTGCCGTATGACCAGCTGAAGGAGATGGACGACGCCAACCCCGAGTTTCAACGCACGGACGTCTCGCTCGTGATCGGCGCCAACGACGTGACCAACCCGGCCGCCAAGAACACGCCCTCCTCTCCGATCTACGGTATGCCGATCCTCGAGGTTGCCGACTCCCGTTCGGTGATCGTGATCAAGCGCTCGATGAATCCTGGGTTCGCGGGCATTGAGAACGAGCTCTATTTCGACCCGAAGACATCGATGTTGTTTGGGGATGCTAAGTCGGCGGTGAGCGAGATCACTGCCGAGCTCGCCCAGATTTAGCGCCCACCCACCCGGCCCCCAGTCGCCACGGACCTCTGCGAGACTGCGGTCGTGATCGAGCGCAGCCAGGCTCTTGCCGCCCTGTCGCAGGACGAGTTCGACGTCGTCGTCGTCGGCGGTGGGATCACCGGGGCGGGTGTGGCGCTGGACGCGGCCACACGCGGTTACAGCGTGGCGCTCGTGGAGCGTGCTGACTTCGCCTCGGGGACCTCGAGCCGCTCGAGCAAGCTGGTTCATGGGGGGCTGCGCTACCTGCAGAACTTCGACCTCGGACTTGTGCGTGAGGCGCTGCTGGAGCGCCAGCTGATGGTGGCGTTGGCGCCACACCTGGTTCACCCCCTGCCGCTGGTGGTCGCCGCCTTCGAGGGCGCCCGCCCCGATCGGATGGTGGGGGT
>Ga0182024_10012544_pt1 | contig 16740 bp, 11 predicted proteins | sample P32metaG_FD_120480 | JGI IMG/M metagenome (GOLD analysis project Ga0182024, IMG submission 120480) | Permafrost microbial communities from Stordalen Mire, Sweden - P3-2 metaG (Illumina Assembly) | ecosystem: Environmental > Terrestrial > Soil > Wetlands > Permafrost | place: Sweden: Stordalen... | reverse complement strand
GCAGAATTCGGATACATGGAGTTATGCGGATTCTCAGCGGCCAGCTGCGAGTACGCCTGCACCGCTTCGGAGTATTGCTTCGTGGCCATCAGGATTCGCGCGTGCAACTCCTCTTTCGCGAGCGGTGTGGTGGCGGCATCGGCGACATCCGATGTCTGTTGTGTTGCCGACCCCCGCACAGCGCGCGACACGCCCGACACGCCCGATGCCGTGCCGTCCACGCTGTCAGGCGCGGTGCGCGAAGGTCCCGTTTGTTGCGCAAATAGGGCAGGCACGAAGGACGACAACATGGCGAGCGATAGCAGGAAGAACGACAGCGGGAAGAGCAGCACCACGAATGACGGCAGCTCCAGGGGTGACCGTGAGACCGCTCTCATGGCCAGCCGTACAACGGCAGGGTCTTTTTTCATGACGATCCTCCCGTGCAGTGCGCCGGCCAGCGGCGAATGTCACTGGCTTGGAGGTTTCGTTTTCGGTTCGTCCGAATCCGGTTTGCTGCCTCCGAAGATACCAAGAAAGCGGTGCATCAGGCCCTTTTTGTTTTCCGCATCCGCAGGTGCGGTGCCGCCATCGGCAGTCGCCCCCTTGGCGCCCGGCCGACCCGGTCCACCCGTCCCGCCCGGCAGGGCCGACCCGGCCCGCTCCTCTGGGGTCGCCTCGCCGTTGGCCGAGCGCGGTGCGTTGTCGCCGGAATCATCCCGCGATTTCGGCCGCCCGCCGCCGAACAGATGCGAAAGCCAGGACCCTGACTGCGACGTCCCGCCGCCATGGACTTCGCACAATTCGGTCGGCTCGGTACCGGTGATAAAAACTTCCCTGCGCTTGACCGGGCAATTGGGTCCGGCCAGCTGAGTCGTTTGAGGATCGATTTCGACTTCCGTGATGCCCTCGGGGGCTTCGAAATCCTGCAGCTCATGATAGGCGGGCAGCGCGGTAGCCCGCTTCATAAACTCGGCCCAGATGGGTGCGGCGGATGCCGTCCCGGAGACGCCCAAGTCCCGGTTATCGTCGAATCCAACCCACACAATGGCGAGCAAATTCGACGTGTACCCGGCGAACCAGCCGTCGCGCGATGTTCCCGTCTTCCCCGCGGCGGGCCCCTGAAAGCCGCGCGCCCGCACCGAGGCACCCGTGCCGCGGTCCAGGACGTCCTCGAGTATGCTCGTCACTTGGTACGCAACCCGCGGATCAAGCACTGGCTGCGTGTGGATGGCGCTCCGTTCGAGTGCGCTGCCTGTGGCGTTGACCACCCGGTCGATATACAGCGGATCGGCCCGCACTCCGCCGTTTGCGAATACCGTGTAACCGCCGGCCACCTCGAGCGCCGTCATGTCGTAGGCGCCGAGCGCCACCGCTGGCGTGGCCTGAATATCGTCGTCGAGGCCGAGTTTCCGGGCGACTTGGACGACGCGCCCGTAACCCACCATTTCGGCGAGCTTCACTGTCGCGACGTTGAGAGAAAACGTCAGCGCTTCACGTGCCGTCACGCTGCCATGAAAATTTTCGCCATAATTATTGGGCGTGTACTCCTTGCCGTCGAAGTCAAACGTGGTCGGCTCGTCCTCGAGGGTCGTCGCCGGAGTAATGATGGGCATCACGTCTTCGGCGGCATTGTCAAAAGCGGCGGCATACACAAACGGCTTGAACACCGACCCCGGCTGCCGCCGCGCCAAAATATGATTCAGCTGGCTCTGCCCGTAGTCGCGTCCCCCAATCACCGCGCGTATCTCGCCGGTATGCGGATCGAGCACGATCATGGCGACTTGCGCGATGGCGGGTTGCCCTTTCTTCCGATCGGCCGCGTACCGGCGCGCCAGCAACTTGTCCACGTTGGCGACGCCGATGGAGATGGCCTCCGACGCGGCATGCTGCAGGTCGGGATCGAGCGTGGTGTACACGCGGAAGCTTTGCGAGAGAAGTTCGGCCTCCGAGTAATGATCCAGCAGGTGATCCTTGACCATATCCACGAAGTACGGCGCGCTGCTGCTTTCGATCCCGCCCGACACCAGGTGCAACGGCGCACGCTTGGCATCCCGCGCCTCCTGCACGGTGATGAAGCGGTTCTCCGCCAACTGGTTCAGCACGCGATCACGCGCTTCATCGGCCCGCTCGGGCCGCCGGTCGGCGGTGGAGTAGCGGTTGGGAGCGCGAATGATCCCGGCCAGAAACGCCGCTTCGTTCAGCGAAAGATCGTGGATATCCTTATTGAAGTAAGCGAGTGCGCCTTCCGAAAACCCGTGAATGGCAAAGCTTCCGCGGTTTCCCAGATAAATCTCGTTCGCGTATAACTCGAAAATCTCTTTTTTCGTGAAACGATGCTCGAGTTCGATGGAAACCAGCGTCTCGGCCGCCTTGCGCCGCCAGGTGCGTTCGGTCGTGAAGAAGAAGCTGCGCGCCACCTGCATCGTCAAGGTGCTCGCGCCTTGCGCCTTGGCGTCGTGGCGCAAATCCGCCCAAGCTGCGCCTAGGATGCGCACGATGTCAAAACCGGGATGCTCGAAAAAGCGCTTGTCCTCCGCCGACAGAACCGCATCCACCAGCACTTTGGGGATATCCTCGAAGCGCACTTTGCGGCGCTTCTCGCGCTCACTGCCGAACAGATTGGTCAGCAGTTGCGGCTCGATCTGCGCGTTTGTCGGCAGCGACTGATCGTCGAGCAGCCATATCCGGCGGATGGCATTCCCGGCGAACTCTACGCGCAGGGCGTTCTTACCGGCAAAGTAAGACTCCTGCTCGGGATGCACCTCCACGACATTCCCCTGCACCGTGAACCAGCCCGGCGCACTGCCACCCTTTGAGCCGCTGTAGCCCGCCCGTTGCAGATCCTCGACCAGCCGCGATTCGGGAAGCTTTTCACCGGTAAAAATGGGCGTGGGGGCGGTATAGATGCGCGCGCTTTCCTGATTGACGTGGCCAGCGAGGCGCTGGTCGATCATCCGCCCAAAAGAAAACCAGTAGTAGGTATATGTGCCCGCAGCGGCGACGAATACCGCAAACAACAGACCGAGAAGTGCCAGGACCAAACCCACCGGGAGGAATCCGCCGTCACCGCGACCCCAGTTGACTCTAACACCGCGAAAACGCACGCAACTCCCCCTCCCAGGTGGCCCAAAGCCAACGCTCGTGGGCACAGGCTTGACAACAGTTTAGACGTAGCGGCGCGCTACATCGGGTGCCTGGCACAAGCAATCGGGTGAAATGACGGATAGCACGCCCACTGGTGAACATGCACCCGAGGAACATCCAACCCTATTTTAGCAGACTAGACGGTCCCGGTACGTACTACCGCGCCAATCATCAGCCTTATTTGAACAGTATTATGAACGGCCAGTACGGAAATGAGGGCATAACTCAAAAATCGACAACCTGATTTGTAAATCCCACCGGCGAAAGCGCACGAGGTACGGCCGAACTCTACAGCGCGTTATTGCTGGCGCTCGGGTGGAGATTGAGGGTGAGTTGATACACGCGCAAATCTACCGTTACCGAATACGCCGCGTTGATCTTGACGTTCCCCGCCTCGCTCGTTACGTGGATATTTTCAGGTTCTACGGGGATGTCCTTCGATTTGGCTTCCACTACCAACGCCTTGCGGATTTGCTCCGGTGATTGCCTGTTGATCGTCGCGAAGCGCGCCGTGGTCTGCATCGCATCCTGAAATTGATACTCCGCATACAGCACCGGCACCACCTGCGTGCACACATAAGCGAATGCCGCTAACAACACCACCCAGATGAGCGTGCCGAGTCGCCCGTTTCCACGCTCCCCGCGCCCGCAGCTCCGATTTGCCGCCGCGCACCGTTCCAGTATGTCACCCGCCGCGCCGCCTGCTGCGCCAGCCTGCATGCGGCCTCGATCGGCATCGGGTGACCTGGCAAGGCCATTCTTTCTGTGCATCCGCATAACCTCCGAACGCGCCGTACCCTAACTGAAACTCACTAATAATCGATCATGAATCGAGCGCGTGACACCGCGCGAATGATGCCAATCACCCGAGTGATTCCCAAACGCCCGAGCGATGTCCCAAACGAGTAATCGCCCTGGAGCTAATTGCCTGATATTAACCGCTTGATGCTAGCACCCGGGTTTCACCAGAGTCGAGGAATCGCGAAGGTCGGCGTTCGTGGCAGTAACGGAGGGGGCAGCGGACTTGATTCTCTGCATTCCGAGGCAATGCTGTGAACTATCCTTATCCAGGTCGCGTAGCGACCGAAGAAATCTTTCTGCTCCTGACTGCTTGTGGCTTGAGCACCCAACCCGAGTCCTCAACCCCAGTCCTCAACCAAAGAGCCTCACGCGCTCAATACGCTTTGCCGAAAATTCCCTTCTCGCTCGCTGGCTCGCCGCACAGAATGCACGCCCCTCGCCCTTCCGGCTGATCGAGTGGAATGCAGCGCATCGTGGCTTTCGTCTCTTCCTTGATGCGGGCTTCGCACTCGGCGCTGCCGCACCAGAATGCGCGAGCCAGTCCAGTCTCCACAGCCGCCTTGAACTCCTCGTAACTCGCCGGATCTTTGGTGTTGGCGTCTCGGAATGTGCGCGCACGGTCGAGCAGCGCCTTCTGTATTTCTTCGAGCAGCGTTGCGACCGCCACTGGCAGACCCTCCTGCGGCACGAACGACTTCCCTTCCCTGCCCGGCTTGTCGCGGCGCGCGACCACTACGCTGCCCTTGGCCACGTCTTTGGGGCCAATCTCAATCCGCAGCGGCACGCCGCGCATCTCCCAATCGTTGAATTTGAATCCTGGGCTGGTGCCTTCCCGCTCATCCACGCGCACGCGAATCCCCGCAGCAGTCAACGCCTCGCGCGTCTTCCGCGCCACGTCCGACACCGCGATCTTCTCCTCGTCGGTCTTGTAGATCGGCACCACCACCACCTGTATGGGCGCCAGGCGCGGCGGCAAAATCAGTCCCTGATCGTCCCCGTGCACCATGATGATGGCGCCGATAAAGCGCGTCGAAAGCCCCCACGAAGTGGTCCAGCAGAATTGCAGCGCACCCTCGCGGTCGAGATAGCGGATGTTGAAAGCCTTCGCGAAATTCTGTCCCAGGTTGTGCGACGTCCCTGCCTGCAAAGCCTTGCCGTCTCCCATGATGGCTTCGATCGAATACGTCTCGTCGGCGCCAGCGAAGCGTTCTGACGCCGACTTGCGCCCGGGAATCACCGGCACCGCCGCCTCATTCACCGCGAAGTCCGTATAGATGTCGAGCATCTGGCGGGTTTCGGCTTGCGCTTCTTCGAGCGTCGCGTGCGCGGTATGCCCCTCCTGCCAATAAAATTCGAGCGTGCGCAGAAACAGCTTCGTCCGCAGTTCCCAGCGCACCACGCTGTTCCACTGGTTGATCAGCACCGGCAAATCGCGGTATGACTGAATCCATTTCGCGTACGAGTGCCCGATGATCGTTTCCGAAGTGGGGCGGATCACCAGTGGCTCTTCGAGCTTCTCTCCGCCGCCAATCGTGACCACCGCCAGCTCGGGAGAAAACCCCGCGACGTGCGACTGCTCCTTTTCGATGAAGCTCCGCGGAATCAGCAGCGGAAACGCCGCGTTTACATGGCCCGTCGCCTTGAACCGCTGGTCAAGCGCCTGCTGTATGTTCTCCCACAGTGCCCAGCCATACGGCCGCACGATCATGCAGCCGCGCACCGGGGCGTAATCGGCTAGCTCGGCCTTGAGCACCAGCTGGTTGTACCACTCGGAAAAGTCTTCGGCGCGTGTCGGCAGCTTCTGCTCGGCCATGTTTCCCTTTCGCGGAAATTTGCGTGCGAGACCATCGCAGGCCGCCGATGCCGCTAAAATAAAGCGTCGGCGCGGCGCTGCCATGAGTGACAAAAGGAACAGGAAGGCTACTGGACGCTCCGCACCTTGTCAACAAAGCGGAACGCGTGTCACGCCGGCTTCGCGCGGACGCCGCGGATCCCTTTTCCCGCTTGCGTTCGCTTAAGCCAGCTTCCATACGTATCACCGCGTGATTTTCAGCGCCTCGACTACCACCCACGGGCTTCCCAGCGACTCGTGCGCTTTGTCACCCGCATCCGCCAGCTCATCAAGCCGCCGGATCACGAAACCCGCATCGATCAGCTGTTCGACGACCGCCGAAAAATTCCAGTGCGTGTCGGTAAACTCCACCGAATTTTTTGTGTCGAAGACGCGCACCTTGAAGTGCGTGCCGTTCCTCAGGTAATTCCGCTGATCGAACTCCGTCTCATAGGCCGAGAACCGCCGGTCGCGAAAGCAAGGATGCGTGATCGAGGCGAACAGCTGGCCGCCCGATCGCAGCAGGCCGTGCATCTGATGCAGCGCCGTGGCGCAGGCCTCCGCGGTTGGCAGGCACATCCATACCGCGTTCATCGTGATGGCATCCATCGACGCAGGATCGAGTTCGTTGAGGCTCGCCACCACGCAAATGTTGGACGCGCCGGAACAGGTTTCCCGCGCCAGCAAACTCATTTCCGCCGATAAATCGTAGTTGAAAATTGTGGCAGCCAGATCGCTGCACATCAGTGAAAATGCACCGTCCCCGCAGCCGAAATCGAGCAGCGTGCCCGGGCTCGACTCCTTCAGCCGCTCGCGAATAAATGGAAAAACAATCGCTCTCCGCGAGTTTTCAACGTGACTATAGGGCCGCGCAACGTCGTTCCAATCCATGAATGTTCGCGTCCTGCTCAATACAGCGGTGGCGGCATCTTCTCCCAATCTTTCATGACCTGTTGCAGTGGCACCGCCGGGCTGATGCGCGCGCAGTTCCATTGAACCAGGCCGCTCTGTATCACAAATTCGTGCGCCGCCTCGACCTTATCGCTCTCCACGATGGTAATGCTCTCGTGCTCGGTGACCAGCGCCAGCGGGCCAGCCACAATCTGGAGTCCAAGTTTGGCGGCTAAGTTGGGCATTTCCTGTTCTCCCTTGATCAGCTGCTCGCGGGTCTTGGAATTCGACATGGGGCACTGGTCTGGCGTGTGCGTAAGCTTGACGACATACTGAGGCATCGACCGGACTCCCTTCAGATATTTGCGCGGGGGAATAAAATTAACAGCCGGATGATAACCGCGGTGTCCAACCAAATACAAGGCATCGCGCGCGGCGGGAATCGTCAGTCGGAATTTAGCGTTATCGGTGCCTGCCTCTTGGAAAAGCGAGAACCATTTACGCTGGTCGCGATCACCTCATGCATCGCATTCCGCGCAATTGGAGATGGCCTGGTCGGACTGACGGAACGAGTGGGCCACGAAGGTTCGCTTCAGCCTAAGCAGGTAACTAAGCTGGGCGACGGCATGGAAGGATCGATGCAGATGAGCGACGACAAAGGCGAGGAGCGAGGAACCATGACTGGCTGCTTGTCTTCCTACTTTAAGAAAATTGGCCGGTGCGGCGCACAGCGGGACCGACGCCGGTCCCGGCTTTCGGTTTGTCGCCGCCAATCCTTCGTTCTGCGCGTGGCAATTGTCGCCTTGGGTCTGCTCGCAATGATTTGCGTGCGCCTTCAAGCGAGTGCTGCGATCCCGCTCGGCACGCGGGCACAAACCACACGCCCTTCGCCTAACGGTAAAGCCGGCGCGCCGGCTGGAAATGTTGCGAATGGCAAGCGGATTTATCTGAGCCAGGGCTGTGACACGTGTCACGGCGTCGATGGTCAAGGAGCGGCGAAGGAAACGGCGACGCCCGGGCCGCCCATCGCTGCCACGTCAAAATCCCTTGCGGCGTTCATCAGTATTGTTCGTTCGCCGTTCGCCCCGATGCCACCCTTTACCGCTAAGGACGTTTCGGACACGGAACTAGCTGAGGTTCATGCTTTCCTCGAGTCCGTGCCGCCTTCGCAAAACAGCGGGTCTGCATCCGCCTCTGCCACTGCTTCTGCTCCCGCTTCCTTCGCGGCCGGAAACGCACAAAATGGGCAGGCGCTCTTCACGCGCGATGGTTGCTACGAGTGTGACGGGCGACAGGCGGAGGGTGCCGCGGCAACGGGACCGCGGCTGGGTCCCAATCCGATTCCGCTAGCCGCGTTGATCAAATACGTGCGCCCGCCCACCTGTCAGATGCCACCTTACACCGCCAAAGTGGTGACCGACGCCGAGCTAGCCGACATACACGCCTTTCTGCAATCGTTGCCAGCGCCGCCACCGGCTGGCAGCATTCCGCTGCTGAAATAGTGTGATGAACGTTTATGCCCAGGCCGGTATGCCTAGATCGCTATGCCCAGACCTCGCGTGCGGTTTCGGCGACGAGCGAAAGCTTGGACCACTGTTCATCTTCGTTGAGCAGGTTCCCTTCCATTGTTGAAGCGAACCCGCATTGCGGGCTCAGCGCGAGATTCTCGAGACGAACGTATCGCGACGCTTCCCGAATCCGTTGCACGAGCATGCCGGGATCTTCCATCTGCGGATGCTTCGAGCTTACCAGACCGAGCACCACCATTTTGCCTCTCGGAATAAAGCGCAGCGGCTCGAACGTTCCCGAGCGTTCGTCGTCATATTCCAACAGGAACCGATCTACCGCCATGGTGGTGAATAATTTTTCGGCAATGGAATCGTATCCGCCTTCCGCGTACCAATGGCTGCGGTTATTCCCACGGCACAGGTGGATCGCGAGGGTCACTCCGGGGCGCCGTGCGGCCGCAAAGCACGCATTGTCGGCTTGGATAGATTCAGCAAGCAGCGCGTCCGGCTCGATCTTGAGCTCCGTGCGAATCCACTCCCGCCACTTCTCATCCATAAAGTAGCTGTAGCGCGGCGCATCGATCTGTATGTACTGAACGCCCTGCTCCGCGAGGCGCGCCAGTTCGGCCTTCATGATTTCGACAATGTCCCATAGCAAAGCTGAATGATCCGCATAGATTTTGTCGGTGACGCCGCGTTTGAAGGAAATCGACGGAAATTGCGTGGCGCTCGGCAGCGTCATCTTGATAGGGCCAGGCGCGTGTTCTTTCAAGAATTGCAATTCGTGTCCGGTTAACGGGCGAACCTGTCGAAGCTTGGCATTGACGATACCTGCGACGCGGCTGGCGGGCGCATTCTTTTCCTGTTCCGTTTTCCACGTGCGGCCCACGGCATCATCCAGATCGAACCCCTCTACCGCATCGGTGAAATCGCTCATGAAGTTGCGCCGGCGCAGTTCTCCATCGGTATAAATGTCGAATCCTAGGTCTTTTTGCTTGGCGAGGACGCGCAGGATGTGGCGGTCTTCGAGATCTCGTAACGACTGTGCGGCGACGCTGGCTGGCGCATCGTGACGAGACGAATCGAGCTGGGTTTGCAGCCGCTGCCGCGCCTCCAGAATTTCGGGAGGACGCAAAAAACTGCCGACGTGATCGGCTCGGTATGCCTCGCGCGTGATCATTCTTATTTTCTCCAGTAAGAATATACCGCTGCGAGCGAATTTCTACAGCCGACTTTCGACAGGTCAAGCTGCGCAGGCTTGCAGCGCAAGAATTATTTCTCGAGTAATTTGCTGCGCGCAATTGGCTCCGTACGCGAGGATGCGCTAAGCTCTGGCAGCATCCATCATCCAGCTCCGGGCATGCAACTCCGGGTCGATAGCGGCCATCTTCTCTGCTAGGGTTTTTATGTAGGGGCAGAGGTCCAATGCATTTTGATAGCGGAACTCTCCAGTGATTATTGAGGTGAGCCGTGACCATCAAACCTAAGGCAGTCATGATCCTAGGGTTTCTGAGTGTTATGTTGGCCGCGGGTGCGATTAGCGCGCACGCACAGGCGCCGCCGGGACCGCTGCCGCCTGCGCAACCATCGACGAGAAGCCGTCCCGATTCTGAGCCTGCACCGTCGCAGCCTGTGTTTAGGACTCCGTCGACGCAATCGACATCGACAGCGCCCGAGAACCAACCAGCGGCGCGGCAGAACATTTCCGGCTACTGGAAGTTCGATCGTGACGGGAGCGATGACGCGCGGGCGAAAATCGAAGACGCACAACGCGCCGGAGGCGGCACGCGGAACGCCGGACCGGTGGGAGGCAACGGACCATACGGAGGCAATGGTCCCTACGGGGGCAATGGACCGTACGGCGGAGGACCTATGGGTCGGCCGTACCCCGGGAGCAATGGACCGTACGGGGGCAACGGACCGTATGGTGGGAATCCGAATGGTGGTGGCTACGGTCGCGACGAAACGCAGTCGGCCGCGATGCGCGAATACATTTATCCCGCAACAGGCGTGACTTTCACGCTCAAGGATTCCGAGGCTGACCTCACCGACGACTCGGCCCGCAAGCGCGTCTTTTTTACGGATGGACGAAAACTGCAGAAGCCGAAAGACGACAATTATCGAGAAGTTGCGGCACATTGGGAAGGGACCCGCTTGGTGGCGGAAGAAAGGACGCCAGACGGGTTACATCTGCGGCGAACATTCGATCTTACGCACGACGGCCGGCAACTCGAAGAATATGTGTACCTCGACGCCACTCGAAATCGTTCGACGGTAACACTCCACTACATTTACGACATCAATCCAAACCGGCAATAAAATTGAATCTTGGCCTGGCGTGTGTTTCGACGACAGTGTGTCTACGCCGTGTTTTTAGTAGGTGCCGACGGCGCTCTCCATCGCGACCTTGACGCGGGCGCCACCCAATGGCTTTGCGAAGCTTTCGCACCCGGACCAAACCGCTCGATAAGCACCGGTCTGATGATCGACGTCCATAGCGCATAGCATTTTGGAGTGGGGTGCAAGCCGTCCGCGACAAAGAGATCCGCTGGCAAATTGCCGCGCGCATCGAACATGGCGGAAGCGACATCGATGTATTGCACACGCTTTTGCGTACGGATGAAATCCTGCATCAGGCGATTGGCCGCCTGCATTTTCGGCCACTCGTTCCAGCGCAGCTTGGAGGGCTTAATGGAGATGACGTAAATCCAGGTATCGGGCAAATCAGCATGAACGATTTGGACGAATTCCTTGAAGTCATTCGCGACGGTTTCCGGTGTCTTGGGCGAGCCAGCCGCCAAATCGTTGTCACCCGCATAGAGCACGACTGTGCGGGGACGGTAGGCCACAACGATGCGTTTTGCGAAGTGAGTGACGTCTGACATCTCCGATCCGCCAAATCCGCGATTGACGACTTCGAGCGGCTTCATGTCAGCGGCCAGGGTGTTCCAGCGAACGATGCTGGAGCTGCCCGTGAAAACGACGCCGCCTGGTTTAGGTGGATTGGTCTTATCGGCTTCCTCGAATTTACGAATGGTGGATTCCCAGTCGTCAGCTGCCGGCGCTACGGCCGCGGCGACGAACGCAGAAGGTCGCGCCATTGCGGTGGATAAATACCCACGCTCGCAAACACTAACGAACAGCACCAGCGCGGAGATGACCAGGAGCGTGTTGAAGTTCTGTCGCGAGAAACCGGTTGGTTTGCTCATGAGGCGGAGACTATACCGAAGGAACTAAAACAGCAATGCACGAGACGGCCGCTTAGGCCTCAGCTGCATTTAGCAGGGTCGTTATTCTTTTCCGTTTCGAGGCATCTTTTAAATATCGCGATTAAATATCCCACTTTGATTGCGTACAATCCGGTCAACGCGGCAGCGGCTGGACTCGCCAGTCCTCAAATGCGGTGCGAACCGACCGCAGGAGTCTGCGCTATTTGCTATAATTATGATGCATGCTGGGCGGTGAACCGCGCTGTGATGACGCGGCCGTCCGAGGTTTACTGCGGGACTGATCATTCACCTGAACCACAAGAATTTACTGCGGTTTCCGCATCGGTATAATTACATGGCGCATTGAATCAGGGTCGAGGTGTCTGTCGCGTTCACAAACGATTGCGCTCGACTGTTTAGAGGCGCACGGGAGTAGCCGGCACGAAAGTCAGGGCAGGACGGGTGGAACAGCATGTGGATCGTAAGACTTGCGCTCAACCGACCGTACACATTCATCGTATTCGCGCTGATGATTATTTTGATGACCCCCATCGTGCTGATGCGCACGCCGACCGATATCTTTCCGGCAATTGACATTCCGGTTATCAGCATCGCCTGGAATTACAGCGGATTGTCTCCCGAGCAGATGGAGGACCGTATCGTCTCGAACTTCGAGCGGATCATGACGACCACGGTGGACGACATTGAGCACATCGAATCGCAGACCGTGGCAGGCCGGTCGGTGATCAAAACCTTTTTTCAGCCCGGAGCGGATGTGCGCATCGCGCTTTCGCAGATCACGGCGATTTCCCAAACGGCGATCCGGCAACTGCCACCGGGCATCAGCGCACCACTTATCATCACCTATTCGGCCTCCGACGTACCGATCCTGCAATTGGGACTTAAAGGCCAGGGACTTTCCGAACAAGAATTGTTCGATTACGCCGCGAATTATGTGCGCGCACAGATGTCCACCGTGCCGGGAACCGCTATTCCGTGGCCGTACGGGGGGAAGCAGCGCCAAGTCTCGGTGAACGTGGACATTCCCGCGTTGCAATCGAAGGGGCTGTCGCCGGTGGATGTGATTAACGCGATCAGCGCGCAGAATCTGGCATTGCCCGCGGGATCGGTCAAGATCGGGCCCACCGAATACAACGTGGAGATGAACGGATCGACCAGCACGATCGCCGCCATTAACGACCTGCCGATCAAAACGGTGAACGGCGCGACGATCTACGTTCGCGACGTGGCCTCGGTGAGCGATGGCTTCTCTCCGCAGATCAATATTGTGCGCATGGACGGACAACGCGGCGTGCTGGTGACGATTTACAAGACCGGGAACGCCTCGACGCTGGACGTGGTCAAGGACATTTACGCAAAGCTGCCGCAGATCGCCGCCGGCCTGCCTCCGCAACTGGTGATGACGCCGCTGTTCGATCAATCGATCTTCGTGCGCGCGGCGGTTCAGGGCGTGATTCGCGAAGGATTGATCGCCGCGTGTTTGACAGCGCTGATGATCCTGTTGTTCCTGGGGAACTGGCGCAGCACCTTGATCATTGCCATTTCGATTCCACTTTCCGTCTTGATATCGATCTTCGTGCTGAGCGCGCTGCGCGAAACCATCAACATCATGACGCTCGGCGGCTTGGCACTGGCTGTGGGCATCCTGGTGGACGACGCCACAGTCGAAATCGAAAACATCAACCGCAACCTCGCGCAGGGCAAGGAGACGGTGCGCGCGATTCTCGACGGGGCGCAGCAAATCGCCGTGCCCGCGCTGGTGTCGACGCTTTCGATTTGCATCGTGTTCGTGCCCATGTTTTTCCTGACCGGCGTTGCAAAGTTCCTTTTCGTGCCACTGGCCGAGGCGGTGGTGTTCGCCATGCTGGCCTCCTATCTGCTGTCTCGGACGCTGGTTCCCACGCTGGCCATGTACCTGCTAAAGGGCCACCACGGGGAGGAGTACGCGACAGGCAACGGCATCTTCTCCCGCGCGCAGCGGGGATTCGCACACGGGTTTGAGCGCATGCGCGACAGCTATCGCAATTCGCTGGCTTTCTGCCTCGAGCATGTGTGGATGTTCATCCTGCTGTTCCTGTTATTTTGCGCGGCTTCATTGCCAATCGCACTGGTGCTGGGGCGCGATTTCTTCCCCAGCGTGGATGCGGGTTTGATCCGCATGCACATGCGGGCGCGCGCGGGACAGCGCGTAGAAGAGACGGCGCGGGAATCCGACGAAGTGGATAATTTGATCCGGCGCGTGATTCCGGCGGAGGATGTTGGCAATATCCTGGACAACATCGGGTTATTCAACAGCACGATCAACACGACGTATAGCAACTCCGGCGTTATCGGCGAATCAGATGCGGAGGTCTTGATTGGTCTGAAGCCGGGACGCAGGATGAGCACGCGGTATTACGTCGACCAACTGCGCGAACAAACGGCCCAGGAATTTCCTGGGACGCAGTTTTTCTTCCAGCCGGCCGACATCGTCAGCCAGATTCTGAACTTTGGCGTGCCCGCACCAATCGACGTACAGCTCATCGGCGCTGACCAACAGGCAAACTACGCACTGGCACAAAAAATCACGCGGCGGATACAGTTGATTCCTGGAGCGGTGGACGTGCACGTGCAGCAGTTGTTCTCCTCTCCCACGATATTCTTGAACGTAGACCGCACGCGGGCGTTGTCGGTGGGTCTGAGTCAGCAGGACGTGGCGAACAGCCTGCTGCTGACCCTGAGCTCGAGCTTTCAGATCAATCCGTCGTTCTGGGTGAACCCGTCGAACGGAATTGAATACAACGTAGCCGTGCAGGTGCCGCAATACAAAATCGATTCGGTGCAGACGCTCGACAACATCCCGATTTCCTCCTCCGAGACGAAAACGCCGCAGGTGCTTGGGAACCTAGCGCAGTTGAACGTCAACGCGGAGCCAGCGCTCATCACGCACTACAACAACCAGAACATGATCGATATCTATGCGTCGGTTGAAGGGCGCGATCTGGGCGGGGTCGACAGCGACATCCAAAAAGTGCTGGCCAACTATGACAACCAGCTTCCGCGCGGGACGCAACTCATACGACGCGGCCAAGTGTCCACGATGACGTCCTCGTTTGCAGGGCTGGCGGGTGGAGTGGTGGTCGCAGTGGTGCTGGTGTACCTGCTCATCGTGGTGAACTTCCAGTCCTGGCTCGACCCTTTCATTATTATCACGGCGCTCCCAGGAGCATTGGCGGGGATTTTGTGGATGCTTTTTCTGACGCACACCACGATAAGCGTGCCGTCGCTGACGGGGACGATCATGTGCATGGGAGTAGCCACAGCGAACAGCATCCTGATGGTGTCGTTCGCGCGCGAACGCATGGCCGAAGGACTGAATTCAACGGAAGCCGCACTCGATGCGGGGTACACGCGTATTCGTCCGGTGCTGATGACTGCCATGGCCATGATCATCGGCATGTTGCCAATGTCTCTTGCCTTGGGCGAGGGTGGTGAGCAGAACGCTCCGCTGGGGCGCGCGGTGATTGGCGGGCTGATCATCGCCACGTTTGCTACTTTGTTTTTCGTACCATGCGTTTTTGCCGTCGTGCACCGGCGGCAAAAGCCCGGCACGTCGCTGAGCGCCGCGGGCGCGGCTGATCACGTGTGACGCGCGCACGACGGCGATGGGAATTTTGCGACGAGCTGCAGATGAGTGAGTTTCGACGAGGAGAGTTTCAGGAATGAGCGTAACGGTACAGGCTCCGCAGCACAATCGTGTGCCAAACGAATCGAATGGAGGGCCGCATGGCGACTCGCATCACGGGCAACATGGCAGCCGAGGGCGGATGCTTCGCTGGTTTTTAGTGGTTTTTCTGATCTTCCTGGCGCTGGGCATCTACAGCCTGGTGCAGCGGCGAACCGAACATAAGGTGCTTGCGCAACAGACCGATCGCATGGCGGTACCGTATGTATCCGTGATTCACGCCACTCCGGTAAGCGGCGACTCCGAACTGACGCTGCCAGGCAATATCAATTCCTATGTCAATTCGCCAATCTACGCACGAACGAATGGGTACCTCAAGAAATGGTACAAGGATATCGGCAGCCGTGTGAATAAAGGCGATTTGCTTGCGGAGATCGAGAGCCCAGAAGTAGACGCACAACTGGCGCAGGCTCGCGCCGATCTGGCCACCGCGCAAGCGAACGTCAAATTGGCATCGCTCACCGCGGCCCGCTACCAGGCGCTACTCAAGAGCGATTCGGTCACGCAGCAGGAAGTGGATAATTTCAACGGTGATTATGCGGCCAAACAGGCCATGGTGCAGTCGTCAGAAGCCAACGTGAAGCGGCTCGAAGATCTCGAATCGTTTAAGTTCGTCTATGCACCGTTTGCGGGCGTAATCACGGCGCGCAACGTGGATATTGGAACGCTCATCAATGCCGGCAACGGCGGGATTTCCACCAAAGAAATGTTTGATCTCGCCCAGACCGATCCACTGCGCGTGTATGTTTCGGTGCCTCAGACCTTCGCGCCTTCCATGCATACGGGACTGAAGGCTTGCCTGGACCTCACGGAGTTTCCGGGAAGGAGTTTCTGCGGTCAGGTTGTGCGCACTTCAGATTCGATCGACCCGGGCACAAGAACTTTGCTCACGGAAGTGGACGTACCCAACCCCACGGGAACGTTGCTGCAGGGCGAGTACGCTCAGCTGCACTTTGACGTCAAACAGGCAGGCCAGCGGCTCACGCTTCCGATCAATGCCCTGCTTTTTCGGCCGGAGGGTACGATGGCGGCTGTCGTAGGCCCGGACAATCGCCTTACGCTCAAGAAACTCACCACCGGGCGGGATCTCGGGAACAGCGTGGAAGTTCTGGAGGGGATCACCGCGGAGGACCCCGTGGTCATCAATCCGCCGGATGCCCTTGAGAACGGCGAGCAGGTGGCGGTCACCGCGGGACAGAATCCGCCAGCGCTTACTGGGCCAACAGCGACGGGGCAATCGCCGCCGGTATCGCTGCCAAACGCCAAGAACAAGACATAGTTCAGACGAATTTGTTCAGCTGTATTGCACCCAGCTTCATTTGGCCAGCTGTAATCATCCAGCAATTTTCATTCAGCCGTTTTCATCCAGGTTACGCACCGCGCTAAGTGTGCGTGCATTTCTTCGGCCGAGGCGCCGTGTATCCTGCCATGTCCTGGCAAGACCCAGGCAAAACGATATGGCAGGAGTTTCGCCATCGAGCGCGTCTGCTCGGCCCAGGAATACCAACAAACATCGCGAAATGCCATCAACGTCTGGCGAACGGGCGACCAGGCAAGATGATCGCCGGTGAATAGCACGTTGTCGCGGTAGAGCAGAACCTGATGTCCGCGCGTGTGGCCGGGTGTGGG
>Ga0182024_10012543_pt1 | contig 16741 bp, 20 predicted proteins | sample P32metaG_FD_120480 | JGI IMG/M metagenome (GOLD analysis project Ga0182024, IMG submission 120480) | Permafrost microbial communities from Stordalen Mire, Sweden - P3-2 metaG (Illumina Assembly) | ecosystem: Environmental > Terrestrial > Soil > Wetlands > Permafrost | place: Sweden: Stordalen... | reverse complement strand
CTGGCGGCGTAGAAAATATCAAAATCGACAAGTCACTGATTTTCATTGGTGGGCCTGCCTGGACTCGAACCAGGAACCAGACCGTTATGAGCGGCGAGAGTTCACCGGAAAAGCCTGAGAACATTGACAAATAGCGTCATGTTCAATCGCGTTTGTTCACGTTCGGTTGCGGCGTAGCGTTGGTTTAAAGTTGGTTGGACGGGTCGGTACAAATGCCGTGCCACCCGCGCCTTGCCGGACTGGACTCAGCCGGACCTATGCAAATCTACCGGTATCGCGCTGGCCACGTTGAAGCGGTTTGAGAAGGGCTATCGCACGCCTATTCCGGTGGTTCGTGCTTGCAATATTTGCGGCGCTGGAAAAAGCCGGTGTCGAGTTCCATCACGACGGCAAGCGGCCGGTCGTCAGTATTGGCTTTCGTAAGCTGCCGATGTGAGGTTCGGCAGCGATTTGCCTTGCCTTCCCGCTACAGTTGGCGCAACGACGCCGTTTACCGGTCGTCAACAGCTTCTCGATAACAACCGCCGGGCGGTGGATATCGGGGAAGAGTGTCTGCCGCTTCCACACAGATCATTTTTGCCTGCCGCTATACTGGGCGGTTGTTGCGCTTTGGAGGATGACATGGCCAGCCGACCAAGCGATCTTGCCGACCGGATGTCGTACCGGCGCGAACCCGATGACCGATTTATGCGGCAAACTTTCATGCTGCCGCTCGAAGTAGCCCGCGCCAAGGCTCGCGAAATTCTCAACCAGCTTCCGCAGGGCGGTTACACGACGATTGTTGAGCAATGGCGGCAACTGTCAGACGGACAGATCGAGTTCACGATGCGCCGTCTGCGGGCAGCAGATTGAAACTCCAATGACCGGCGACGAATCCAGACACCTAAAAGTCGGCGACCGCGTGTGTTGGAGCGAGACACTAACGGACTTGGGAACAGTTGCCGGAACGTCGTGGAGCGGAGTCACTATTGATTGGGATGACGGCCACACGACTTCGATTCTGCACAACGATATGGCGCTAGTTGAGCGGGTGCCGGTGAAGCTGGTATGAGGGCACGATTATGTCGATTAATAAATGAAAAAGTATTGGAAATTCATAACGAGATAAACGCCCAGACAGATAAACGAAAAGCCCCGCGCAACTGCGGGGCTTTCTCTTTACTTGGAATGGCCCGATCCGGGGCCGGAGGGCGCCAGTGTCGATCCGCTTGGTGAAGCGTTGGGGCCGAGGGTATTTCCTGACGGGCTTTGGGTGTTATTCGGGGCGGTAACCGAAGCGCCCGAGCTACCTGTCGTGGTGCCGCTCGTGGTGCCAGTCGTGGAACCGCTAGCTGCGGAGCCGCCTGCCGAACTTCCGCTGCTGCCCGCCGTAGCTCCACCGGCTTGTGCAAGTGCGAAGGTGCTCGAAAGCGCCAGCACTGTAGCCAATGCGATTGTGGTAAGTTTCATGGTCGTTTCCTTGGTTGATGACCGGGGATAAGTCGCCATGAGCCTTTTATGTTCCAGCCCTCCTTCAGCGCGATAGAATCCGCCAAGCTGTTCTCATTTCGAGAAGCAAAATGCTCCAGCAATCGTCTTCCATCGCGTGCGGTCCGCGTTGGTGGTTTGCTTGTTGTTCGCTGTGCGCTTGAATTCCCGGCGCACGCTATTGAAGCTGCCTTCACTGTGGTAGTATCGGACGATGAGAACCGACGAGGCCAAAGGCATGGCAAGCGCGCGATACGAATTGCGAAAGACGACGAGCGGATGGACCGTGTGGGACACTGCGATGGCCACGCCAGCCGTTGTTAAGGGCGTTTGGCAAGTTGATCTAGAATTAGAACTTGCGGACGAGCTAGCCGACGCGCTGAATTGGCTGGATAACCATGCGCCAGTGAACACTTGAGGTCACGAGCCGTGCAGTTGCGAAGCCTCATTCTTTTGGTGGTCGTAGCGGCCAGCCTTGCGGCGTGTTCGCAAGAGACTGAGTATACGGATCAGCAGCGCGCGTGCATCGCGGGGCGGTACGCGGATTTTGATGCTAGGAAGCTCAGTCAGTGCGTCGATGTCTGCAAAGCCTGCATGAACGGCAACAACGTTACCTGCAACACGTCGTGTAAGCTCAAAGGTGCAAGCTGACTTAGCGTTGATGCAGTCCTTGAAATTAAAGTTGCAAACGATATGGCGATTGCGGCATATTTCACCAATGAATATTTTTCTGCCTGATCCGCTGACGCGCGAAGAAATGACAGCATTGAAGTTGGTTGCGACAGCGCCGCCTTTGCGCGGCCTTCCGCATAAAGTTCAAAGACGACTCGTAGACCTTGGTTTTGCCGAAACCGTTCGCGGCGGACTCATCGCGACGGAAGATGGTTTGTTGCGCATCAAATTAGGCATGAACGAAAACCTTCGCGACTGAGCGACGTTACGAAGGCGGCCCAATCCCGGTGGTTCGTGCGGCGATATTCGCCGCGCTCCGTTTTTTTGTGCTAGACGGCAGGCGATCAACTTCTTAGAATAATGTGGGTACTTATTTTGTGGGGCGTGTCATGGAATTTGCGAATTCAAAAGACGAAAATCTCCTCGTATATTACGATAACGTTCGGCGGCAAGTTGAAGCCGATTTGATGCACTCTGGTGGTCGGTATAGATTCATGGGCGATGCCGCCAAGAAATACGCCGAGAAACTTCGCGAAGAAATGGACCGGCGTCGCTTAAAATTCAGCCCGATTAATTGGCCGCGCTGACTGAACGACCGACCTAACAAGTCTTGCTTGCGGGCCGAACCATTTTTTAACCCGCCGTCGATAGCGTATTTCGACGCGGGCTTCGTAACTCACACCGCGAATTTGGCTTGCAACTTCCCGCCGGGTCACTCCGGCAGGTTTCTTTCTTGCGCAACGGGGTTGTTTTGACGTTCCATAGAGGCATATTTAGCCGATGAAATATCTAGCCTTCCGAAGTACTGCCTTTATCGGTGCTGCGATGCTTGCCTTGGCTGCTGCCTATCTGGCCCATAGCGTGCTGGATATCCCGCGCCATGCCATTCAGATTGACGCGTTGGGTATGGCTGCCTGTATAGCGGCATTCATCGGCGCGGCGATGTTTGCCCGACGGCGGCGCTAGCGACCGGTTCGTGAACGTTGTTGGTCCGCCGTGTTCGGCAACCAGCAAAAGTCTTCAAATTTCACGCGCACCAAGTGGGCGCAGATTTGGCAGGAAGCGCCATCTGGCCGTCGTAAGATGAATTGAAACGTCTGACGGCGGATAGAGACTGTTCAGCAACATCCTCATATCCGCAATATTGCGTGTCGGTTGTCGAGCGGACGGAAGTTCTTCCAGCGCCACTATAGCCGTGGCCAGCGCCTCCGCGATGATTAGTTCGTCGCGGCCCGTGATTGATCCTAGTTTACCATTGCGCATTGTGGCCTCTTCGATCCTGTCGCGGTCCACTTGTCCCGGATCGCCGCCTGATTCTTGGTGATGCTATATACACAGCCCGTACCTGTAGGGTCGCCGATCCATTCCTAACCTCAAATCCTAGTGGCATTGCGCGCCAGCGCAAAGCCCGCTGTAATCCAGCCATGGGCACCAAGTCGCGCGAAGTCATATGGGGCGGGCAGGTCGGCGCGGCAAAGATCAACGCCGAAAGCGCCCGCCAGCGAGCCAAGGAAGCCGTCCGTGAGGCAGATCGGGCCGAAGCTCACGCGTGGTCGCTCCGAATGGAAGGCTTCGGTGGCCCCGCGCAGCCATCGCCAACCATCGCTCAATGTCTTAACGGCGGGTACGGTTGGCTACAGGTCAAATGCCGACGCTGCGAAACGGAGGCCAGCATTCCGCTCGATGCGATCAGGCGTCCCCGCGACACGCCGGTATGGAAACTGGAGTCGTCGTTCCGGTGCCGGTCATGCGGTACGCGCCGCTACAAGCCACCTGTGCATATGGTGAAGCTGACTGAACGCCAAGAGATCACGCCGTACAAATGGGTTCATCCGAGCGATGAACGGTGAGAGAGAGGCAACCATTGGAGAAGCCAATGTCAGAGAGCGCGGGGTGGGTTCAAGTTCATACCGAGCGGCCGATTGATGGGTATGGCTCGCTTACGCTGCGAATGAAGATCGATGGCGGTTATCTCTACAACGTGATTATCATGGACTTCGGCGGTTGGGGTCGCCCAAAGTTTTCAAATTCGGTGACGTTTGTTCCTGATCGGTTATAGCCTATGCCAACGAGACGTTTAGACCGCGACAATCGTGATCCTGATTTCTTTTGGGCAGGTAATAATGCGGCGTTTACGTGCCCCTGCTGCGGCAGCGTGTTTTTGGTCAGCGCCCGATTGAACCCTCATGGGCTTCATTGCCCGCGTGAGGGATGTGGTCAATCATACGGCTATGTCGAAGGTGGCAAGGACTCTGGTGGTATAGCGACGATCAACTGGCCAGATGGACTAGAGGCCGCCAACTGAGGCGGCCTCGAAGTCGTCAGCGAAGAGAGTTAAGCACACGCCAACGGGACGTATCCGGAAGTTTCGCCTCCCAGAAATCCCAGCCGTTGACGCTATTTCCGGTGATTGCATTGGCCGCAGCCGACGGGCTGGTCTGCGGCGCCCCATCCTGAATCCACTCACCATCGACAATTTTTGCGACGTGGGTAGCGCCCTTGTAGCTGGCGCGAAGATCGGTGCCATGGGGCAAGCTAACGCTCTTATAGGACCAAGCCTTCTTGTCGGGCCTGGACAACTCAGCAGGGGCGACCAGCGGAAGGTTCAGCAGGCCACGAATTACATCGTCATAGGAGACATCTTCGCTGGGGCGCAGCAGCGTCAACTGTTTGTACGTATCAAACGAAATGTCGATCATAGGCATTATCCCTCCAAGCAAAACGCGCACTATCGCGCTAATCGGACTATAGGGCTATTTTCTGGGAAATCAACTCGAAAATCAAAACCGGCCACTGCCAAAATTCAAATCCGGCCGCTAGCACCTGCTTGAGAACAGAAAATGAACTTTTTCTTGACGTTATTGTTTCACGTGATATCCTCCGTGAAACAGCAACGTCGGAAGGATCATTCCTATGGCTGCCCAAATTTTACCGATGCCAGGCTTCAAGGCACCCACAGACCCAGTGGGACACTTCGTTAGGCTGGGCGATAGTGGGCATCGTCAGTTAGCGGATTTGCACGCGGAAGGACGATTTTCCCCGAAACGATTGGTCGTCGATGCGTCGCGTCTGCGCCACCAAAAGGAGTTGGTGGCAGCATTGAGAGCGTCGGGCACACGGATCATCTTGGATACAAAAGCGGCTGAACTTTCATCCCCTTTAAAGTTTGCGGGTTTCGCCAGCGGCGCACCGTGGGCGAAGTGCTGCAATGGAAAACCTCTGGGACCGCAGCACTTCGCAGCCAATTCAGAGGCCGATGTTATAGGACAAATCGCACGGTTTGCCGTCGAGAACCAAGTGAACACGATACTTGCGCCATGCCATTTCCTACGAGAAGGGGCCAAAAGCGAATGGCTCGATATTGATCGCGAGTCTTGCATAGCCTTAAGACGTGCCCTGGATCGGCTTGGCGCTCAAGACATCAGCATAGATTTTGGGCTACTCGTGCCACACGTAAGTCTGGATGACGTTATGGAGCGGGGCCATTTTCTGGATGCAGTGAAAGACCTGCCATTCGACAACTTGTGGATTCGGGCTTCTGGTTTTGGCAGCGGCGCTGGGCCGCTTACGACCCGAAAGTATGTAAATTCGCTAACGGCGCTGCACAACGTCGGAAAGCCTATCATTGCTGACTACTTAGGCGGCTTGATAGGTCTCGCCGCGACCTCTTTCGGTGTCGTAAGTGGATTTGCCGAAGGCATCGGTGAACGCGAACGCTTTGATGCAAGAGATTGGCACAAGCCTGTCCAGGCGCGGGAAGAAGATCAAGATTTTGGTAGGTCAACGCGCGTGGCGATTACCGGATTCGGACGTTCCGTGACTTTGACTGAGCTTCAGAAACTTCACGACGCCAAAGGTGGTCGCCGGCTGGTCGCCTGCGCGGACAGGAACTGCTGCCTCCATGGGTTCTCTTCGATGATTGAGAATCCCAAGCGGCATGGCATTTATCAACGCACGCTGCAAGTGGAGGAGATTGAAAGAACCCCAAACCTAAATCGATCTAAGCATTTCCTTGATGGAGAGATGACGCGGGCAGATCGACTCGCGCGGCAAATAAAGGGCCTGAATGCTGATGATGAGAAACTGATGAAGCGGATGGAAGCTCACAGTCACCGCGTTGAGAAATTGCGCGCGACGCTGGAAAATCTTTATGAAACTCGCGGCGTTGATGCGCCTCAAGTTGCCCCAATAACAGAAAAGAAAAGTTCAAAGAATACGGGAGCGCGCCTAACATGAGTACTGCTCAAAGCACCGTCGCTAGATACTTAAATGATCTAGAGAAAATTGGCGGCCTAAGAGGCACCGACATTGCCAACATTACTAGCGTGTCGAAAGCGACCGTAACACGCTGGACTAAGGGTGCATTGAAGCCGCGACCACATATGCAACTGGTATTGTCTGATTTGCATTACGTGGTTAGCAGGCTTCAAGAGTATTACAATGCGGACGAAATTCGTACTTGGCTATACGCACGTCATCCCCAACTTGATGGCGAACGAGCAATCGACGTTATTAATCAAGAACAATCCGAGCGGGTCCTAAATGTCTTGGATCGCTTAGATGCAGAGGCATATTTATAAGGATGGCCACACTGCATCGAGCCAGAGATCACGCCTTAATTGACGCGATTGAGGGCGTTGCGCCCATAAAATTCGTTGGAGACGTTTGGCGTGTAGTACGAACAGGCCGCGACGTACTTGCCTCAAGTTCGGTTGGCGGACGTTGGGACGACACGACATTTGATGTTCTGTATACATCCCAAACGGCTGACGGCGCGGTTGCGGAGATGCGTTTTCACCTTTCCCGCGGTCAGCCTGTTATGCCGTCGAAGGTCTCCTATCGGCTGTATCAACTGAAGATCGATCTGGCCAAGGCACTAAGGCTGGCCGACCTCAATGCAATTAGAGACTTGGGGGTAGATACAAGTCGTTATGGTGCCCTCTCATACAATGACAGAACGCAAGAATATCCACGAACTCAAGAGATTGCCGAAACCGCACACTTTGTCGGTTTTGACGGGTTGGTCGTACCCAACGCTCGTTGGTCATGCATGAACACAATCGTGTTCGCGGGTCGAATCGGACCAGACTCACTCGACGTTATCAAAGACCACGGTCAAATTGATTGGAACTCTTGGCTAACAAAGCCTTTTGGATATTGATGAGAGTGGCCCGCTTTTGATTACCCAGGCAATTTTTTTCGGGATTTCCGCACCAGGTGACTCGGACTCGACCAGCAGCCCGCCGCCTACTGCCGCGCTAGATGTCGAACGCTTCAAAAGGCGATGCATTTTCCCATTATGCGGACGCGCAAACTTCCCGATGGGCCGGTAGCCGCCACCAAACGCTAAAGAATCGATACCCCCCATGGGGGCTTCCTATCTTTGGGGATTGGGCGGCGACCGGTGGCCAGCAGAACTTACACGTCCACAAAATGGGGAGATCGGACCGCGACCTTGATCGTGACCGTCGGAATAGCTATTTATATTAGGTAATCCTCGACATCGAAACGCGTTGGCGACGGCGGCAGCGATGCCGCTGAACGAGGAGTCACGAACAATGAACGAATTGGTTTCGGTACTACAAGCCGCAGACGCCGCAGCGCGATGGCACGTTCACCAACGGCGCAAAGGTGCAGCACAAGAACCTTACGTCAATCACTTGCTCGAAGTGGGCAGCCTCGTCGCGGAAGCAACCGGTGGCTCTGATCCTGACGTGGTCATTGCCGCACTGCTGCACGACGCGATTGAAGACCAGGGCGTGACGGCAGAAACGATTGCCAGCGAGTTTGGCAGGCACGTCGCAGACATTGTGATGGAAGTCACCGACAACAAGTCGCTGCTGAAAGCAGAGCGTAAGCGGTTGCAGATCGAAAACGCGCCGAAGAAAAGCCGCGAAGCCAAATTGATTAAGCTCGCTGACAAGACGAGTAACGTGCGAGCCGTGGCAAATAGTCCCGCGCCCGATTGGTCGGTCGAGCGACGGCTGGAATATGTCGAATGGGCCAAGACGGTCGTAGCCGGATTGCGAGGCACCTCGCCGTGGTTGGAACATCAGTTCGATGAGGCAGCCGACCAGGCTATGCGGTCGCTCGATCCGGCGGTGGCTAAGGTTTAGGAAGCCGCCGTTCAATGTCCGCTATTGGATGAACACCGGAAGACATATGCTCAGTTGGAGGTTTTCCGGGTTTGACCCTACTCGGACTCGGGTCACACCAAAGCCGTCGGTGACCGCCTATTTAATTTCGAATATTGATTGCTTTGGCTGGATTTAATTGGTGCCCACTTTTTTACTCTGCCCAATGCCGACTTATGTCTAGAAACCGCCGCTTTTCGCTGGATTTGAGAGGTTCGCTACGGGCATTATCTTTGCAGGCCGTTGGGTCGTAGATTTACGCGAGATATTGAAGAGCCGGTTGGTCCGCCGAAATTCATTTTACACTCACTCTTAGGGGTATTGACAAATTTTGACAGCGGCAGTGTAATTCAATTTCAAGGAGTAATTTAATTTTAATAAGGGGGGGAGTTCAGTGAAGACTTCATTCACCTTTGCATTAAAGACCTTGTGTATAGCGGCAGCTATTGGTGGTCTTGTAACGACCACCGCGAAAGCCAATCTCCTGACGAACGGAAGTTTTGAGCTCGGAACATTCGTTCCCGATGGCAATAATGCCGACTCCTTGGCAGTAGGATCGACAGCTATCACAGGGTGGACCACCACAAGCGCGGAACTGGCATGGATTGGCTTCCCCAACGGCTTCGGCCTTGTCCCCCAGAGCGGTGTTAGATCTCTCGATCTAACTGGCTATCACGACTCGTCACCATACGGTGGCGTCCAGCAAACTGTCGCGACCTGTGCGGGCTGCGGATATCAGCTGACATTCTATCTTGGCAGCGATCCATCTGGGGGAATTCAAGACGGTGTCGGTGTGCAGATTAACGGTGGCGCCGCGACAAATTTCACCAGCACGAACAATGGTTCGCAAAGTAATCTCTGGGAGTTGGAGACGCTTAATTTTGTTGCGTCGAGCAATTCGACCATTGTCGACCTAACTGGAAGTTTAGCGAACCCGCACTACATTGGTCTCGACAATGTAGATTTGGAACAGACCTCCGTCGCTAGCGGCGTCCCCGAACCATCCACATGGGCGATGATGATCCTCGGCTTCGCGGGCATCGGCTTTATGGCCTATCGCCGGAAGTCAAAGCCAGCATTGATGGCCGCCTGATCCACGATCAACGGATTTAATTAGAAGCCGCCTTCGGGCGGCTTTTTGTTTGCGCGGCCTGCATCTGTCATGTCTGGGTTTGACACGAAACGGAAGTGCCTCCGCAGTCGCTACATGTCCGCTATCGGGAGCAAAGCGGAAGGCATCTGCTCGTAGCGAGATCCGCAGCGGACTTCGGCGCCTCACCTAATGGGTTTAAAAATATTAGGTTCCGACGTGCCAGAGGAATTAAATGCCGTCACAAAACTATTTGCAACTTTGACCACGGTTGGGACTTGTTCGCGTTGCAAGCCAGCTTAAGATAGGCAAGCTTTTTGCTGAGGCTCCATCCTAGGGGAGGTTTCAATGAGAAGATTGTCACTAGCTTTCGTTGCTGGTTTTGTGATTGGATTTCTTTCGTCGATTGGAGCGGCGAGCGCCGACATAGTCACCGTTTTCAATGTTGATGGATCGTTTGCAGCTGATGAATTTGCAGGCGCGCCTCCGACGCCGGTTCCGTTGAGTGGCACCCTTACCATCGATGTGACCATTGGCAGCGTTACCGCCTCAGATCTTATCATTCCGACCTTCGGCCCTTTGAATATTATAAATAGCCAAAATACATCGCCAAATGGTACCGGTCTGCTGTACGTTCTGAATGTGAGCAATACGGTTGGGGATTCTGGAGATATTATTTTTATCTATCCGAATGATCAATCCAATCCACTCATTGGGCATAACGTCATCGATATCGACCAAGGGGAGTTCACCTCTCACTTGGGCCCCGTCGTTTTCGGACTCACGGGTGAAATTACTGCCGTACCCGAACCCTCGACATGGGCAATGCTGCTTCTTGGCTTCGCTGGCGTTGGCTTCATGGCGTATCGTCGGAAGGCAAAGCCAGCATTACCGGTCGCCTGATTCAAGATTATCAGCTCGAATTAAGCAGCCGCCTACTGGAGACGCTGTTCGGAATTACGGAGGTGACAATGAAAACGAAATTGTTGGGACTTATCGCCTGCACGGCTTTTATAGGCGTGTCGCAGGCGGGGGCAACAACTTACGGTATAACCAATCTTCCCGGCGTGTCGGGCACCATCACGACCGATGGCCACACTGGCACCTTGAGCCAATCCGATGTTACGGACTGGAATATTGTCATCACCATCTCTTCTCAATCATACGATTTTTTGGGACCTCTGGAGCTCGGAACCAACTCTACATTCGTTGACACGGGCCCTGCTCTGTCCGCCACATCCACTTTATTGACTTTTGACTTTAGCGATACGCCTTATGAACTCGTATTCTGTAGTGCCGATGGTTGTCTAACTGCGCAGCTGGGGATTCAAGCTATTAACCCACCTATAATTGCGCGTTATTTTATAGATTTGAATGGTCTATCAGGCATTAACGCAGCCCCATGTTCCGGTGTGTGTACAATCGCCGCCGTCCCGGAACCCTCCACCTGGGCGATGATGATCCTCGGCTTTGGTGGCGTTGGATTCTTGGCCTATCGTCGGAAGTCGAAGCCAGCGTTGATGGCGGCCTGATCCACGATCATCGGATTTGAATCGAGAGCCGCCTTCGGGCGGCTTTTCGTTTGTGCGACTTGCGTAATCGATGTCGCATGTTGGCACAACTCGGACATGGCGCGATGTCTGACTTGAGTCCGTTGTGCGCATGAAAGCGGACATCGCGCTCCTTGCCGACCTCGCGATCACCCGGCACCGCTCGCGGGCTCAATCCCACACAGAAGCTCACCGGCGCGTCGTTGGGATCAAGCGGCCCGACTAGCATATCGGCACCCAACCCGCTGTAGCCTTCACACAGGGCGGTGGCGGGGCAGGTTGTGTGCCAGTACAAAGGGCGCAATAGCGGACGGTTATTGAGGGCTGGTGTAATGGTGTAAAGGGTCTCCGTAGTCCTAATAATATATAGGAAAAAAGCATCCCTTACACCACTACACCAGAAAGCTGCCAATCTACAAAAGCCCTTTATTCACTGGGCTAACTGCGAAAAATTCTGGTGGCACCGGACTGTGCCCGGTGTACACCAGAACGCCGTTTGCGACCGCCAAAGCGGTACTGGTGTTACACCGGTGCTAAATCGGTGTACCGGTGCCGACCAGATACCGCCCGCCTTTTCCAACTTTTCCGCCGGGCTTCCCAACATTGGCGAGTTCACCGGTTCCATCGATCAACCGGTTCAACGCGCCTTCGAACATACGCGGCTCGGCGTGGCTCACACCGGCCTTGCGGAGTAATTCGGCGTTTTTCAGTCCTTTCGGGTCTTTGCACTGACGAACCGCTTCCATGATTGCCTTGCACAACGCTTCGAACGGGCTTCCAGACATAAAGCGATTGGCACCGTCTTCCACGGTGGCAATCGAATCCAGCACGATACTAAATGCCCATTCGATATCCTCGACATTGACCAGGGGATTTGACGAATCACGCGATATGGCCCGGATTGTCGCTAACTTGCTGGTGTGGTCGCCAGCGCGATTGACGATTTGCCCACGCCGTTCATCGGCGATTCCAATGTCCCGTGCCCAACGCCGGATTTGCATCAAACGATCTTTAACGGCGACATCTGCCCATCGCGCCGTAACAAAGCGGGGCTTCATCGTGGAATCCCGTTTTAGAGAATCGGCCAACACGCCGCCGCTCGGAACCGCGGCCAGCACTTTTTCAAGGTCGGCGATGAGGGCGTCCGGTACTTCGGCGACGCCATCGATCCCCTGCAGGACAGGCAGTTTTTCCACGGATATCACCAGCAAGCGCGCCATGAATCCGCTGCTAAACGCGTCACCTTCTAGCCCATTGTAAAAAGTGCTCGGAGTTGTAGCACCTAGAACTGAAAGCGTCGGGTAAAGGATTGGGGGCTTGGGCGGCTTGTTGTTCTTACCGGCGTCGGAAGCCCGAACCTTTGCGACCCATTCACCGGTGGAAGCTGAGTACAACTCAAGCAATGACTTACGGCGCGCGCGAGCAAACGGATCAGCCATTTTACCCGACGCGCTGAGAACCATTCCGAATTCATCTAGCGGCAAAATCAAGCACGGTTGATGCCGCAATACATATTCAATGGCGGAATCCGATGCAACATCGTTCGGCCCAACGAGCCATCCTCGATTGATGCTGGTCGCGATCTGTTTCATCGCCTTCAACGGGCGATCTTTGCCAAAACCCGATCCCGCCACTAGTACAACGTAAATGTTCAGCCCAAGCCCATCCGGCGTGACGTATTTTCGCCCGTACAACGCGGCGTGCAAAACTACCGCTGACATAATTGAGAATTCCGCGATGGGTGAGGGCGACGTATCGAAAATAAAACGCGCCAGCTTGCTGAGCATCCCGCCCGGTGCGTCGAGGTCGAACGGGTTCTCTATGGGAGCCGGTAGCATTGACGTTGTCGGCTTTGGCGCTCCGGCGTCGTTATCATTGGCGTGAAGCAGATGTTCGACAGCTTCCGCGTTCTCTATGGCATCTGCATCCTTCGGCGCTCCGAATTTTGCCCAGCAACGCTCAATGTCCTTAATGAGGGCGGCGTCACCCGGATAACGCGCTGTCCACTCCCCATGACGCTCAAGGCAAAGCGAAACGACCTCGTCGAGAGAAAAGCGGGCGAAGTTCAAATGCTCAACTACGCGCGCAGCATGTACTGATCGATCTGGCTTACCATCCGAGATCAGAAGCGCCCGGCCCGTGTCGGTCATTCTTTCCCATAGCGGTGCGGTGTCGAACCTTGACGTGAACTTCGTGCCTTCACCCCTGATCGTTTGATCGGTAATGAATGGCGCAAGAACCCGTCTCAGTGTTACTCCGCTATACACTTCACCGGCGAATGCCGTCTGCATCACGACCGCCACCGGCTTTGGATTACGGCCACGCTCAATCTTGGTTGCGGTTGGGTGATTGAGCGTGCCGGGGATACGCCAAACGTGTGTGATGTCACCTGTGCAGAAATCTGATCCGGTTGAAATTTGCAGCGCCTGGGCCAATATTTCTGCTTGGTCCGGTGCCATCGGCCGGTCGAACAGAATAACGGGTTGAGTATTGCCCTGTGACGTTTCGACGACATAGCTCGGTTCGACCGGCATTGTGCCGATCTTGCCTTTGTCGAAATCCATATCTGCAACGAGTCCAAGCACCGCGACGATGTCGTCCTTGGTGCCGCGCCTGCCGCGCGGTAGATCGGGTCGCATCAGATGCAGACCCGCATAAACATTTGCGCCTACCGTCGATGCGTGCGCTGTGATTGCCGCCACCATTCCGTCCACGTCGCCGATCTGGTGGTGGGTGATTGTACCGGGTTGATCGCCATTGAAGACCGAGACGACGAAGTTACCATCGCAGCCTACAGCTAAACTGTGAAGCAGCGCCGTGTGCGTGCGAATGGCTGCGATGTCGAATGATGGAGCGGGGCAGCTCTTAGAGGCGGTTATAGCCATTTCAGTATTTCCTCGTTGCCACCTCAAAATCCCGGAGGAGGAAGCGGGTATTTCATCTGTATAATGCACAAAAGACGTAAGTCAATGGTATTTTGCGTTTTACGCAAAAATAAAATATGTGTTTTGTGCAAAAGACAATTGACAAGAAGCGCCGAGGACCCTATGTCTTGCTGACAGTGGAGATTTGCGAATGGCAACGCCCCGACAACTAGTTGAAATTGTGGCTGAAATTGTCGGCGTGTCTGTCGCGACCGTGATCGTCCATGATCGCAACCTTTCCACTGCTCCGGTACCTCTGCGTACGGTAGCTGGTCGTGGCAGAGCAGCGGCAAAAGTAACGGCTATCGACGCTGCAAACCTATTGATTGCGGTCGCTGCGAGCGAGTCGGTAAAGGATAGCGTGAAAACAGTTCTTAACTACCGCGACCTGCGGGGGGAAAAAACAATCGCTAGCGGAGTGAGGCGATACGACGAGCTTCCGGCCAACCACACGTTCGGCCAAGCTCTAGCAGCTTTCATTGAGGCTGCCGCCGCCAAAGAGATTACATTGAGCCGAAAGTTCAACCTGAAGCTCATGTTCTATGGTCCACGGCCAAAGGCTGAGATCGAATGGAAAATAAACGGTCATGGTTCATCGACCATGTACGAACCGAAATCAAAATGGCCCGCACGCGATAAGCTCGCTAACGTTGGCGACTTGGAGCGAATGACAACGATTACCGAGAACACGATATTTTGCGTCGGCGAGAAGATCGGGGCTATGCTGTGACCGGCCCTGATGCAGGTCACGCAAACGATAACACTCATCCCGATTCTCCACTTCGACTTGAAGATGCGATAAAGTACGGCTTCCCTTATGGAGGAATGACTGTCAGTGGGCTGCGCCGAGAGTCCGCGAGGGGCAGGCTAACAATCGAAAAAATCGCGAACAAGGATTTTACTTCGCTGCGAAGTATCGAAGAGATGAGGAAATTATGCCGCGTCAAAGCCGAGGGCCACGCTTGTGGTGGAGAAAAGAACGCCGGGCCGGTCGCAAGGTCCTCGCGCAAGGGACCTGGATCGTTATCGACGGCGGCCAGCATCACGCCACAGGATGCTTTGCTGGCGAGGATCGAAAGGCGCAAGAATTTCTAGCAGCGTACATCGCTGAGAAATATAGCCCCGAACGCCGACTCAAAGATATCGAGTCCATCGATGTGGCAGACGTGCTGTCGGTCTACGACGAAGATTGCCGGGAGTCGCAAGCCAACAAAGAGAAGTTCGACGAGCGCATAACGCGGTTAGCGAAATGGTGGGGCGGTAAGATGCTTGCCGCAGTCAACGGCGTGAATTGTCGGGCTTATACCAAGCATCGCGGCAACGACGGTGGGTCGCGTCGTGATCTTGAAGACCTTCGGGCTGCGATCAACCATCACGCCAAGGAGGGGTTCCACCGTGGCGTTGTGCGTGTTGTGTTGCCAGAGAAAGGGTTGCCCCGTGAACGGTGGCTAACTCGCTCTGAAGCGGCCAAGCTTTTGTGGACGTGTTGGCGATATCGCGAAACGCAGACCCAGCATATTGGCAAATTGAAGGGCCAGAAAATCGTAACAGAGAAGCGACCGCTACGGCACGTCGCCAGATTTATTTTGATTGGCCTTTATACGGGCACCCGTGCCGGTGCTATCGCGACCGCCTCGCCCTACCGCGCAGCGGGCAAATCGTTCGTTGATCTAGATACCGGGATTTTTAACCGGCTGGCCATCGGCAAGCGGGCCAGCACTAAGCGGCAAACTCCGGTGCCGTTGCCAAAGCGGCTTCTGGCCCATCTGCGACGGTGGTCGCGGCTGGGGATAGCCAAAAGTCATTTCGTTGAATGGGGCGGCAAGCCCATAGCATCAGTCAAGACTGGCTTCGGTTCTGCAGTGCGGATTGCTGGGCTTGACGTGGCCGTGGGCAACGTTACGCCGCATACCCTGCGACACACCGCAGCGACGTGGTTGATGCAGCGTGGCGCTCCTATGTGGGAGGCTGCAGGCTTTTTGGGCATGAGCGAGAAGACGCTTCGGGACACCTATGGCCACCATCACCCTGACCATCTACGGGGCGCAGCCAACGCAATCGGTTCCCGACCAACGCCGAAGCAAAAGGTAGCGTTGGTTATTTCGTTGGTTGAGGAAAAAGCGAAGAAGACAGGGACGCTAGAAGCCCCTGAAATCATTGGTGGGCCTGCCTGGACTCGAACCAGGAACCAGACCGTTATGAGCGGCCGGCTCTAACCATTGAGCTACAGGCCCCGCCGCGGGCGGCCGCGTGGAGCGCGGCCGGCAACGGTGCCGGCATCGTTTACAGGGACGACCGCGATCCGGCAATGCCGCGGTCCGTTCCGCTGCTCGTCGCATTGGGCGCTCATCGTGGGTTGATCCTGGTGCCTGACGGCAAATCAGCAGGTCGTGCGCAATCGCTGTGGTCCCGCCGCTCTCCCTGGATCAAATGGCCTGACCCAGCGGCCATGCGGCTGATTTTCCAGCGGTTTCTGAATTTCGAAAATTATTTTCTGTTTTGCAGAAATAGTGCTTGACGGCGATCTGGACCCGTCATATTGTCATTTGGTCCCGTCCCGAAAGAGGGGCGTTGCGCAACGTCACGAGACGTGGGGCGGGATGCGGTGGACGCGGATGGTGCTGTAGACGACGGCATCTGAGGCGGACGGTGAAGACGTGTGGTCCTGACACCTCGACGCTGGTGTCAAGTTCTTGAGAAGCAAGCTTCTCAGGGGTGACGGTGGCCAAAGAGCCCGAGCACCGGGGAGAGCACGCGATAAGCCGTAAACCATTGCGTGGGGAATGCCGGGTGATTCCGGTGTGACCTGACAACGTGTGTGCGCTCTACCACTACCATTGCACACACGGCTATCGGGCGCATCGGCCGCCCGGCATTCCCTGCGCCCTCAATTCAGAGAGGGCG
>Ga0182024_10012542_pt1 | contig 16741 bp, 13 predicted proteins | sample P32metaG_FD_120480 | JGI IMG/M metagenome (GOLD analysis project Ga0182024, IMG submission 120480) | Permafrost microbial communities from Stordalen Mire, Sweden - P3-2 metaG (Illumina Assembly) | ecosystem: Environmental > Terrestrial > Soil > Wetlands > Permafrost | place: Sweden: Stordalen... | reverse complement strand
GTGAGCACCTTGAACTCCTGGATCGAATCGATCGAGGACAAAATGCCGATACCACCTGCGGTCAACTCGTTGTTATCTGTGCCGTCCAGCAACCAATCGGTGCTGTTGGCGCGCGAGCCGCCAACCGAGAGGGAAAAGGAACCACGCGCGGAGACTTCTGAGCTGGGGCCGCCGTTGAAGAAGCTGCCGGTGCTGGTCTCTTGCGTCGTGCCTGGCGTCAAGGTCGCCAACTGCACGAAGTCGCGACCATTCAAGGGCAGTTGGGCGACTTGCTGGGAGGTGATGACCTGGCCGAGCTCGGGGCTGGCGGTCTCGATGGTCACTGCCGACGAGGATACCTCTACTGACGTCGATACCGTGGCGGGCGCCAACGAGAAGTTGACCTCGCGCGCCTCATCGACTTGCAGCTTCAAATCTTTGGTCTCGGTGGTTTGGAAACCGGTCAGCTCGACGCGCAGCGTGTACACGCTGACCGGCAACAAAGGAATGGTGTAATGGCCGGTGTCGTCCGCGGTGGCTTCGCGGACTGCGGCCGTCGCATCCGACGTCGCACGCACCAGCGCTCCGGAGAGCGCTCCTCCGCTTTTATCTGTGATGGTTCCGGAAAAGCTGCCGGTCGCCTGTCCGAACGTCGCCGGCGAAATACACAGCACCGACAACAGCAACACCCCTACTGCGATGACCTGCTTTTTCATTTCACCCCTCACCCCGCCGCCTGCTGGGACGGCTCGTGCACGCTTAAACTAAAACCGAACTGAAGAACCGAACTTGCAGAAATCCGCTTGTTTGTTTCTATCATACTGACGGCCTCAGTTGCTTCCGTCTTTTACTTTTCCACTGCCGGGTGGCGCGGTCATCAATTGAACGTACAGGTCATAAAACTTTTGGGTGTCCAAGTCGAACTGCACCGTGGCCAGCTTCCACCACGAGGGCACCTTGGTGTCTTTGCCCACAAAAATGGTCTGCCCGTAGCTGGCCCCGTGGTCGATGTCGATGTTCACGTAGAGCGTTTCTTCCTTGGTGATGAAGCTGTGATCGAGAAAAGCTGCCGCGGAGATCTCGTCCCACATCGGGTAGCCAGTGTCTGAATATTTGTCCAAATATTCGGTGAGTGGGTTATAGACCGCGCCGATTCTGGCCTGAAGTTCTTTGGAAAGTTTAGTCTTCACGGAAATATCGACTGGGGTGATGGTGATGTTCTTCCACGGGGCGCTCATCACGATGCGAACTGCCTCGGGATCGAACCACCAGTTGAACTCGCGGCGCCCGTTAACTTCGTGAATTCCGCCTGACCCTACATTGAAGCCGCTGCCCATTAGGACCAGTTGCTTGGAAAGGGTGACCACTTCCGGATCCAAGCGAATCGCCAGCGCGATATTGGTGAGCGGGCCGCCGGCCCAGAGGGTTACTTCACCCGGGTATTTGTGGACGGCCTTGATGATGAATTCGACCGCATTTTCGGCGGAGACTTTCGTAGTCGGCGCGCCCTCTTTCAACTCCGGAACCACGTCCGGGGCGTGATACCACCTGGGCGTCCAAGCGCCCTTGAATCCAAACTCGCCGTACTGCTTCTCCCAGGCTTCGGATTCTTCGCGAGTGTTGATCAGTGGCGTAGAGGCGCCGAGCATCACCGGGATGTCCGTTCTTTGGGCCAATTCTAACGCGCGGAGGGTGTGCGCAGCTTCCTCCTTGACCCACTGGTCGCCCGCGACGAGCGTGACGCCCAGCACATCAACTTTGGGGGATTGCGCGAACATCAGGATGGCGTTCATGTCCGTGGAGGCAGGGCCGCGGGCATCCTGGTCCACGATGATCTTCTCTCGCTGCGCGTGAGTCGCTGCCGCTGCCAGCGCCAGTGTGCCGAAAATCACGGCGAATCGTCCGAGCCTGCGAAATGGATGTCTTCCCAGCAAGTGAATGCCTGCTCTTCCCTTTACTATGGCAATCTCTACCATTGCCGCCCAAAAATCCAAAGAACCTTCAAAAACCCTTAACTAAGTGCTTAGCAAACCGCTTTGCTGGGCGAGTCTAGCAGTCGCATTCTCATTGTCAAGCACTAATGATCCTGGTGAATCTCGCGGCGCGCCCCAAACCCAAAAAAAACCAAGGATGGCTAATCTCTTTATGAAAAAATCGGTCGCCTCCGCGTTACTTCCCCGCAATACGCGTGACAAACATTTCCAAAAACTTCTTCGAATCGATGTCGGTGCAGACTTTTACGTTGGGATTGAGCTTGTCCAGCCCTTCGATTACGTAACGGTCGCCATCGTCAAAGTGCCGCAGCACATTCCGTTCGTTCATGTTGTGGCGATTGGCGACGGTCTCGCCGCGGGTAAATTCGCCGCGGGTCTCCACGTCCACGTGCATCGCCACGGTGGTCATGATGGTTGCATCAATCGCTGTGCCAATCGCGGTAGGGTCGTACATCGGACTGCCGTCCGAGCCGAACTGCGCGCTCTGGTCCACCAGAAATTTTGCGACCTTGTAGATGAAGTCGTTGACCGGTCCATGAGTCTGGCCTAGCCGATCGAGATAGGCCTTCGAGAATAGGGTCTTATCGCCAACTTCGAGGCCCGCCATTGTCAGCGGCCAACCAGCCTGGAATACGATCTGCGCCGCTTCAGGATCGCCGAAAATGTTGGCTTCCGCCGCGCCGGTGGAATTTCCTCCCGAAATCGAGCCGCCCATGATGATCACCTCTTTGACGAGCGGGACAATGGACGGGTCTTTTTGCAGAGCCAGCGCGATATTGGTCAGCGGCCCAATCGGCAGGAGGGTGATCTCGTGCGGATTGGCTCTCACCATCTCGATGATCAGGTCCGGCCCGAAACGCGGATCTACTTTGCATTTGCTGGGCGGCAGCTCGATGTTCGCCAGCCCATTCTTCCCGTGCCAATACTCCGCCGTCACCGACTTTTGAAAAATTGGATGCTGCGCTCCGGCCGCGACCGGAATGTCGCAACGATTGGCCAGGGAGATCATCTTCAAGGCGTTGTCGAGTCCTTGGCGCGCAGTGACGTTACCTGGCACCACGGTGATACCGCGAACATCCAACTCCGGCGAGTTTAGCGCCAGCATTATGGCCATGGCGTCGTCGGTGCCGGGATCGGTGTCGATGATGACTTTTTTCCCGGCCGCGGCGGCATTCGAAACAACAACGGACAGCGCGACCGCAACAAAGCCAGCTAGCCTACTAACACGCTTCCAACTCCTCATCGTCCCTCCATCGCGCTAAAGCGAACCGGATTATTTACTAGCCGGCCAGATCCACGGGGTTCGCGACACTATTGCTTTTTGCAAACTCTTCTACTTCTTTGCGAGTCGGTACGGAGGCCTGTGCGCCGATGCGTGTGACCGAAAGCGACGCGGCGTAATTTGCAAAGCGGCATGCCGCCGGCAGGTCGAGACCTTCGCTCAGAGCGACTCCGAGTGCCGCACCGAACACATCACCCGCTGCGGTGGTGTCGGATGCGGTGACCTTCGGCGCCGCCAGCAAGGTCGCTTGGCCCTTATCCTTATTCACAATCACGCAGCCCTGGCTGCCAAGTTTCACAATCACCGTCGTCGCGCCCATGCCTTGCAACTTGCGGCCGATCTGCACCGCTTGCGCAGGCTCCAATGTTCCAGGCTTGAGGCCTGCCAGAATCGCAGCTTCCGTCTCGTTCGGGGTCATGATGTCCACCGAGCGGATCAACTCCTCTGGCAGCGGCTTTTCGGGTGCCGGCGCCGGATCGAGAATCACGCGAGCCCCCGCCGCGCGCGCTGCTTTTGCTGCCGCCAGCACGGTGGGCGTCGGATTTTCGAGCTGCAGCAAAACTACATGGGAACCTTTGAGGAGCGCCGCGTCTTCCTCGACATGGCCGGGCGTGAAATCATTGTTGGCGCCCGGAACTACAATGATCGAATTGGCTCCATCGGCCGCCACGAAGATGAGAGCCACGCCGCTGACGCCTTTCACTTCGCGAATTCCAGTCGTGTCGCAGTTGGCCTTCTTCAGGTTCTCTTTCATCTCCCGGCCGAATTCGTCGTCCCCGACTCTGCCGAGCATGGCCACCGAGCCGCCCAGTAGTCCAGCGCCGTAGGCTTGATTGGCACCTTTGCCACCGGGCTCAGAAAAATATTTGTCGCCGATGATGGTTTCGCCGACGACCGGAATCCGTGGCGAGATGGCTACTAAATCCATGTTCAGACTGCCCACTACCACGATGTTAGCCAGGGTACTTCTCCCTTCGCGCTGTGCTTCGCGCCTTCACTGCGTTTGATCGAACAGGTGAATAATTCGTAGTCGCACTCGCTTAATAAGCTTTGGCGATGGCCACTACCGCAGCGATGTAGGACAGAAACATCAGGCCTAGATACATCCAGGCTTTACTGTCTGCGCCGCGAAACTCTTTCCACACCAACACGCCCCATGCGGCCGCGATCATTGGTGAGGACTGACCGATGGCGTAGGAAATCGCCACGCCGACGAAGCCAGCGGCGACAAAGTTGAAGCAGCCGCCGAGGCCCCAGATGATTCCGCCGAGTACGCCGAGGGCATGATTCATTCCCGACGTTTGGAAAAACCCGGAGAAGGACACTGGTTCGCCCAGCAGCGGATGTTTCATGAGGTAGGGATTGATGAAGAAGCAGCAAATGAATGCGCCTAAAGCGAAAAACACCGCGACGCTGTAGGGGGTCAATGCGTGATCGGTCGTCAGCGACTTGGTGACGAACGGGGCGAACGCGCCCATCAACAAACCCGAGACGATGTTGACGAGGATGCCTTTCTTGGTGACGGTCAAACCGCCAGATAGGCGTTTGTACGCCAAAGCATCAAAGATAATCGCGAGCGTCGCGAAGGCCACGCCGATGGCCAGAAAGGTGGCGCTGCCTTTTGGCTGCAGCGCATAGCTCAGTACAACGCCTTCGATAACCGCGATGCCGATGGCAATCGGAAACGCAATCGCCAACCCAGCGATAGCAATACCCGCAACCAGCAAAAGGTTCGCGACATTGAAAATAAACCCGCCGATCATCGCCCAAACGATGTTCATTCCATTCGCAGCGTGAACGTTCGCGATGAAGGGCTCGCCCGACGCTCCGTGGCTGCCCAAAGTCAGCGCAAACACCAGGGAGCACAACACCACCCCGACGATGTAATCGAGATAAAAGAGTTCGAACGGATATTTCTTGGCGCCTTTGTAGGTGTTGGCCCAGGATCCCCAAAACACGGCGCTGAAGGCCGTCATGATCAGGGCGGTCATAAAATCTGGTGGTGAGTACATTTCAACTGCCTCCGGTGTTACCAGATTCGCTGCTGACGTGCCGTGCTGTGCGCTACCCCTGGGTCACTGCGGTTCGAGCACGCGACGACTAAGGCTTGGTCACGCGCTCCACAAACATTTTGATGAAGCGATCAAAATCCACGTCGTATTGAACCCCAACTTTTTTCGCGCCCTCGCCGAATTCCCAAATCTTGGGAAAGCCCAGCGAAGTCCCGTAGTCCAAACCGTGGGTGATGTCGATATCCACAAAGAGATCTTGCGTTTTTACCAGCGTCGGATCCACTAACGCCGCCACCGTCAATTGGTCGTACATCTGCGGCCTGGCGTCAGGATTCTTTTCGAAGTAGGGGCCCATACGTTCTTTCATCATGTTGGTCAGCGGGGTGTTCGCCGCCACGATCTGCTCGTAGTAGTTCTTGGTGAAGGCGGTCTTGCGGGTCACATTGAGCGGAGTCAATATCTGCGGAATGCCTGAACGGATGACCACTTGGGCGGCTTCTGGATCCACCCAAAAATTGAACTCACCGTTGGGCGTGACATTGCCGCCTCCGCCCTCGAGATAGGCGATCGCTCCGCCCATGATCACGATCTGCTTCACTTTCTTGGCGAAGCCCGGTTCTTGTTGAATGGCTGCGGCGATATTCGTCAACGGCCCAATCGCAATAATCGTGATCTGCCCGGGATTGTCATTCACCGTCTTGATGATGAAATCCAGCGCGCTTTCTTTCTCTTCCTTCTTCTTCGCGAACCCACCCGGAGGCGGCGCCGGCGCTTCGTCCGACCACCACTTCCCGTGAACGTGCGTGGCATAGTCCGACTTCTCGTGATTAAACGGGCGATTGAACCCGCGATACACGGGAATTTCTGTACGATTCGCGATTTCCAGCACGCGCAAAGCGTCGGAAGTCGCGCGCTGCACGGTTTCGTTGCCCGCAACCGTCGTGATGCCGAGAATCTTCAACTCCGGCGAATGCAGCGCCAGAATCAGCGCCATGCCGTCATCCTGCGGCGGCACGGCGAAGTCCGTATCGAAAATGACCTTGATCGGTTCCTTCTGCGCGTTCGCTGCCGCACTGCCCAGCAAAGCAGCCATCCCCAACCCCACCGCCGCCAGCCATCGTCTCGTTTTACGCAAGCCTGTCTCCTTCACCCAAACTGAATCCGCTCGACCAGAACAGCAGCACGCACCGGTGCGCTATTCTCCGTACGGCACCCAAATATTCTTGACCTGCGTTGCGTGTTGCAGGAACCACCGCCCCTCTCCCTGCTTCACGTCGTACCAATCAATCTGTCGCCCTTCGTTGCTAAACACCTGCTTCAGGTTTCCGGCGGACCAGGTCTTCACGTTCTCTGCATCGCTGGCATTACCGAAGCACCACACCGCATCAATGTCATCGTGTTCGGCCAGGGTCTTGGCCAATTCCGCGACGCGCCCGCTCACAAGATTCACCGTTCCGCCCGGCAAGTCGCTGGTTTCGAACACCTGGTACAAATCACCGATGATCAGCGGATAGCGTTCGGAGGGAATCGCCACCGCCGTGTTGCCCATCGCGATCGCCGGCAGCACCGTGGAAACCAGCCCCAGCAACGGAAATTCTTCGGGACAAATGATTCCGACAGTTCCGAGCGCTTCATTCATTGCGATGGAAATGCTGCGCATCGGCGGGTTGTGTACGGAGCCGTCGAACTTGTCCGCCCACCCCGCATACGAAAACATTCGCTCGACGCTGGCCGCGACTTCCTTCTTTGCATCGCCCTTGCCCACCACTCGCGCAAGCCGCGCGCTAATCTCACTCTCGCGCTGCGCCAGATTCTCGGCCATGTAGTACAACACCTGCGCTCGATTGTGTGCCGTCGCTTTGCCCCAGCCTGTCGCCTTGCGCGCCGCTTCCACTGCGTTGCGAACATCTTTGCGATTTCCCAGCGGCGCTTCACCGAGCAGCTTCCCGTCAGTGCCACTGATCGCAAAGCTGTAACCGGAATCCGGCCGCGCCTGCTTTCCGCCGATGTAAAGTTTCACAGTGCGGTCGATCCCGTCGGCCTCGACACTCATCTCCGCCTTGGACGCGTTGGAATCTTTCCGCCCCTTTTTCTCCGGCAAGGCTTTAGCCTTCCGGAACCAAGTCGGTTCCAGATACTCCAACATTCCTTCGCGGCCACCTTCGCGACCAAATCCGCTTTCGCGGTAACCGCCGAATCCGCAGGCGGCGTCGAAAAGATTCGTGCTGTTCACCCACACCACGCCCGCTTTAATCTGCGCGGCAACTTCCAGCGCCACGTTGACACTTTCGCTCCACACGCTGGCCGCCAGTCCGTACGTGGTGTTGTTGGCCAGTTCGATCGCTTCGCGATGCGTTCGGAAGGTCATCGCCGCCAGCACCGGCCCAAAAATTTCCTGCTGCGCCACTGTAGAAGACGGATGAACATTGGTCAGCAGCGTGGGAGCAAAAAACAATCCGTTGGTGGGCATTTCGCAGTTCGGCTGCCACAGCTCCGCGCCTTCTTCCACTGCGCGCTGCACCAGGCGCTTGATGCGCTCCAGTTGCACCGGCGCGACAATCGCTCCTACGTCGATTCCTTTGTCGAGTGGAGCGCCCACGCGCAAATTGCTCATTCGCTCGCGAATCTTGGCAGTCAGGGAGTCAGCGACCGATTCCTGCATCAGCAGCCGCGACCCGGCGCAACATACCTGTCCCTGATTCAGCCAGATCCCATCCACCAGGCCTTCCACAGCGCTGTCGAGATCCGCATCATCAAAAACTACAAACGGCGACTTCCCGCCCAACTCCAGTGAAATTTTCTTGTGACTCGCAGCCGTCGCTTTGCGAATTAAGCGTCCTACTTCCGTGGAGCCGGTGAATGCGATTTTGTTCACATCCGAATGTTTCACCAGCGCTTCGCCGGTCGCGCCGTCGCCGGTGACAATGTTCACGACACCCGCGGGCAAGCCAATCTCTTCGCAAATCTCCGCAAACGCGAGCGCGGTAAGCGGCGTAAATTCCGCGGGCTTCAACACCACAGTATTTCCCGCAGCCAGCGCCGGGGCAATTTTCCAAGCCAGCATCAGCAACGGAAAATTCCACGGGATGATTTGTCCCACCACGCCGCACGCGGCGTAGCCGGCAAACTCTTCTGGCAGGATCTGCGCCCAACCCGCGTGGTAGTAAAAATGCCGCACCACCAAGGGGATATCCAGATCGCGGCTTTCGCGAATGGGCTTGCCGTTGTCCAGCGTTTCCAAAACCGCCAGTCGCCGCGAATGCTTCTGAATGTTTCGCGCTATCGCGTACAAAAACCGGCTGCGTGCATTCGGCGTCAGCGCCTGCCAGTTGGGAAACGCGCCGCGCGCTGCTTTCACCGCGGCGTTTACGTCTTCCGCCGAACCTTGCGCGACCGTCGCGAGCGTTTTTCCCGTCGAAGGATCGGTCGTTTCGAACGTTGCGCTATTCGAACTCGCGCGCCACTTTCCACCGATGAAATGGCCGAACGCGCGTCCATGCGCGTCGAGCCACGCCAGCGTCTCGCGCGGGTCTTCCGGCGCCGGGCCGTACTCCATCGTTACGAATTTTTCGACAACGCTCATCTGCCTCACTTGCTCAACGCTAACGAATTACGCAATCGGATGCCGGTAATCCGCCGAGTAACGTCCCGTTGCGTGAAACTCCAATTGCCGCTCGATGTCCGCCAGCATTCCGCTGGCGCCAAAGCGGAACATGTCGGCGTTCAGCCACCGCGGTCCCAACTCTTCTTTCAACAACATCAGCCATTCCAGCGACTGCTTCGCGGTGCGAATCCCGCCAGCCGGCTTGAATCCTACCGTGAATCCGGTTTTCTGCGCGTATTCGCGAATCATGCGCATCATCACCAGTCCCACCGGCAGAGTCGCGTTCACGGTTTCTTTCCCGGTGCTGGTCTTGATGAAATCCGCCCCCGCCATCATCGCCACCAAGCTGGCTTTAGCGGTATTCCGCAGCGTCGAGAGATCGCCGGTGCCCAGGATCACTTTCAAGTGAGCCGCGCCACAGGCCTGCTTGAACGCGCCAACTTCGTCGTACAACTCCTGCCACCTCGCACCAAACACATACGCCCGCGTAATCACCACATCAATTTCATCCGCGCCAGCATCCACCGACCGCCGAATCTCTTCCACCCGCTGCTCGAACGGAGAAAGCCCCGCCGGAAATCCGGTGGACACTGCCGCCACTTTGACGCCGCTGCCTGCCACCGCCTTACGCGCCGTCTCTACAAACCGGTGGTACACGCACACCGCCGCAACCTTCAGCTCCAGCTCGCCGATCCCCAACTTTTCGACTAATTCGCTTTGCAGCGGTCGCGTTGCTTTGGCACACAAACGCTTGACCCGCTCGTCGGTGTCATCGCCCGCCAGCGTGGTCAAATCCATACACGAAATCGCGCGCAACAGCCACGCGATCTGCCAATCTTTCTTCACCGTCCGCCGCGTTCCAAGCGTAGCCGCACGCCGTTCCACCGCACTGGTATTTACCCGAACCGATTCCACCCAGTCGGTATGCAATGGCATTCCCTGATTCGGCCGCAGCTCACCGCTAGAATCCTTGGCCTCGCCCCTGGCGCCTTCGGGAGTTCGTGAGAATGGGATCAGGGAGTCGCGCCGTTCGGAGCTCGGTCGAGGCTTTTTTTCGGTTTGTTCAAAATTCAAACTCATCGTTCGGTCAGCTCAATCTCGCGAACTAATTTGCTTTCGCACTGCCCTTGCCGCTCCCCGGCAGCGCGGTTATCAGCTTGACGTACAGATCGTAAAACTTCTCGGTGTTCAAGTCGAACTGCACCTCAGCCAGCTTCCACCACGCCGGAACTTTGACGTCCTTACCCACAAAAATTGTCTGGCCATAGCTGGGCCCGTGATCGATGTCGATATTCACGTACAACTCTTCCTGCTTGGTAATAATGCTCGGATCCAAAAACGCCGCCACGGAAATCTCGTCCCACATGTAGCTCGTGTGCGAATACGCCTTCATATATTTCGTGAGAGGCGTATCTACCGCGGCGATCCGGGCGGTCAGTTGGTCGCTCAACTGTGTCTTCACCGAAATATCCACCGGGGTGATCACGATTTTTTTCCACGGCGCGCTCATTACGATGCGTACCGCCTCGGGATCGAACCACCAGTTGAACTCGCGTCGTCCATTCACGCGCTGGATGCCGCCCATACCCACGTTGAATCCGCTGCCCATCAATACCAATCCTTTCGACAGGGTCACGACTTCAGGATCCATGCGAATCGCCAGCGCGATGTTGGTCAGCGGCCCGCCCGCCCACAGCGTCACTTCGCCGGGGTATTTGTGCACCATGCGGATGATAAAGGCCACGGCATTTTCGTCCGAAGGTTTGGTGGTGGGCTCGCCTTCGGGCACGGTGGGAATCAGATCCGGCGCGTGGTAGAGCCTGTCGGTCCAGGCACCCTTGAACGCAAACTGCCCGTATTGCGCTTCCCAGGCCTCCGATTCCTCACGGGTGTTGATTAGCGGAGTTCGCGCACCCTTCAGCACCGGAATATCCGATCGGCCCGCGAGTTCCAACGCCCGCAAGGTATGCGCGGTTTCTTCGTTCACCCACTGATCGCCCGCCACGATGGTCACGCCCAGAACATCCACTTGGGGCGACTGCGCGAACATCAAGATGGCGTTGATATCCGTGGAGGCTGGTCCACGCGCATCCTGATCTATGATCACTTTGGGTTTCTGTGCCAGCGCCAAGCCGCTGAAATAGAGCCACAACGCGGCTATCACCGTCATCGTGCGGAAAATCACGGAGCGCATCCGACCTCCCGGCCCAATTCGGCAGTACGAAACCTCAAAGCGCAAAAAACTAAGTGCTTAGCTAGGCGGTTAGCTGGTCCGCGAGTCTACCAGTCACCGTCTCGATGTCAAGCCTCAATGTCGCTCTCCGCCGGTCCACGCCCTTTTTGAATTTTCTTACCGAAGTGAATAGGCGTTTATCCCCGTTCCCGCCGCTGCCTTTGTATGATAATAAGCACCGACCCCGGAGAGTTTTCTTTGCCGAATATTTACGACGTCGCCAAACGCGCCAAAGTGTCCGTTGCCACGGTCTCCGCCGTGATCAACAAGACCTCCTACGTGAGCCCGCGCCTTCGCGAGCAGGTGGAACGCTCCATTTCCGCGCTGAACTATTCGCCCAATCTGCTTGCCCGCAGCCTGGCCCAATGCAAAACGCACACCATCGGCATCCTCATTCCCGACGTGGCCAATCCCTTCTTCCCGGAAATCGTGCGCGGCGCCGAAGACGAAGCCAGCGAAGCTGGCTACACCGTCATTCTGGGCAACTCCGACAACCAAGTTGCCAAGGAAGACCTGTACCTCAACCTCTTTCTCTCTAAGCGCGTCGACGGAATTCTTTTCGTTAAAGGTGCCGGCGAACTGAATCCGGTGCTACTCGAAAATCTAAAGAAGGCCGCGACGCCAGTGGTCCTGATGGACCGTGAATATTCCGTCCTTCGCGCCGACACGGTGGTCGCTGACGACTACGGCGGCGCGTTCGCCGCCACCGAACATTTGCTCGGGCTGGGCCACCGTCGCATTGGATTGATCGCCGGCATTGTCGGCACCAGCACCACCACCGGCCGGACCCGCGGCTACACCGAGGCGCTTCAGAAAGCCGGGGTCGAACTTTCCGACGCGCTGGTTGTAAACGGAAACTACGGAATCGAGTCGGGCTACAAAGAAGGCTTACGCCTACTCGACCAAAAGCCTTCCGCCGTTTTTGTGACCAACTGCATGATGACTGTCGGTTTTCTGCGGGCTCTGGAAGAACGGCAGTTACTCTGCCCGGACGACATCTCGGTGGTGAGTTACGACGACTTTTTCTGGAATGATGTTTTCCATCCCAAGCTGACCTGCGTGGAACAGCCCAAGTATCAGCTCGGCCGCCGCAGCACGGAGATACTTCTCGGCCGCATTTCGGGCAAACACAAACGGCCAAAGTACGAAGTGTTGAAGAACGAACTCCGCGTTCGGGAATCTTCCGCGCCGTTCCGCCCGTAGGCCTCTTCTACCTCACCCCTGAGGGGTTCTTCGCTGCCGGCGTCAGCCTCATCAGCAAATCCACGTACTCTTTGTAGAATTTCGCCAAGTCCAAATCGTCCTGGATTTCCGCGCGAACTTCGCCCATGCCTGGCTGTGAACCTTGCGGCCACACCAGCGTATTTCCGTATCCGGCGGTGTGACTAGTGTCGACATCCATGTACAATTTTCGCGATTTGGTGATGATGCTGGGATCGAGCCAGGCTACCGCCGCCAACTCGTCCCACAAATATCCTTCTTCTGCATACTTGCCGATGTACTGCGCGCCCGGCGCTGAACTCTTTTTTACCTGCTCGATGAGTTCCTTACTCATGTTGGTTTTCACGGAAATGTCTACGGTCGTAATCACCACCCGCGGCCACTTTCCGTGCAGCACCATGCTCGACGCTTCCGGATCGATCCAGAAATTAAATTCGCGCGTGGGCGTCAACGAGAACTCCGGATCGTCCGTCTTCGGGTCGATGCTGGCGCCCATGACGATCAGCTCTTTCGTTAACGAGGGAAATTCCGGATCGATGCCCATCGCCAGCGCCAAATTCGTCAGCGGTCCTCCGGCATAAAGCGTGATCTCGTGTGGATGTTCCCGTACCAAACGCACCAGAAAATGTGCCGCATCTTCGCTCGAAGGCTTGGTGGTTGGCTTGCCTTCAGGCATTTCTGGAATTTCATGTGGGCCGTGAACTTTTCCATGCGGCGCGTAATTCCACGCGCCTTGATACAACACTTTTCCGTAGGTTTTCTCCCAGGTCTGGATGTACTCCTTGGTGTTCCACAGCGGGAAAGCTGCACCGGGCACCACCGGAATGTCCGTTCGCCCGATGATCTCCAGCATTCGCAGCGTGTGGGCCACTTCCTCGTCGAGCCACATGTCGCCCATCACCACGGTGACGCCCAGTACCTGGGTGTCCGGCGAGTTGATCAGCACCATGACCGACTGCAAATCGGTTCCACCGGGTCCGGACGCATCTTGATCGATGATCACCATCCGCTTGCCCTGCCCGCGCGCAGCCACTGCCAACACAAGGGTCAGCATCAGAACAGCCCAAAACTTCACAAGTTTGTGCATCAGATCCCTCCCGGGGTCATACCGCGACAACAAAATTGCTCAGTACATGATTGTTTTTGTCAGATGGTGCGGCCAATGCGTGGTGTGGTAATGCGTCCCATCTCGATGTTGCCCTTGAAGACTTCGTCGAGCTGCTTGCGCGTCAGCCCGGCCAGGAATTTCCCGTCCAGCACGGGAATGCCGTTGTCCAGCGCCCGCTTCAGGCCCGCAAACATCGCGTCCGAATCCGCCCAGTGCTCTCCGGCAAAATCCACCTGAAACTTCTCGTGATTCCCAAAGTCGGTGAACGCGCTGTCGATCGAGTCCGCCACCACAATGAAATCGATGGCTTCATTGCGGTCGCCCGCTCTGACTCCGAACGGCAGCGCGAACTCCGGCATCGGCAGCTCTTCGTAGGCCATCCACGAAGCCACTTCCACGATCTTTTCGTAATGCGATTGCACATCGCGCGACGATTCGATGGCATAGTGCAGGCTGTCCAGCACCGGACTGCCTTTGAGTTTTGGCCACGGCAAGTTTTATTGGTGTCTGATGGTGTGCCGCTCGATGCGGTGGGAATTACCGGAAGCAGTGGAGCTACCGTTGCCGCGCCTCCCAGATAACTCAGAAATCTTCTTCGTTCGAAAATGTTTGGCCTCATAGCGCGCGGGAGTCTAGCACTTCGCCGAATACGCCAGCAAGGTTCGTTGCGCGACTATCACGTCATAAACTCGTACCGCTACAACGACGTTACGTGCACTATGTGAGATGTACGCCGGATTTTTTCTCCGGCACTTCTGCACACGCCCGCATTACAAATTGACTTCACCTCGATTCACACACTACATTCGCTTCCGACCTCATCTTCCACTTCGGGTGATTCGTGACTTCACGCCGCATCTTTACCTGCATAGTTGTTGTGCTTTTCGCCATTGCCATCGTTCCAGTGCTCATGCACTCCGACGAATGGAAGGCGCGTCACGGCTTGATCGTTCCCGGCGGCGTCATGACGCTTACTATTCCGCCATCGCCCAGCGAAGTTTTCTTCCCTGGCCCCGGCGATCCCTCCGCCTTCGACGCGTGGCTGGCCGATTTGCAAGCTTGGCGCGCCAACCGCTTACAAAGTCTTCGTTATGACGGCTCGGAATTCACACGACCAGAGCTGGCCTGGGTTCGCAAATCCTTTTCGCAGGTGCAGCTGCTGGTGTGGGATCGCTCGATCTACGATCCCGAAAAGCGCGAATATACGGTCGACAAATTCCTCGCAGAAACGGAAAAGCGCATCGGACCGATTGACATCGTGCTGCTCTGGCACGTCTATCCCAACATTGGCGTCGACGATCGCAATCAGTTTGATTTGTTGCGCGATCTCCCGGGCGGGATCCCCGGCCTGCAAAAACTGGTGTCCGACTTTCATCGCCGCAACGTAAAAGTTTTCTTTCCCATACTTGCGTGGGACTCGGGCACGCGCTCCGAGACCGGCACGCCCGATGTAGCCCTCGTTAAGCTGCTCAAGGAAATCGGCGCCGACGGCATCAACTTCGACACGCTCGAATCTATTCCCGCAGTTTATCGCGACACGGCTACAGCAGAAAAACATCCGCTGGTCTTCGAACCGCAATTCGAGATTCGCGATGAGTCCGTCGCCTGGAGCACGCTGGGTTGGAACGACTGGGTGACTTGGGAAGATGTTCTGTATCCGGTCACGCCGATGGTGAGCCGCTCACGCTGGCTCGATCCGCGCCACATGGTTCACGTCACGGACCGTTTCACGCGAGACAAGACCGACAGCCTGCAACACGCATTCTTCAACGGGGAAGGTTACGCCGTGCTCGAAAATCTGTGGGGCTTCTGGTATCAAATGGATGAGCGCGACGCCGAAGCCATGCTGCGCTTGACGCGCATCGAACGCGCCTTCGCGGAAAATCTCTCCAGCGCTGAATGGCGTCCGCACTCGCCCACAACATTACAGTCTGGCGTCTACGCCAGCGAGTTTCCTCTCCCGGCCCGCACGCTTTGGACCGTGGTGAATCGGAATGAATTCGACATCGTCGGCGAACAACTCCGCGTTCCCTACAAAAACGGCATTCATTATTACGATCTCTGGCACGGTGTGGAATTGCAACCAACCGTCAGTGGCGCCCAAGCCACTCTTTTGTTCTCTATGGATGGCCTCGGTTTCGGCGCGATTCTAGCCACCACGGAACCACCCTCGGCGAATCTCAGCGGACTTCTCTCCTTCATGGCGGAGCGTTCCAAGCAACCGCTGCGCTCGTTCTCGAAGGCTTTCGTTCCTACCACGCAGACCTTGGTCGAAATCCCGCGCACCAAGCTCGCTACCACGGCGCCCGAAGGGATGCTCGCCATACCAGCCGCCGATTTTGACTTTTCCGTTCGCGGTATTGAAATCGAAGGTGGCAACGATCCGGGCGTGGACGTCCAGTATTCCTGGGAAGACCTTCCTCGCCGCACGCACCATCATCGTGTCCATGTCGACAAACTTTTCATGGATCGCACCCCCGTCACTAATGCTCAATTCAAGAAATTCCTGGACGCCACTCGCTACAAACCGGCGGATGATCACAATTTTTTGCGCGACTGGCAGAATGATGGCTACCCCCTAGGTTGGGACAATAAACCGGTCACCTGGGTTTCCCTGGAAGACGCTCGTGCCTACGCCGCCTGGGCCGGTAAGCGCCTGCCGCATGAATGGGAATGGCAATACGCTGCACAATCCAACGATGGCCGGCTTTACCCATGGGGGAATTCGTGGGACGCCACCGCCGTGGCCGCTTCCGACAGCGGCCCGACTCGCGCGCCACTCGCTGACGTTAGCGCTCATCCCAACGGTGCGAGTCCCTTTGGTATATTGGATATGAACGGAAACGTTTCGCAGTGGACCGACGAATATCGGGATCCACACACGCGCGCCGCCATCGTCCGCGGCGGCGCGGCCTACCGGCCGCACGGCTCCGTGTGGTATTTCCCGCAGAGCTACCGACTCGACGAGCACCAGAAATTGCTACTCATGGCGCCCAGCCGCGATCGTGCCGGCACGATCGGCTTCCGCTGCGTAGTCGACGCGGATGTCTAAGGAACAGTACCTGAGCGACACAGAGTGTAATGGCATCCGGCTACCCGTGAAGTTGACAAACGGTTGACAAAATGGTTTCTTGACGGAGAGCCTCGAAAAGGGGAAAAGTGAGAATAGCCGCGTATCTACTGGTGTGAGCGACCTGAGACATAGGTAACAGATCGTACCGGACACATAGGTTACACTTTTTCCCCTTTTGGGGAGGGAGAGATGCCTTGGAAGGAGTGTTCGGTGATGGATGAGAGACTGCAATTTG
>Ga0182024_10012541_pt1 | contig 16742 bp, 17 predicted proteins | sample P32metaG_FD_120480 | JGI IMG/M metagenome (GOLD analysis project Ga0182024, IMG submission 120480) | Permafrost microbial communities from Stordalen Mire, Sweden - P3-2 metaG (Illumina Assembly) | ecosystem: Environmental > Terrestrial > Soil > Wetlands > Permafrost | place: Sweden: Stordalen... | reverse complement strand
GTACTACTGGCAGAAGGGCAAGCCTTACCTCAACAAGGTCGAGTTCACCAACGTCAGCAACGACAACTCGCGGATCCTCGATCTCGAGTCCGGATCCGCAGACGTGATCGACAACGTGCCGCCGAATCAGGTTGCCGCCGTCAAGTCCCATGGCGACCAGGTCGAGAGCGTGGTGGGCAGCGCGGTGGGCTGGGTGACGCTGAATGAGCACGTGCCCCCGCTGAACGAGGCCAACGTCCGCCTGGCGCTGGCCTATGCGATGGACCGGGCTACCGTGGCTAAGACCGTCTATTTCGGCCTGGCCAAGCCGGCGCTGTCCGTGATCCCGAGCGGGACCTTCTACTACAACGGCAACACCGCCCCCATCACGTTCAATATGGCGAGGGCCAAGGCCCTGCTGGCCAAGAGCACGGTGCCGCATGGCTTCACGCTCAACGTGATGATCGCCAGCGGCGATACCGCATCGCTTGACCAGACGGAGATCTGGGCGGCTGACCTGGCCAAGATCGGCATCAAGCTCAACGTGACGTCGCTCGAGCAGACTACCGCTCAGCAGCGCTACAACACAGCCCAGTACTCTGCCTGGGTCTCGGAATGGACGAACGACACGCCTGACCCGGACGAGATGATGGGTGCCGGGCTGGTCTACCTGCCGCAGGACGCCCTGCACACCTACTTCAACGACCCGCAGATCGCCGGCCTGGTGGGCAAGGCGCGCCAGCAGCTCAAGGCGGGCGCACGCAGTGCCCTGTACACGGAGATCCAGAAGCTCTACAACGCGCAGGGGCCCTACGTCTACACGGTGGACATCCCGCGGCTCTACTCGGCAACGCCCAGCGTCCACGGCTTCACGCCCAACAGCCAGGGAGATTACGAGCTGCAGAACGTCTGGATCGGCAAGTAACCGACCGCTCACGCCCGCCGATTGACGAGGAGCGATCCCGGCCATGGCTAGATACTTTGCCAGGCGAGTGATCCAGCTCATCCCGATCCTGTTCGGGGTCAGCGTCGTCACGTTCCTGCTCGTCCGGCTGATCCCTGGCGACCCAGCCATCTCCATGCTGGGCAGCAGGGCTACGCCGGCCCTGATCGCCAGGATCCACCGGCAGTTCGGGCTGAACCTGCCGATCTGGCAGCAGTACCTGCACTACATGGACGGCGTCTTCCACGCGAACTTCGGCATTTCCATCTTCTACGAGCAGTCGGTCTGGCCTCTGGTGGTCGGCCGGATACCGCTCACGCTGGAGTTGATGGTCTACTCGGCGGTGATCGCGCTGGCCATCGCGGTGCCGCTGGCCAGCATCGCGGCGGCCCGGCGCGGCGGAGCAGTGGATCACGGGATCAGGCTGTCGGCGACCACGGCCCTCGGCGTCCCCTCGTTCTGGCTCGGCATCCTGCTCATCCTGCTGCTGGGCGTGCGGGTGCGGATCTTCCCGGTGGGTGGCGCGGGGAGCGGCGTCGCCGACCGGCTCTACTCCCTCACGCTGCCAGCGCTGACCGCCGGGCTGGCGATCACGCCGATCCTGCTGCGCACGCTGCGCAGCTCGCTGATCGAGGTGCTGAGGGCGGACTTCGTCAGCACCGCGAGGGCGGTCGGGCTGCCGCGCCGCACTGTGTTCCGGTCCTACATCATGCGGAACAGCATCCTGCCCTGCCTGACGGTGCTGAACGTCAACATCGGCTGGCTGATCGGCACGGTCATCGTTGTCGAGGACGTCTTCGGGCTGCCAGGCCTGGGCTCGCTGCTGGTGTCGTCGATATCGAGCCGCGACTACTCCATCATCCAGCTCGCCACGCTGTTCTTCGCCTTCTTCGTCATCGCGGCCAACCTGGGCATGGACCTGCTCTACGGCGTAGTCGACCCGCGGATCTCGCTGGCCCGGAAGGCGGCCTAGATGGCGGTCGCCCAGGAGGCAGCGACGATCCCACGGCAGCGCAGCCGCCGGGTTGCGCTGAGCTGGACGCTGCGGATCGGGCTGGCCGGGATGGCGCTGATCGTCCTGGCGGCGGTCTTCGCCCCGCTGATCTGCCGGTACAGCCCGACCGTCATCGACCCGACCGCAGCACTGCAGGGGCCGAGCGCGCAGCACTGGTTCGGTACGGACGACCTCGGCCGGGACATCTTCGCCCGGGTGGTCTACGGCGCCCGCATCGATCTGCAGATCGGCGTGATCGGCGTGGCCATCCCGTTCGTACTCGGCACCGTGATCGGGCTCGTGTCCGGCTTCTTCGGCGGCTGGGTGGACACCATCGTCGGCCGCGTTATCGACGTGGTCATGGCCTTCCCGTTCTTCGTGCTCGCGATCGCGATCGTGGCGATGCTGGGTCCCGGCCTGCGCAGCCTGTACATCGCCATCGCCCTGGTCAGCTGGGTGACATACGCGCGGATCGTGCGCGGCGAAGTGCTGTCGGTGCGGGAGCGCCCATTCGTCCTGGCCGCCACGGGCCTGGGTTACACCAGGCTGCGCATCCTGGCCCGGCACGTGCTGCCGAACGTGCTATCGGCGGCGATCATCTTCTCGATGAGCGACTTCATGCTGGACATCCTCGTCGGCGCATCGCTGGGTTTCTTCGGCCTCGGGGTGCGGCCGCCAACGGCCGAGTGGGGGCTCATGATCTCGGAGGGGAACAACTTCATCATCACCGACCCGTGGCTGGTGTTCTTCCCCGGCCTGGCCATCGTCCTAGTCGGCTTCTTCATGAGCCTGGTCGGCGACGGCGTCGCCGACCGGCTGCGGCGGGTGGACGACCGGTGACCGAGCACCGGGTGGCGATCGTGGGCTGCGGCGGATGGGCGGCCCAAGCGCACCTGCCGGCGCTGCGCGCGCTGCCGGGCGTCGAGGTGATCGCCTGCGCGGACCAGGATGCCGCGGCCAGCCGCGGGTTCGCGGCCGCGCACGGCATACCGCACTGGTTCGGCTCGGCCGACGGGCTGCTGGCGGCCGGCCTGGCGGACGCGCTGACCGTCGCGGCGCCCGACGACGTGCATCCTTCGGTCGTGCTGTCCGCCCTGGCCGCCGGGGTGCCAGTGTTCTGCGAAAAGCCGATCGCCAACACCGCCGAGACGGCCGACGAGCTGGTCCGCGCGCAGGAACGGGCGGACGTCGCGGCGACGGTCGGGTACTCCTTCCGGTACAGCCCGGCGCTGCAGCAGCTTCGCGCCGACCTGGCGGCCGGGCTGCTCGGCGAGCCCTGGCTGGCGGAACTGTACGAATACAACGCACAGTTCCACCCGCGGTTCGGCAAGGCGATGAACTGGAAGGGCGACCCCGATCGGGCCGGCGCGGGTGCCCTGTTCGAGTACGGCTCCCACGCGCTCGACCTCGCGCAGTGGCTGATCGGGCCGATCGGGCGGGTTTCCGCGCAGCTGTCGAGGGTGCTGCCGGGCAGCCGCCTCGACGACATCGCCACCGTCCAGCTCGACTTCGCCGGGCCATGCTCGGGCATCCTGGTCAGCGGCTGGGTGCTGGCTGGCGGCGTTCCCGGCGTACGGGTGCGTGTGCACGGCTCGGCCGGGGCGGCCGAGGCGGAACTCGGCGAGAGCCTGCCCGGCGGGGAGCGCTACCAGCGGCTGAGCCTGGACGGCGGGCCGGCCGAGCAGGTACCGCTCGGCGAGGAGGCGGGCGGCCGATCCGGCTACGCACGCCGGCACCTGCACGACTTCCTTGGGCTGCCCGGCGGCCAAGGCGGCAGCGGCACCCTGCCGACGCTCGCCCAGGCCGCGTCGGTGCAGCACGTGCTGGATACGGCAGCGAAGGCGACGGACCGCTGGCTGCCGGTGCCGCGCGGACATCAAGGCGACAGGCCCGTGATCGCGGGCGCGACTGAAAGGAAAACCTGTGGCAGTGGCCGATCCGGAAGCCTGGGTGCGGAACGTTGAACTGCTGTACCAGAACCACGATGCGCCCGGGGTGGCCGCCCTCTACGCGCCCGAGGCCCGGACGAAGTTCGGCAGCCGGGTGCTGACCCCGCAGGAGGTGCACGATCACCCGGCCGAGTGGTTCGACAGCCTTGACGACTACGTGCTCACCCGGACCTTCCGTGCCGCCTCCGGTGACATCATCGTCAGCGAGACGACCGCCAGCTACGTCATCAGGGCCGAAGGGCGCGAGTGCCGGGAGTTCGGCGTCGACATCTACTGGGTCAACGACGACGGCCTGATCTACCACAAGCACACCTGCGAGGTGGTCGAGGACTACCAGGACGACGCCCTCGACGCAGCCGCCGAGGCATGCGCCGCCCACCAGGGCACGCCATCATGACCGCGGGCCGGGTAGACGGCCAGGTGGCCGTGGTCACCGGCGCGGCGCGCGGCATCGGCCGGGCCTGCGCCCTGCGGCTGGCCGAGGAGGGCGCCGACATCGCAGCGCTGGACATCGGCGGCCCGATGCCGACCGTGCCCTACGAGGCGAGCAGCCCGCAGCAGCTCGAGGAGACGGCTAACGCCGTTAGGGCGCTCGGCCGTCGGTGCGTGCCGTTGGTCGCCGACGTCAGGGACGGCGACGCCATGCGCCAGGCCGTAGCAGCCGCCGCCGGGGAGCTCGGATCGGTGGACGTGCTCGTCGCCGCGGCCGGGATCGACTCCTGGGGCAGTGCGTGGGAGCTTACCGATGACCAGTGGGACGCGATGCTGGCCGTCAACCTCAAAGGCGTCTGGCAGAGCGCCAAGGCGGTCAGCCCGTACATGATCAGGCAGCAACGCGGGGCCATGGTCTTCATCGGCTCGGTCCTCAGCCATCGGGCCAACAAGAACTTCGCCCACTACACCGCAGCCAAGCACGGCGTGCTCGGGCTGGTCCGCGCCTTCGGCCTGGAGCTGGCCGACTACAACGTGCGGGTCAACTCGGTGGATCCCACCGTCGTGTTCACCGACATGGTGACCAGCCAGCCCTACATGGACCAGCTCATCGGGCACGAGGGCGCCACCGACGAGGAAGTGCGCGACCACTACCTGCAGTGGAACGTCCTGCCGACGCCGTGGATCGAGCCGCGCGACGTCGCCAACGCAGTGCTGTTCCTCGCCTCCGACGAGGCCAGGTTCATCACCGGACTGGGCCTGCCGCTGGACGCGGGAGCGATGCTGAGATGACAGCGGACGCAGCGACCACGGCCGGGGGTGCGATGGCAGGTGGCGCCGACCAGGTCACGGCGCCCACCGAGATCCCGATGAGCCCGGGCTCGCCCAGCGCCCGGCGCTTCGCCGGCCGCATCTGCGTGGTTACCGGCGCAGGCGGCGGGATCGGCCGGGCGGTGGCGCTCCGGCTCGCGGCCGAGGGCGGCGAGGTGATCGCCGCGGACAGCGACGCCGGTGCCGCCGCGCAGACCCTCGCGCTGGCCGGCTCCGGGCGCGCGGCCGAGGTGGACGTGCGGTCGGAGGAATCGGTCGCCAGGCTGGCCGAGCTGGCCGCCGACGGCGGCCGGGTCGACCTGCTGGTGAACAACGCGGGCATCGAGATCCTCGGAGACATCGCCGAGACCGAGCCAGCGGTCTGGGACGAGATATTCGCCGTCAACCTGCGCGGTACCTTCCTCGTCTGCCGGGCGCTGCTGCCACTGCTGCCGCGCAGGCCCGGCGGGCTGGGCGGGGCCATCGTGAACAACGCGTCGCTGATGGGCCTGGTCGCCTCGCGCGGCCTCGACGCGTACTGCGCCTCCAAGGCGGGCGTTGTGTCACTGACCAGGAGCATGGCGCTCGACCTGGCGGACAGCGGCATCCGGGTCAACTGCGTGTGCCCGGGCATCGTGCACACCTCAATGCTGGAGCGGCGCTTCGCCCTGGCCACCGACCGGGACGCCGCCTACCGCAGCGCGCTGGCCACCCCGCCGGTCGGCTACATCGGCCGTGCCGAGGACATCGCCGCCGCCGTCGCCTATCTCGGCTCCGCCGAGGCCCGCTTCGTGACTGGCGCGGCCCTGGTGATCGACGGCGGAGTAGCTGCCCAATGACGGCCGAGAAGCTCACAGTGCGCGACCTGGACGTCGTCGTGCGGCGCGACGCGCGGCAGTTGGTGCGCGGCGTGAGCTTCGATGTGGAGCCCGGCAGTTCCTTCGGCTTTGTCGGCGAGACCAGCTCAGGCAAGTCGCTGACCTGCCGGGCCGTGATCTCGCTGCTGCCGGCCGGCCTTCAGGCCAGCGGCGACATCCGGTACGGCAGCAGGCGGCTTTCCGGCCTGACCTCGCGAGAGCTCTCCACCGTCCGCGGCCGGACGATCAGCATGATCTTCCAGGATCCGCTCGCGGCGCTGAACCCGATGATGCGGGTCGGCGACGCGATCGTGCAGGTGCTGCGGGCGCACGGCGGGCCAGACCGGCGCGCCGCCGCCGAGGCCGCCGTCGAGCTGCTGGAACGGGTCGGCATCGACGACCCCGCGCGCCGGGCGCGGCTGCACCCGCACGAGTTCAGCGGCGGCATGCGCCAGCGGGCCGCGATCGCCATGGCGCTCGCGGCCCGGCCCTCACTGCTGATCGCCGACGAGCCCACCTCAGCGCTCGACGTCGTGGTCCAGGCGGGCATCCTGGACCTGCTCGACCGGCTGCGGCGCGAGGACGGGATGAGCCTGATCCTGGTGTCGCACGACTTCGGCGTGATCTCGGCGGCCTGCGACCAGCTGGCCGTCATGTACGCGGGCCAGGTCGTGGAGCAGGGCCCGGCGAGCCAGGTCCTGTCCAAGCCCGCCCATCCCTACACCGCCGGGCTGCTCGCCAGCCTGCCGCAGCCGGGACAGTCCAGTGCGCTGGTGCCGATCCCTGGCTCCGTGCCTGATCCCAGCGAGATCGGCGCGGGCTGCGCGTTCGCCCCGCGCTGCCGCCTGGCCGAGGAAGCGTGCCGCCGTGAGCCTGTCCCGCTGTTCGATGTGGCCCCGGGCCGGACCTCGCGCTGCCTGCGCTGGACCGAAGTGTACCGACAGGAGGCCCCTGGCGGCCCGGACGAGGGGAGGCACGCCGTTGTCGAGTGACGCCCCGGGCCAGCCCGTGCTGGAGTGCCGGAACCTCACCAAGCAGTACCACCACCGGCCGGCCCATGGTGTCCGGCCCGCCGTGCTGGACGTGTCCATCAGCCTGGCCCGCGGCGAGTGCCTGGGCATCCTGGGTGAGAGCGGGTCCGGCAAGACCACCCTGGTCCGCTGCCTCTCCATGCTGGAGCGGCCGACCGCCGGGAGCGTCAGGCTGGCCGGAGGCGAGTTCAGCTCGCTGCGCGGCGGTGAGCTGCGGCGGGTCCGGCGCCGTGTTCAGGTCGTCTTCCAGGACCCCTACGCCTCCCTGAACCCCCGCCAGAGCATCGGTGGCGCGCTTGCCGAGGTGCTCCGCGTGCACAAGCTCGTCGCGGCCGGGGCGATACCGGGCCAGGTGGCCAGCCTGCTGGACCAGGCGGGGATCCCCCCCGGCTGGGCCGGCCGGTACCCGAGTGAGCTGTCGGGCGGCGGGCGGCAACGCGTGTCCATCGCCCGCGCCCTCGCGGCCCGGCCCGACGTGCTGCTGGCCGACGAGGCAGTGAGCGCGCTCGACGCCTCAGTCCAGGCGCAGGTGCTCAACCTGCTGCGCGATCTCAGGGAGCAGACCGGCCTATCGATGATCTTCGTCAGCCATAACGTACACGTGCTGCAGTACCTCGCTCAGCGCACCGCGGTCATGTTCGGCGGCCGGGTGGTGGAGGAGGCGGCGGCGCAGCCGCCCCCGGACTGGCAGCATCCCTACACCCGGGAGTTGCTGGCCGCGGTACCCGTGGTCGGCCAGCCGCTGCCCAGGGCCAGGACCGCAGGGACCTCGGCCCGGAGCGGGCTCGGCCTGACCGGCTGCCCGTACCGGGACCGCTGCCCGCTGCGGCTGGACCGGTGCGAGCAGCAAGATCCCGAGCTGGCCGCGGTCGCCGAGGCGCACCTGGTGGCCTGTCACGCCGTGGCGGCGCAGCCCGCGAAGGGCCCGGCGTCGTGACCGAGGCTCCGGTAACCATCGTCATAGCCTCACCGCTGGAAGACGATCTGGTCGAGCGGCTGCGCGCGGCCGTGGCCGGATCGGCCCGGGTGATCCACGAGCCCGCGCTGCTGCCGGTGGCCCGGTACGCCGGGGATCACGGCGGGGCGCGGCCGGAGCTTGACCAGGCGGCGCGGAGTCGCTGGCTTGGCCTGCTGGCGCAGGCGGAGGTGCTGCTGGACTTCGACTGGCTCGCCCCGGCTGAGCTGCCCCGCAACGCGCCGAAGCTGCGCTGGCTGCAGGCGACAAGCTCGGGCATCGGCGAGTTCATGGCGAGGAACGGCCTGGCCGGCAGCGGCTTCACCGTTACCACGGCAGCCGGCATCCACGCCCGGCCGCTGGCCGAGTTCGTCCTGTTCGCCTTGCTGTACTTCGTGAAGGACGCTCCGGGGCTGGCCGACGCGAAGGCGGCCCGGCGCTGGCAGCGCCACACCAGCGGGGAGCTCAACGGCAAGCGCATCCTCATCGTCGGGCTGGGCGAGGTCGGCAAGCAGGCCGCGGCCACCTGCGCCGCGCTTGGCGTCGAAGTGTGGGGGGTCAGCCGCACGCCCAGGGCGGCGCCACCCGAGAGCGTCAGCCGGCTGGTGCCCCGGGATGGCATCCGGGCCGCGCTGGCGGAGGTCGACGGGCTCGTCCTGGCCGCGCCGCACACGGCGGAGAGCCACCATCTCATCGGCCGGGAGGAGCTCTGGCAGATGCCGGCCGGCTCGATTCTGGTCAACATCGCCCGGGGCCAACTGGTCGACGAGGAGGCGCTGATCGACGCGCTTCGCCAGAACCACCTCGGCGGCGCCGCGCTGGACGTGACCGCCACGGAGCCGCTGCCGCCCGGCAGCCCGCTGTGGGCGCTGCGCAACGTGCTGATCTCCCCGCACTCCGCCAGCACCGTGGCGGCGGAGAACGAGCGCATCGTCGACCTGTTCCTGCGGAACTTCCGCCGGTTCACCAGCGGTGAGCCGCTGATCAACGTCTATGAGCATGCCCGTGGCTACTGAGCCGCCAACGAACGCGGCCCGCCTGGTGCGCACCCGGCTGGCCGGGGTGGTCAGCCCCGCGTCGGCGAACGCGGTGGTCAGCCCGGCTGGCCGGGCCGAGGTCCTGCCCGGCCAGGGCGGCGTCCTGACGTCAGTGCAACTAGGCGACGCAGCGACCGGCTGGTGCTCGGACCACCTCGAGGTCGGCGCCTCGGTCCGGCACCCCGAGCCCGCCGCCGACCAGGCGCTGCAGGTCCTCGCCTGCGTTGGCAACCAGGCCGTAGTCCTCGACGGCCCGGCCGCTCCGGCCCGCGGGATGGTCGCGGGCAAGCACGGCGCCCTGATGGTCGCGTTCCCGCCCAGCGCGCTGGCGCTGATCGGGCCCGGCGACAGGGTCGCCGTCGAGGCGTTCGGCGCCGGGCTGCAGCTCACTGGCGAGGATCGGGTGGTGCTGCATTCCTGTGACCCTGCGCTGCTCGGGTGGCTGCTCGACGGAACTGAGCCCGACGGCCGGCTGCGCGTCCGGATCGCCGCGCAGTTCAGCCGCGAGGCGGCCGGCGCCGGCCTGGGCATGCCGGCCAGCCGTTTCAACCTGGACCTCGATCCTGCGCTGGCGCGGCACCCGGCGACCGGGACGGCCGCGGATCTCCGCCTCGGGGATGTCGTGGCCGTCGTGGACCAGGACCACCGGCGCGGCCGGCGCTTTCGATCTGGCTGGCTCGCGGTCGGGGTGCTATGCCACGGCCGCTCCGCCGCAGGCGGGCATGGCGTCGGCATGGCGACGCTGCTCACCGCGCCGGCCGACCGGCTGAGCCTGGCCGGGGACGCCGCCGCGAACCTCCGATCGTTCTGGCTGGCGGCAGCAGCGTGAGCCGACCACGCGACAACAGGTCGGCGCTGGTCACCGTCACCGCGGAGGCGGTCGTGGCCCCCGCGCGATGGCACGCGCCCGGGCCCGGAACAGCGGGCGGGAGGCCGGCGCTGCTGCCTGGCTGCGGCGGTGTCGCCGTCGGCGTGCACATGGGCGACGAGCTCGGCCGGTGGCTGGGTGACCACCTGATGCCCGGCGCGTGCGTCGAGGATCGCGCTGACGGCCAGGCCGGTCCCGGCTCGGTGCACATGCTCGCGTGCCTCGGCAACCGGGTGCGCAGCGCATCCGGCGACCTGCTCGGCGTCGTGGCCGGCAAGCGCGGAGGGCTCGCCCCCGGCTTCCTGCCGCCCAGCCTGCTCGCGGTGGAGGCCCCCGACGAGCGCCTCGAGCGCATCTGCCCCGGCGAGCGGGTCATGGTCGAGACAACCGGCCGGGGCCTGCAGCTCACCGACCATCCCGGCATCTGCCTGTCCAATGTGTCGCCCGCGCTGCTCGACCTGCTGCCTGTGCAGGAGCGGGACGGCCGGCTGGCGGTCGCGGTCACGGCCTGGCTGCCGTCATGGGCCGCCGGCTCTGGCGTCGGGCAGGACGCCTGGATTGGTGACCTGGACATCGCCGACGAGGAGGCGCTCGCCGGGCCGTCGCTGCGGTACGGCGACCTGGTTGCGTTCCAGGACTTCGACTCCTCGGCGGGGAGGTTCCGGCGTCCCGGCTACGTTTCGGTCGGGCTGGTGTGCCACGGGCCCGGCCGCGGGGACGGGCACGGGCCCGGCGCGTGCATCGTCATGTCCGGCCCGGCCGCCGAGCTAACCGCTGTGCCGGGACCCGCCAGCCTGGGGCCGCAGCTCGTCGAGCTGGCCGCCCGGCCCTCGCCACCGCAACGTGTGCCGAAGGAGCGCAATGCCTGACCAGCCACTGCCCGCGAGCCTGCCAGCGGTACCCGACGGTGCCGAAAGCCGGCGCCTGCAGCGCATGCACATCCGGGGACGCATCGGCGTCTCGGTGCGCGAGGCCGACCGCCGGCTCGGGCTCAACGGCGGCGGCCGGGGCTTGCTCGACACCACGCACTTCGACACGGTGCGGTTCCCCCCGCCCGCATGGGCGGCCGACGCGATGCGGGCCGCCATGGCTGACGGGGAGAACGCCTACACGCCGTACCGCGGCCACCCCGCCGTCCTGGCCAAGCTGGCCGGCACGGTCGGCGCGTTCCTCGGCGCGCAGCTCACCACGGACAACCTGGCCCTGACGCCGGGGACGCAAGCAGGCCTGTTCACGGTCATGTCCGCCCTGGTCGACGACGGTGACCTGGTCTTGCTCGCCGACCCCGAGTACCTGTTCATCGAGCGGATGCTAGCCTTCCTCGGCGCGCGGGTGGAGCGCATCGGCGTCCGGCTCGACGACGGCGCCCCAAGCCTCGACCTCGATGCCATCGAGGCGCTGCTGCCTCAGCGGCCGAAGCTGCTCGTCTTCTCCCATCCACACAACCCGTCAGGGGCGGTGTACGCCCCCGGCGTCATCGACCGGCTCGCCAGCCTGGCCGTGCGCGGCGGCTTCCGCGTCCTGGCTGACGAGCTCTACTCACGGTTGGTCTACGAGGGGCCGCCGTTCCGGCACCTGCTGGCCGCACCCGGCATGGCGGACCGGTGCGTCACGCTGGTCGGCCCGTCCAAGACCGAGTCGCTGAGCGGGTGCCGCATCGGCGTCGTCGTCGGCCCGGCCGAGGTGATCGCGGCCGTCGAGCAGGTCCTGGCCGTGACCTCGCTGCGCGCCCCCGCCTACGCGCAGCAGCTGCTGCGCCGGTGGCTGGCCGACGACCAGGAATTCGTCCAGCAGCGGATCGCCGACCTGGCCAGCCTGCGCGAGCTGACCGCCACCCGGCTGCGCGGGGTCCCCGGGCTGCGGCTGGCCGTTCACCGCGGCACCGCCTACGTCTTCCCCGACGTTTCCGCGCTGGGCGTCACCGACCTGGAGGTGGCCGCCCGGTTGCAGGATGAGGCGGGTGTGATCGTCTCGCCGGGCTATCAGTTCGGTCCGCGCGGCGTCGGCCATTTCCGGGTCTGCTACGCGAGAGACGAAGCGCAGTGGTCGGCCGCGCTGGACCGCATCGTCGCCTGCCTGACCGACATCGGCACTCACGCTGATGGCTGTTTCCGAAGCTAGCCGGACCAAGGTCTGAACTTCCCGGAGCATTTCCGCGCCCGGATCCAATTCCCATCCTGGGCTAAGCCTCGATCCACGTGTGTTACGAACGTTGAGAGGAGCTGATGTAGGTAGGGCTTCTTGAAGCGGTGCTGCGTAAGAGATGAGGGTTTGGCCCCTCGGAGCCGTCCTGCGGAGGGTGGCTCCAAGCCTGTGCCGCTCGAAAATAGGATTCTGGCTTTGACCTGGGCCTTCCCGGTCCTCAGGCGGCTCGCTCGTACTCGTTGATCAGGCCGCTCAGGATGGGTTTTCGGCGGATCTGCCGGGCGCCGGGGTGGGCTGCGGTGACGCGGGGGCGGGGATCAGCGCCGGGGACACGCTGGCCGATGCCCTGATGGGGGCGGGCGCTGTTGTAGTGCTCCTGGTATTCGACTAGGACGGCGCGCAAGTGCGCCTGGCTCAGGATCAGGGTCCGGTCGAGAAGTTCCCGGCGTAGCGTGTGGGTGCCGAAAACCTATGCCACCAGGCGATACTCATGAATAACGCCTCCAGCACGGTCGCGCCGCTGGACCCGGAACTGATCCAGGTCGGTGACGTCGTCGGGCAGCGGGCGCAGCGGCGCGGCCTGGTTCAGGGTTCGGTGCGGCCGGTGGGTGTTGTAGAAGTCCTCGTATTCGCGCAGCACGATTATCAGATGCCGCTGATTCCATACCAGGGTCCGGTCTAGCAGCTCACGCCGCAGTTGCCGATCCAGCGTTCCATGATCGAATTCATCCGCGGCGCCTGGACCGCAGAGCGGATAACCCTGATGCCCGCAGCCTGGAACACCGAGTCGAATGTGGCGCTGAAGCTGGCGTCCCGGTCGTGCAGGACGAACTTTGCCCGTGTCCCGGCGTCTTCCAGGTCCATGGGCGGGTTCCGGGCCTGCTGTACTACCTGCGACTGGACCGGATGCTCGGTGGCTCCGAGAATCTGGATGCGGCGGGTGCCGTGCTCGATGACGGCAAGGACGTAGACCTTCGTGCCGTTGAGCAGGCCGGCGGTGAAGAAGTCCAGTGACAGGATCCCCTGCGCCTGGGACCGGAGGAACTCCGCCCAGCCCGGGCCATCCCGGGGCGGAGCCCGGTTGATCCCGGCGCTGTTGAGGATCTGCCAGACCGTGGACGGCGCCACCGTGATGCCGAGCCCCGCGAGCTCGCCATGGATCCGCCGGTACCCCCACGACTCATTCTCCCGGGCCAGCGCCAGCACCACCGACCGCACCTTGCGATGCGTTGCAGGGCGCCCGGAGCGGCCCCGGCGCGATAGCCGCGCCCACCGGCGGCGGACGATGTCGCGCTGCCAGCGCACGATCGTGCCTGGAGTGACGATCAGCCGCATCGCCGCCAGGCGCTCCGCCGGTACCGTCCCCGCAAGCAGCCCTAGCCACGGCCGGTCCGGCCACGTCAAACGCGAATGAGCGCGAGGCCGCTCACGCGTGGCCACAGCAAGCTGATGGCGCAGCATAAGGATCTCGGCGTCCTTCCACCACCACTCCGGCCGCGACAGGCCCAGCAGCGACGCGGCACGGGTGACAATCAGGAAGATCAGCTTCAAGCTCACAAGCCGAAGATCATCCCACGCCCGGGCAGGCGCGGGGCCGAGCAGCCAGAGGTCAACGGTGCATCCGGCCAGGTAGCACAGGTTTTCGGCACCCACAGGTACGTGCAGCTGGACGGTCTGGGACTGGCCGGGGCGAAGCGTGATGCGCCCGTAGACGGCCAGGGCCCGGTCGTCGAACGCCACGCCTGCGGGGGGGCTGGCCGGGGCGTCCAGGTAGACCTGGGGCACCTCGTCGCCGGTGACCGTGCCGGTGGTGGTCACGCGGAAGGCCACGTTCAGGCCGCCGCGGGCGGCTGTGGCGCGCAGATCCGAGTAGCCGAAGTGGGTGCAGGACAGGCCATAGCCGAACGGGTAGAGCGGCGTCAGGTGCTGCTGGTCATACCGACGGTAGCCGACGTAGATGCCCTCGGTATAGGTGGTGGTGCAGCTGGCGCCGAACGGCCCGCCCGGTCCGGGGTTGGCGCAGTACTTCCCGTTGGCGTCCACTCCGTTGGAGGCGTCCCGGGATCCGGGAACCGGGAGATGCGGCGCGCCGGCTGGTTACCAGATCACGTGGCCTCCGTCGACGAGGAGGTCGACGCCGGTCACGAATGCCGCGGCGCGGCTGAGCAGGAAGATGACGGGACCTACCATGTCCTCCGGCTGGGCGTTCCGGCCCAGGGGCGTGTCGTGGGCGTATCCCTCCATCGCGTCCCGCTGCTCGGGGCGCTGGGTCATCCGGGTGTAGGTGTAGCCGGGACTGATGCTGTTGACGCGGACCCCGGAAGCGGCCCATTCCCAGGCCAGGCTCCGGCCTAGATGCACCACTCCGGCCTTGGCTGAGTTGTAGTGAGCCTGATGCAGGCCGCGGTTCGCAATAGTGGCCGACATGGAGGCGATGTTGACGATGGCCCCCCCGCCGTTGCGGATCATGGCCTGTCCCTCGGCCTGGCACGACAGGAACACGCCGGTGAGGTCGACGTCGATGACGTGCCGCCATTGCTCTTCTGGCATGCTCTCGGCAGGCGCCGCGTTGGCGATGCCGGCCGCGTTAACCCCGAGCGTCAGCGGTCCGAGCGCCGCCTCGATGTGCGTGACAGCCGCGGAGATGGCGGCCGGATCGGTCACGTCCGCGGCTACAGGGACTGCCCGGCCGCCTGCGGCGAGGATCCCGGTAGCGGTGGCCTCGACGTTTCCAGGCACCTGATCAAGGCAAGCGACGAGCGCGCCCGCCTCGGCGAGCCCCAGGGCTATGGCCCGGCCGATCCCGCTCCCGGCGCCAGTGACCAGCGCGACACCACCGCTCAGTGAAAAGTCCACAGTCATGAGTTGGTCCTCCTAAGAAGTGAAGTGCGGGCCTTTGTCGGCGAATAGGCGGGTGGCCGTGGTCTCGGGCATCATGCCCATGGACGGGGCGACCGGCTTGAGGCGATGGAAGTCCTGCCAGGACATGACGCCCGGGTTCAGGTGCGTAAGCAGGCCGGTCTCCTCCGGCACGCGGATGACCGTGGCCCGGACGTAGGACAGCGTGCCGTCATAGCCGTGCGCGTCCAGCCACTCGCGGGCCTGGCGCCAGCGATCCCCGGGCTTGTCGCCCAGGGTGAACATGGCCTCCTTGCAGCCAAGCACCGCGCCCCCGCGGGCGATCGCCAGCACCTCGTTGGGCTCGAGGTACAGGCTGTGCTGCCGGTGCGAGATGGAGGCGAATGTGCAGTCGCCGCAGCGGTCCCGCCACCCTTCGGAACAAGCCCATGTTCACCCCCTTGGGCGAGAACCGCGCACGGCGCGTCGCCCGCAGTCTCAGCCTGTCACCCCACCTATTCGGCCGTAAGGGTCCCATGGCCGGACAATGAGGAACTGAAGCGACACACCGCGATCGTCCGGCGGCTGAGCCTCGCACCAGCCTGCACCCGCCCGGCAAGCGCGTCCCAGCCTGGACAGTGTCATCCCCGGTTGGCCGCCGGTGAGCCTGGAGGTGTGATCACTCTAAGTAGTCGATTGATGGGGAGTCCCGTCCTCGTTATGTTCCTGCCCAGGAGTCGAATGTACGTTCGATAAATGATTGTTCATGCGGCTGGGCAGTCTCAGGGAGATCATTTTGAGGGGCAGAAGGGTGTTAGCGAGCGTCAGCCTGAGTCAGGCTCAGCTCGCGTGAGTTAGTGTTTGCGCAGTTGGCGCAGCGTATGGTGTCGGCTGTGGACATGCCGGTGGTTCATGGCATGCAAGAGGTCAGCGGTTCGAGCCCGCTTAGCTCCACAGGTGAGAAGCGAAATTCGAACAAATCGAACAGCGAGTACAGCAGCAAAGTACAGCAACGGCGGCCGGTTGGGCCGCCGTATGTGTGTTCGAATCGGGCGTCTTCCCCCGGCCGGGCTGCTGGCAGGACACCGGATTTCAGGCGCTGAATCGGCGTTGCTCTGCCTGTGACCTGGGCAAATCTGCGCCTCATCGGTCCCTTGACTTTTGCCGCCTGGTCATCACCCGGCCCTCCTGGACGGCCATTCCTGCCAGCGGCTGTTGCCGCATTTGCAAGTGGCCAGCCGCCGCGCTGGGCGTCCTAGCCGGTCCGATGCGCTCCCGGAAGCTGCGCCCGCTGGCCAGGGCCGCGCGTTCGCTTGTCGCCGCGCAACCTGCTTGCTGGTATCCATGCGGAACATCGCGCCGGTGACACCGGGTGCGGAGGCTGCGCGGTGGGCTTTCCACCGGGGATGGGCGGCGGCGTACCAGACCAGGGCCAGCCATGCGGCTAGGGCCAGCACGGCCACGATGGGGATGATGATGGGCGCCCAGAACGATCCAGTCATGACTGGCGCCTCCCTCCCGAGAAGGCCACACTCCGGAACTGCCACGCGAGCGGCGCGCAGCGGTGCTCCGCCTCACTTCCATCCCACCCCGGTGATTCCAGTCCCGTCAGGGACCACTGGCCCGGTTAGCTGGGCTTTCGTCCCTGGTGACCACCACTCAAGAGCACGGATAGAAAAGTTCACCCAAGCGCCCGCAGATGGCCGCCGCGATCCTTGGCCTCGCATTCACCCCGGCGAACTGGCCGAGCGCTGCCTGTCCCTGGCATTTCCGGGCGCCTAGCCTCGATTCACGGGCCTCGCTGGCGAAGGTTCCTGCCATGCAGGAACGCGGCGAGGACGATGAGGGGCGCGTGGATCGCCGGCAAGTTGCGGGCCAGCCACTGGGGCAGGTACAGGTCGGTG
>Ga0182024_10012540_pt1 | contig 16743 bp, 19 predicted proteins | sample P32metaG_FD_120480 | JGI IMG/M metagenome (GOLD analysis project Ga0182024, IMG submission 120480) | Permafrost microbial communities from Stordalen Mire, Sweden - P3-2 metaG (Illumina Assembly) | ecosystem: Environmental > Terrestrial > Soil > Wetlands > Permafrost | place: Sweden: Stordalen... | reverse complement strand
TACCCTTAATTCGGCGAAGTACATCCAGATGATTTCGACCGAACTCGTGTGGCGATTTAACTGGTTCGGACACTAATCCCCGCAACTGCTTGCGGTCTGAGCCCGGGGCGCGCGTTGCCCCGGGCTTTTTTTGCTCTCACGGCCGTCGGTGAAACGAGTGCGCTCTAACGATCGAATTTAACGATCGTGCATGGACTACCGGCTTTTGCCGCTGGCTCATAAGGCTCTCGGATCACGAGACAGCCGGCCTTCGCTAGCGGGGCCATCATGGAACTGTCCTGAACCGGGAAAGGTGTTGCTACGGGACCCTGCGGGCTTTCGGTGAGCGTCGCGCGCAGATAATCGGCGCGCTCGTCATTTTCGGGAAGGTCGCAGCCGAGCGCGGCCGATTCGGTCGGCCTTACGAGATCGCTGCGTCCGGCGAGACGGCGGATGAGCGGCACCAAAAACAGGAAGCCGCAGACGAAGGCCGAGACCGGATTGCCGGGAACGCCGAGCACGTGCATGGCGCCGAGCCGTCCATTCATGAGCGGACGGCCGGGCCGCAGCGCCAATCTCCAGAACGACAGCGCCATGCCCTCGGCGGCAAACGCCTTCTGCACGAGATCGTAGTCGCCGACGGAAGCGCCGCCGCTTGTGACAAGGACGTCGGCGCCGGATTCGCGTGCGCGGCGCACGGCGGCGACGGTATCGTCAAGCCGATCGCCGATAATACCGAGATCTTCAACCATGGCGCCCTCCGCGCGCGCGAGCGCTGCAAGCGCAAAATTGTTGGACGAGACGATCTGGCCGGGCGCCGGCTCCACGCCCGGCGGCACCAGTTCGTCGCCGGTCGCGAACAGGGCGATCTTCGGGCGGCGGTGTACGGGAACGAGTGGATGGTTCATCCCGGCGGCGAGCGACAAATCGCGCGCCGTGAGTCGATGACCTGCGCTCAGGAGTGCGTCGCCGGCGCTGAAGTCGAGCCCTCGCGCGCGGATATGGCGGCCCTTTGCCGAAGGTTTTTCGACCTGGACTTGATCGCCCTCGCGTTTGGTGTGCTCCTGGATCACGATCGTGTCGGCGCCCTCCGGCATAACGCCGCCGGTGAAGATGCGCGCCGCCTCGCCGTGACCGACGGCGCGCGCAAACGGCCGGCCGGCGGCTACTTCGCCAACGATTTTCAGGCGCTCCGGTGCATTCGCAACATCGGCGGCGCGCACGGCGTAGCCGTCCATTGCCGATACGTCGGCCGGCGGCTGCGTACGCCGCGCCTTGAGAGGGTAGGCGAGGACGCGGCCGTCGGCGTCGTCGAGCGGCGCCTCTTCGGCCGGCAAGGGTGCGGCGTGTTCGAGCACGCGTTCGAGCGCGTTAGCGACTGACAGCAACACCGCCACGGCTCACTCCTTGGCGCGATAGTGGCCGCTACGGCCGCCGCTTTTTTCGACGAGCCGGATGCCCTCGATCCGCATGCCGCGTTCGACCGCCTTCACCATGTCGTAGATGGTGAGGCAAGCGACGGCGACGGCGGTGAGCGCTTCCATCTCGACCCCGGTCTGGCCCGCGACTTTCACGCGCGCCTTGACCACGATGCCCGGCAGCTTGGCGTCCGGTGTGAGGTCGACCTCGACTTGCGAGATGGCTAGCGGATGGCAGAGCGGAATCAGTTCGTGCGTGCGCTTGGCCGCCATGATGCCCGCGATGCGCGCCGTTCCCAGTACATCGCCCTTTTTCGCATTGCCCTTGCGGACCATGTCGAGCGTCGCCGACTGCATCAGCACGCGCCCCTCGGCGACCGCCTCGCGTTCGGTCGCGGGCTTTGCCAAAACGTCGACCATACGCGCTTCGCCGCGCGCGCCGAGATGGGTAAGATTTTTTCCTCGCGCCACGGCATTCACCGGGCGGCAGCGAGCACGGCACTGCGCGCGAGGAGCGTGCGCGTCGCCGCCGCAACGTCATTCTGGCGCATTAAGCTCTCGCCAACGAGGAACGTAGAAATGCCGGCCTTGGCGAGCCGGGCGAGATCGTCCGGTGCGAATATACCACTCTCGCCGACCACGACACGGTCGGCCGGAATCAATCCCGCCAGCCGCTCGGATGTCGCGAGCGTCGTCTCAAAGGTTTTCAGGTTTCGGTTGTTGATGCCGATTAGCCGAGATTTGAGCCGCAGTGCCCGCTTAAACTCCTGCTCATCGTGGACCTCGACGAGCACGTCCATGCCGAGCGTAAACGCCGCCGCTTCAAGCTCCGCCGCTTTGGCGTCTTCCAGCGCGGCCATGATGATGAGGATGCAATCGGCGCCGGCGGCGCGCGCTTCCGTCACCTGGTAAGGATCGTACATAAAATCCTTGCGCAACACCGGCAGGGCGCACGCCGCGCGCGCCCTGCGCAGATGCTCGAGCGAGCCCTGGAAAGAGGGCGTGTCGGTCAGTACCGATAAGCAGGCCGCGCCGCCGGCGGCATACGCTGCTGCCAGCGATGGCGGATCGAAGTTCTCCCGGATCAATCCCTTCGACGGGCTCGCCCTCTTGATCTCGGCAATCAGCGCATAGTCGCAGGCGGCGAGCCGCCGCTCGATTGCGGCCAAAAATCCGCGTGGCGGGGCCGCGGCCTTGGCCTCGCGTTCGAGCGCCGCGAACGGGCGTTGGCGCTTCGCCGCCGCGATTTCTTCGCGCTTGTAAGCAGCGATGTCGGCGAGAATGTCAGACATCGTTCGAGACCGCGATCAGACGATCAAGCCGTCCTTCGGCTTCGCCGGAATCGACCGAGTGAGCGGCGAGATGGAGCCCGTCCTTGAGATCCGTCGCTTTGCCCGCGACCACGAGCGCCGCCGCCGCGTTGAGGAGCGCTACGTCGCGAAAAGCGGACGCCTTGCCTTGAAGAACATTCTGCACCGCCTTGGCGTTCGTCTCCGCGTCACCGCCGCGCAGCGCCTCCGGCTTGACCTTGCGCAGGCCAAGCTCGTCCGGCGAAATCTGGAAGGTCTTCACGTGACCGTCTTCGAGAGCGGCGACGCTGGTCGGCCCGGACGTGGTGATCTCGTCGAGCCCGTCGGAGCCGTGCACCACCCACACGCGCTCGGCGCCGAGATTTTTCAAGACTTGCGCCAGCGGCTGAGTCCACTGCTTCGAGAACACACCGATCATCTGCCGCCGCACGCCTGCAGGGTTGGAGAGCGGGCCGAGCAGGTTGAAGATCGTGCGCGTGCCGAGCTCAACGCGAGTCGCCGCGACATTCTTCATCGCCGGATGATGCGCGGGCGCGAACATAAAGCCGATGCCGGCCTCGGCGATGCAGCGCGCGATCGCTTCCGGTGTGAGATTGATGTTGACGCCAAGCGCTGTGAGCACGTCCGCCGCACCGGAGCGCGACGAAAGCGCGCGATTGCCGTGCTTGGCGACGGGCACGCCGGCGCCGGCGACGATGAGCGCGGCGCAGGTCGAAATGTTGAACGAGCCGGAAGCGTCGCCGCCGGTACCGACGACGTCGACCGCATCCGGCGGCGCGGTAACGCGCAGCATTTTGGCGCGCATCGCGGAGACCGCGCCGGTGATTTCGTCGACCGTTTCGCCACGCACGCGCAACGACATGAGCAGTCCGCCCATCTGCGAGGGCGTCGCCTCACCCGACATCATCTGCTCGAACGCGATCGAGGCTTCCTCGCGCGTGAGCGCGGCGCCGGTCGCGACTTTGGCGATGAGACCTTTGAATGTGTCGGTCACGATAAAGCTCTCAATTCACACGCGCCGGCCGCTTGTGCGGCGCGGCTTGCGCGGCGGCCCGTCGTCCGCTCGATGCGTTCCAGGAAGCCGCGATATCGAGAAAGTTTTTCAGCATCAGGTGGCCGTGGTCGGAGGCGATGCTCTCGGGGTGGAACTGCACCCCGTGCACCGGCAGGCGCCGGTGCGCGAGTGCCATGATGAGGCCATCCTCGGTATCCGCGGTCACGCTCAGGTCGTCCGGCAGGCTCGCGCGATCGACCACGAGCGAGTGATAGCGGGTCGCCTGAAACGGCGCGTTGATGCCTCGGAAGATACCCACGCCGTCGTGGCGGATCACCGAGAGCTTACCATGGACGGGCGTTGGTGCGCGCACCACCTGGCCGCCGAAGGCGTCGCCGATCGCCTGATGGCCGAGGCAGACGCCGAGGATCGGGATATTGCCGGAGACCGCCGCAATCAAGTCGAGGCAAATGCCGGCCTCTTTCGGCGTGCAGGGGCCGGGCGAGAGCACGATGGCATCGGGATCGGCGGCGATGACGGCGGCGCTGGTAATCCTGTCATTGCGGTGCACGCGCACCTCCGCGCCCAGTTCACCAAAATAGTGCACCAGGTTGAAGGTGAAGCTATCGTAGTTGTCGATCAGGACGATCATGGCAGCCGGCGCTGTTCCGCTGCCGGCTCTTAGCGCAAATTCAGCGCGGATTAAATGGACGCCGGCCGGAAATCCGCCATCGTCGAGCCGCTTAGCGCGCCGAACCCGTTACCGGCGTGACCCGATCCGCCGAAACGAGGCGTACGCCGCGGGCCTGTCCGTACGTATTGCGGGTGTCCCGCAAGCAAGCGGCTTCGAAATAAGGCCAGGCGTTTTGCGAGCAATCCCGTGCGAGGGGCCGCGCATCAGCCCGGTCAGCCTTGACGCTAGGTACCGATCCGCGGGCTTCGACTTGCGCCGACAGGCTGAGCGTGCCGACGAAAGCAGCCGCCAAGATCGCGGCAGCTGCGACGGCGTAAATGGCTTTGAGCATGACACCGACCCCTGTTCCTGTTTCGCGCCCTCGTCTGCGTGGGGTCGCGGTTCGACTGGATGGTATCCTCGCCCTCCCAAGCCACGGATTCCTTGATGCACGTCACAATTTTGCTGGTTTTGGAACGCGGGACCATGCCGCCCGCCCGGTCGCGGCGGCCTTACAGCCGAGGAGGGCTCGATTCTGCGACTGCGGCCATTTGCGATGCCGGCGGCGTTTCCGTCTCGCGACGGAGCATGGATGAATGAATCCGTCCGACAATGAAGAGGCAGACGACGAAGACGGCCGGGCAGATCGCGAGCACCGCGAAAATGTAACGGACCGGCAGGCTCGTCGAGAGGATCAGTCCGGCCGCGAATGGTCCGGCGATTGATCCGATTTTCGCCACCGACGTCGCCCAGCCCGCGCCGTTGCCCCGATAGGTGCTCGGATAAAAAATACCAGCGATGCTGTGCAGGCCAAAATGCCCACCGATCAGGAACAGCGCTATCAGCGCGAACAGCACCAGGAAGCCGCCATGACCGAGGTCGACAAAGGCGGCGATGAGCAAGAGCGGAACGGCGATGAGCGGCATCGTGGTGATCGCGATCGCGCCGATGTTGTCGGTAAAGCGCATGAGTAAGAGCCCGCCGACCGCCCCGGCCGCAGCGTTCACGGAGGCCGCCAAAGCCGCCTGAGAGCGCGTGAAATTGAGCGCCTCGAATACCAGCGGCGTCCAGGTCGCGAGGAAAAACACCGCAATGGAGCTTGCGATATAGGCAAGCCATAGAAGCGGAGTGATAAAGCGCAGCTGGTCCCGAAACAGCAGGGCCGGATTAAAATGCTTCGCTTGGCCCGCCTCATCGGCAGCGACGAATTGCGCGCCCGCCGGGACCGCTTTCCCAGTCAGGCGACGTAGCAGGTCCGCCACGCGCTGCGGCTGCCACCCCTTGCTCGCAAGAAAACGAGCGGACTCCGGCAACACCAACACGAGCGCCGCGACGAGTGATAACACTCCGCCGACCGCGAACAACGATTGCCAGCCGTATTGCGGGATCAACCAGTTCGCGGTCGGGCCGCCGAGCGCGATCCCGATCGAATAACCGATCATGATGACGGTCACCACCGTCGAACGGTATCGTTTCGGGGCGTACTCGATGTTCAACGCCCAGGAGAGCGGCAACATCCCGCCCAATGCAATTCCGTCGATGAGACGGAGCGCCAGCAACGAGGCGTAGCTGTCCGCGAGGACGAAGGCCAGCGTGAACAGTCCAAACGCAGAAGTCGCCAGGATGATGGCTGGGCGTCGGCCGAAGCGGTCGCCGAGGTAGCCGAACGCGAAGCCGCCGATCAACGCTCCGACGAGCCCCATGCTGAAGATATTGCCCATCATGATCCTGTCGAGATGATATTGAGTCGACAGGTATGCTGCGGCGAAGGCGATCGCTTGAGAGTCGAAACCATCAAAGAACGTGATGATCCACGAGATCACCACCAGCCCGACCAAGAAGCCCCCGAGTTTTTGCTCCTCGACGACCTGGGAAACGTCAATCACGGTTCGTTCCGACATTCCCCCACCTTCTTTTGAATTTGACTCCCGCTGTCGGGCGTGGTCAGCGCTTGGTCACTTCGACCACGCCGCGATCGGCATCCACCTTGACCCAATCGCCGGTCGCGATCAGCGACAGAGGGTCCTGATCCAAATCGGTGATCGCGGGCGCGCGAGTGACCACCGCACCCAGCGCCACTTTGGTGGTCATGCGCGTGAAGATCATTGCAGCCGGCGCCACGCCGTTGAGCCGTGCCATATGGAAATAGGCCGACCAGCCCGACGATCCTTTCGCGCCCGGGAACACCAGCACTCGCAGGCGATGTGAATCGAATTCGCGGTGCCCATGCCGGCGCAAACACCGGGTCCGCGAATGGCGTTGTCGCTCATCCCGGTGAGCTGCTCGACCGATACCTGACCGGTCACGACACGCCCGGCGCTGATGAAGACCTCTTCGATATCGACGTGATGTCCCTGGTACTCACCGGTCGGCTGGTAGCCGCAGATGACAACGAGAGTTGGGATATTGAGCCGGGCGGCGGCCATGAGCTGTCCCGGGGTCGTCTTGTCACAGGAAGCAAGGCAGACCATGCCATCGAGGAGCGCGCCTTCGACCGCCACTTCGATGTCATTAACGATCAGATCGCGGCTCGGCAGGATGTAGCCGCCGCGATGCCGGCGCTGGTGATGAAGTCGCTCGGAGCGGCCGTGCGCACCTCGAACGGCAAGCCTCCGGCGGCGCGGATGGAATCTTTGGCCTTGGCGGCGATGCCGTCGAGATGGCTGAAGCAGATTGCCAGCTCGGAGGACGTGTTCACCACCGCGATCTTCGGTTTCTCCATGTCGGCATCAGTGATGCCGAGCGCCTTCCATTGTGCCCGGCGTACCGCCCAGCGGGACGTGCCACGTTCGAAATTGCTTCGCAGTTTTCGCATCATTTCCAACGCTGCTCCGCCGCCGACCTTACGTACCGTTTTTATCATAGAACAGAGCGGCGGGAGGATCCTCGCAAACGCGAAAAGTTCGACCTTGCCGATAACCGCCTTGCGGTCAGCCAGAGCGCGGGCTAGACCCCCGCCATGCCGCGCGTTGCGCTCTTTGCCGGGTCGTTCGACCCCATCACCAATGGCCATCTTGACGTGGTGCGCAGCGCCGTGCGGCTTGCCGACCGGCTGGTGCTCGCCGTCGGGATTCATCCCGGCAAAGCACCGCTGTTTTCGGCCGAGGAACGGCTCGCCATGCTGGAGGAGATTTGCACTCCCTTGGGGCGCGCCGCGGGCTGCGAAATCGCCTGCACCACCTTCGGCGATCTCGTCGTCACGGCGGCGCAGCGGGCAGGAGCGACGATTCTCATCCGCGGTGTGCGCGATGCCGCGGATTTTGATTATGAAATGCAGATGGCCGGCATGAATGCCGCCATGGCGCCCGGGGTCCAGACCGTGTTTCTGCCGGCGTCGCCCGAAGTTCGCCCGATCACGGCAACCTTGGTGCGCCAGATAGCCGGCATGGGCGGCGACGTCTCCGCCTTCGTACCCGCGCAAGTTGCAGCGCGGCTGAAAAAGAGATTCGCGAAAGCCTGAGAAGGTCTGATCCGGGAGATGACATGACCCGCTTCCTTGCCGTAGTGTTCGCCATCATGTGTGCAGCTCAAGTCGCCGCCGACCCGCTTCCCGCCGGTCTCGACCCGCAAAATACCCTCTATCTCGACACCAAATACGGCCGGATCGTCATCAAACTCAACAACGATGTCGCGCCGCTTCATGCCGAGCGCCTCAAGCTGCTGGCGCGCGAGCATTTTTACGACAACGTGCCGTTTCATCGTGTCATCGACGGCTTCATGGCGCAGACCGGCGACGGTCAGAACGGCAACGGGACCGGCGGCTCGAAACATCCGGATCTGAAGGCCGAGTTCTCCAAGATTCCGTTCAAGCGCGGAACTGTCGGCATGGCGCGGACCAGCAATCCCAATTCGGCCAACAGCCAGTTTTTCATCATGTTCGCCGAAGGCTCCTTCCTCAACGGCCAGTACACCGTGGTCGGGGAGGTCGTGCGCGGCATGGACATCGTCGACAAGCTCAAGAAGGGCGAGCCGCCGGCCGATCCCGACCGCATCATCCACATGCTGGTGGCGGCCGACGTCAAGCCGTAAGGATCGATGCGCGCCGGCCGCCATGCGATCGCGGTCGTGTACGGCGCGATCGGGCTTGCCGCTCGGTGCGACGAACCACGCCTCGGCACAGTTGCATCTCCCGTCTGCGCGCGCGTCTTGCAGCGTGCTGAGCGGGCATCCCTGTCACCCCTCGTTCTGCGGCGTTTTCCACCGCGGCCCGTGTTTTCCGGATTACCTGCCGCCCATCGGCCAGGATTTACAGCTGACGATCGTCTCGACCGACGACAATGTGCCCGCGGATAAGCTCGCCGCCGGCGCTGACACAGATGGCGGCGATCACGCGCTCGATTCGATCCGCGACCTGTTTGCCGCGCTGCGCGGCTGTTGGGTACCGCCGCCGAAGGACGAGGCCCGTCACGGCATGGAATATACCATCCGCTTCGCGTTCAAGCGCGACGGCGAAGTGATAGCGCCACCGCGCATGGCCTATGCAAGCCAAGACGCGCCGGCCGATGTGCGCAATGTCTATCGCGACGCCGTGGAGGCGACGCTCAAGCGCTGCACGCCGCTGCATTTCAGCGCGGGCATGGGCGGCGCCGTTGCCGGCCGACCGATCGCCATCCGCTTCGTCGACGATCGGACGATCGATAACCCGAAGAGCCCGCAATGATCGCCACTCGACAACGGGGATCATGCGGCGATGGGCTGTGTGCGTGAGATGCGCACGGACCTGTTCGATTTCGTCCTACCCGAAGACCGCATCGCCTTGCGGCCGGCTTCTCCGCGCGACTCTGCGCGGCTCCTCGTGGTGCGCCCGGGCGAGGCGACTGAGCTCGAGGACCGCAGCATGCGCGACCTGCCGGGATTGTTGCGGGCCGGCGATGCGCTCGTCGTCAACGATACCAAGGTGATCCCGGCAAGCCTCCACGGCCGGCGCATCGGCCGCGGTGATCACGAGCCTGCCATTAGCGCAACGCTCATCAAGCGGCTCGACGGCTCGCGCTGGAACGCCTTGGTGAAACCGGGCAAGCGCCTCGCGGTCGGCGACGTCGTGCGCTTCGGCAGCGAGGGCCGGGTGTGTTTCCTCGAACAGCTCGACGCCACGGTGGAAGCCAAGGGGGAGGGCGGTGAAGTGACGCTCGCCTTCGCGTTTCACGGTGCCGTGCTCGATCAGGCGCTTGCCGAGCGTGGCGACATGCCGTTGCCGCCCTATATCGCCGGCCGTCGTGCCGCCGACGAGCAGGACCGCACCGACTACCAGACCATGTTCGCGCGCGAAGAATGCTCCGTGGCGGCGCCGACCGCGGGGCTGCATTTCACCGAGGCGATCGTACAGGAACTACGCACGCGCGGTATCGCGCTTCACTGCGTGACGCTCCACGTCGGCGCGGGCACGTTCCTCCCAGTCAAGTCGGACGACACGTCGGCGCACCGCATGCAGCCGGAATGGGGCAGCGTCAGCGCCGAGACCGCTGCGGCGCTCAATGCGGCGCGACGCGCTGGCGGCCGGATCGTGGCGGTCGGCTCGACCGCGCTGCGTTTGCTCGAAAGCGCTGCGGCCGAGGACGGCACGCTTGCGGCATTTTCAGGCGAGACCGCTTTATTCATCACGCCGGGTTACCGTTTCCGCGTTGCCGACGCGATGCTGACCAATTTCCATCTGCCGCGCTCGACCTTGTTCATGCTGGTGTCCGCTTTTTGCGAACTCGAGCTGATGCGGCGGGCCTACGCGCATGCAATCGATCGTGGCTACCGGTTCTATTCTTATGGCGACGCTTGTTTGTTGTTTAGGTAAGAGCGCGGACTCATGAAGGTTGCCGGGTTATATCGGCGTTGGCGCGCAAATAGTGGAAATTGCTTGCGGTAGGCCGATATTGCTGCGCAATACCTCGCCTAACGCGAACATGGGAATCGGTCAAATTAGCGAGCAGGTTCGCTAGCTGCGGGTGCCAGAGAACGAAGCAGTGCCGAAGCTTCCCAGTTTCACGCTGCCGCTGACCTCATCGCCATTGACGGCGCCGGTGAATTCGAGCGTCATTGGCATAGGGTCGGTAATCGATACCTTCCACGACAATTCGTTGCCATTGACGGTACCGTCGAAGATATCGGTCGAATTTCCGTCGGCCGCTTGGCTGCCCTTGAGCGCGCCGCCGTCGGTCTTGACCGAAAGGGTGGCTAGACGCTCGCCCATTGGCGTCGATACCACGAGGTTCCAGTTCCCATCCGCGCTCATGTAACGATCCTCCAAGACATGGTGAACCTATAAGCCCGGATCGGAATGTTCAAGCTGCGCGAACCACGACCCCGGTGAAGCTTCGCTTGGCCCACTGCATCTGCCGCGCTCGACCTTGTTCATGCTGATGTGCGCAATTAGCGGCGACGACGAAATAAAACGTCTTTGCTGCGATCGAGGTTCACTACCGTTACAATGCTGGCATGCGCCAGGCGTTGAAACTTCATCCGGACTCGCTCTCCTCGGCCGTCACGCGTATCGACGTGGACGTGGCTCCGCGCGACGGCAGTCTGGTGTTCTCGTATATCGTGACCGGCAAGATCAGCCATCTGCGGATACCGTCCGCGACGGCCGCCGCGCGCACCGACGAATTATGGTGGCACACCTGCTTTGAGGCGTTCGTCCGTACGTCGCCGGACGAGTCGTATTACGAATTCAACTTTTCGCCCTCGACAAAATGGGCGGCTTACCATTTTAGCGGCTACCGCAGCGGTGGGCGCGTTGCGACCGAGATCGGGCCGCCTGTTATCCAAGCCCAATCGAACGCCACCTCCTACACATTGCAGGTCGTGCTGAAGCTGGGGCGGTTGCCGAGCCTGCCGAGCGCCGCGCCCTGGCGGCTCGGTCTCTCGGCCGTGCTCGAAGACACCCGCGGCCGCAAATCCTATTGGGCCCTGGCGCATCCACCGGGCAAGCCGGACTTCCATCGGCTCGATTGCTTTACCTACGAATTTTCCCCAGCATCGCCGCCATGAAATTCGGCATCGATCGCCTTATCGCCGAACCCGCCTTGCGCGCGCCGCTGAGCGGCAGGCGCGTCGCGCTGCTCGCGCATCCTGCCTCGGTCACGGCAGACCTGACGCACTCGCTCGATGCGCTGGCCGCATGTGGCGACTTAAAGATCGCCGCCGCCTTCGGTCCGCAGCACGGCCTTCGCGGCGACAAGCAAGACAATATGATCGAGTCGCCGGACTTCAACGATCCGGTGCACGGCATCCCGGTCTTCAGCCTGTACGGCGAAGTGCGCAAGCCGACCGATGCGATGATGGCTTCATGCGACGTCATCCTGGTCGATCTGCAGGATTTGGGTTGCCGCATCTATACGTTCGTCACGACGCTGCGCTACGTGCTCGAGGCGGCGGCGAAACACGGCAAATCGGTGTGGGTGCTGGACCGGCCCAATCCCGTCGGCCGGCCGGTCGAAGGCTTGACGCTGCGCGAAGGCTGGCAAAGTTTTGTCGGCGCCGGGCCGCTGCCGATGCGCCATGGGCTTACGCTCGGCGAGCTGGGTTCGTGGTTTGTCAGAACGCTCAAGCTCGATGTCGAGTATCGCGTCATCGAGATGCAAGGCTGGCAGCCCGACGCCGCGCCGGGATTCGGCTGGCCGCTCGGCGAGCGCGCGTGGGTCAATCCCAGTCCCAACGCGCCGAATCTATGGATGGCGCGCGCATATGCGGGCACGGTGATGGTCGAGGGCACGACGCTCTCGGAAGGCCGCGGCACCACCCGGCCGCTCGAACTGTTCGGCGCTCCCGATATCGATGCGCGCGCCGTCGTGAAGGAAATGCACGCGCTCGCACCGCATTGGCTACAAGGCTGCCGGCTGCGCGACTGCTGGTTCGAACCCACGTTCCACAAACATGCCGGCAAGCTATGCAACGGCGTGCAGATCCACACCGAAGGTCCGGGCTACGACCATCAGGCGTTCAAGCCCTGGCGTATCCAGGCGCTCGCCCTCAAGGCGATCCGCTGTTTATATCCGGACTATCCGCTCTGCCGCGATTTCGCCTACGAGTACGAGCACGGCAAGCGCGCCATCGACGTCATCAACGGCGGTTCGTTGCTGCGAGAATGGGTGGACGACGCGCGCGCGACGCCGCAAGACTTGGATGCGCTGGCGGTGCCGGACGAGCGGGCTTGGTTGAGCGAGCGTGAAGTGCAGCTGCGCTACTGAAGGATGGCGGAGACGCAAGGACGGTGCGCGGCGTCTGCGGCACAGTACCGTAGCGGCGCAGGTCGCGGTACCGGCCGTAGAGCTCCTTATCGATGCCGCGCTCCGCCATGTGCGCGTCGAGCACGGGACGCCGCTCCTCAAGCGAAGCGCGGCGGCCCACCGGTGCCGCTGCGTCGATGGCAGGCGTCCAGGCGAGCCGCGTCCTCAATCCTCACGCGATTGCGAGGCTTACATCGGAGGCACGACGCCATCCTTGCCGAACAGAACGGCGCCGCTGAGCAACGTGCCGTCGGCTTGTTTGTCAGTGGGAACAAAAACGTGCGCGCCCGGCTTGATATCGCTCTTGTCGGCGGGGACCAGCGCGACGACCGGCACATTTGCGGGAATGGTGATTTTCTTTTCGCCGCCCTTGTAGGTCACGGTTACGGTCTCGCCGTCAACGGCCGCGACCTTAGTGGCAACGGTGGCGTTGGTCATCATGCTGGAAGCGCCGAGGTCCCAGGGGTAATGGCCTTCGGCGAAGCCGCGCATAGCATCCGGAAACACCACAACTTCGACCGAGCGTAGCGAGCCGTCAGGCTGCGCCACGGTCGCCGTCCCGATGAATGTATCCTGCTTGATGTCCGCCATCGACGATTTCACCACCGCCAGGACAGCAAATTTGTCCTTCAAAGTGACCGTGACATCTTTCCCGTCCTTGGCATGCACGACAAGTTTCGAATCCTCGATACTGACGACGGTGCCGCGGACGCGCACTACAGTGCCCTCCGCCCAGGCCGGCGCCGACATCCCGGCAAGGACAAGCACGGCAAGAGCCGGTGCTAGGACAATGATCGCGCGCTTGCGAGCGGCAGCGGCGCTCGGAAACTTGAACATGAGTGTCTCCTCCTGGTTGGCGGGCCTCTTGACCCGCTCATCGCTGATGTAATCGTATACGATTATATCGCATACGATCTACATCGTCGCGGCCAGGAATGCGGTCGCTCACGCAGCCAGCGGGTATGACTCTCCCGAATATTCAGCAAACGCCTTCGGCGCGGCTACAAGGGCGGCACCCTCAATACCTTGCATTTCCCCGGCGTGCGCGGAAAACGGGATCGCATCGCGCACGTTGGCAAGCCCGGTGACGTAGGCCAGCGTACGCTCGAAACCGAGGCCGAAGCCGGCGTGGGTTGACCGGCGGAGCAACGCATCATCTTGCGGCAAAGCCCCGTTGCGTGAGTGGGCAAATATCGCTACCCACCCAGCTCTAGGCTGGGCGCGGCGGGTAACAATTGCGCAGATGGCCTCGAGCCGCCGAAGAAAAAAACGATCGGAACGCTAGTGAGGAGGCCGGAGAAAAAAATGAAGCACCTGTTTGCCGGGCTCGCGGCTGCGAGCATTGCGGCAGCACCGGCCGCTGCCGCCGATGCCGTCAAAATCGGTTTCGTCGCAACCTTCAGTGGTCCGGCTGCGGCGCTCGGAAACGACATGCGGGACGGGTTCAATCTTGGCGTAAAGAATCTCGGCCGGCAGATGGCGGGCCGTCCGGTCGAGATCATCTACGAGGACGACACCCAGAAGCCCGAGGTCGGCAAGCAGAAAACGGACAAGCTGATCGAAGCCGACCACGTCGACTTCCTCACCGGCTACGGCTTTTCCAATGTGCTGCTCGCCTCGCTGCTTCCCGCGGTCAACGCCAAGACTTTTATCATCAGCGCCAATGCCGGTCCTTCCCAAATCGCCGGCGAGCAGTGTTCGCCTTATTTCTTCTCCGTCTCCTGGCAAGGCGACCAGGCAGCCCAGGCGACCGGAGAGTATCTTAATCAAAAGGGCGTCAAGACGCTGTTCCTCATCGATCCCAATTATGCCGCGGGCAAAGACGTTGCCGCCGGAGTCAAATCGAATTTCAAGGGCGAAGTGGTCGGCGAGGAGTACACGGCCTGGCCGGGCCAGCTCGATTTCTCAGCCGAGCTGACGAAAGCGCGCGCGGCAAAGCCGGAAGCCATTTTCGCTTTCTATCCGGGCTCTGCCGGCGCGCAGTTTCTGACGCAATATGCGCAGGCCGGATTGAAAGGGCAGATTCCCCTCTATACGGCATACATGATCGATGCGCTGTCGCTTCCCCGGATCGGTGATATGGCGCTCGGGGTGGCGACCGCCGGACACTGGGCGATCGATCTGCCCAATGCGGCGAATCAAAAATTCGTCGCTGATTTCCGCGCCGCCTACACGCGCGATCCGTCCTTCTATGCCGCGCAGGCTTATGACGCGGCGAATTTCATTAATAGCGCCGTTGTAGCGGTCAAAGGCGATTTGACCGATCAGGAGGGCATCCGCGCGGCGATGGAAAAGGCCGATTATGCCTCCGTCCGTGGACCTTACCGTTACGGGAACAATCACTTCCCAATTCAAGATTTCTATCTACAGCAGGTGGTCAAGAATCCCGATGGCGGGTTTGAGATCAAAACCGTGACGACAATCCTGAAGAATCATCAGGATCGCTATCACGACAAGTGCCCGATGAAGTAAATGCGCAAGTGGTTTGGCGCCTCAATACCTTGCATTCCCCGGCGTCCGCGGAAACGGAATCGCATCGCGCACGTTGGCAAGCCCGGTGACGTAAGCCAGCGTGCGCTCGAAGCCGAGCCCGAAGCCTGAGTGCGGGACGGTGCCATAGCGGCGCAGGTCGCGGTACCAGCCGTAGTGCTCCTTGTCGATTGAGCGCTCCGCCATGCGGGCGTCGAGCACGTCAAGCCGCTCCTCGCGCTGGCTGCCGCCGATGATCTCGCCGATGCCCGGCGCCAGCACGTCCATCGCGGCGACGGTTTTGCCGTCGTCGTTGACCCGCATGTAGAACGCCTTGATGTCCTTCGGGTAGTTCATCACGATCACCGGCTTCCTGGCGTGTTTCTCGGTGAGATAGCGTTCGTGCTCCGACTGCAGGTCGATGCCCCACTTTACCGGGAACTCGAATTTCTCTGCTTTTTCTTGCGCCCGCTCGAGCACCGCGATCGCCTCGCCGTAATCCATGCGCACGAATTCGGAAGCGACGATGCCCTGAAGCTTCGCCACCAGTCCCTTCTCGATCCGCTCGTCGAAGAAGGCGAGGTCATCCTGCCGTTCCTTCAGCAACGCCTCGAAGGTGAATTTCAGCAGCCGCTCCGCCAGCGTCGCATCGTCGGACAGGTCGGCGAAGCCTATCTCCGGCTCGATCATCCAGAACTCGGCGAGGTGGCGGCTGGTATTGGAATTTTCGGCGCGAAAAGTCGGCCCGAAGGTGTAGACCTTGCTGAGCGCGAGGCAGTACGCCTCGACGTTGAGCTGCCCTGACACGGTGAGGAACGCCTCGCGACCGAAGAAATCCTTGCCGTAATCCACCTTGCCGTGCGGCGTGCGCGGCAGGTTGGCGAGGTCGAGCGTCGAGACCCGGAACAGCGACCCAGCTCCCTCGGCGTCGGACGACGTGATGATCGGCGTATTGACCCAGAAAAAACCGTTGTCGTCGAAGAAGCGATGGATCGCCTGCGCCAGGGTGTGCCGCACCCGCGTCGCCGCCCCGATCACGTTGGTGCGCGGCCGCAAATGCGCCACCTCGCGCAAAAACTCCATCGTGTGCGACTTGGGCTGGATCGGATAGGTGTCCGGGTCGTCGACCCAGCCGATCACCTTGATCGCGCTGGCCTGCATCTCGAACGGCTGGCCCTTCGCCGGCGACGGCACGATCGTCCCGGTCGCCTCTACCGCGCAACCGGCCGTGAGTTTTTGCACCTCATCGGTGTAATTGGGCAGCGTGTTCGGCGCGACCACCTGCACCGGATGGAGCGACGATCCATCCGACAGGTGCACGAACGAAATGCCCGCCTTGGAATCCCGCCGGGTGCGCACCCAGCCTTTGACAGTGACGGCTGCATCCTTCGGCGCCTGGCCCGCCAGGATCGCGCGCACGTTAAATTCTGTCTTGTCCATCGGCCGAGAGTTAATCACAGACCCCCGTGACATCAAATCGGGCCGTGGCACGGGTCCGCTTTCCCTCCGATAGCCGTCTTCCCGCTCACGCGCTAAAGCTTCCATACCCTGACCGGGAGTCGACAGATTTCATGGCCTTCTCTTTCCAACTGACCGCCACCGACGGCGCCGCGCGCGTCGGCGAGATAACGACGGCACACGGCGTGGTGCACACGCCGGCTTTCATGCCGGTCGGCACACAGGC